>ERZ1034680.17-NODE-17-length-160766-cov-19.047850_pt1 | contig 160766 bp, 131 predicted proteins | sample MGYA00520639_ERZ1034680 | MGnify/ENA primary metagenome ERZ1034680 (study PRJEB33766, sample SAMN09781760) | gut metagenome | biome: gut microbiome | host: Homo sapiens | place: Madagascar | study: EMG produced TPA metagenomics assembly of the PRJNA485056 data...
CATCAGAAGAAACTTCATCTAATGTGGCTAGTTAATTTTTATTTGATCTACTAGTTCAGTGAAGAATGGAAATGCTTCCTTTGAGGTACTCTGTTTTGGTACAATATAGGAGCATAGCGGGGGCCCGGAGAGAAAGCTGAGGGAAACATGGCAGAGAAAGATGTTACCGAGAAACTGCTGGCAGATTATAATGATGTATTCGCTGATATTGTGAACGTGTTGCTCTTTGATGGAAAACAAATCGTAGCGGCAGATGAGCTGGAAACGGTGAAGGATCGGAGCCAGTACAAAGCCGACGGAAGGATTCATGAGCAGGAACGAGATGTGTCCAAGCTGCTGAAAAGCGGTAAGACAACGATTACGCTGTTTGGCTTTGAACATCAGACGTCAACCGAAAAGTTCATGCCGGTGCGGCAGATTGGCTATGATGGACAATCATACCGTGCACAGCTCCTGCATGAGAATCCGGACCACATTTATCCGGTGATCACATTGGTCCTGTACTTTGGCACAACGCCGTGGAATTACAGCCATCATCTGACAGATCTGATGGATATACCGGAAGGGTTTGAGCCGTATGTCAGTGATTACGAGATGAAGAATCTTTACGAAATTGCCTTTCTGACACCGGAGAAGGTGAAGCTGTTTCGGAGCGATTTCCGATATGTTGCAGACTATCTGGTTCAGAAACGGATGACGAATGATTACAAGCCGAGCGCGGATCTTTTGCAGCATGTGGATGAAACGTTAAAATTAATGTCAGTTCTGACGGATGACCGGAGATTTGAAGAGGTCATAGAGGAGCTGCCGGGAAAGGGAGGTACCAGTATGTGCACAGTATTGGACAAGGTTGAGAATAAGGGCAGAGAAGAAGGAAAACTGGAAGGACTTGCACAGGGAAAGCTGGAAGGGATGATTCAGGTCTATTATAAGGAACTGCACTATTCCGCAGACCAGATTGCCGGGAAACTGGACGCTCCGGTGGATCGGATTCAGGAAATCATCCGTAAGCTTACGAAGTGATTGAGAAGACATTAAGAAGCTGAGTATCCATGGCATAAACACTCTTTTGGTGACGTTGCGGCTCCGGAGAAATCCGGAGCCGCAATAGGTCTGAAGAATCTTTATGAAATTGCTTTTCTGACACCGGAGAAGGTGAAGCTGTTTCGGAGCGATTTCCGATATGTTGCAGACTATCTGGTTCAGAAACGGATGACGAATGATTACAAGCCGAGCGCGGATCTTTTGCAGCATGTGGATGAAACGTTAAAATTAATGTCAGTTCTGACGGATGACCGGAGATTTGAAGAGGTCATAGAGGAGCTGCCGGGAAAGGGAGGTACCAGTATGTGCACAGTATTGGACAAGGTTGAGAATAAGGGCAGAGAAGAAGGGAAGCTGGAAGGGATGATTCAGGTCTATTATAAGGAACTGCATTATTCCGCAGATCAGATTTCCAGAGAGCTGGGAGCACCGGTGGATCAGGTTCAGGAAATTATTCGCAAACTTACAAAGTGATTGTGAAGACATTAAGAGGCAGAGTATTATGTTCGAGCCTCGTCTGTAGATGATTCTGCTAAGAGGTAAAATATGAGCTATTTGTTAAAAGGTGATCGAATCATTATGGGCACGGATTATTATCCGGAGCACTGGGACAAGAGCATGTGGGAAGAGGATCTGGAACGCATGCTGGAAACAGGAATTGAGGTGATCCGGATTGCGGAGTTTTCATGGAACAAATTCGAGCCCCGGGAGGGAGAATATACATGGGATTTCTTTGATGAATTTCTGGACCTGTGTGAGAAAAAGGGAATGCGGGTGATTTTCTGCACGCCCACCGCAACTCCGCCCGCATGGCTGACGGATCGGTATCCGGAGGTTCTGAATGCGAGGCAGGACGGTGTTTTGTACCGGCATGGTGCAAGACGGCATTACAATTATAACTCGCTGATTTATCAAAGATTCACCAGAGAATTGACGGAACGGTTGGGGGAGCACTATGCAAAGCATCCGGCAATCATCGGATGGCAGCTTGACAATGAGATCAACTGTGAAATGAATGAGTTCTACTCTGATAGCGACACGATTGCGTTCCGGGAATTTCTGAAGAAGAAATACGGAACCATTGAGGCACTGAACGCCACCTGGGGAACCGCCTTCTGGAATCAGACCTATACGTCCTGGGGGGAGGTATACGTTCCGCGCACCACTCTCAGCAACAACACAAATCCGCATGAGGTACTGGATTACAAGCGCTTTGTGTCCGACAGTGCCTGCAGGTGGGCGAAGCTGCAGAGCGATATTCTGCGGAAATATATCAAGCCCGGAGATTTTATCACTACCAATGGCCTGTTCGGTGATCTGGATAATCATCGGATGACGAGCGAAAGCCTGGATTTCATGACCTATGACTCCTATCCGAACATGGCGTATGGCCTGAATTCCCATTTCATCGAAAGGAACGAATTAAAGGACCGGATGTGGTGCATGAATCTGGACGAAGTGCGGTCTCTTCAGGGAATCTTTGGCATTATGGAGCAGCAGTCCGGGGCGAACGGATGGAATACCGGAATGGAGGCTCCGACACCCCGCCCCGGCCAGATTACACTCTGGACCATGCAGAGCATCGCGCACGGCGCGGATTACATCAGTTATTTCCGGTGGAGAACCTGCACGATGGGAACGGAAATATACTGGCATGGCATTCTGGATTACAGCAGCCGTGAGAACCGGAGAATCCGCGAAATACGCGAAATTCACAGAAAATTCGAGGCCATTTCGGAGCTTGCCGGTTCGGAATATGAAGCGAAGATCGGCATTGTCGAAACCTATGACAACAAGTTTGACGCAGAGCTTGATGTTTGGCATGGGAATATCGAGAATACCAGCAGAATGGGGCTTTACACCGCTTCTCAGATGACGCATACTCCGGTTGATTTTGTATACCTTCGCAAAGAATCGACCGTGGAGGATCTGAAGCGGTACCGTGTCTTGTTCTATCCGCATGCGCTCCTTCTGGATGAGCAGCAGACGGCGGTTCTGGCAGAATATGTTTCGCAGGGCGGAGTGCTTGTCCTTGGGTGCCGTGCCGGGATGAAGAATGAAAACGGAAGATGCGTGCAGGAGAACCTTCCCGGACTTGCAAGGGAGCTTGCCGGTGCGGAGGTTGCGGAATTTACCCTTGTTGCGGCAGAAGAGGCGCCGGTCTATGCGGACTGGGACGGTGAAATGGTGGAAGCTGCTGTCTTCAATGATGAGCTGGAAGCAAAAGAAGACACAAAGGTGCTCGCTTTGTATGCAAACAGCTATTATAAAGGCGTGCCTGCGTTGACGGAGCATTTGTTTGGAAAGGGAAGGGTCCTTTATTTCGGCGGCGCATTTACGGAAAAGACCGCAGAGGTGTTCTTCCGGAAGCTTGGTGTAGAGTCGCCGTATGAAGCTGTTGTTGAGCTTCCGAAGGAATGCGAAATTGCGGTTCGTGTGAAGAATGGAGCGAAGTATTTCTTCGTATTGAACTACAGCAAGGAGAATCAGGCAATCCGGCTGAAGGAGACGATGAAGAATCTTTATACCGGAGAGTCTCTGTACGGCGAGGTGACTCTTGCCGGGTACGAGACGCTTGTGCTGAAAACAGAAGAAAGAGTGTAAAAGCCTTTCTGTGCTTTATTCCGTCTGTTGATCCGATGATTTGCTCAACCTGCGGTAGCTGCTGGGAGAAACCCCTGCTATCTTTTTGAAGGCCTGAGAAAAATAGCTGGAGGAGGAGAAGCCGCAGGTTCGGCTGATGACAGAGAGGGAGTAGTCTGTGGTCGCCAGCAGCTTCTCAGCCTTTCTTACGCGGGCATGCATGAGATAGTTGATGGGGGAGATCCCATACTCATCGGTGAAGGCATGCACCAGATAATATTTGTTTACATGGAAATTACCTGCCAGCTGCTCGAGGGCGAGATCGTCCCCGCAGTTCTGGTCGATGTAGCGTCTCACGGAATCACAGAGGTGGGACGCTTTTTTATTTGCAGGGCTCAGGATCATGGAAAAATTGGTCTGGCGTCCGAGAAGGACGATCAGAATTTCCATCAAATCCTGGCAGACGGTTTCATAGCCGGGGGATCGGGTTTCAATTTCCCGGAGCATCATCTTCAGATAGAAGCTGATGGAATCCTTGATTTCCTTGAAATTTACAATACAGAAGTTGGCGCTGCTGTTTTCCACGGAAAGCTCCAGCCCCTCGATTCCAAGGACGATATATTTCAATGGATTGGCATTAAACCCGAGCTCTGTGTGGGAGACATTGGGGTTGATCACCACCAGATCGTTGGCGGAAACGGGGAAAATATTGTCCTCTACCTGGAACTGCCCGACGCCGTCAATCACATAGAAGAGCTCGGAGCAGTAGTGGGTATGGGGCATGCTGAGCCAGTCGCCGCCGTAGGTTGCGGAGGAAACGTATAACAATCTTGCCTTGTCTCTTGTCAGATATTCCTTTGGAACGGAAATGTCGTAACGCTCATTTTTCATAAACCCTGGTCTCCTGAAGCATTGATTTCTTTATTGTACTATGAAAAACAAACTGAGAATTGTATAAAATTGCTGCACAATGTTAATATATTGCTGCGTAACGCGTTAAAGCATAAAAGAAAAATTGTTATCAATATGTACAGAAAATCAGGATGAAAAAAGCATCATGGAAAAATACGACGAATCGAATCAATGAAAAACAGATAAACAGAACAAAAAGAACGAAAGGACATGAAAAATATTGTACTATTTGATGAAAACAGCAATATATTAACAAATCAGGACAATATAGAAATTGAATAGCAACATAAATAAAGATAGAATGAGCCCATCAGTAAAGACATCAGCAATTGATAAGTTGTTTCAAAGGAGGGTTCAACATGAAAAAGAAACTTGTAGGTGCGCTGCTCGTCACGGCGATGACGGCTTCCATGCTTGCAGGCTGCGGAAGCAGCAAGGATACCGCAGGCACTCAGGCATCCACGGAAGCAGCCGAGACTGCAGAAGAGGAAGCAGAGGCTGATACGGAAGAGGAAAGCGCAGAGGTCGAGGCGGCTGATGGGGAAGAAGTCCTGACCGTATGGTGCTGGGATCCTACCTTCAACGTGTACGCGATGAAGCAGGCTGAGGCAATTTACCAGAAGGATCATCCGGGCTTTAAGCTGGATATTCAGGAGAAGGTTTACACCGATATTGAACAGAGCATCATTACCGCTGCTGAGGCTGGAAACTATGACACTCTGCCTGACATCTTCCTGATGCAGGATAATTCCTTCCAGAAGAATATCGCAAACTATCCGGAGGTATTCACCGAGCTGACCGATTCCGGTATCAACTTTGATGATTTCTCCGGCGGTAAATTAGGAGATTCTACCGCAGACGGCAAGCGCTATGGCATTCCTTTTGATAACGGTGCATCCATTATGGCAATCCGTTCTGACATGGTAGAGGCGGCAGGCCTTACGGTTGACGATTTCAAGGATACCACCTGGTCTGAATTCATGGAGCTCGCGAAGAAGGTTGTGGATGCAAACGGCGTTCCGATGCTGACAAGCTCCGGCGGTTCTGAAATTGTAATCGAGATGCTGCAGTCTGCAGGTGCATCTCCCATCGTGGATGGTGAGGTTCATCTTGTTGACAACGCAGCTCTGAAAAAGGCAATCGAAGTCTACAAGCAGGTGATCGATGAAGGAATCATGGCGGATTACACCGACTGGGATCAGTACATCGCATCCATGAACAAGGGCGATGCTGCAGGCGTGATCCAGGGCTGCTGGATTATGTCCTCCATCCAGGCTGCAGAAGATCAGTCCGGCAAGTGGGCGATCGTGAACATGCCTGCACTGGACGGTATTGACGGCGCTACCAATTACGCAAACTGCGGCGGTGCAAGCTGGGCAGTATCCTCGAACTGCAAGAACACGGAGCTGGCATTTGATTTCCTGAACACCACCTTCGGCGGCAGCGTGGAATTATACGACGATCTGCTTGTTAACGCAGGTGCAATTTCCAGCTATCTGCCGGCAGCAGAGTCTGACGTTTATAACCAGACCTCTGATTTCTATGGCGGACAGGAAGTCTACAAGGACATTGTTGAGTTCGCAGGCAAGGTTCCCGCAATCAGCTATGGCGCATACTACAATGACATCAGAAGCGCACTGACCGATGCGATTACAAACGTAGTACAGAACGGTGCGGATATTGATGAAGAAATTCAGAACGCACAGGATACGGTTGAGTTTAACATCGGTGAATAAATTGAGTTAAAACATGAACCAGTACCGGGAATGCAGCGTATTGCGTTCCCGGTACGTTTTTTTGGAGAGACGATTTATGAAACAGAAGAAAGCAAAAATGAATCTGGAAAAAAGGCATAACCTGACGGGATGGGCGTTCCTGATTCCGGCGGCCCTTCTTATTTTTATCTTTTGCTTCTATCCCATGATACAGGCAATCATCCTGTCCTTTTCAAAAAAAGGTTCAGGCTTCGTGGGACTGGCAAACTACCAGAGAATATTAAAGGATAAGACCTTCCGGCAGTGCCTGTTCAACACGGTATTTTACTTTATCATTCAGGTGCCGGTGATGCTGATTCTGGCGCTGGGGCTGGCACAGCTTCTGAACAGTCCGAAGATTAAGGGAAAGAGCATTTTCCGCACGCTCATCTTTCTTCCCTGTGCAACCTCACTGGTATCCTACTCCATGATTTTCAAGTCGTTATTCGTCCAGGATGGTCTGGTCAATAACGTCATCGCGGCCCTTGGCTTTGCAAGAGTTGACTGGTTTCAGAATGCGTGGGCAGCCCGATTTGTCATCATCATCGCGCTGATCTGGAGATGGACCGGATACAATATGGTGTTCTATCTGGCAGGCCTGCAGAACATTGATTATTCCGTATATGAGGCAAGCTACATCGATGGAGCAACTCCCTTACAGCAGTTTATGAAGATTACCATTCCTCTGCTGAAGCCCACGATTTTGCTGACGGCGATTATGTCTACCTCCGGTACGCTGCAGCTGTTTGATGAGTCGGTCAACCTGACCTCCGGCGGCCCCGGTAAGTCCACCATGACGCTGGCTCACTATATTTATAATATTTCCTTCGTGGAAACACCGAAGTTCAACTACGCAGCAGCTATTTCCGTATTCATCCTTGTGAGTGTGGCAGTCCTTTCTGCAATCCAGATGAAAGTAGGTGACAAACGTGACTAAAGTAAAAACAACTATCGCTTATATTATCCTGATCGTTGCCAGTTTTCTGTCAGCGTTTCCCCTGTACTATATGATTTGCGGAGCGACCAACTCCAGCATTGATATTGTCCGCGGAAAGCTGGTGCCCGGAAATTATCTGAGAGAAAACTACCAGAGTCTCATTGCCAATCAGAATCTGGGACGCGCCATGTTCAATTCCTTCCGCAATGCGATCGTAATTACTCTGGTTGCACTGCTGATCTGCTCCATTGCAGGCTACGGCTTTGAGATTTATCACGACAAGGGAAAGGATATTCTCATGAACATCCTGCTCCTTGCCATGATGCTTCCCTTTGTTGCCATTATGATTCCTCTGTTCAAGATGTTTTCCTCCTGGAAGCTCGTCAACACCTGGATCGCACTGGCGCTGCCGGCCATTTCCACGCCGTTCCTCATTATGATGTTCCGGCAGGCGGCACGCTCCTTCCCGCACGATATCATCGAGGCATCCCGTCTGGAAGGGCTGAGCGAGATTAAGATTTTCTTTACCATGTTTCTGCCCATTATGAAGTCCACCTACGGCGCAGCGATGACCGTAACCTTCATGAACGCCTGGAACAATTATCTGTGGCCGACCATTATCCTGCAGGACAGCAATCAGATCACCATGCCCATGCTGGTTGCCAATTTGAAGAGTGGATACAGTGTGGATTACGGAATGCTGATGCTGGGCGTATTGATCTGTACCCTTCCTACGGCCATTATTTTCCTGTTTTTACAGAAGAGCTTTGCCAACGGAATTGCTGGAGCTGTGAAATGATGAATCGGAAATACTGCCTGGATCAAAAAGAATGGGAGGAGGCGCAGGCGGCGCTCCTTCTTGCAAAACGGTTCGGACTTATTGAGGATGCCGGCCTCGAGGCATTGGAGAAACGACGGGCAGCGAAAAATAAGGAAAAATCTCTTTATGGCGTTCGTTATTACTCTCCGGCTATGTATCTTCAGTATGAGCTGACCCGCTTTAAACTCGATTTTGTGCAGCCCTCGGAGCAGATCCGGAGGCTTGGAGTCTGTCCTGACTTTTCCGAAGAGGAAAAGCGGGCATTTTATGAGAACAACCAGGATTTGTTCGGACGCTACCATGGAGATTTGTTCGAGTACGAGGAGGTCCGGCAGATTATTGAGAAAAGACTGAGGGAGGACGCCTATGACAGGCTCGTACAGGACCTATTATGTCAACTCGAAAACCGGGCGTGATACCAATGACGGACTGACCATGGAGTTTCCCTTTGCAAGTCTCATTCCGGTAAACAGACTGGATCTGAATCCGGGCGATAAGGTGCTTTTAGCCAGAAATTCTGTTTTTGCGGGACAGTTTCTGCAGATCCGAAGCAGTGGAACGAAGGAACAGCCGATTGAAATCGGTTCGTATTCTCCGGAAAAGGAAGAGGGGAATCCTCCGCTGATTGCTGCAGACGGACAGGGCATCTGGTATCAGGACTACGGAACGCCGCTGGATTCCCCCACCCATGTTTATCAGGGCTATGTGTCCTCTGCCGTGCTTTTATACGATGTGAAGCATGTGATTCTCCGCGATCTCGAAATTACTAACCGTGCTTCGGGGGTTCCGGGGGAAAGCTACAGCGCCCCGCACAAGATGAATCGCACCGGCGTAGCTGTGGTGGCAAAGGATAAGGGAACCTGCAGCGGGATCACGCTGCGAAACCTCTCCATCCATGATGTCAACGGCAATGTCTACGATAAGCACATGAACAACGGCGGCATTTATATGACTGCGCTGAAGCCTGCCGATGAAAAGGTAACCGGTGCAGCAAGATTTCAGGATATTACGGTGGAAGGCTGCTTTGTTTACAAGGTCAGCCGCTGGGGAATTGCCGTGGGATACACCTACGCCCATGACCGGTTCCAGGGGGCGGAGCTGTCTGAGGATGTCTTTTTGCAATACGGACATGAGAACCTGATCATCCGGGATAATTACGTGAAGGCCGCAGGAGGCGATGGCATTACTCCGATGTATGCGCTGCGTCCTCTGGTGGAGCACAACGCCGCAGACTCTGTTGCCTGTGAAATCAATGATCGGATTTACAGCCAGCCGGAAAACCGGGCCGGAAAGGTGGCCGCAGGCATCTGGCCCTGGAAGTGCAAGGATGCTCTTTTTTGCTGCAACGAGGTGACGGACACCAGACTGAACCAGGACGGAATGGCTTATGATGCGGATTCCGGCGATGGAACGATTTACGAGTATAACTACAGCAGACAAAACGAGGGCGGCTGCATTATGTTCTGCCTGCAGGAGGCAATTCACAACACCTTTCGCCATAATGTGAGCTTTGATGATCTGGGGGGCACGATCAGTCCATCGGAAAATCCGGACGCTTTGCTTGCGCACAATACCTTCTATGTGAGGGAGGGAGTTCCCTTCGTCCGCAGCAGGATGGGCGGCGGAAACTACACCGAAGAAAATAACACCATATATGTTTTCCGACAGGAGGAAAGAGGCTGATGAATGTAAAAGAAGGGCGGGTAACCATTCCGACGAATCTGGATGTTGTACCCGAAACCATAGAATTAATGAAACGCTGGGGCGCGGATGCCATCCGGGACTGCGACGGTACCGAGTTTCCGGAGGAGCTGGTGAAGACGGGGGCTAAGATTTATGCCACCTACTACACCACGCGGAAGGATAACGAGTGGGCAAAGGCAAATCCGGATGAAGTACAGCAGTGCTACGTGATGACTGCTTTTCATACCGCAGTGAAGTCAGAGCTGGAGATTCCGCTGATGAAGGGGATTTCCAAAGAGCTGCTGATGGTCAATACCAGAGATGACAGGAAGCGGTGGTGGGAGGTCATTGACCGCTCTTCCGGCGAGGTCGTGTCTGCAGACCGCTGGGAATATAACGATAAAACGGGCTGCGTGGAGATACACGATGCTATCCCTTTCCATGAATACACCGTCAGCTTTCTGGCTTACATTATCTGGGACCCGGTGCACATGTACAACGCGGTGACCAACGGCTGGAAGAACTTTGAGCATCAGATTACCTTTGATGTGAGACAGCCGAAAACTCATAAATATTCCATGGAGCGACTTCGCAAATACTGCGCGGAGCACCCCTATGTGAATGTGATTCGCTACACCACCTTTTTCCATCAGTTCACCCTGATGTTCGATGAGCTGAAGAGGGAAAAATATGTGGACTGGTATGGCTATTCCGCTTCTGTCAGTCCGTATATTCTGGAACAGTTTGAAAAAGAGGTGGGCTACCCGTTCCGCCCCGAGTACATCATTGATCAGGGCTACTACAACAACCAGTACCGTGTACCGAGCAGGGAATTCAAGGATTTCCAGGCATTCCAGCGAAGAGAGGTTGCCAGACTCGCCAGGGAGATGGTGGACATTACTCATGAGTGCGGGAAGGAAGCAATGATGTTCCTGGGCGATCACTGGATCGGAACCGAGCCGTTTATGGAGGAGTTTTCCACCATCGGCCTGGATGCTGTGGTAGGAAGCGTAGGAAACGGCAGCACCCTTCGCCTTATTTCCGATATTGAAGGAGTGAAGTACACGGAAGGCAGATTTTTGCCCTATTTCTTTCCGGATACCTTCTACAAGGGCGGCGACCCGGTGAAGGAGGCCAGAGAAAACTGGATTACGGCAAGACGTGCGATCCTGAGAAAGCCCATCGACAGAATCGGGTACGGAGGATATCTGAAGCTTACGCTGGACTTCCCGGAATTCCTGGACTATGTGGAGAGTGTGTGCAATGAGTTCCGTGAGCTGTACGAGAATGCAAAGGGAACCACTCCTTACTGTGTAAGGAAGGTTGCGGTTCTGAACAGCTGGGGCAAAATCAGAAGCTGGGGCTGTCACATGGTGCACCATGCCCTGTATCAGAAGCAGAATTACAGCTATGCAGGAATCATTGAGGCATTAAGCGGAGCACCCTTTGATGTGCGCTTTATTTCCTTTGACGATATTCTGGGGAATCCGGAAATTCTCAAGGATCTGGATGTCATCATCAATGTGGGAGACGGTGATACCGCTCACACCGGCGGCAGCATCTGGGAAAATCCGGTTATTTCTTCTGCGATCCGTGAGTTTGTATATAACGGCGGCGGTCTGATCGGTGTCGGAGAACCCTCCGGCCATCCGTTCCAGGGACATTACCTCCAGCTTGCAGATCTGCTTGGTGTGGAGAAGGAAACCGGATTTACATTGAACTACGATAAATACAACTGGGAGGAGCATCCGGAGCACTTCATTCTGAAGGATATCACCAGGCCGGTGGACTTCGGAGAAGGCAAAAAGAGCATCTTCGCTTACGAAGGTACGGAAATCCTGGTACAGCGGGAGAAGGAAGTTCAGATGGCGGTTCATGAGTTTGGAAAAGGCCGCTGCGTTTATATCAGCGGTCTGCCCTACAGCTTTGAGAACAGCCGCATCCTGTACCGAAGCATCCTGTGGAGCAGCCATGGTGAGGAGGAGTTGCACCGGTGGTTCAGCACCAACTTCAACGTGGAGGTTCATGCCTATGTGAAAAACGGAAAGTTCTGCGTGGTCAACAACACCTATGAACCTCAGAAAACCGTGATTTACCGAGGTGATGGCAGCAGCTTCCCGCTGGAGCTGGAGTCAAACGAGATCAAGTGGTATAACATTTCAATTGCGGACTGACATCGCACTGTACTTCCGGCAATAAAAAGTCGTATGATAGCTGCGTGGCGGAATCAAGCTACCGCAATATCTACACGATAACCGGAAGGACCAGATTCATGTCAGTGAAATCAGAAGAATATTTAATCACCGATGCGCCGCTGAAGGCGCTGACCATTTTTGCACTGCCGATGATCATCGGCAGTTTTTTTCAGCAGGTTTATAACATGGCCGATTCCATCATCGTCGGGCAGTATGTCGGCTCTGCGGCGCTTGCTGCAGTCGGTGCTTGTGCGGCCCTGACGAATGTCTTCATCTGTGTGGCGCTTGGAGCAGGTGTCGGTGCAGGCGTGCTCGTGAGCCGGGCCTTTGGCGCGCGCAGCTACGATAAGATGAAGACAATTGTGTCGACCTCGCTCATCAGCTTTCTGGTTCTTGGCGTGATACTCGGCACACTTGGCTTGGCGCTTTCCCGGCCGATGATGGAGCTTTTGCAGACACCGACGGACATCATTGAAATTGCGGTGCTGTATCTTCGGGTCTATTTTCTTGGTTTCCCGTTCCTTTTTATGTACAACATCTTGTCCAGCATGTTCACCTCCATCGGGGAATCGAGGATTCCGCTTGCACTTCTGATCTTTTCCTCCATATTGAATATTGTTATGGACCTCTGGATGGTGGCAGTTCTTGGCATGGGCGTTTATGGTGCGGCCCTTGCGACCCTGATTTCACAGGGCATTTCTGCTGTTTTCTCGCTTTTGATCTTCCTTCGAAGGATGCGCCGGTATCCGGGGCGATTCGCCTGGTTTGACCGGCAGGAGCTTGGCTCCATGCTTACCATCGCAGTGCCCTCCGTCCTTCAGCAGTCCACCGTATCGATTGGGATGATGATTGTGCAGGCGGTCGTAAACCCCTTTGGTACGCAGGCACTCGCCGGTTATTCCGCGACGATGCGCGTGGAAAATGTTTTCTCGCTGATCTTTGTGTCCATCGGAAATGCAGTGTCTCCGTACGTTTCGCAGAATCTCGGGGCAAAGAAAACCGAACGGGTGCGCAAGGGCTACCGCGCGGCGCTCCTGCTCGATGTTTTCTTTGCGCTGCTTGCATTTCTGATCATCGAAACGCTGCACACGCAGATTGCAGCATTGTTTCTGGGCAAGGACGGTACGCCGCTCGCCTATCAGGTGTCCGGTGATTACATGAAATGGCTTGGGTATTTCTTCCTTTTCATGGGAATCAAAATGGCGACCGACGGCGTTCTCCGCGGCCTGGGGATCATGAAGCCGTTCCTTCTTGCCAATATGGTGAATCTCGGCATCCGCATGTTGGTTGCACTGATTCTCGCACCGCGCTATGGTATTGCTTTTGTGTGGCTCGCTGTTCCGGCAGGCTGGCTTGCCAATTTTCTGATTTCATACACCGCGCTTCGAAAAAAATGGCCGTAGGAAGCACTTGAGTAGTTTGCTGTTTCCAAGTACGATATCAATAACAGAGTGATTAATGTCCATATGCATAGTTGTCTGACAAAGGAGGCGGACATGGGATTTTTTTCGAAGAAGAAACAGGAAACGGCAGGCCTGGATTATTGTCTGTTTTGCGGGATGGATCTCGTGAACGGGGTGTGCAGCCGCTGCGGACGCGAAGCGAAGCCGATGGCAGACCTTGAGGATTTCGAGTTCAAAATGGTGCCGGTAAGTGTCGCGGAGGATCTGGGGGAGCAGAAGAAAAAGCTGTTCGGAAATGATCTGCTGACGGTGCAGGAGATGATCCGGGACGGAAATATGTATGTGGCGGAAATCCTGCTGGACAGCACCTGCGAGGACAGCAGAGATGCTCTTACGGCCGATGAGGATGAAACGGATACCGAATATGAGTATTATGTGCAGTTCTCCACAACGGATGGCAGACCCTGCAGGCAATGCTGCGAGGCCGCTTCCGCTGATTTTCACCGTGTCGAACGGCATCTGAAGAGCGGCCGGCGGCAGGGGTGGCTTCTCAAGGGCGTGAAAAAGAAAAAAACATACTATTATGCGTGTGCAGCGCAGAATGCAACCCTCGGAAAGATGCTTCGCGATGGCCTTGCGACGAACTTCATGCTCTACGGCGGAGATTACGAGGAACGCAGAATGGCACCAAAGGGAGCACGGGACAGCTATGAGTTTCGAAGAGTCATCAGCTGTTCGTGGGACGATGCACAGTAAAAATATGTCTGCTGCGGAGAATTGTGATATAACTGAATAAAACTGCGAACGCTTCAAAGTATTCTTTCCGGCGGCAGCAGGAAAGAATACTTTTTTGAAGAATATTTCGGCGAGGCGTTCATATCATGGAGTTACTGATAGCTGCTTATATTGTGCTGATGATCGGTATTGCCGTCATGGACGGTGTGCTAAGTGTAAAGTCTTTTCAAAAGAATAAGACAACCGGAAGATATCTGGGCTTTGCCTGTATGTGGGCAACCATCATCGACATCAGCTATCTGTGCAGTATTCTCAGCAAATCCTATGGCTTCGTATCTGTGATGTCCAGCATCTATTTTATGGGCATTGACGGAGTCCTGATCAGCCTCTTCATTTTTACCACCTATTTTACCAAGGGGGCATTTTCCGGACTGGAAAAGGTACTTATCAGAATCTGTCTGCTCTATGCCTTGTTTGATTTTGGGGTTTTTGCGGCCAATCCGTTCTGCCACGTCGCGATTGATTACATTCGAAGGAATACGTTGATTTCCTGCTATCGCTACGAGATGAAGCTTTTGTATCAGCTTCATCTCGTGTTTTCCTATGTGGTTGTTGTCTGTATTCTGTTTCTTCTGATCCGAAAGATTTGTACTACTCCGAATGAGTATCGCTCACAGTACTCCATGATTGTTGTGGGGCTTCTGGCGGTGATCGGGATCAATGCTGTGTTCCTGTTCATTCCGGGCGACAATGTATTCTCACTGCTGGATTATTCCATCTGCTGCTACAGCCTGATGTCTTTTCTGATTTACTGGAATTGCTTTGATTATTCAACACATGCCATGCTGAACAAAATGAAGACTCGCATTTTTGAGAACATCGGGCAGGGAATTGTTTTGTTCGATCATGAGAACAACAGAATTCTGCATAACAAAAGGGCGGAGACTCTGCTGGGCAGAGAGAAGCTGGAGCACTGTGGGCGAATTGACGAGTTTATGAAGCAATATGAACTGCCTGTGCTGAAGCTTGGAGAAACGAGCAGCTACACGGTGCAATGCCGTGTGGAAGAGAGGGGAACGAGACAATCTCTTCGCTGTGATGTCAAAATGCTGCGAAATGAAAAGGGAGCAAAACTTGGGCTGATGTTTGTTTTTTCGGACATTGCCGTTGAGACCGATCTGCTGACAGGCTTCCAGAAGTGGGAGAATTTCCTGCCGATGATGCGGGAAGTGGGAGAGCATTTTATTTTCCCTGTCGGAATTGCTGTGTGCGATGTGAACAGCCTGTCCGTGATCAATGCAACGCGCGGCCAGGATGCGGGGAATGAGAAAATCCGTCAGATGTCCGTGCTGATGAGAGAGATATTTCCTCCGGAGACGTATTTTGTGCGTGGACAGGACGCCAATCTGATTGCAATCTGCAGCCGCAGTGATGAGACCAGGATGGCCGGTTATGCGGAGAAGGTCAGCCAGTCGTTTCACGGAAGCATCCAGTACGGGATCAGTGTCGCTTCGGCCAGGGATCAGAATATGGAAAAAAGCATCCAGTCGGCAGTGATGGCGATGCGTACCAAAAAGCTGGTTGACGGAGAGTCCATTCATTCGGACATGCTTTCCTCCCTGCTTAAGGCTCTGGAGGAATGTGATTCCGACACGGAGCACCATATCGAGCGTACACGGCTTATCGGGGCAGAGCTTGGGAAGAAGATCGGATTGTCTGACGCTCAGCAGAGTAAGCTGGCTTTGCTGTGCCTGCTTCATGATATCGGAAAAATCAGCATTCCCATCGAAATACTGAACAAGCCCGGAAAGCTCACGGACAGTGAGTGGAAGATTATGCGTTCGCACGTGGGAAGCGGGATATGAAATTGCGAACAGCAATGCGGAGCTGAAGCAGGTTGCGAATGAAATCCGGTCTCATCATGAACGATGGGACGGGAAGGGGTATCCGGACGGACTGAGCAAGGAAAGCATCCCTCTTTTGTCCCGTGTAATTTCGGTGATTGATTCTTACGATGCCATGACCAATGATCGTCCGTACCGGAAGGGAATGCCGGTGAAGGCTGCGGTGGAAGAGCTGCGGAGAAATGCGGGCACGCAGTTCGATCCCTCCATTACAGCAGAGTTTATCGAGTTTCTCTCGGAGAAGTATTCCGTCCGTCTGGATGCTGTGAATGCCGAAGAAAAGGCGATGTCGACATCAGAGGCAAATCCGGGCGATTCGAAGAGGGAGCATTCGGCAGCACATTCCCTGTTATTTTGCCGCTATATACTCAACGGATCCTGGACGATTATTGAGACAGATGAGAATTTTGAACATCTGACGGGATATTCCGAGAAAGATACGGAAAATGGAGCCATGAATCAGAGGGATCTGATTCCGGAGGAAGATCGTCTGGATTACGTGAGTCACGTGTCGGCAAGCCTGGCTCAAAGTGAGCTGGTGCTCGATGAACATCGCCTTCTTCGTAAGGATGGCACAACGATCTATGTGTTCTGCTGTGGGAGGGTGTGTCATGATCCCGGTCTTCAGGGATGCTTCGAGATTATCATTTCGGACGTATCGGAAACCTATGCGCTGAAGATGCTGACGGATGCGGTGAAGAGCAAGGCGGACATCCGGCTTCGCAGCTGGGAGAGTACGTATCGGACCGATTCGCTGACCGGACTGTTAAATCATGCGGCCTTCAAGAATGATACCGAAATGAAGATTCTGGAGGGCAGCTCCACGGCCATGATGATTATGATGGATGTGGACCGGTTCAAACAGTACAACGACACCTATGGGCATCAGAACGGAGACGAATATCTGATTCTGATTGCACAGAATCTGCAGGCTTCCCTGCGCGGGGAGGATTTTGCCTGCCGAATGGGCGGAGATGAATTTGCTGCCATGCTGTTCTTCGACAAGAGTGTGCCGGAGGCAACCATCCGGGCACGGGCCCATCAGATTTTTGATAAGGTGAATCTGGTTGTGAAAACAGTGGCCGGAGGCACCAGTATTTCCATGGGAGCTGTGTTTACCGGATCGGGAATGAGCTTTAATCAGCTGTATAATGAGGCGGATGCGGCTCTATATAAGGCGAAGAATGAGGGCCGGGAGAGAATTGTGGTTGAGAGCCGGCGAGATGGCATATTGGAAAAGTAAGAGACAGGTACCATGCAGAAAGTGTGGTACCTGTCTCGTTTTCTCAAACGGGTGCGCCTGCGGCGCACGCCTTTTTCGCGATGTGAAACGTGGAACGGTTACAGAAGCGCCTCATCATAGATCGCGCGCTGGCCGCCGACATATTTGGGCCGGCGTCTTGCACAGAGGATGGATGCCTCGCCGATCCGGTCTATGGAGATGCGGACCGGAACAACAACCGGATGAATGTGCATGCCGATGAGCGTCCCGCCGATGTCGATTCCGGCGTCGGCGCGGGCAGAGAGGCTCTCCACAAGAACCGGATCTGTCATTCTGTTCCAGGCGACGGAGGCAAAGGCTCCGCCTGCGTGGTTGGGCTGCGGAATGGCATTGACCTGTTCGAGGTCATAGCGCTCCAGAACGGTCCGTTCGACAACGAGTGCCCGGTTTAAGTGCTCACAGCACTGAGCGGCAAGGAAGACGCCGCGCTCCTTCAGCACGGAGGCAATCCCCTCATACAGGGCTCCTGCAACATCCATGCTGGTGTGAGTGCCGATCCTCTCACCGAGGACCTCGCTGGAGGAGCAGCCTACGACAAACAGAGCCCCCGGGCGCAGATGCGCGGCATCGCAGAGCTCTGCGACAGCCCGCTGCGCCTGCTTCCTGATTTGACCAAGCTGCGGATTTTGTTCCATGGAGATCTCTCCTTTCCCATCTGATGATTCTTTATTCGACACGCAGAATCAGCGTCAGAATATGACGCGCTGCAAGCTCCAGCTGTGCTCTTGTGATGGCACCCTTTTCCAGTGCAGCCATCACGCGGTCTGCAAAGCCGCAGCCCATCTTCATGTCGTTTCCCGCTGCACATTCCTTATAGTGTTCGCCGTAAGTCCACCAGTCGGTGGTGACCATGCCGTCATAGCCCCATTCCTCGCGGAGAATGCCGATCAGCATGTCGCGGTTTTCGGAAGCGCGGTGTCCGTTGATGAGATTGTAGCTGGACATAATGCTCCACGGATGAGCCTCCTTCACAATGATCTCGAACTGCTTCAGATAGATCTCACGGATGGCACGCTCGGAAGCGCGGGAATCGGAATCCTTGCGGTTGGTTTCCTTGTTGTTGAGGGCAAAATGCTTTACGGTTGCCGCAACATGTGTGCTCTGAATTCCTTCTACCATCCCGGCAGCCTGCTTTCCGGCAAGGAACGGGTCCTCGGAATAGTACTCGAAGTTGCGCCCGCACAGGGGACTGCGATGGATGTTCACGGCAGGAGTCAGCCACACGCCGATGTTGTTCTCCATGACCTCTTCACCGCCCGCACGGCCGACGGCGTAGGTGGTTTCCGGATCCCAGGTGCAGGCAAGAAGCGTAGAGCACGGGAAAGCGGTTGTCTTGACGCCGACCTCCGGGAGAATACGAAGCCCTGCAGGGCCGTCCGCAGTCATAATATTCGGAATTCCGTATTCCGGAAGATTTCCGTAGCCGAAGGTGTTGGCAACGCCGGTGTTCGGCTGTCCGCCGATCAGCTGTGCAAGGTATTCATCGGGCAGTGCATGGATGAAATCCTCCAGAGACATACGGCCCTCTGCCACATCGATCAGCTTCGGCAGGCCGTTTGTTTTTCCGGTCCAGGAGGTATAGGTGTGCGGCTGATAACGTACCTCGGGCATGCAGCCGTCCATCTGCTCATAGGGAAGCCATTCCAGTACACTGTCACGGGGATCGTTGGGCTCTCCAAGCGGCAGGTTCTCATAGCTTCCGTCTGCGCGAAGACGCATGGAGAGCTGTGTGGGAGCCATACGGCTTACAAGGCGGCGCACAATGCGGTCTGCCTCGAGGACGTAATGGAATTCCAGCTCCGATGCGGAGCGGACGTCGGTTCCGAGGAAGAACGCATAGCTTCCCTTTTCCAGAATCCAGGCGGATTTGCAGATGCGTCCGAGGTCATCATAGCTTGCAAGATCCTTGGCAGACGTCTCGATGGAGATGAGCTGGCTCTCGCCCGGCTGAAGAAGTCGGGTCTTCTGATATCCGCACAGTACCTTTGCGGGCTTTCCGAGGAGTCCCTGCGGTGCTCCGAAATAGAGCTGAACGACCTCACGGCCGGCATAGCGTCCGGTGTTCGTGACGAGAACCTCGGCGTGAATCACATCTCCGCTGTCCGGATTCGGGCCCTCCGCTGTCTCCGCATCCGGATCGGGTTCTCCTTTTATCACGTAAGCCGTCTGGTCCGTCAGCGAGAACGACGTATAGGAGAGGCCGAAGCCGAACGGATAAATGACCTTTTCGGCGGCTCCGGGAAGGGTTTCGAAATAGCGATAGCCGACGTAGATATCTTCCGTATAGTCTACATAATTGCCGGATTCATGGAAGCCCTCTGTGGAAGGATAATCCTCGAGTCTTCGGGCAAAGGTGTCGGAGAGCTTTCCGGAAGGACTGCCAAGGCCGAGAAGGAGCTCTGCTGCTGCAACGCCGCCCTCCATGCCGCCCTGCCATGCCATGAGGACACTGCGGATTTTCTCATTCTCCGCAAACCAGTCGGTCGCAACCATGCCGCCTACATTCATGACGACAATTACACGCTGGAAACGGTCTGTGACCTTGCGGATCAGCTCCTCTTCACGGGGCGTCAGGTAGAAATCGCTGCGGGCAAAAAGGCGATTCTGCAGATCCATCAGAGTTTTGTCATCGCAGACATTCTCGCCCGGAGCGCCAAGCTCGGACTTGCGGTCCCATCCCTCGCCGGAAAAACGGCTGATGGAGATGACTGCGGTATCGCAGACGGCAGCTGCCTCATCGGCAAGTGCGTCCGGAAGCTCCGGCTCCTCAATCATTCCCGGAATTCCTCCTGCCTCATACTGGGCGGATACATAGTCGCGGTAGAAGGAGGCTCCCTTTTCCCAGACAGAAACAAGGTCTTCATATTCCCGGAAGCCGTCATACAGATTCTTTATATAAGGAACTGTGACATCGCCGGATCCGCCGCCGCCCTTTACATAGTCAAAGGTTCCCTTGCCGAAAAGTGCAAGGCTGCTTCCTTTGGCAAGCGGAAGAACAGCAGGGTCATTTTTCAGAAGAACCATGCCCTCTCTGGCAGCATTTCTGGAAAGTGCGATATGCTCCCTGGAAGCCGTAACGCGCCGATTGCCGTACAGGGGCAGATTAGGTTGGTAATTTGCTCTGGTCCATTTGTTCATATTGCTTTGTATCCCTCCGATTGTATGTGTGTGTTATGAAATGATCCGAGACCCATCCCGTCTTATTATCACCATTCTAAGCGGAGTAAAAGGAAAATCAAATGTATAATTTTGCGGAAAAGTGAAGGATATTTTCATGTTTGAAGAAGATTTAAATTTATGATGCATTCTGTAAGCGATGATGCTATAATCCCACCTAAATGCTGTAATCCTATAAAAACAATAGGAGTTGTGAAATAGATGAATGAACGACTTTTGAATATTCTGATCCAGTCCTTTCCGAAGATTCTTCTTCCGGGACTGATGTACACGATTCCGCTGACGGTTCTGGCGTTTGCAATCGGGCTGGTAATTGCCATCCTGACCGCGCTGGTGCAGTTTGCAAACATCCGGATTCTGAAACAGATTGCGCGGATTTACATCTGGATTATCCGCGGAACACCGCTTCTGGTGCAGTTGTTTGTTGTATTCTACGGACTGCCGAAGGCAGGAATCCTGATCGATGCCTTCCCTGCGGCCGTGATGGTGTTTGCCATCAATGAGGGGGCCTATGCGGCGGAAACCATGCGTGCCGCTCTTGAGGCCGTTCCTGCGGGACAGATGGAAGCCGGATACTGTGTCGGCATGAGCTGGTGGCAGATTGTCCGCAGAATAGAGCTGCCGCAGGCTCTGCGCACGGCATTTCCGACGTTATTCAACGAGCTGATTTCAATGGTCAAGGATACGTCGCTTGCCGCGAACATTACGGTGACGGAAATGTTCATGACCACGCAGCGAATCAACGCGGTTTACTATGAACCGCTTGCACTGTATCTGGAGGTCGCTGCTGTTTATCTTCTGTTCTCAACGGTGCTGACCAAGCTCCAGAGCATCGGCGAGAAGAAGCTCGGCTCCTACGGCAGGCGCTGAGACGAGGCCTGTGAAGCTTCGGGTGTGGAAAGCAGGACCAGACGGGCAGAAGATAAGTCGGAAAATGAAGAGGGCACACAGTTATGTCGATGCTGGAAGTAAAGAAAATACGAAAATCATTTGACGGGAAGACACAGGTTCTGAATGGAATCGATGTGTCCGTCAGTAAAGGAGAGGTCATTGCAATCCTTGGCCCCTCGGGCGGCGGAAAAACAACGCTTCTCCGCTGCATCAACTTTCTGGAAAAGGCAGACAGCGGAAGCTTTTCGCTGGATGGAAAGACCTATGACCTTGCGAAGATTACCCGGAAGGAAATCGCGGAAATCCGGCGCAAAACAGCCTTTGTGTTTCAGAATTACAACCTGTTTCTGAACAAGACCGCTCTTCAGAATGTGACGGAGGGTCTGATTGTCGCAAGGAAAATGGAAAAGGCAAAGGCAGAGGAAATCGGACGTGCGGCGCTCGAGAAGGTCGGCATGCTGGAGCGGGTGGATTATTATCCGAATCAGCTCTCCGGCGGACAGCAGCAGCGGGTGGCGATTGCAAGAGCTCTGGCAACCGATCCGGAGATCATTTATTTCGATGAACCGACCTCCGCTCTGGATCCGGAGCTTACGGGAGAAGTGCTCGGTGTCATGAGAAGGCTGGCCGACGAGGGGATGACCATGCTTGTTGTTACCCATGAGCTTGGCTTTGCGAAGAACATTTCTTCGAGAACCATGTTTATTGAAGGAGGCGTTGTTGTGGAGGAAGCGCCCTCCCGCGAGTTCTTTGCCAATCCGACGCAGGAGAGAACGAAGGCCTTCCTTCGGGCAATCTCCAGCAAGGAAGAGGAATAACGGAAGCACTGGTCGGCGAAGGGCGAAGAATCCGCAGGTCAGCGTTTGTAATTTTTGAACAGACTCGATAGAATAAGTTGTCTCTTTATGAAAAGGGGCAGCTTATTTTTGTATGAGTTTTCTTTTGTTTGATTCATTTTAATCAGGACTGTTTTCATACGACGGGAGATGTGCAGTGACGAAATTTGAAGAATATCGGGAGCAGTATTCCGAGTTTGTCTATCGCGGTTACCATTACACCATCGGAGCGGATCTTTGCGGAGAGCATCCGGAGGAGAAGCTGTGCCGGGTGGTCTATGATTTTGAAACGCCGGGCCTTTCGGAGTTCCATCCGACCTGGACCTTTCCGGTGCGCCGGGAGCTTGATGCGGAGGCGAAGAGGATTCTGGAGGAGCTGATCTTCCAGCTTGGACTTGCCGAGACGATCAGCTACTACAAGATTACCTGCCCGAAGAAGGTCCGCATCGAGTGCGGAACACTTACAGGGGAGCAGAGAGCATGGTGGCGGAAGCTTTACTACAACGGCCTCGGAGAGTTCATGTACCGCAATGGAATCGAGGTTTCCGAGGAAGAGCTTCTTACGATCGAGTGTCCTTCTCCGGAGGAACAGGGCGTGAGGAAGCCGTTTCAGGATCCGACGGAGTACAAGGGCTTTCTGGTTCCGGTGGGAGGCGGCAAGGATTCGGTTGTGACGCTGGAGACGCTGCGCGGTCAGGACATCATGACCTATCATATCAATGATGACAGCGCCATCGATGAAGTGATTGAGGTCTTCAACCACACGGAGAATGACTGCAGGGCAAGGCGGACACTGGATCCCAATATGCTGGAGCTGAACCGGAAGGGGTATCTGAACGGACATACCCCGTTTTCTGCGATTGTGGCATTTTCCTCGATGGCTGCGGCGTTTCTGAGCGGACGGAGGATGATTGCGCTTTCCAATGAGACCAGTGCCAATGAGACAACGGTGAGGGACTCCTTTGTCAATCATCAGTATTCGAAGAGCTACGAATTCGAACAGGATTTCCAGAATTATATCGGACAGATTACGACAAGCGACATTCATTATTTCAGCTTCCTGAGGCCTCTTGCGGAGATTGAAATTGCTGCCCTGTTTGCACAGTGCAGGGACTATCACAGGGTTTTTCTTTCCTGCAACCGGGGAAGCAAGAAGGGAATCTGGTGCTGCGATTGTCCGAAGTGCCTGTTTGTCTATATCATTCTGTCCCCGTTCCTGCCGGAAGAGGAGCTGGTTGGAATTTTCGGAGAGAAGCTCCTTGACAAGCCGTCACTGGAGAAGGATTTCCGGGAGCTGGTCGGAATCGATGAGAACAAGCCGTTTGAGTGCGTGGGCACAAGAAGCGAGGTCGGCTGTGCCCTGAAGGCGTTTGTGGAAAAGGGCGGCCGCAGTCTTCTGACGGATCGTTACCGGGAGGAAATTCTCGGGGAGAGGGAGTCGCTTGCGGAATACTTAAACCGCTGGGAGGACCGCAATCATGTTCCTTCGGAATATCAGCAGATTCTGAAGGAGAAGCTGGCGGAAGCAAGGGAGGCTGCTCTTGGATAAGACCATTGCCAAAATGAAGGATAAACGGATCCTGATCTGGGGATACGGCAGAGAGGGAAAGTCCACAGAGAACTTTTTGAAGCAGTATTGTCAGCCGGCGCTTGTGGATGTGTTTGAAGGGCCGAGAGAAGGCGTGAAGGATGAGGATTACGATATTATTTTCGTAAGTCCCGGAATCTGCTTCGAGGAGGATGCACCGGCCTTTGACAATCCGAAGTTTACGTCGCAGACGGAACTGTTCCTGGAGGAATACGGGCAGCAGACCGTGGGCATTACAGGAACCAAGGGAAAATCCACGACGAGCTCCATGCTGTATAAGGTTCTGGATGCCTGCAGTGGGCGAAGGACCTTTCTGATGGGCAACATCGGGAAACCGTGTCTGGATTATATGCCGGAGATGGACGGGAAATCCATTGCGGTTTTTGAGCTGTCCTGCCATCAATGCCAGCGGCTTCGCACGGATCCGCATGTGGCGGTTTTCCTGGATCTGTTTGAGGATCATCTGGACCGGTATCATACGATGGAGCATTACTTTGATGCAAAAAGCGGCATCACGAAGCATCAGACAAAGGAGGATCTCCTTTTTGTCGGGATACAGGTTCCGGAGCTGCATACAAAGGCCGGAGTGAGGACCGTTTCACTTCCGGAGAATGTGCATTATGAGCTTCGGATTCCGGGCGCACACAACCAGCTGAATGCGCAGTTTGTGATGGAAATTGCGCGGAGCGTTTTCGGCTGTGGGGAGCAGGAGGTGCGCAAGGCACTGTCGGAGTTCGGAGGTCTCCCGCATCGGCTGGAATACTGCGGCTGTGTGGACGGGGTGGATTATTACGATGACTCCATTTCCACCATTCCGGAGGCGGCGATCCGCGCGGTGAACAGCGTGGCGAACGCCGGGACGCTTCTTGCGGGAGGCATGGACCGCGGCATCGATTACGATATTCTGATTGATTTTATCCGGAAGCGCCCGGATATTCAGTTTATTCTGGCCTATGCATCCGGAAAGCGGATACTGGAGTCTGTGAAGGACTGTGCCAATGTGCATGAGGCGGAGGATCTTGCCGGGCAGGTTGCACTCGCAAGAAGGATTACGCCGAAGGGAAAAGCGGTTATTATGTCCAACGCGGCCGCCTCGTATGGATATTTCAAGAATTTCGAGGAGCGCGGGGACGTGTTTAAGCAGCTGATATTGTCGGCATGAGGGAGCGGCAGGAAGGAAACGGTATGAAGAAGTTTTTGGAAGAGTTCAAGGCGTTCATCAGCAAGGGAAATGTACTGGATATGGCAGTCGGTGTCATTATCGGTGCAGCCTTCAAGTCGATCGTAGACTCCCTGGTTGCGGATATCATCAGCCCGCTGCTCGGCCTGTTCGGCTCGCACAATCTGGATGCGATGAAGGTGGTTCTGAAGCAGGGAGCAACGGAGGATGCTACGGTCGCGCTGAATTATGGCAATTTCCTTTCTTCTGTCATCAATTTCCTGATTATGGCGTTGATCCTGTTCTGTATCGTAAAGACGTTCAACAATCTTCAGACGAAAGTGGACAGTCTGAGCGGGAAGAAAAAGGAAGAGCCCGCAAAGCCGGCAACAAAAATCTGCCCGTACTGCAGGAGCGAGATCGCGGCAGAGGCGACCAGATGCCCGCACTGCACGTCGGAGCTTGCAAAGTGACCCTTCCGTGAGCGGTCTGCCGGGAATTTTCTGAAAGGAAGCAAATGGAGCAGTCATATCATATTCTTCAGGATCAGCTGAAGAGCTACTGCGCGGATGGACCTTATCCGATGCACATGCCGGGGCACAAGAGGAACCTTTCTCCGGGACCCGGACTTCCGTATGACTTCGATGTCACGGAGGTGGAAGGGACGGATGATCTTCACCATGCGGACGGGATTCTGAAGGAGGCCATGGAGCGCACGGGAAAGCTTTATGGAAGCAGGAGAACGTGGTACCTGACCTGCGGAAGCACCTGTGGGAATCTGGCCATGATGTATGCGGCAATTCCGAGGGGGAGTGAAGTCATTCTTGCAAGGAATTGTCATAAGTCCGTTTTCCATGGGGCAGAGCTCCTTGGACTTACCGTACACTGGCTGATGCCGGAGAGAGTTTCAGGCTTTGGGATTCCGGGGAGTGTCCGGGCGGAGTCCGTGGAGAACATGCTCCGGCAGTATCCGCAGTCAAGGGCGGTTTTCCTTACGAGCCCTACTTATGAAGGGATTGGCTCTGACATTGAGAGCATTGCGGAGCTTGTCCACAGAGAGGGGAAGCTCCTTCTTGTCGATGAGGCACATGGCGCGCACTTTGGATTGTTTCATGGCAGCGCGGCCGGAGGATATTTTCCGGACAGTGCCGTACAGCTCGGCGCAGATCTTGCTGTACAGAGCGCACACAAAACACTTCCTTCCCTTACGCAGACTGCCTGGCTGCACCTGGGCTCGAACCGGATTTCAGAGGAGGCAGTGGAGCAGGGACTGTCTGTTTTTGAGACCAGCTCGCCGTCCTATCCGCTCCTGGCATCGCTGGATGGCTGTACGGGACTTCTTGCGAAGGAAGGACCGGAGCTGTTTGACAAATGGGAGAAGAGAATCGACGAAATCCGTGCGAAGGCTGGAGAGTGGAAGAATCTGCGCATCCTTGGACAGAAGGATGCGGAGGCTGACGGGAAAGCGCTTTTTTCCCTGGATTTCGGGAAGCTTCTGATTCAGGATGCCTCCTGCCAAAGAAGCGGGAGAGAGCTGGAGGAGTTTCTTCGAAGGGAAGAGCGGCTGGAGCCGGAGATGAGCTGCGGAAGGAATGTCCTCCTGATGACAAGCTGCGGGGATTCCGAAGAAGGGTTCGAACGTCTTTCTCATGCACTGGAGCATCTGAATGCCAGTCTGGGAGAGCAGAAATCCCAGAATGTGGAAACCGCAAGCTGCAGAGAGGAAGGGATGCCGGCTCTGTCGGAGGACCGACAGGCGGTTCCTCTTGGGGAGGCTGCGCAGAGAGCGTTGCACGGAAAAGCCAGGAAAATTCCACTGGAGCAGGCAGAGGGAGAAATCTCTGCGGAATATGTGATGGCATATCCGCCGGGAATTCCGCTTCTGATTCCGGGCGAGCGCATTTCGGCCGAAGACATCCGGACAATCCGGAATCTGCAGAGGGAAAAAGGGCATATCCGGCGCTCTGCACCGGGACAGATTCTTGACAATACCGGAGAAGTCTATGTATTATAGTGCTTAACTGTGCAGCAAACAGACTGCATATCAAAGAGAAGCCGGTTCCGGTCATCCGTAAGATCTGCGCGTCAGATGTTCGGGGCGGGAACATTCATACAACATGGAGGATATTACAATGAAGCACATTATGACTCTGAATACACGTGATATGGTTAAGAGCGCTGAGAACGGCGGCTGCGGCGAGTGCCAGACTTCCTGCCAGAGCGCATGCAAGACCAGCTGCGGCATCGCAAATCAGGACTGCGAGAACAAGAACAACTGATCCGATAAAGAAAGCAGTGATAGGGCCGGAGCATCTTCGGATGTTCCGGCCCTTTGTTGACGTAAGAGGAACGAAATGATTCATCAGTATAAACTGAACGGATACAACATTATTCTGGACACCTATTCCGGTGCGGTTCATGTGACGGATGAGGTGGCCTATGATGCGATTGCAGGCCTTGATGCAGGAAAGGACCGGGAGACCATCGGCAGAGAGCTGATGGAGACTTACAGGGACCGCGGCCTCACAATGGAGGACGTGGCAGATACCTTTTCGGATATCGATGAGCTGATTCAGGACGGGAAGCTTTTCACAAAGGATGTCTTTGAGGACAAGGCCTTTGATCTGAAAAACCGTTCGAATGTGATCAAGGCACTTTGCCTTCTGGTGACGCACACCTGCAATCTGAATTGCTCGTACTGCTTTGCTTCTCAGGGAACCTTCCAGGGGCAGCAGGGGCTGATGAGCTTTGAGACGGGAAAGCGTGCACTGGATTTCCTTGTTGAGAATTCCGGATTCCGCCGGAATCTTGAGGTGGACTTCTTCGGCGGGGAGCCGCTTATGAACTTTGAGGTCTGCAAGCAGCTGGTTGCCTATGCCCGCAGCATCGAGAAGGAGAAGAACAAGAACTTCCGCTTTACGCTGACCACAAACGGCGTGGATGTGGACGATGAGGTCATCGAGTGGGCGAATAAGGAATGCTACAATGTCGTCCTGTCTCTGGATGGACGCAAGGAGGTCAATGACCGTTTCCGTGTGGACAAGCTCGGAAGAGGCAGCTATGACACCATCGTGCCGAAGTTCCAGGAATTCGTGAAGAAGAGAGGCGACCGCAATTATTACATGCGCGGGACCTTTACGCATTTTAATCCGGACTTTACGAAGGATCTCTTCCATATGGCGGACGATCTTGGCTTTACGGAGCTTTCCATGGAGCCGGTGGTCTGTGAGCCGACGAGCCCGAGCGCGCTGACCGAAGAGGATCTGCCGATCCTGTACGAGCAGTACGAGCTCCTGGCGAAGGATATGATTCGCAGAGAGAAGGAAGGAAAGCCGATCACCTTCTATCATTACATGATCAATCTGGAGCATGGCCCCTGCATCTACAAGAGAATTTCGGGCTGCGGCTCCGGAACGGAATACATGGCGGTGACGGCATGGGGAGATCTTTACCCTTGTCATCAGTTTGTCAGTGATCCCGCCTTTAAGCTCGGCAACATCTGGGACGGCGTGACGAACACAGAGCTTCGCGATGAGTTCAAGCTGTGCAATGTCTACGCAAGACATGACTGTGACAACTGCTGGGCAAGACTGTACTGCTCCGGCGGCTGTGCGGCGAATGCTCTTCATGCGACCGGCGACATCCACGGAACCTATGAGTATGGATGTAAGATTTTCCGGAAGAGAATCGAATGCGCCATTATGATCAAGGTGGCGGAAGCTGCCATGCGTGCCGGACAGGAGAATTCGGAGAGCGAAGCTTCCGAATCCGAACGATAAAAACAGGAAGTGGGGGATGCGAGGCGGACAGAAAAAGCGGTTTGCCTTGCGTCCCCCATCCGTATTATCTGCAGAACTTTGCAGGCCGACTGCGGCAGGAGAGAGCGATGAGTCATCTGGGAGAAGAAACGGGAAACAGAAACGAAGGGTGGAGAGAACGGATTCCGGAGCTGATCCGTCTGGCCAGGGAAGCGCAGACAAATGCGTATGCGCCGTACTCTCATTATCTTGTGGGAGCGGTTCTTCTGTGCGGGGACGGTGCAGCAGTGAAGGGCTGCAACATCGAGAACGCAAGCTATGGGGCAACCATCTGCGCGGAGCGAACGGCGCTGTTTGCTGCCGTGGCACAGGGAAAGAGAGATTTCCGGTGCCTTGTACTGGTGGCGGGTCCGGAGAAAACGGAAGCGGATGAAGCTGCGCAGTATCCGAGTCCCTGCGGGATCTGCCGACAGGCACTTCGCGAATTTGTAAGACCCTCGGCGTTTCCGGTGATTATGGCAAGAACAGAGACGGACTACCGGATCCGTACCCTCGAGGAGCTCCTGCCGGAGAGCTTTGGTCCGGAGGACCTTATATAAGCGGCGAGCAGTCTGGTGTGGTAAAATATATCTGTTTAGCATCTTCCTGCCGAAGGAAGGGGAAAGGAAACCGGCGAAATGCAGAAGGAACGAATTTACGTCTGTCATACCTTCTATCATGTATACGTGGCCTGCCTGAAGGAGCTGAATCTGGAAAAGGAGAGGCGCGGAAAGGCTTCGCTGGTTCTCTCCCGGATGTCCAATGATTTCGGAAATCTGAAGGCGCGGGCAGAGAAGAGCGGCTTGTTTGAAGCGGTGTACTGGTTTGATGAGAAGCCGTTTACCTTTTTTGAAGAGCTGACGGAACTGAAGAAGGATACCGGATCTCTTCCTGGAAATCTCCGCAACCGCATGCGCTTCTGCAAACGTCTGGGAGAGCTGGAGGAGCCCTATGTTCCGGTGAATTTCCGGGAATACGGCGATATTTATGTGTTCTGCGACTCGGATCCCATCGGTTATTATCTGAGCTGGAAGAAGATCTACTACCATGCGGTGGAGGACGGACTGGACTGCATCCGGTATTATGACACGGCGCATTATGACAACCGCGGACACTTCCGCCTGAAGGCGGCGATGGCGGCGCTTGGCTTTATTTTTATCCAGAACGGCTATGGAAAATACTGCATGGATATGGAGGTCAACAGCATTGAAGCGTTGGATCATCCCATTTCCAAGATGATTGAGGTTCCTCGTGAGAAGCTTGTAGAAGGTCTGGACGGGGAAGGCAGAGACATCCTGATCCGCCTTTTTATCGAGAACCGGCAGGAGCTGGAGGATGCCTTAAGAAAGGCAGGCGAGGATCACAGACCTGTGTCGCTGATTCTTACAGAGCCCCTGTGCAGGGACCTGCAGATGAGGAGAAAGCTGTTTTCCGATATGATCCGGGAATATGCGGGAGACGGCGTGGTGGTCATCAAGCCTCATCCGAGGGATGTCCTGAATTACCGGGAAATTTTCCCGGAGCATATTGTGCTTGACGGAGCATTTCCCATGGAAATTCTGAATTTTGTCTGCGCGCAGATGGAGATGGAGTTTGAGAGAGTGGTGACGGTCTATACCGTTCCGTCCTCCATTCATTGTGCCGGGAAAAAGCTCTATCTGGGCGATGAGTTTATGGACCGCTATGAGGAACCCTCGCTCCACCGCGATGCAGGAAGTCACAGTGAACAGAAGCTTAAGTGAAGGAGCAATATGCTGAAATCATTCAAAAAAATCAATCAGCTGCTGGACCATAAGCAGAAGGCAACCATGGTCTTTCTGGTCTTTGTCATGCTGATCGGCGCAGTTCTGGAGGCTCTCGGCATTACGCTTGTCCTTCCGATCATGCAGGCGATCATCGATCCGGAGTCAATTCTGGAAAATCAGTACCACATGGGAGATCTGTACCGGTTCTGCGGGGCTGAGAGCATGAAGCAGTTTGCCGTAATGATGATGATTGCCATCGTGGTTGTTTTTGCTCTGAAGAATATTTATCTGTTTCTGGAGCAGAAGATCCTGCTCCGGTTTATTTACCGGAATCAGTTTGAGACAAGCAACCGCATGATGATCAATTTCATGAAGCGGCCGTATGAATATTATCTGAATGCCAATACCGCCATCATTCAGCGCAACATCACGTCCGACATCAACAATGTGTATGCACTGATTCTCAACATTCTGCAGATGACGTCCGAGGTGATTGTCTTTGTCATTCTGATCGGGGTACTGGTTGTGATGGATCCCTGGATGACGCTTGCGATTGCAGCGCTCCTGGTTGTGGTTCTCCTGGTCATCAAGAAGTTCTTAAAGCCGGTGATGATCAAGGCCGGCAAGGAGAATCAGGATTATTATTCCGGGCTGTATCAGTGGATTGCAGAGTCCGTGGATGCGGTGAAGGAAATCAAGATTGCGAACCGCGAGAATTATTTCATCACGGAATACTCCAAATGCGGAAACGGCTACGTCAATGCTGTGCAGAAGTACAGCCTGTACAGCTCCACACCAAGACTTCTGATTGAGTGGATCTTTATGACGGGCATTGTCCTGTATCTGCTGATTCAGGTGATGGGAGGCTCGGGAGATCTGACGGCACTGGTTCCGCAGCTGGGCGCATTTGCGGTAGCAGCGGCAAGGCTCCTTCCTTCCGCAAACCGCATGAATACGTACATGACGAACATTTCCTACTTCCAGCCCTTCCTCGACAATGTGAGTGAGAATCTGCAGGAGGAAATCCACGACAAGAACATTTCCTATCGGGTGGAGGACTATGATCCGGGGGATTCGGCAGAAAAGCTTCCGGTTCTTTCGGAAATTCAGCTGAAGGATATCGCGTACCATTACCCGGATTCTGACGTGAAAATCTTCGATCACGCCAGCGTCACCTTCCCGGTCGGCAAGTCGGTCGGGATTGTCGGCTCCTCCGGAGGCGGCAAAACAACTCTGATCAACATCATGCTGGGACTTCTCCGGCCGGAGTCAGGACAGATCCTTGCGGACGGTGTGGATGTTCAGACGAATTACCGGGGCTGGCTTCGCAACATCGGATACATTCCGCAGTCAATTTATATGCTGGATACAACCATCCGGAAGAATGTGGCCTTTGGTGTCCCGGATAAGGATATTGATGATGAGAAGGTTTGGAGAGCACTGAAGGAGGCGCAGCTGGACGAGCATGTGCGCTCTCTTCCGGAAGGGCTGGATACCAGAATCGGACAGAACGGCATCCGCTTTTCCGGCGGACAGAAGCAGAGAATCGGCATCGCCCGCGCGCTTTTCGAGGATCCGGAGGTGCTGGTTCTGGACGAAGCAACCTCTGCACTTGACAATGAGACCGAGGCCGCCATTATGGAGAGCGTCAACCGGCTTCACGGCCGGAAGACACTGATTATCATTGCCCACCGTCTCGAAACCATTGAGAAGTGCGATATGGTTTACCGCGTAGAGGGAAAGGGCGTGGTTCGGGAAAGATAAAACTTTTCTGCCGGGAACAGAAACTATGGGGAAGAAAACAGTCAGACAGGCGAATATGGAGCTGCTCCGGATCATTGCAATGATGGACATTACCATCCTGCACATCCTGTACTGGAACGATGCCTTTTTGCTGGGTACCAATGAGATCACAGGGCTCCGCATTGCAGGCTCCGTTCTGGAGAGCCTTTGCGTGCCTGTTGTTGCAACCTATGTGATGATCAGCGGGTATTACGATACCGGCATTGAGCTGCGCCCTGCGAAACTTCTGCGTCTTCTTGCGGAGGTCTGGTTTTATTCGCTTGGAATTCATCTGCTGCTGCGGCCTGCGGGGCAGATTCCATCCGGAGAGAGCATCTGGGAGCTTGCCCGCTATGTGCTTCCGGTTATGATGGGACATTACTGGTTTGTCACGGCGTTTGTTGTGATGGAGCTGTTTGCCCCGCTTCTTGCGGCTGCAGTCGATCAGGTTTCGAAGAAGACACTTCGCGGCATGATTGCCGGCCTTCTGATTTATGAAAGTATTCTGAAAACCGTGCTGCCGTTTCAGCTGACGCAGGATCATCAGGGGTATGATCTTTGCTTTTTCCTGCTTCTGTTTCTGATTGCATCCTATCTTCGCAAATACGGTGCGCCGAAGGCGCTTTCCGGCAAACGAAGAGCCTTTCTTCTGTACGGAGCAAGCTGCGTTGTGATCGCTGCGGTTCAGATCGGCGCCGCCTTTCTGCATGCGCGCACCGGAAGCTTCTCTTATCTGGTCGATTCCCCCTTCCATTACAATTATCTGTTTGCGGTGACGGCATCCATCGGCCTGTTCCTTGGGTTTCGGGAGCTTCGCGTTCCGGAGGGAAGGGCAGCAGCCTTCATCCGCAGTCTTTCGCCGCTTACCTTTGGCGTGTATCTGATTCAGTGCCACGCCGATCTTCTTCCCGGCTGGCCGCAGCTTCTTGCGAAACTGACAGGAGTGTCGGCCAAGACCACACCGGCACCGGTCTTTTTCCTGTGGGTGATCGGATGCGCGGCTTTTGTATTTGCAGTCTGCAGTGCGGTGGATGCACTGCGGCGGATCATGTTTGATGGAGTGGAGAAGCTATGCAGGAGATGAAAAAAGATACCTTCATCCGGACTTTTCTGAAAAAGGCAGGGCGGTACCAGGCTCCTATGGAGCGGTACCTGTTTCCGGTGCTTCTTGTCCTGTGGCCGCTGTGGGGAACCTTCAGCGGAATTGACGTGACGGATGCGGGGTACAGCCTCGGGAACTACCTGACGCTGAAGGAAGGCATGTGGTTCTTCGCTACCTTCCTTGCCAACAAAGCAGGTGCTTTTCTGACTCTGCTTCCGGGGGGCGCGGATCTTCTTGCGATGAACATCAAGACGGCGCTTTTTGTCTCTGCTGCGGCACTTGCCTCCTACTATGCGCTCCAGAGAATGATCCCCGGATGGATGGTCTTTCTGGGAGAGCTTCTGGCAGAGTCGGTCTTCTGGTGCCCGACCGTGATTCTCTACAACGTACTTTCCTATGTGTTTCTGACGTTTGCCTGCCTTTGTCTGTTCCGGGCGGTCAACGGAGTTCCGAGAAAGCGTATCTGGTATGTGGCTGCCGGCGTGTTTCTTGGAATTAACGTGTTCGTCCGATTCTCCAATGTGCTGCAGGCGGTTCTGATTCTCACTGTCTGGCTGGAGGGCATGTGGTCCTCGAGGAGCAGAAGGAATGTCCTTCGGGACACCGGAGCCTGTGTCCTTGGCTACGCGGCGGGTGCCGGTGGAATGGTTGCCTGGATCTCGCTGGAATACGGCTTTTCGACGTACTTTTCAGCGATCGGTGAGCTGTTCGGAATCGGAGGCGATTACACATTTTCGGATATGCTGCTGACGACGCTGGCTGCATACCGGTCCGCTCTGATGTGGATGCTGATCATGGCGGCCTGCGTGATCGCGGGAATGTTCTTCTTCGCAATGCCGGTTCTGCGGGAGAAGAAGTGGCTCAAGCGCCTTCTCTACATGGCAGGAATTCCGGTGCTGCTTCGCTTCTACTGGGGGCGCGGCGCATTTACCGTAAATTACAGGGATTACTGGTGTATGTTTACCTTTGTCATGATGTTCGTGATCCTGGCAATGGTGCTGGATCTGATCGGACTTGCCGGCGGGTTCCGCGCGACAACGGATGAACGGTTTCTTGCCGCACTTTCGCTGCTTCTGATCCTGATCCTTCCGTTTGGCTCCAACAACTACACGTTTCCGATTCTCCTGAATCTATTCCAGATTGCACCGTTTGCAATCTGGATGTTCCGCAGGATCTGGCAGGAGTTTCGAAGAAAGGAACGTCATTTTCCCTGGCGATGCATGGCAGTTGCACTGATCGCGGTTGTACTGGTACAGGGAACGTTATTTCATCTGTTTTACTCCTTCCGGGATGGGACGGACGGAACGGCAAGAACCGCTGCGGCAAATCTTCCCAGAACACAGGGGGTTTCGACCACACCGCAGAACGCAGAGGATCTGAACGGCGTTTATGCATATCTCGTGCAGGAGGAGCTGACCGGGCTGCCGCTTGTGACATACGGAGATGCTCCCGGACTTTCCTATCTGTTCGGAATGGAACCGGGACTTTCGACCACCTGGCCGGATCTTGCAAGCTTTCCGGAGGATGCGTTTTGCAGGGAGATGCAGGAGCTTGGCGGCGTGGCGCTCGCCGGACATGGAGACCGGCTTCCGGTGGTGATCCTTCACACGGACGAGGATCATGCTTATCGCGACGAGGAGCTTGCGGCCCTGAAGGGGGGCAGGCAGGAAGAGCGCAAGGCTGTGGTTCTTCGGAATTATCTGGAGGAATGTGGCTATGAGACCGGATATCAGAATGAGCATTACATCGTAAAACGAATACCGGCAGCGGGCTAATGCCTGCTGCGTCTGCACAGAAAATCAAAGAGATGCCGCAAGCATAGGCTGCGACAGGAAAGGACAATATGGAAATTCGAATTCCTTTTAACATTCCGCCGTATGTCGGACATGAGATGGAATATCTGCAAAAGGCCTGTGAGGTCAATCATAAGATCTGCGGAGACGGGCCGTTTACGAAGCAGTGTAAGGCCTGGGTGGAAGAAAAAACCGGAACCGCCGGATGCCTGATGACGACGAGCGGCACCTCTGCGCTTGAGATGGCGGCACATCTTTCTCACATTCAGCCAGGGGAGGAGGTCATCATGCCGAGCTACACCTTCTGTTCCACTGCGGATGCATTCGTCCTGAAGGGCGCGGTACCGGTCTTTGTTGACATCCGTCCGGATACGATGAATCTGGATGAGACGCTTCTGGAGGATGCCATTACCGATAAAACAAGAGCGATTGCTGCGGTTCATTATGCGGGAGTTTCCTGTGAGATGGACACGATTCTGGAGATCGCCAAAAGACATCATCTGACCGTGGTGGAGGATGCGGCACAGGGCGTCATGAGCTCCTACAAGGGAAGGGCGCTTGGAACCCTCGGCGATTTTGGCTGCTATTCGTTTCATGAAACCAAGAACTATTCCATGGGAGAGGGCGGTGCGATTCTGATCCGCGACCCGGAGAAGATCAGTGAGGCCGAGATCCTTCGTGAGAAGGGAACCAACCGCAGCCAGTTCTTCCGCGGACAAATCGACAAGTACACCTGGGTGGATTACGGAAGCTCCTTCCTTCCTTCGGAGCTCAATGCTGCTTACCTCATGGCACAGCTGGACCAGGCGGATGCGATCAATAACGCAAGGCTTGCAAGATGGGAACAGTATTATCGACTCCTTTCGCCGCTTGCCGCAGAGGGAAGAATAGAACTTCCGGTGATCCCGAAGGACTGCGTTCACAATGCGCATATGTTCTATATCAAGACCAGAGATCTGGAGGAGAGACAGGCTCTGATCCAGGCACTGAGGGAGCAGGGAATCCTGGCGGTGTTCCATTACATTCCGCTGCATTCGAGCCCCGCGGGCAGGAAATTCGGACGTTTCCACGGGGAGGATCGTTATACGACAAAGGAAAGCGAGAGACTTCTCCGCCTTCCGATGTATTATTCCCTGACAGAAGAAAATGTAAACGACGTGGTCTCGGTGATTGAGGAATTCTACCGTACGCATTGAGATACCTGATAAGAAAAGTCGCGGAAGAAAAACTGTGAAAGAAAAGCTGTGAAAGAAGAGCTGTGAAAGAAAAGCTGTGACGGAACAATGGAACGAAAAGAGACAACGGAATAAAGAGAGCACCGGGCAAAGCAAGACGGCAAGACTGCTGCTTCTCAGTGTGTTTGCTCTGGCAGCGGCGCTTCTTCTCGGAAGAATCTTTCCGTATTACTACGACCTGAACGACGATGCGCTGATGGCACAGATCCTGGCGGGAAGCTATACAGGAGAGCCGGAGCTTCGGAACATCCAGAGCTATTTCCCGCTGACCGCTGTTCTGGGCGGTCTCTACCGGGCAAACAGGTCGGTGGACTGGTACGGACTGTTTCTTTTGCTCTGTCAGTTCGGATGTCTTGCCCTTGTTCTCGGACGGATTATGGCCTTCCGGAAGGAAGTCAGAACAGCCGCACTTGCCGTTCTGGCTGCTGCAGGGCTGCTTTTGTATCATATGGTATTTCTTCAGTATTCCGTGACAGTAGGGATGATCGGGGCGGCGGCCTCCTTCTGGCTGCTTACGCTGCAGCCGGGAGAAACGAGAAGGGCGTGGCGGAAGGCGCTCCTGCCGCCGGTTCTTCTGATTGCGCTTGGTTATCTTCTTCGTTCGGAGATGATGCTGTTTGTGGGACCGTTTGCGGCCCTTGCCTTTCTGATCCGCATGGCGCAGCTGAAGATGGAAAAAGGGAAGAAGCTTCGCCTGATGGCGGTGGTCCTTGCCGTGGTTCTTCTTTCTCTTTTTGCAGGCGAAGCCGGAAACCGGATTGGATACCGGGCGGACGAGTGGAAGGCGTTCTATCGTTTCTTCGATGCGAGGACGCAGCTCTATGATTTTCAGAGAATTCCGGATTATGAAGGAAACGAGGAATTCTATCAGAGCATCGGCCTTGGCGCTTCTGAGGCAGAGCTGATCCGAAATTACAATTTCGGTCTGGATGCGGACATTGATGCAGAGAAGCTTGAAGCAATTGCGGCCTATGCGAAGGAAAAGGCAGCAGGTGAAAAGAGCACCGGGACAAGATGGAAGGAGGCACTCTGGGATTACAGGGCTTCGCAGACCACCAGAGCAGAGGAGCCTTACCGGATGATCAGTCTGGTGCTGTATGCGTCGGCGGTTCTTCTTTCCGGTGCGGAGATCCTGAAGTATTTCTGCGGAAGAAGCGGTTCCTTCCGGAAAAAGAGAAAGGAAGAGAAGGATAGGTGCAGGGAAAGCGCGGTCAGACTTTTCGGAGTTCTGGCGCTGTACGTGCTCCGAAGCGCTCTTTTTTTATATCTTTATTATCATCATCGGCCGGTGGTGCGATTGACGCACAGCATTTTCCTTGCAGAGGCGGTGATTCTTCTCTGGCTCATCGGCGAGGAGGTCCGGGACCGGAGAAAAGAAGCGGTAGGAGTTTATGCAATGCTTACGGTGCTCTTTCTTGCGGCTGCCGCTTTGCAGGTTCGCAGTGTTGCCGGCGAGCAGGAGGCACGTCTTTCGAAAAATGCGCCGTATGAGGCATTTCTTTCCTACTGCAGGGAGCATCCGGAGAATGTATACTTTACGGATGTTTATTCCACGGTGGATTTCTCAGACCGTCTTTTTGAAGTCGGTGATGAGCCGTCCAACTACACTCTGATGGGCGGATGGGCAGCCAGGAGCCCTCTGGAAGCGGAAAAGCTCCGGAACCTGGGCCTTTTTACACAGAGTGACTCTTCCGAAGGACAGGGACTGGACGAAATCCTTCTTGGGAACGCCAATGTCTTCGTGGCGGCAGAGGCTGACGTGGATCCGGGCTGGCTTTTGGCCTATTATTCCGAAAAAGGCATGCAGGCAGAGCTGAAAGAGGAAGACCGTATCGGGAATGACTGGATCATCTATTCCGTGAAGCCGGAAATGGAGAATGGACAGGAATTCAGACATTAATTTCAGAAGAAGCTCAGGAGAAGAAAATGGACGGACAATACATAGCATCGGATGGAAAGCTGAAGATGCGGGCACTTACACTTGAGGATTCGCAGCTCATTGTGGACTGGCGGAACAATCCGAGAGTGCGAAGCCGTTATATTTATCGGGAACCGTTCACGCTGGAAGGACAGGAACGCTATTTTCACGAAAAGGTGGAGAGCGGACAGGTGGCGCAGTTTATTTTCTGCGAGGAGAGAAGCGGAGAAGATGGAAGGCGCTTCGACCTTCCGATCGGCTGTGCGGTGCTGGATGACATTCATCCGCAGTATGCGGAGTGCGGCGACTGGATCGGAGAGGATTCGGCGATTGGAAAGGGCTACAGCGCAAGAATGATCCGGCTCGCCTGCGACTATGGCTTCCGGGTGCTGGGACTTTCGGACATTGTGTGCCGCATTTTTGAAGACAATCCGGCATCGCTGAAGGGATACGAGAGAGCTGGGTTTCAGATTGCCGGTGTGCTTCCTTCGGTGGAGTGCACGGATGGAGCCAGAAAGGACATGTATTTCCTGCGGCTTAGGAGAGAAGATTACGGTTATGAAGGAAAATAAGACGATTAGCTTTGTGATTCCGTGTTATTACTCGGAACAGACCCTTGCGGGGGTTGTAAAGGAAATTGAGGAGACCATGACGGGACTGCCCGCCTATGCGTATGAAATCATCATGGTGAACGACGGCTCGGGAAAGGAAACCTGGGACGTCATCCGCTCCCTCTGCGAGGGGCGAAAGGACCGGACCGGGATGGATCTTGCCCGGAATTTCGGCCAGCACGCGGCACTGATGGCAGGAATCCGCGCGGCGAAGGGGGATATTGTGGTCTGCCTCGATGATGACGGACAGACACCTGCCGACGAGGTGGGAAAGCTTCTTGCGGCTATCGAGGACGGAGCTGATGTTGCCTATGCAAGCTACGAACACAAGGAGCACTCGGCGTTTCGGAATTTCGGAAGCTGGGTCAACGAGAAAATGCTCGAGAAGATGCTGAACAAGCCGCATGATCTGTATGTGAGCAGCTATTTTGCCATGCGGCGCTTTGTGGCGGATGAGGTCCTGCGGTATCAGAATTCCTATCCGTACCTGCTGGGACTTGTGCTCCGCACGACAAAGAACATTGTGAATGTGCCGGTGCACCACAGAAGACGTGAGATCGGAAACAGCGGCTACACCTTCGGGAAGCTCCTTGCTCTCTGGATGAACGGGTTCACAGCCTTTTCCATCAAGCCGCTTCGGCTCGGCACGGCACTCGGCGCGGCCTGCTCGGCGCTGGCTTTTGTCTATGCCATCTATACCATTGTGAAAAAAATGGTGAATCCGGCGGTTCCGGTCGGCTTCTCCGCGCTGATGACCGCCATCGTATTCTTTGGCGGAATGATCCTGCTGATGCTGGGACTTGCAGGCGAATATATTGGAAGAACGTATATCTCCGTCAACAGCGCACCCCAGTATGTCATTCGTGAAACGACAGGAAAGGAAGAATACTAATTATGCTGCGAATGGTGATTCAGAAGAGAAATGCAGTCCTTTGCGGACTGCTGGTTCTCCTTTGCCTTGCGCTTGCAACCATCTGGCCGATGCGGCTGTATCGGGAGAATCATGCCTTTGCTTCCGGTCTTGATCCGGTGATGATCAGCGACTCTGTGACAGAGGATACGGATGCGGGAGAGTATTTCACCGCGCAGTATGACCATCTGCAGACGCTGAAGTTTTATGTGCACTCGGTTCAGGAGGGAGGAAAGGCACAGTTTCAGCTTTTCCGGGTCCTGGAAAATGGTGCGATGGAGCTCACGGCAGAAGAGGAGGTGAAGCTTCCGGATGAGGTTCCCGCCTATGCCGCTGTTTCCGTGGATGCAGACCTGATTCCGGGCGAGACCTATGTATATACGATTCGCGGAATGGAGAACAGCCGGTTTACGGTTGGCTTCGAATCGCAGGAGGAGGCGCTTTCCACAGGAAAATCACCCCTGTATCAGACCGGCTTCTATCATGACAGCGGGATTGATGGTGTGGCATTGAAGACCTCTTTGGATTACCGGATTGCGGAGACGAAGGGACCCTCGGCGGTTCGGGCTCTTTTCTACCTTGCGGCGGCAGCGCTTGCTGCGCTGTGCGTTTATCTCTTCTTTCGGAAATTTCCGGAGAAAAATACCGTGACCTCCGTGCTTCGTGCAATGCAGGTTTTCCTGACACCGGCGGTTGTCCTTGGGTTCGGAGCAGCCTTTCTTGCCGTCTGGCCCTTGAAGCTCTTTGACGGAAGAGTGCCGGACATTCTGATTTATGAAGCAGGCATTCTTTTCGGTGCCGGCTGGTGCCTGTACGGCCTCTGGCATAAAAGAGACGGGATTCCGGATCTTGTGGGCGGCGACCTCGGGCGGAAGAACCTCTGGCATTACGGCATCATTCTCTGCATCGCGCTCATCATGAATTACAGCGCCGATTACATGAATGCAACGAATGACTATATTCACGACACGGCAATGTCCCGGATTGTTGTACTCCTGTGCCTGATTACGCTCCTTATGGGAGATATTGCCTCGAACTTCAATGCGGGAACGGCAGCGGTGACGGCGGTCTCGGTGCTGCTTGCGGCTGTTTACAGCATTCATAACCGGATTCCTGCTGCAGCGGATCCGGAGGCTGCGTGGAAGAATTCGGTGACGGTGTCAAAGGCGGCGGCCTGTGCAGCGGCAGCAATCGCCGTTACCTCGCTTGTCTGCATGCTGGCAGACAGGATTCGCAGAAAAGAGAAGCCTCTGTCTGGTGTATCGAGATTTCTGACCGGTGTGGTTCTTCTCTTTGCCGTATGGCTTCTGATCTTCCGGAATACAAGGCTCTGGATTCCTCTCCTTGTGGGCATCTGGCTGCTGTTCTATGTGCGATATCGTTACTGGACGGGAAGAGAACGCCTTTTGCAGGATCTGTGTGAGGGAATTCTTCTGGATTTCGCCTTCAAGGTAGCTTACACGATGCTGCACCGGTACTATCTAGCTTACATGTACAGCCGCTTTTCCATGCATTTCCATACGCCGACGGTGACGGCCTACTATCTCGTAATTGTCTGTGCGGCGGCGATTACTCTTTTTGTCAGAAAATACCGGGTGACGGCAGGGCAGGGGTTTCGTGTAAGAGCTGCCGGAACCTGGAAGGAGGCCTTTTTCCTCGGGCTTTCCTGCTCGTACATGGCGATGAGCCTCACGAGATCCGGAATCGGCGTTCTGGCTCTTCTTTTGTTCATTGCGGCGTTTTATCTTGGCAATTTCTGGCCGGGGAAAAAGCGGATTGCCTTCCGTCTTAAGACCGGTGTGCAGACGCTCCTTGCTTTCCTTCTGATTGTGGCGGTTACGTTCCCGGTTGCGTTTACCGGTCAGCGGGTGATTTCCACGGTCTATGCGCACCCGCACCGATTTGAGGAGCTGGAGCCGTATGACGACTGGGTCCTTCGGAATGTAACCTGGAACTGCACGGCATTTATGAATGTTGAAATTTTCATCCGCGATTTCGGCGACCGGATCCTGGGCGGAGAGATCGGATCGAAGATTTATTACGGAAACGAGTGGTATGTTCCGCAGGGCTACCGGACGGCGGATGTCCGGGAGAGCAGAGAGCCTCTGGAGGACGGAATGCTTGTGATGGCGGATGTCTCCGGGAGCGGTCTTGCGGCTCTGGGGAAGAAGCTGGGACAGCCGGCAGCGCCGATGCTTCTTGCGACGCAGGCAGAGCTGGAGGCAGGCTCCATTGATACCGGAGATCTTTCCAATGGACGGATGGGACTGTATCTGGCATATCTGAAGCAGTTGAACTGGACCGGCCATGATGAAATGGGAGTTGTTCTGGAGAGCGGAGAGCTTGCGGTCCATGCGCACAATATTTTCCTGCAGGCAGCGTATGACTGCGGAATTCCGGCAGGGGCACTGCTTCTTCTGACGGTGCTGTCCGTCTTTGCGGCCTCCTTTGTCTATGCGCGCAAAAAGGGCGGCGTGGATCCCTATGCGCTGCTTCCTTTTCTTCTTGTGACGGGATTTGGACTGACCGGAATGGTGGAATGGATTTTTCATTTCAGTAATCCATATACGATTGTGATGTTGTTTGCCATGGCGCCTCTTCTGTTCCCCGAAAAGGATGCGGAACGAACAGAATCATGACGAATGGATGCGGAGAGGGAGATGATGCAGAAACTTCCGGGAAAAAAACGAGACAGGCTGATTGCGGGAATTTACGGACTCGGACTGTCCCTGTCCTGGCTTCTTGGCCGTGTTCTTGAGAGGAACGGAGCTCTTGCAAAGCCTCGTTTTCCTGAGCTTGTATTATTTGTCTTCGTCTGGCTTCTTGCTTCGTCTGGTGCCTTTTCTCTGTGGAGATGGCTGGACCGTAAAAGAGGAAATCACAGGGTTGAAGATGCGGTTTCCGGGAAGAGGGAAAAGCGTCCTGTCTTTCTTTCCTGGGTGCTTTTGATGCTGACGGATCTGATTTCTCTTCTTGCGGTATATCCCGGCTTTTTCGTCTACGATGCTTCCGAAGAGCTTGCCATGGTGCAGACAAGGTGCTTCACAACGCACCACCCGCTTCTGCATGTTCTTCTTCTCGGCGGCGTCATTCTGGCCGTGCACAAGGTGATCGGATCCTACAACGCAGGTATCTTTGTCTATCTGCTTCTGCAGATGGCGGTTATGAATGCGGCGTTTGTGTTCCTTCTGCAGGATATGAAAAGACGGCATGCCGGGTGCGGAATCCGGATCTTCGGGCTGCTCTGGTATGCACTTTGCCCTGTGGTCACGATGTTCGTTCTCTGCAGCTGCAAGGACGGACTCTTTGCCGCAGCGCTTCTTCTCATGACGGTATTTCTCCGCAGAATCCTGGAGGAAAGCTCCGGGTGCGGAGGGGATTCCGGAAAAGCGGAGCACTCCGGACGGGCAGAACGGACGGGCTTTGTACTGTCTGCGATGTTGATGATGTTTCTTCGCAACAACGGTGTCTATGCCTATGCGGTTTTTCTGGTGCTGCTGGTTCCGGCTGTTCTGTTTTCCCGATTCCGCGGCAGGGAAAAACAGGGCCAGAGTGCAGGAGACAGCGGAAGAAACGGAGAGCTCTGGAAACGGGCGATTCTCTTTGTACTTCCGATCCTTTTGTATGCGGGCGGATCCAAAGGGCTTGCAGGTTTGGTGCATGCAACCTCGGAGGAGAGTCAGGAGATCCTGACTGTGCCGATCATGCAGCTTGCAAGAGTGTGGAACGCAGAGCCCGAGTCCTTCTCTTTGGAAGAGAAGGAGGCAATGGAGCTTCTGATGGATTCTCCGGATGCCTGGGAGCTGTACAATCCGGTTCTTTCGGATCAGGTGAAGCTTCACTTTGACAGTGCCGCATACCGGCAGGATCGCGGCGCCTTCTGGAGACTCTGGCTTTCGAAGGGGCTTCGCCATCCGGCGTCATATCTGAATGCCTGGCTGATGACAAGCTACGGCTTCTATGCACCGGGGGCCGTCATTGACTGCTACCGGGGGAATACGGTTTATACCTTTACCTATGGGGACAGCTCGTATTTCGGCTATGAGACGGAGCAGCCGGGAATCCGGGAGAGCAGGCTTCCTGTGCTGGATTCGTGGTATCGCTTCCTTTCTCTGGATGAGAGGGCGCAGAAGTCACTCCTGCCCGGCGTCCTTCTTTCTCCGGGGGTAATGGCATGGCTGTTTTTCCTGGTTCTCTTTGACCTTTGGAGGAGAAAAGAAGGAAAAGCACTCCTTTCGCTTCTTCCGGTTTTCCTTGTGTGGCTGACCGTTCTCCTCGGTCCGTGCACATTGCCGCGGTATGTTGTATACTTATGGATTGGATTACCATGCTTTCTTACAGAGCTTGTAACATTTGAATCAGAATAGATGCTGCAAAGGTGCAGATGGATACGGCACCGGCGGCTTTGAGGTTTTTATGACCAGATCGAAGGATAAGAACGGGCAGGCACCCGGACAACGCTTTAATTATGCGAAATTCTGGCGCCGTGCGGTCCTGATTGTATATGACATTTTAAGCGTGATTCTGGCGAGCTATCTCTCGCTTCTCATCCGCTATGAGTTCCAGGCTTCGGAGATTCCGAGCTATTTCTCGCTTCCGGTTCTGGAGGCACTTCCGTTCACGGTTGGCGTGACCATTGCTCTGTTTTACGTGTTCCGGCTTTATGATTCACTGTGGGCATTTGCGGGAGAGACGGAGCTTCAGAATCTGGTTCTTGCCAATGCGGCGGCAGCGCTTGTGAACGTTGGAATTCTTCATCTGAACCGGCACGAAATTCAGGCGGTTCCCAAGAGCTACTATTTCATGTACATGTTCCTGATGATCTCACTGACGTTCATCAGCCGCTTCTCCTATCGGTTCCTTCGCGGAATCAAGCACAAGAATGCGAACCGGAGCAATGCGACCAATGTCATGATCGTCGGAGCAGGGGAAGCGGGGAACATCATTGTCCGCGAAATTCTGAATTCGCATTACTCCACGATGAATCTGAAGTGTCTGATCGACGATTCCAAGGACAAGTGGGGCAAATTCATTCAGGGCGTCAAGGTCGTCGGCGGACGAGATGAGATTCCTGCAGCCGTGCAGGAATACGACATTGATGAGATCATCATTGCCATCCCGTCTCTTTCCAGGGCACAGCTGAAGGGAATTCTTGACATCTGCAAGGAGACGAAGTGCAAGATGCGCACGCTCCCCGGAATTTACCAGCTGGTAAACGGTGAGGTCAGTGTTTCCAAGCTGCACGATGTTGAGGTGGAGGACCTTCTCGGAAGAGATCCGGTGAAGGTCGATATTGATTCGATCATCGGCTATGTACAGGGAAAGGTGGTCTGTGTCACCGGAGGAGGCGGCTCCATCGGATCGGAGCTGTGCCGTCAGATTGCGGGACATCGCCCGAGACAGCTGATCATCATTGATATCTATGAGAACAGCGCCTATGACATCCAGCAGGAGCTGAAGCGTACATACCCGGAGCTTGATCTTGTGGTTCTGATCGCTTCTGTCCGGAATGTGGAGCGGATCAACTGGATTTTCCGCAAATACCGGCCGGATATCGTCTACCATGCAGCCGCACACAAGCACGTGCCGCTGATGGAGGTAAGCCCCTGCGAGGCGATCAAGAACAATGTGTGCGGAACGTTCAATACCGCGATGGCGGCAGCCAACTACGGAACCGAGCGATTCGTTATGATCTCGACCGACAAGGCGGTGAATCCGACCAACATCATGGGTGCCTCGAAACGTATCTGTGAGATGATCATTCAGGTATTCAACCGTCATTATCAGTGCAACTTTGTTGCGGTCCGCTTTGGAAATGTTCTTGGCTCCAACGGAAGCGTCATTCCGCTGTTCAAGAAGCAGATCGCGGCCGGCGGGCCGGTGACCGTGACAGACCCCAACATCATCCGTTACTTTATGACGATTCCGGAGGCGGTGTCTCTGGTCCTTCAGGCAGGAGCCTATGCAAAGGGCGGTGAGATTTTCATCCTTGATATGGGAGAGCCGGTGAAGATTCTGGATCTTGCCGAGAACCTGATCAAGCTCTCCGGTTACAAGGTCGGTGAAGACATCAAGATCGTGTTTACCGGTCTTCGTCCGGGCGAGAAGCTTTATGAAGAAATGCTGATGAACGAAGAGGGGATGAAGGATACGGCAAACCGTCAGATCCACATCGGCAAGCCGCTCGAGATTGATGAGGACCGCTTCTTCGTACAGCTGAAGCGTCTGAAGGATGCCGCCACGGAGGAATCTCCGGCAATCCGCGAGCTTGTGCGGGAGATTGTTCCGACATACCGCAAGAATACCGAGGTCAACCGGGAACGGATCCATGAGGAAATCGAGAAGCAGCAGAAGCGTCTTGCCGATGAAAAGGGCGTAGATGCAAGGCTTCATGAGAAGGAGCAGGTGAGGATTCACAGGCCGGATCAGGAAGAAGCAGAAGGCTAATCCGGTATCCGGGAATCGGACAGATCGGAAATGCGAGGGAAAGAAACACATGGCTTTTACGAGAAGTGGCGATTTCAGGCCTTTTGAGAAAAAGGTATGGCTTGCATCGCCGACAATGCATGGCGAAGAGCTGGAGTTTGTAACAGAGGCCTATGAAACCAACTGGATGAGCACCGTGGGTGAGAACATCAATCAGGTGGAGAAGGTTGCGGCCCAAAAGGCAGGAGTTCTGTATGCCGTCGGACTTTCCAGCTGCACCGCCGCGCTTCATCTGTGCTGTAAGCTGGCAGGAGAGAAATTGTACGGGAAACCGGCCATCAGTCACGGCGCTCTGGAGGGAAAGAGGGTATTCTGCTCGGACATGACGTTCGATGCGACCCTGAACCCTGTCGTGTATGAAGGCGGCATTCCTGTTTTCATTGATACGGATCGGGATACCTGGAACATGGATCCGGCTGCGCTGGAAAAGGCGTTTGACTTATATCCGGAGGTCAGACTTGTCGTATCCGCAGAGCTCTACGGCTTTCCGGGACGCATGGACGAGATCAAGGCCATCTGCGAAAGACACGGTGCACTTCTGATTGAGGATGCGGCGGAGGCAATGGGCGCGTGCATCGACGGCAGGCAGTGCGGGAGCTTCGGTGATTATGCGGCAATTTCCTATAACGGGAACAAGATTATCACGGGGAGCGCCGGCGGCTGCCTTCTGACCAACAGCCTGGAGGATGCGAACCGTGCCCGCAAATGGGCCACGCAGGCGCGTGAGAATGCGGCATGGTATCAGCACGAGGAGGTCGGCTATAATTATCGCATGAGCAATGTGGTAGCTGGTGTGATTCGCGGTCAGTATTTGCATCTGGAGGAGCACATCGCACAGAAGAAGGCCGTGTATGAGAGGTACCTCAAAGGTCTGGAGGGACTTCCTGTCCGGATGAATCCCATTACGGAAGGGACCACTCCGAATTACTGGCTGTCCGCGCTGATTATTGATGACGATGCCATGTGCAGACAGGTGCGGGATGACCATCAGGCGCTTTACATCCCGGAAGCCGGACGGAGCTGTCCGACGGAAATTCTGGAAGCCATCACCTCTGTCAATGCGGAAGGACGGCCCATCTGGAAGCCTATGCACATGCAGCCGATGTATCGGATGCATGAAGCAGTCGGCCGGGAAGGAACGCTTCGGTGCAGGACCAATGCTTATATTGCAGGCGGCGTTGAGGATGTCGGAGCAGACATTTTCCGAAGAGGCGTGTGTCTGCCGAGTGATAACAAGATGACGGCCGAGGAGCAGGACCGGATTATTGAGGTAATCCGCGCATGCTTCGAATAGCAGCCGGAATCACAGATACGGCATAAGTGTTCATAATGTAAGAGGGAACCATATGTACCGCAGATGCATCAAAAGACTGTTGGATATCATACTGGCATTAATCGGGCTCATTTTGCTGAGCCCGGTTTTTCTGATTTTAATGCTGCTGGTCCGGAAAAAGCTTGGCTCGCCGGTGTTCTTCCATCAGGAAAGGCCGGGAAAGGACGGGAAAATATTCGGACTCATGAAGTTCCGTTCCATGACCGATGCGAGGGACGAAGAGGGAAATCTCCTTCCGGATGCGGAACGACTTCCTCATTTCGGAAAGGTTCTTCGTGCGACCAGTCTGGATGAGCTTCCGGAATTCATCAATATCCTGAAGGGGGATATGTCCTTTGTGGGTCCGCGCCCTCTCCTTGTCCGATATCTTCCGTACTACACGGAGGAAGAGATGCACCGGCATGACGTGCGGCCGGGACTCACCGGACTTGCACAGATCAACGGACGAAATGCTCTGAACTGGGAGGACCGGTTCCGGTACGATCTCACTTATGTGAACAATGTGTCCTTTGCCATGGATGCAAAAATTGTATTCGGCACCATCGGAAAGGTTTTGCATCATTCTGGTGTACAGTCCGGAGCGGATCAGACCATTCCGGACCTGGATGCATATCGGAAGAATGCCGGGAAGGCTGCTGCGGAGGAAGTTGCGGAATCAGTCGGAAGCAGCAAAGAGCGGAAAGGATACAATCATGGCGGAGCTTAAGAAAATCGAGGTGCTGGAGCATCCGTTTGCTCCGACGCCGATCGTCCGTCTTTCGGGGGAATATTCAGACAATGAGATCTGGATCAAACGGGAGGATCTGCTGCCGTTTTCCTTTGGCGGGAATAAGGCGAGAAAGGCGGCCTGCTTCTACCGGGAAATGATGGAGGAGAGGCCGGATGTCGTTATGACCTATGGCTCCAATTCCTCCAATCACTGTCGCATCATTGCAAATCTTGCGGCGGCGCTGGAGCTTCCGTGTCATATCATCTCCTCCGGAGAGGAGGAGCATGGAACAAACGGAAGAGAGCTCTTCAACCGCGTGATGGTCCGGGACTTCGGTGCTTCGGTGGAAACCGTTCCGGTGGAAGAGGTGCATGACACCATCGAAGCGAGAATTTCCGAATACCGGGCTCAGGGGAAAAAGCCATATTTTATCCAGGGCGGCGGCCACGGAAATGCGGGAACACAGAGCTATGTGGATGCATATCGGGAAATTGCCGCACAGGAAGAGACGCTTGGAATGCGATTTTCCCGCGTGTTTCATGCGACGGGCACAGGCTCGACGCAGGCAGGACTTGTCTGCGGAAGAGAACTGGAGCGACAGGAGCAGGGAGAGCTCAGCGGAAACCGGATTGTCGGGATCAGCATCGCAAGGCCATGTCCGCGCGGACGGGATGTGGTGAAGGAGAGCATTCTGGATTACTACCGGATGCGGAAAAAGCAGAATCCCGGACAAAAGCTCCCGGAGTTTTGCGAGGAGGATCTTGTTTTTGAGGACAGGTACCGTCTCGGAGGCTATGGAAAGTCTTCTCCCGAGGAGGAGGCGTGCATCCGGAGGGTGATGCGGCATGATGGAATTCCGATGGACACCACGTATGTGGGCAAGGCCTTTTTCGGCATGCTGCAGTATCTGAGAGATCATGAAATTCGCGGAGAGAGGATCCTGTTTGTGCATACAGGAGGAACGCCGCTGTTCTTTGACAGGCTGTAGGCGTGAGCAGGCTGCAGGAGAGACGTTATCAGCAGGGAGGTTGTGATGAATATTCTGATTCTGAGTGCCGGGACACGAAATAAGGTGGTACAGGCCTTTCGAAAGACGCTGGAGGGGAAAGGGAGAGTTGTCGCAACCGATGCATCGGCTCTTGCCCCTGCGCTGTATGACGCAGACAAGGCGTACGTTGTACCGCGCATCACGGCGCCGGATTATCTGGACCGGATTCTTGAAATCTGCAGAAGGGAAGAAATCTCCGGTGTTTTCTCTCTGATCGATCCGGAGCTTTCTCTGATTGCAAAAGAACGTGCAAGATTTGAGGAGCTTGGCGTCACCGTGGTGGTATCCCCCTTTGAGCTGTGCGAGACCTGCCTGGACAAATACCGCATGTACGAGCTCCTTCAGAAGGAAGGAATCCGGACGGCAAGGTGCTGGACGAGCGCGGAGGCTTTCTTTGCTGCAAAGCAGGCGGGGGAGGTTTCCTACCCGGTTTTCGTAAAGCCGCAGTGCGGAAGCGCAAGCCTTCACATCAATCTTGCGGAAAACGACGAGACGGTCCGGACACTGTTTGACAATGAGAAGGATCTTATGGTTCAGGAGCTGATGACCGGGCAGGAGTATGGCTGCGATCTCTATATTGACTTGATTTCCGGAAAATGTACCTCTCTTTTTCTGAAGAAGAAGATCCGCATGCGTGCGGGAGAGACCGATAAATCGGTGTCGGTAAAGGATGAGAAGCTGTTTGCAAGGCTTGCGGCCTTTGCGGAAAAATGCGGCTTCCGTGGAATGATTGACATGGATTTATTCCATGATGAGCATGGTCATGAGAATGAGAACGGATGGATTCCGGAGGGGGAATGGTATCTTTCCGAGGTCAATCCGAGATTCGGGGGCGGTTATCCGCATGCCTATGCGTGCGGGGTGGACTTCCCGTCACAGATGCTTGCAAATCTTCGGGGAGAGGAAAATCCGGTGACTATCGGCGCCTATGAGAGCGGCGTCGTCATGATGAAATACAACGAAATTGCAATCCGGAAAGAAGGAGAGCTTGCAGAATGAAGGCGAAAACCATGAGCGGAAGTGATCCGGCAAAAAAGACGGTAATGATTCTTGCAAACTCCTCCGGAGGACTTTACGATTTCCGGAACGAGCTGGTGCAGAAGCTCCTGCAGGAATATCGCGTGGTGGCAAGTCTCCCGGATACGGTGAAGACGGAGCTCCTGGCCGAAGAGGGCGTGATCATTGAGCATACGCCGATTAACCGGCGCGGGATGAATCCGGCGCAGGATCTTTCTCTGGTGCACGCCTATGAGCTTCTGATGAAGAAGTATCAGCCGGATCTGGTTCTGACTTATACGATCAAGCCGAATGTATATGGCGGTTTTGTCTGCAGAAAGATGGGAATTCCGTATCTTCCGACAATCACGGGCCTTGGAAGCACATTTCAGAAGAGCGGGCCGCTTCTTTTCCTTGTGGAGAGAATGTATTACGAGGGACTGAAAAGGGCTTCCTGCGTGTTCTTCCAGAATGAGGAAAACCGTCAGATTTTCCGAAGAGGAGGACTGGTAAGCGGGAGAGACCGTCTGGTTCCGGGCTCCGGTGTCAATACAAAGGTCTGGCAGGCGATGCCGTATCCGAAGGACGAGGTTACCAATTTCCTTTTTGTGGGACGTGTGATGAAGGAGAAGGGAATTGAGGAATTCTTCCGTGCCGCGGAGGTGCTGCATTCGGAGAAGGTGTTGTTCTCTATCTGCGGCTACTGCGATGAGGACTATCAGGGGGAGCTGGATGAGAGAGCTTCACGGGGAGAAATTCTTCAGCTTGGCTTCCATCCGGATATGCATGAGTATTACAGGGACTGCTCTGCGGTTGTGATGCCGACCTGGCATGAAGGAATGTCCAATGTTCTGATGGAGGCGTCTGCCTGTGCAAGACCTGTGATTGCATCCAACATTTCCGGCTGCCGGGAGATTTTTGAGGATGGCGTGACGGGCTACGGATTTGCACCGCACTCGCCGGAGGAGCTGATCCGTACGCTTCGCCACTTCCTGACACTGGATCGCTCGCAGAGAGCTGCCATGGGCGAAGCTGCAAGACAGAAAATGATCGAGGAATTTGACCGTGAAAAGGTGGCAGCGGCCTATCTGGAGGAAATCCATGCCGCGATGGAAGAGCCAAAGGAAGATAGCGGGAAGAAAGGGAACAGCGAAACGTGAAGAAAATTGCATTTCACCTGAACTGCCTGGTGCATGGGGGTGCGGAGCGCGTGGTCTCCAATCTTGCGAACAAGTTTGCGGAAGAAGGCTATGACGTCTATGTGACCGTGGAGTGGATTGACAAGGATGAGTTCCGGCTGGATCCCCGGGTGCATCATGTCAATGTCGGACTGAAGCCGGAGGACGAGAAGAAGGGCCGCTGGGTCAAATTCGGCCTGCGGATCAAATATCTCCGCGAATTTCTGAAGGAAGTGCAGCCGGATGTCCTGTGTGCCTTTATGCACCGGCCGAATTTCCGTGCGCTGACGGCAGCGCTTGGTCTTCGCGTACCGGTCATCATTTCCATCCGGAACAATCCGGAGCCGTTTTACAGCGGACGTACCGATAAATTTCAGGTCAGATGGCTGTTTCCTCATGCGGCAGGCTGCGTGTATCAGACCGCGGAACAGAGAGAATTCTTCAAGCCGTATCTGCAGGAGAATTCCAGAGTGATCATGAATCCCGTGAACCGGAAGTACATTGAGCTTCCGGACCCGGATTATGAGCACCAGGAGCGCTGCGTCGTACAGAGCTCGCGCCTTGTGGATTTCAAGAATCAGGAAATGCTTCTTCGTGCCTTTGCAAAGGTTCATGCGGTACATCCCGACTGGTCCTTGAAAATATACGGACCGGATTCTGAGGACGGAACAAAGGAGAAGCTCGAGGAAATCATCCGGGCGAACCAAGCCAAGGACTGGATGCAGCTCATGGGCGGCACGGACAGGCTGGAGGAGCTGATTCCGAAGGCGGCGATTTATGCGCTTCCGTCCAATTATGAGGGGATGCCGAATGCGCTCATGGAGGCGATGGCGATGGGAATGCCCTGCATTTCGACGGATTGTCCGGCGGGAGCACCGCGTGTTCTGATTCAGGACGGTGTCAACGGACTCCTGATTCCTGTGAGAGATGAGGCTGCCATGACGGCGGCGATTTTGAAGCTGATCGAGAATCCGGAGCTTCGCAGGAGCCTTGGGCAGGAAGCAAGAAAGATCCGTGAAATCGCGGGAACCGATGAAATTTATCACCAGTGGAAAGATTATCTGGAGGAAGTGATCCGCGAGCGGGAAGGAAAGAAAACCTGAGAATGGCAGCAGACAACGAGAGAAAACCGCACATATGCCTCTACATCGGCTCTCTGCAAAAGGGCGGTGCAGAGAGGGTGATGACGCACCTTGCCGAGTATCTTTACGGAGAAGGCTGGAGGGTGACCTTTGTGACAACGTATTTCCGGCCGCCGGAATACGTGCTTCCGCATGCGCTGTGGGATGCGAAAACCGGCGAGCTCTACGGAACGGAGGAGGAAACGGTTTCCTGGGGCAGGGAGCGCTCTGCAACAGCTGCGCCGGACGGCATTTACCGGGTTTATTCCGATCCGAAGCCGGAGGAGCTTGCAAAGGGAAGAGTGCGCGGCTTTATCGCCAGATACCGGACTCTTCGGGAAATCTGGAAGAGGGAGAAACCGGATATTATCCTGTCCTTTATCGGCTACAACAATTCCTTCGCCGTACTGACAAGCCGGGGCCTTGGAATTCCGGTGGCAGTCAGTGTACGCTCCAATCCTGCCTATGAATACAGCACGGCAAAGCTCCGCCTCCCTGCCTTTTTCTTTTTCCGGAAGGCGGATGGGGTTGTGCTGCAGACACATGAGGCAGCGGAGTTTTTCCCGAAGGACATTCAGAAGAAGGCGGTGATTCTGCCGAATGCCATCAACCCGGATTTCATTCATCCAAGATATGAGGGAGAGCGGATGAACCGGGTGGTCTGTGTCGGGCGTCTTGACCACAACAAGAATCAGGACTACCTGATCCGTCAGTTTGCACGGGCGCATGAGAAGCACCCGGAGTATACGCTTCACCTGTACGGAGACGGACCGGCAAGGACGGAGTTCGAGCACCTTGCGGATCAGCTTGGCATTGCGGAAGCGGTTATCTTTGAAGGACTGGTGGACGGCGTCCGGGAAAAAATCGAGAAGAGCCGGATCTTTGTTCTCCCTTCCAGATCAGAGGGGATGCCGAATGCACTTCTGGAAGCTATGGGAGCAGGACTTGCCTGCATATCGACGGACTGCCCCTGCGGGGGACCGAGGGATCTGATCCGGGATGGTGAGAACGGATTTCTTGTTCCGGTGGAGGGTGCTGCTTCGAAACAGGGAGAACCTGCAGCTGCGGCTGCCCGGAAGACAGAAGAGGATCCGGATTCTATCATGGCAGAGCGGCTGATCCGCCTGATGGATGATCCGCAGCTTGCGGATCGGATGGGCCGGGAAGCGGCCAGGGTGCAGGAAAGCTACAGTCCGGAACGGATCAACCGTCAGTGGAAGGATTATCTATGCAGTTTCATTCACTCTATTTCATAATATTCTTTCTGCCGCTGACGCTTCTTGGCTACTATCTTCCGGCAGGAAAACAGACCGGAAGAGGGAAAGCTGCTGCCGACTGGTTTCTGATCGCAGCGTCTTTCCTGTTCTACGGGATTGCCAATCCCTGGTACCCGGCAATGCTGGCCGTACTGATTCTTCTGAACTGGGGAATTGCCGGGAGAGAAAACGCTGCGGAAGCAGCGGGAGCCTCGAGACGAAGCGAACGCTGGATGGCCTTTGGCATCGTGCTGAATGTTTGCTTTCTCGGCTTTTTCAAATACACCAACTTCTTTTTGGAAAACCTGAATGTGATTTTTCATAAGGACTGGCCTCTTGTACATGTGCTTTTGCCGCTTGGCATCAGCTTTATCATCTTTTCGCAGATTTCCTTTCTCGTGGATGTCCGGAGAGGTAAAATTCCGGGAGTACTCTTCCGGGAGTATGTGTTGTTCTCCGCGTTCTTTCCGAAGCTGTCACAGGGACCGATTACCACGATGCGTGATTTTCTTCCGGAGCTTCGGAAGGACAACAGATTTTCCCTGAATTACGAGGAAATGGCTGCCGGCATTCAGATGTTTACCTGCGGCCTGTTCAAGAAGGTCATTCTGGCCGATCCTCTTGGAACGGCGGTGACACAGTACTATTCTTTGTTCTCGTACCGCTCGAACGTAGACAGTCTGATTGTCATGCTTGCCTATACGTTTCAGATTTATTTTGATTTTTCCGGATATTCGGACATGGCAATCGGAATTGCGAAGATGCTGGGCTTTGATCTGCCCGCAAATTTCAATTCTCCGTATCGGGCAGGAACGGTAACGGATTTCTGGCGGCGCTGGCACCTGAGTCTCACCTCGTTTCTCCGGGAATATATTTATTTCCCGCTCGGAGGCAGCAGGAGGGGAAAACTTCGCACCTATGTGAACATTATGGTCGTGTACCTGGTGAGCGGCCTTTGGCACGGAGCAAGCTGGACCTTTGTTCTGTGGGGGCTTTTTCATGGCCTCTTTCAGGTGGCGGAGAGAATTCTCGGAAAGCTGTACCGGAAGGTGTGGCTGCCGATCCGCTGGTGCATCACGTTTTATTTCGTCAGCATGATGTGGATGCTGTTTCAGAGCAGCTCCTTCGCAGAGTTTCAGCGCTTTCGCTGGCACCTGAAGGTCGATCGGTCCGGGTACTATTCGCAGGATCTGGCTGCCTGCTTCCGGATTCCCGGAGTGAATTTTGTGATGCAGCACCTTCCGGGCTCATACAGCGACGGCACCATTCTTGCGGTCTCTACGGCCCTGTTCCTTGGCGCCTGCTTCGTGATATGCCTTTGCTTTCCGAACAATCAGAAGAGAAAGTATAAGGTGAACCTTGTGAGCCTTCTTCTTACAGCGGCCATGCTCATCATCAGCATGCTGTCGATGAGCGGAGTCTCGACATTCATCTATAACGATTTTTAATGAAAAACAGCACGTTTGTGTACCTCATGTGTCTTTGTGTATGCGTATGAAAGCAAAAACCTGGCTTCGTGCCTTTCTGATTCTTATTCTGGCCTTTCTCGTGATGATCGGCGGCTTCGTGGTGTATCTGGATCCGTTTTTTCATTACCATGCCCCTTTGGGCGGGTGGTATTACGAGCTGGGAGAACAGAGAAGCCAGAATGATGGCATTACCCGGCATTTCTCCTATGATGCGGTGATTACGGGAACCAGCATGTCGGAGAATTTCAAGGCCTCGGAGTTTGATGCTTTATTTGGAACCCGTTCGGTAAAGCTTCCCTATCCGGGAGCAACCTTTAAGGAAATCAATGATAATCTGAAGGCAGCCTTTGAGACCCACGATTCGATCCGATATGTATTGAGGCCTTTGGACTATTCCCATCTCGCAGAAGATAAGGATGCGATGCGTCAGGATATGGGAGAATACCCCACGTATCTGTATGACCGGAATCTCCTGAATGATGTGAAATATCTTTATAACCGCGATGTCGTGTTCTATTATCTTCTTCCCATGCTGGAAAAACGGCTGAAGGGTGAAGCAGGAGGAATTACCTCTTTTGACGACTATGCATCCTCCTATGGGGATACGTGCTCCAAAGAAAAGGCGTTGGAGGGCATCACCTCCTTTGAAGCTGCGGATGAACAGATGCCTCTCAGTGAGGACGAGATCGAAGAGCTCAAGGCGAACCTGGAGCAGAATGTCATCTCGCTTGCCCGGGAGCATCCGGAGACCACCTTCCTGTACTTCTTCCCGCCGTACTCCGCAGTCTGGTGGGGCTCCCTGAAGCAGGAAGGAACTCTGCAGAAGCAGATTCAGGCGGAGCAGCTGGCAACGGAAATGATGCTGGAGGAGACGGACAACATTCAGGTCTATTCCTTCAATGCACATACGGAGATTGTTTTCAACCTGGATCATTACAAGGACAGCGGTCACTATGGACCGGAGGTGAACTCCATGATCCTTAACTGGATCGCCGAGGGGGACGGACGAATCACAGAGGAGAATCAGAAGGAATACTTCGAAAAAGAGACAGAGATCTATCTGAACTATGACTATAATCAGCTCTTCCGGTGAAGCAGCCGGGGAAAACTGCGCTGTATGCGGAGGATTACCGGAGACTCCTTGGCGGATGAGAATATGGACTCTGCGCGGGATTGGTGTTAAAGTTTACGAAGAGATTTCGGAACAGACCCCCGGCCATGGAATTTTCATGGCGGTGAAGAATAAAGGAGCAGAAATGGATCTTTACGAGAAACTGGTCAATAAGGAAGAGAAGCTTGCACTGGTCGGCCTTGGATATGTCGGAATGCCGATTGCGGTTGCCTTTGCGAAGAAGATCAATGTCATCGGATTTGACTTCAATGAGGCCAAGATTGAGAAGTATAAGAAGGGAATCGATCCGACCAATGAGGTCGGGGATGAGGCTGTGAAGGAATCTGCAGTAGAGTTTACGGCAGATCCCGCAAGACTTCGCGAGGCGAAGTTTATCATTGTGGCGGTTCCGACACCGGTAAATGCGGACCATACACCGGACTTGTCTCCGGTGGAGGGGGCGAGTCGCTTCGTCGGCCAGAATCTCACAAAGGGAACGGTTGTTGTTTTTGAGTCAACCGTATATCCGGGAGTTACAGAGGAGACCTGCGTGCCGATCATTGAGAAGGAATCGGGACTTAAGTGCGGCGTTGACTGGAAGATCGGTTATTCTCCGGAGAGAATCAATCCGGGCGACAAGGTGCACCGCCTGAATACCATCAGGAAGATTGTATCCGGTATGGATGAAGAGACACTGGATACGGTTGCAAAGGTGTATGAGCTGGTTGTGGATGCCGGAGTACACCGGGCTGAGTCCATTCAGGTGGCGGAGGCAGCCAAGGTGATTGAGAACAGCCAGCGTGATATCAACATTGCGTTTATGAATGAGCTGTCCATTATTTTCCATAAGATGGGAATTGATACCAAGGCGGTTCTGGAAGCTGCGGGAACGAAGTGGAATTTCCTGAATTTCCGTCCGGGACTTGTGGGCGGACACTGCATCGGCATTGATCCTTATTATCTGACCTATCGAGCGGAGCAGTTTGGCTATCATTCACAGATCATTCTGTCCGGAAGAAGAATCAACGACGACATGGGCAAGTACTGTGCAGAGAGCCTGGTGAAGCTCCTGATCCGGAATGATCTTCCGGTGAAGCATGCGAGAGTTGCGATTCTCGGATTTACCTTTAAGGAAAACTGCCCGGATACCAGAAACACCAAGGTCATTGATATTTACAAAGAGCTTGGGGAATATGGAATTACGCCCATCGTGGTGGATCCGGAGGCAGACGCCGAGGAAGCGAAGCATCTCTACGGTATCGAATTCCAGACCATGGATGACGTGAAGGATATGGATGCGGTCCTGATGGCGGTGAAGCATAAGGAATTTGAGCATTTTACGTCAGAGGATATCGCGAAGTTCTATAATCCGGAGCATAAGACAAAGGTCTTTGCGGATTTAAAGGGAATCTTTGACAAGAAAGAGTATTCTGCCCCCGAATGGGATTACTGGAGGCTTTAATGACGGCAGATGTCATCATTACCGTAAAAGGTTATCACAATATCGGCGGCTCCGATCAGGAGCCGGTCATTATGAGTGCCCGTGGGAAGTATTGCTTCCGCAACGGGCACCATTTTGTATCCTATGAAGAAGAAACGGTGGAGGGCAGCGCCCCGGCCAAAAGTCTTGTGAAATTCGGAGAGCATTTCCTGAGCATTCACCGAAAGGGCGATTATCCTTCCCGGATGGAGCTGGAGGAAGGAAAACGAAACCTCTCCCGTTACCGTACGCCAGCAGGGATTCTGGAATTCGGCGTGGAAGCCGAACAGATCTCCTTCCGGGAGGAAGAGGGGCTGCTGGAGGTGGAGGCACTCTATACGCTGCATTCCGGAGAGGAGCCGATTCAGAAGAGCCGGGTTGTGGTGACCGTCAGGAACATATGAAACTGGAGCAGGAAGCATGAACGAACCCATTCGTATTCTTCATATTGTCGGGGCCATGTATCCCGGTGGCATGGAGAACTTCATAATGAATCTGTACCGGAACATTGACAGGACCCGGTTTCAGTTTGATTTCGTTGTTCATCAGCAGAAGGACAATGACTATACGGAGGAGATTGAGAAACTGGGAGGCAGAGTGTATCTGCTGCCTCGTCTGACGAGAAAGCCATTTTCCAATCTGCACCGGATTCGCAGGCTTGTGCGGGAGAATCATTATCCGATAGTGATCCGTCATACGGCGAACGCTCTGGTTGCTCCGCAGCTTCTTGCCGCAAAGAGCGCGGGAGCTGTGACGGTCTGTCATTCTCATAACGAAACGGATCCGCAGCTCCGGCTTCACCGGATGGGGCAGAAGCTGATGCGGCGCGCGGCGGATATTCGTCTTGCCTGCTCCGAGAAGGCCGGGCGCTGGATGTACGGGGATCAGTCCTTTGAAGTGATTCACAATGCGATCGACATCCCGCGTTTTGCCTATCGTGAGAGTAAGGCGGCAAAGATCCGGGAGGAGTTTCATCTGGAAGGAAAGCACGCCTACGGCAACATTGCGAATTTCATTGCCTCCAAGAACCACAGCTATCTGCTGAGAATTTACAGGGAAATTATTGAGCTTGATCCGGATGCGGTCTGCTTCTGTCTGGGAGAAGGAGATCTTCGTCCTCAGATTGAAGAAGAAATCAAAGAGCTTCATCTGGAGGGAAGGGTGATTCTGACCGGCATCCGGGGCGATGTTCCGGATTTTATGTCCGCCCTGGATGTTCTGGTGTTTCCGTCGCGTTTTGAGGGACTTCCGCTTACCTTGATCGAAGCGCAGGCGGCAGGACTTCCATCGCTGATTTCGGATACGATTACCGGGGATGTTATCGTGACAGAAGGAATTGTACAGCAGCTCTCAATTGAACTGGATCCGAAGGAGTGGGCAGAAAGAGCAGTTCTTCTTGCGAAAGAACAGTCAGACAGAACCTGTCCGTATGAGAGCATTGCGGCAGCAGGGTATGATATCCGGCAGCTGGTGCAGTGGTACCAGGAATTTATTCAGAAGAACATAAAACGTATTCAGAATGGCAGAGAAGGAATACCTCAGTGAAGATACAGAGTAAAGATGAGCTGAAAAAAGTCATGCAGACGGAGGCTTCGGTTTATGAGTATAAATGGTATTACCGTCTGCCGTGGAATCTGACGGAGAATCAGATTCTGTATAAGCATGCCAGATATCTCCGTCTTGCGGAATATGCGTTCAACACGAACCGGTGGAACCGGCATTATTATCTGCTGCGGCTCCTTCGGATTCAGACACGGTATGCTCTTTCCATTCCTCTGAATGTTCTGGGAGAGGGATTTTCTATAGCGCATCTTGGAACGGTCATTATCAACGCGGGGAGCACGGTGGGGAAGAACTGCCGGATTCATCCCGGAGTATGCATCGGTGCAAACGGAGGAAAACCGCCGAGAATCGGCGATAACGTTTATCTGGGACCGGGAGCAAAGGTGTTTGGAGATATTGAGCTTGCGGATGGAGTCATGGTGGGAGCAAATGCCGTCGTGAATCACAGTTGCATGGAAGAGGGAGCTCATCTTGTCGGAATTCCGGCAAAAGCCGTGCCGAGTAGCCTGTCCTGTTAATGATCTGTAACATTTGGTATAATATTCCTGTTTGACAACGGGAGTATTATGCCTTTTTTATTTTACAGAGCATTTATCAGGAAAAGAGGACAGCAGGATGAGTTTTAAGAAGATTACCTTTCCGGAAGACAGCGTCTTTCTTGTGACCGGCGGAGCCGGCTTTATCGGATCCAATGTGGCGGAGGCCATTCTGAAAAAGGGATATCAGGTACGCGTACTGGACAATCTGTCGACCGGACACATTGAGAACATCCGGCCTTATCTGGAGCATCCGGATTTTACGTTTATCCAGGAGGATATCCGGAATCTGGACGCCTGCCTGAAGGCAACAGAGGGCGTGGATTATGTGATCAATCTGGCGGCATGGGGCTCGGTTCCCCGCAGCATTGAGATGCCGCTTCTGTATGAGGAAATCAATATTCGCGGAACACTGAACATGATGGAGGCTTCGAGACAGAACGGCGTAAAGCGTTTTGCCTATGCTTCCAGTTCCTCGGTTTACGGAGATTCCACACAGCTTCCGAAGAAGGAGGGGCACGAGGGCAAGCCGCTTTCTCCCTATGCGCTGACGAAGAAGGTGGATGAGATGTACGGACAGATGTACAAGGAGATTTACGGACTGAACACCTATGGAATGCGCTTTTTCAACGTCTTCGGGCGGCATCAGGATCCGAATGGTGTCTATGCGGCCGTGATTCCGAAATTTATCAAACAGCTTCTTGCAGGCGAGCAGCCGACCATCAACGGGGATGGAATGCAGAGCCGCGATTTTACCTATGTGGACAATGTCATTGAAGGATGCCTTCGCTGCTGCGCAGCTTCTGAGGAGGCTTCTGGTACGGCATACAACATCGGTGCCGGCGGAAGAGAGTATCTGATTGATGTGTATCATGACATCACCAAGGCCCTCGGCGTTGACATAGAGCCGAAGTTCGGACCCAGCCGTGCGGGCGATATCCGGGACAGCAACGCGGATATCACGAAGGCAAGAACGAACCTTGGCTATGATCCGTCCTATGATTTCGCGGCCGGCATCAAGCTTGCCATTGACTGGTATAAAGAAAATCTGTGAGGTGGAACGATTGAGAATTGCAATCCGGCTGGATGACATTACAGCCGACATGAACTGGGAGAAGTTTCTGCGTTTCAAGGATCTGATGGACCGCTACGGCGTAAAGCCGCTTCTTGGAATCGTTCCGGACAATCACGATTCGAAGCTGAAGGTGGATCCGCCCCGGGAGGATTTCTGGGAATATCTGAAGGAGCGGAGAGACAAGGACGGATGGATCCTTTGCATGCATGGCTGCCACCATATCTATACGACAGACCGGGGCGGAATGCTGCCGCTCAACCGGCAGTCAGAATTTGCCGGGGTTCCCTACGAGGAGCAGAGAGATCTTCTTCGTAAGGGACAGGAGATTCTCCGAAGCCATGGAATTGAAACGGGATTGTTTATGGCACCGGCGCATTCTTATGATCTGAACACGCTGATGGCGCTTCGCTCGCTCGGCTTTACCGGGCTGACAGATGGCTTTGGAGACAGGCCCTATCTGTATTCCGAGCTTGTTTTCTATCCGATCTCCTATCGAAAGTCAGAGAGTTTGAAGAAGGCTTCCGGCTTCACGACCTTCGTGGTGCACTGCAATACGCTGGAGGAAAAGGACTTTGCTGCCTATGAGGAGATCTTTCGCAGTCAGAAGATGATTCCTTATCAGGAGCTGCTGGAGCAGGATGCCGTGAAACGGGGATCGCTTGGGCGTCAGAAGGAATATCTGATGGCATGGCTCAAGCGAACGGTTCGTGAGAGGGGTTGAGATGCAGAAGACAGAACAGCCCATCCGGGTTCTGCATGTGTTCGGGAAGCTGAACCGAGGCGGTGCAGAATCCAGAGTGATGGATTTGTATCATCATATGGATCGAAGCAAGGTTCAGTTTGATTTTCTGGTTCATTATAAGGCTGGGAATGAAGAAAAAAGGAGCGGGAAATCCCTGGAGGAGCTGAGGACGCCGGAGGATCTGGACGAAGAGGTGAGAGCTCTTGGAGGACGGATATATGTCCTTCCCCGCTTCACCGGAACCAATCTTTGGGAATACCGAAAAGCCTGCCGGGAATTTTTCGCGGCGCACCATGATTTTGCTGCGGTAGAGGGACATATGACCTCCATGGCTTCCGTGTATCTTCCGATCGCGAAGGCGGCAGGGGTTCCGGTGACGATTGCGCATGCCAGAAGTGCGGGCGTGGATGCCGGAATCCGGGGACTTGCGACAAGATTTTTCCGGAAGTCACTTCCGAAGAAGTGTGATCTTATGATGTCCTGCTCGAAGGAGGCGTCGGTTGCCGTATTCGGGAAGGAAGCGTATGAAAGCGGAAGGGTTCTGGCGATTCCGAATGCATTGGATTTACATGCGTTTTATTTTGATCCTGAACGCAGGAAGGCGGCGCGGGAGAACTATGCCATTCCGGATAAGGCGCTGGTGATCGGACATGTGGGGCGTCTGGATCCGGTGAAGAATCATTCCTATATTGCAAAGGTGGGAAGGGCTCTTGCGGATCGGATGGCGGAAAACAATGATACGGAGAAGGCAGCGCCCCTGTATTTCCTGTTTGCGGGAAAGGGCACGCTGCAGGATGTGATCCGGAAGGAATTTGAGACCGCAGGGCTTGCAGAGCATCTGATTTTTACCGGACAGCTGTCTCGTGAAGACACGGCGGCACTGTATCAGGCGTTTGATGTTTTTGTTTTTCCTTCCTTATACGAGGGGATGCCGGGAACAGTGATTGAAGCGCAGGCGGCAGGACTTCCCTGCGTGATTTCGGATACCATCACGAAGGAGGCGGTGCTGACAGAGTTGGTGTGTGCTCTCCCGCTGAACCAGGAGGCGGAGTGGGCAGGAGAGGTCCTTCGAAGAGTGTCCTCCACGGGCGGCGGATGCGTGAAGCAGGGCGACCCGGAGGGAAGAGCAGAGGCCTCCCGGGAGGCTGCCTCTGCTCTTGCAGAAGCCGGATATGACGTGACGTCGGCAGCGGTACGGATGCAGGAGATGTATCTTGGATTCGCATCCTCAGCTGCGGCAGCCGGAGCAGCGTCAAATGCAGCAAAGAACAGCACCGAAGAGCACGCTGGATCACAAGGAGCAGGACGGAAGGCGCCTGTTCAGAACAGAGCAGAGTAAGTTATGTGTGGTATTTGCGGATATCTGTCAAAACGGATCATTACAGAGCATGAGTTGTCGGTGATGAACGACACCATGAAGGAGCGCGGGCCGGATGATTCCGGGACGCAGCTTTGGGAGCTTCCGGGCGGCCGGACTCTTGGAATGGCACAGAGGAGACTCTCCATTCTGGATTTGTCCGAGCTGGGACACCAGCCGATGTCTACTCCGGACGGAAGGCTGAGTCTTGTTTACAACGGGGAGATTTACAACTACCGTGAGCTTCGGGAGGAGCTTCCGGAGTATTCGTTCCGGTCAAACTGTGACACCGAGGTGATTCTTGCGGCCTATCTGAAATGGGGTATCCGCTGTGTGGAGCGCTTCAACGGGATGTTTGCATTTGCGCTCTATGACAGGGAGAGCGGGGAACTGTTTCTTGCCAGGGATCGTATGGGACAAAAACCGTTGTATTACTGGAAGAGCGGAGACCAGCTTGTATTCGCATCCGTGCTTGCACCGATTATGAAATGTCCTGGCTTTCAGGGGAAGATCCGGAAGGAGGTTCTTCCGCGGTTTCTGTTCCAGGAGTATATCAATGCGCCGGAGACCATCCTGGAGGATGTTTTTAAGGTGGAGCCGGGAACCGTGCTGACCTGGCATGATGCAACGTCGCGGATGACCATCTGCAGGTACTGGGATGTCTCAGAGCGCTATGAAGCGATGCGAAGAGAGCCGGTATCCGATTTCGGGGAAGCAAAGGAACAGCTGAAGGAGCTTCTTCGGAGTGCGGTCCGCCGCCGGATGATTGCGGACGTTCCGCTTGGAAGCTTTCTCTCCGGGGGATATGATTCCTCACTGATCAGTGCGATCGCACAGGAGCAGCTTGGAGGCACGCCTCTTCAGACCTTTTCCATCGGGTTTGAGGAAAAGGATTATGATGAATCGCCGTATGCAGCGGCAATCGCGGAATATCTCGGAACGGATCATACACAGAGAATCATCGGGGAGCAGGATCTTCTGGAGCTTGTTTCGGATCTGCCGAGGTTCTTCGATGAGCCGATGTCGGATTCCTCCCAGATTCCGACCATGCTGGTGTCGAAGCTTGCCCGGGAGAAGGTTACGGTTGCGCTTTCCGGAGATGCAGGAGATGAATTCTTCTGCGGATACGGAATTTATGACCTTGTCAGGAAGGCACAGGAGCTGGATGGGATCGGGCGTCTCGCACACGGAATCGGTCAGCTTCCCATGGGACACGGGAAGAAGCTGGAGGATTGTTATCCGTTCCGCGTGCAGGTGATATCGGCAAACCGGAATCCGAAGACCAGAACGCAGTTCGGCGCGGGAAGCTATGTGGAGCTTGCCGGCAGACTGGTACAGAGAAGTGAGGACGATCCCCTGCTGCCCGTCAATTATGAGACAGAGGAACGGTATCCTTCCGGGAACTGGCAGATTACCAGAATGCTGCTGGATATGGACACCTATCTTCCCGGGGATATTCTTGCCAAAGTAGACCGGGCGTCGATGAAGTATTCCCTTGAGAACCGCTGCCCGTTCCTGGATCCGGAGGTCATGCTGTATTCGTACCGTCTGGATCATGATCTGAAATATCACAGGGAAAAATCCGGCTGGTCGAAGAAATATATTCTGAAGCAGCTGGCCTGTGATTATATTCCGCGGGAGCTTCTGGAGAGACCGAAGAAGGGATTTTCCGTTCCTCTTGGCAAGTGGCTGTCCGGGCCGCTTCGCGAACAGCTCCTGACCTATGGGAACGCACAGTTTCTGAAGGAACAGGGAATTTTCCGTCCGGAGGAGGTGACGCAGCTGATTGCGAAGTTCCTTTCGGAGGGAGATAAGGGCGCCGGAACCGGACAGAATTATTCCGGACTTTTATGGAGCTTCTTTGTGTTCCAGCAATGGGCGGCGTACTGGAAGCTTGTGTGAAATGGGTAAAACGGGGGAGATATGATCATAATCAGAATGTCGGGGGGACTCGGCAATCAGATGTTTCAATATGCACTGTATTTGAAGCTTCGAAGTCTTGGACGGGAGGTCTGCTTCGACGACAAATCGCAGTATGACGAGGAGACATTCCGGAATTCCTCACAGAAGAGACGCCCGAAGCATCTGGATATCTTCGGCATCACCTATCCGTCAGCAGGCAAAGAAGAGCTGGAGAAGCTGACGGACGGTGCCATGGATCTTCCGAGCAGAATCCGGAGGAAGATATCGGGACGAAAATCGCTGGAGAAGAATGACCGGGATTTTATGTTTGACCCGTCCTTTCTGGAGGAAACCGAAGGGTATTTTTGCGGAGGCTTTCAGAGTCCCCGGTATTTTGCAGGAGCAGAAGAAGAGGTGAGGAAAGCGTTTACTTTCCCGGAGGAGCTTCTCTGTCCGAAGGAGGGGTGCTCCAGGCAGGAGCAGAAGATGCTGGAGCAGTCGGCCTCGTATGCGGAGCGAATCCGTAAGGCCAATTGCGAGGCTGGGGATCGGGGAGTGCCGGGAGGCGGAAGTGCATCGATTCACCTTCGCTTCGGAGATTATGTGGATAAAGGCGACATCTACGGCGGAATCTGCACGGACGCCTATTATGACACGGCAATCCGCTGCCTGAAGGAGCGGGATCCGGGAATGATTTTCTTCGTTTTCTCCAATGATGAGGAGAAGGCGGGAGAATGGATCCGGTATCAGGCGGAGCGGTCGGAGAACCTTGGCCGGGGGCATTTTGTCCTGGTCAAGGGCTGTGATGAGGATCACGGCTATCTGGACCTGTACCTGATGACCCTGTGCCGAAATCATGTGATTGCCAATTCGAGCTTTTCCTGGTGGGCATCGTTTCTGTGTGACGCGCCGGATAAAATGGTCTTTGCCCCTTCCATCTGGAACAATCAGAAGGACGGAAGTGAGCTTGCAAGAACAGATGTCTATGCGGATTTTATGCAGAGGATCAGCCCCCGCGGCACACGGCTGTCAGACAGGCCTTTGATTTCCGTCATTGTCACGGCTTATAACGTTGCTTCTTATATCGGGCGTGCGCTGGATTCTGTGTGCGGGCAGACCTGGAAGAATCTTGAAATCATTGCGGTGGATGACGGGTCATCGGACGAAACCGGTGCAATTCTGGACCGGTATGCGGCCGGCGACAGCAGAATTCAGGTTGTTCATACGGAAAATCGCGGTGTTTCCGCAGCAAGAAATGAGGGGATTGCCCATGCAAGGGGCGAATACATCGGCTTTGTAGACGGTGATGACCGGGCGCATCATGCCATGTATGAAGCGATGATAAGAGGAATCCTTTCTTCGGGAGCCGACATGGCGGTTGTCCGATACCGGGAGGTATCGGCCGAAGAAACGCTGACCGATGCGGAGGAGCAGGTGGCATCATTTGACCCTGTTCTCCGGGCAAGTGTATTATTGCAGCAGAGGGATGCGGTGCAGTGCTTCATCCGCGCCGGAATGGCAGAGGAAGAGGGAAAGATTGTTCTGCGCTCTGCGGTGTGGAACAAGCTCTTTCACAGAAGACTTTTCCGGGACAACCGTTTTCCGGAGGGAACGAGTGCCGAGGACATCCCGTTTACCACCAGGGCGCTGTGTCTTTCGAAAAAGGTGCTCTGCGTTCCGGAGATCCTGTACGATTATGTGGTGAATCGCAGAGAGAGCATCATGAACACCGGAAGGGCGGAGCGCACACTGACCCAGGAAATCCCTGCATGGAGAACGCATCTTGAGCTCCTGAAGGAGAGCGGCCTTTCGGATCTTGCCGAGGAGTCGGAGTACTGGTTTTATCGCAGAATGCTCTCCTATGAAGAAGAGTACAGGCGCTGCAGTGAAACTGCAAAGGAAGCAAGGGAGCTTCAGGAACGGATTCTGAAGCACAGAGATCGGATTCTCGAGCTGGCGGAGGAGCATTCCTTCGGCAGGCGGGGGGACCGTGAGAGATTAAAGCTCTACGTGAATTCTCCCAGGCAGTATTTCCTGCTTTCGGATTTATATGAAAAGACGGTTGTGAACTGGAAGAATCGTCCGGATAAAACGTGACGGGCTTATCAGGAAAACGAAAAGACATGAACAAATGGTTGGATAACATCTGTGCAGGCCTGTTTTACCTTGGCCTTGCCGCTGAGATTCTGCTTGTAATCTGGGATAAGAGCAGCTGGACAAACCCGTATATGGGGCTGATCTGCAGAATGACCTTTCTGCTCTTTGCGGTCTGCTGTGCCTGCAGTGTAAGGAAGAGCACAATGACGGAAGACATTGTGTTTGCAATCGGTGTTCTGATCGGAACCTTGTCCTGGCGCTTCGGCGGACGAAATGATCTGCTTCGGATCGTGATATTCCTGCGTGCGGCAGGGACGGTTTCGGTTCCGAGAGCAATGAAGGTGACCTTTGTTTCCAGTGTGCTGGGCTGCCTTGGACTTGTGGGACTTGCTTTTGCAGGCATCCAGGGACATCTGTATCAGACCTATGATTACGGACATGGGGTGGAAACCAGATGGGATCTGGGACTCGGACATCCGAATTCGCTGCACTGCATGGCAGCCATGCTTCTGATCTTCGGTCTGTACCTGTTTGAGAAGAGGATGAAGCTGTACCTGTATGTGCTTCTCGGTGTCGGGAATGTGCTTCTGTACGGCCTGACGCGCAGCAATACGGCCTTTGCCATCTCCATGCTGGCACTCATGCTGTCCTTGATTCTTCACTATGGGAAGAAGCTGGCAGCAGGGAATGCCGTGTATTTTCTGGGGGAGGTTTTCCTGTTCGGAGGGCTGTTGTTTTCTGTTTTCTGCGGAATTTACCGGCCGTCTGACCATCGCCTTCTCGCAAAGCTTGATCACGTTCTGACCGGAAGGATTTCCTCCCTGTGGACGACAACCTTTCACGAGGGGACCCTGTCTACCTGGAAGTGGTTCGGGCAGCGTTTGAATGTCTGCTATTTTGACCTTGGGTGGCTGCGTGTGGTGTACTGGTACGGCGTCATCCCGGCAATTGTCATTATCGGCCTCACCTTTGCCCTTCTGGAGCATGCGAGAAAAACAAAGGACAGGGCAGCCTTTCTGCTGCTTCTTTGCTTTGGCCTGTATACGGTTTTCGAGGCGCATTTGGTGTCTGCCTATATCGGAAGAAATTACGCACTGTTTATTGCTGCCCTGTATCTGCCGAAGATGCTGGGAAGAACAGAACCCGCGAAGCGGTAAGAGAGGTAAGAATGAATCAGAAGAACAGAGTCGTTCAGGTCTATGGCCTGTGGCTGATTGACATGATCTGCATATCTGTCTCCTATTGGATTGCGACCAACCTTCGCTTTGCAGGGAACAATGACTGGGGAAGCAAAACGCTGCATTATGCGGTGCTGATTGTTTTCCTGCTGTTCTGCACGGTGTATGGCTTTTTTAACGAGTGGAACCGGGATTTTCTCCGGCGGGGCGCCTTCCGCGAGCTGATGGCAATTCTGCAGTTCAACGGCGTGATGATTCTGGTATCGCTGGCATTTGTCTTTTTCGCACGCTGGAGCTGGATTCTCTCGCGCCAGGTAATCCTGAATTTCATCTGGATCAATCTGGCGGTCATGTATACCGCGCACATCCTGTTCAAAAAGTTCCTGCACCGGATCTACACAGATGACAAGCTCGTGACCAAGGTACTGGTGGTTGCACCGGCGGATCAGATTGATGAGACAATCACACGAATCCGAAACAACACGGATCTGTCCTTTCAGGTGGTCGGATCGGCCTCCGTGCGAAATACGAGGGATAAGAATGAGGAAGAGAAAAAGGCTTATTTCCGGGAAATGACGGAGAAGCTGACGCAGATTCCGTTTGATGAGGTCTTTATCAACACGCCGGGACTGACGCAGGAGGAGGTTCGGCCGCTGATTGACGGGTTTGAAGAGATGGGCGTTGTGTGCCGCTACAATCTGGATCTTCCGGATGTCGGAGGAACGACCACAAAGGTGGAAACCTTCGCGGATTACACGACCGTGACCTATACGCGGTTCCGTTCCAGCTATAAGCGGCTTCTGATCAAGAGGATGTTCGACATTCTGGGCGGACTGGTCGGACTTGCAATCACCGGAATTCTGACCCTGTTTATTGCACCTGCAATCAAGCTGGACTCTCCGGGACCGGTATTCTTCGCACAGACCAGAGTCGGCAAGAACGGCCGCCGTTTCAAAATTTATAAATTCCGTTCCATGTACCAGGATGCAGAGCAGAGGAAGAAGGAGCTGGAGCGGGAAAATGAAGTCAAGGGTCTTATGTTCAAGATGGACAATGACCCCCGCATCACGAAGGTCGGGGCCTTTCTTCGAAAGACCAGTCTGGACGAATTCCCGCAGTTTCTGAATGTTCTGAAGGGAGATATGAGCCTTGTCGGTACGAGACCGCCGACCGAGGACGAATTTGAGCAGTACGACGAGCATTATCGCCGCCGCCTGTCGATGACGCCCGGACTGACCGGCATGTGGCAGGTGAGCGGACGAAGCGAGATCTCGGATTTTGACGAGGTGGTGCGGCTGGATCTTCAGTACATCGACAACTGGTCTCTGACACTGGATTTCAAGATTCTGCTGCAGACCGTGATCGTGGTTCTCGGGCACAGAGGAGCAAAATGATGCACCATATCTGCATGATTGTTCCGGATCCTATGGTACACGGCGGAATTGCCGCTGTGACCTCAGGGTATTACGGAAGCCGTCTGGAGAGGGACTGCAGGATTACGTATGTGCAGTCCTACTGCGACGGGAGCAAGACGGATAAACTGAAAAAAGCACTGAAGGCATATGGGCAGTTCCGGGAGATCCTGCGCAAGGATCCGCCGGAACTTGTTCATATTCATTCTTCGTTCGGGCCGAGCTTCTTCCGCAAGCTCCCGTTCATTGAGATGGCAGCCCGAAAAGGGATTCCTGTGGTCAATCACATTCACGGATCGGCCTTTTCGGAATTTTATGAGAATGCGCCGGAATGGAAGAAGAGGCTGGTGCGGAAAACCTATGGGAAGTGCAGCAGGATGATTGTACTGACGGAGCACTGGAGGGAGGTCTTGTCGGTGACCTTTCCAAAGGAGAAAATTGTGGTCATTCCCAACTACAGTGTTCTGCATCCGGAGGTGATGGAGGAGGATTTCCGGAAACGGCGGAATGAGAACAAGCAGGTGCTGTATCTGGGTGTTCTTACGGAAGGAAAGGGAATGCGGGAGATGCCGGAGATCATCCGCAGAGTGACAGAAGAGGTTCCCGCTGTCACCTTCGTTCTGGGAGGCATCGGGGACGAGGCTCTTGTGACAGAGGGCCTTTCCGGGAAGCTCCGCACGGAGAATCTGGTTCTGCCCGGCTGGGTGCGCGGAGAGGAAAAGGAGAAGCTTCTTCGGGAGAGCATGGTCTTTCTTCTCCCTTCTCACATGGAGGCAATGCCGATGTCTCTTCTGGAGGCCATGGGCTACGGACTTCCGATGGTAACGACGAATGTCGGCGGGATTCCGAATCTTGCGGGAAACGGTCCGCAGGCAGTGCTGGCAGAGGCCGGCGATTCCGGAAAAATGGCGGAGGCAATCATTCGGCTTCTGTCGGATTCTGCGGCCTGGGAGGAAGCTTCAAAGGCTTCGTACCGTCGTGCGAAACAGGAATACAGCTTTGAACGGCATCTGGACGGACTGGAGAAGGTTTACCGGTCGGTGCTGGGAGAAACAGGAGAGCAGAAATGACGCAGGAAGCGGCGAGGAAAACAACGCAGAGGACAGCGGACGGAATGGAAAGGACTGCGGCGCTGGTCGGGGTGATTGTTCCCGTCTACAATGGAGAGAACTATCTGCAGGAGTGCATTGACAGTGTTCTTTCCCAGACCTTTCGGGATCTGGAGCTGTGGCTGATTGACGACGGCTCGCGGGACGGAAGCGGCGCGCTTTGTGACAAGGCGGCTGTGCAGGATACAAGGGTTCATGTCATTCACAAGAAGAACGAAGGGCTGATGGCAACCTGGATCCGCGGCGTCACGGAGTGCAGGGCTCCTTATCTGTGCTTTCTCGACTGTGACGACTGGCTGGAGCGCGACTGTCTGGAGAAGATGACGGCGAGCCTTGCGGGCGGCGATGCATCGGGAAAGCAGGTGATCTGCGGCGGCTATGTCATTGAAAGAGAATGGAATCACACGAAGGAGAAGAAGGGCAATGCAGCAGCTCCCGGAGTGTATGAGGGGGAGCGCCTTCGAAGGGAGCTTCAGGAGAGACTCCTTGGAAACGAGAACAGGACCCTGATCCTGTCCCGCTGTATGAAGCTGTTCTCCAGAGAACTTCTTCTGGATAATCTTCATTTCTGTGACCCGAGGATCCGGATGGGAGAGGATGTCAGCATCACCGTTCCTGTTCTTCTGGATGCAGAGCGCGTGGTGGTTCTTGCGGAGAACTATGATTATCATTACCGCTTTGTTTCGGACTCCATGGCACATGGCTATGACGCCGGAATGTACGACAACATCCGGCGGCTTCTGGACATTCTCCACCGGGAGATGGAAGAGAAAAGAGTTCCGAACGGACACCTTCAGGCGGAGCAGGAATTCCTGTTTCTCTTCCTTCTGGTCCTGAAAAACGAGATGCGCAGACAGAACGTACCGGAGAGGGAGGTCGTCTCAAGGGTGCAGGAGCTGTGCCGGAGGGAGAATGCCGCAGAACGAATCCGAAAATATGGGAAACCGATACAGGATCCTGCGAGCCGTCTTCTTTCCTTTGTCATGAAGAAGCCCTCCGGTCTGCGGATCCGTGCGGTGCGGAGCGTGTTCCTTCTGCAGGCAAGGGGCAGCAGGAAGGCAGAACAGTGACAGGTGATTTCAGAATGAAGAAGATCAGTATTATCATTCCTGTACATAATGCAGAGAAGACGCTGGATCTTGCCGTGCAGAGTGTGCTGCGGCAGACGGTGCGAAGAAGGGACGGAATTTCGCTGGAGGTAATTCTGGTGGATGACGGCTCGAGTGATGCGAGCGGAAACCTCTGTGACCGGTATCGGAAGGAGCCGCAGCCGGAAGCCGGTTCCTGTGGGTCTGTCACGTTCCGTGTCATTCACATGGAGGATGAGGGTGTTTCGGAGGCGAGAAACCGTGGCCTTGAGCGGTCAGAGGGCGATTTCATTACCTTTCTGGACGCAGACGATGCTATGGAGCCCGGAATGCTGGAATGTCTGTATAAGCTCCATGAGAACACAGGGGCTTCGATCTGCGGCTGCGGCTTCCGGAGTGTGACACCGGAGGAAGCAAGGGCAGAGGAGCAGTCGACAGGAGTACAGAATGATGCAGAGATGCTGCCTCGGATCCTGAACGGAGCAGCGATTGTGAAGGATGCGGTTTTTCTTCGGGACACCAGGGTATGGAGCAAGCTTTTTACAAAAGAGCTCATCGGAGACCGAAGATTTCAGAAGGGACTGACGATCGGAGAGGATATGCTGTTCGTTGTGTCACTTATCCGGGAGGACACGGTCTACGCACTTCTGGAGAAGGAGAAGCTGTACCGGTATACCGTGAATCCGAAGGGGGCGATGGAACGGCCGTTTACGCCCTCTTATATGGATCAGATCCGGTGCTGGGAGGAGGCGGAAAGGGTTCTGGAGAGAAATCTTCCGGAGCTTCTTAAAGACAAGGAGGCACGGGCAAGACTCGGAGCACTGCAGATTGTTTCGGACGTTCTGACGGCCTCCAAGATCGCAAAGCTCCCGAAAGAGGAGCAGGCAGGATACGAGGAGGAATTCCGGCTGTGCCGGGATAAGCTGCTGCAGCACCGGAAGCTTCCGGGAGCAGTTTCGGGAATTCCCTTTGATTATCGGATAAAATCATTTCTGCTCGGGAGACTTCCCGGCATTTACAGGAGATTGTATGAGTGAAATTTCGCTTTATATGCATGCAGGCAGCGGAAATCATGGCTGCGAGGCAATTGTGGATTCCCTGGTCCGGATGATGCCGGTGGACCGGTTTACACTGATGACGAATTCGGCGGCGGAGGATGAGAAATATCTGCCTGCGGAGGTAAAGGCGAGAACCCGGATTGTGGAGGAGCAGCATCTTGCGGATCACGTTGCGGCGCATGCGTTTTACTATGCGCTTCGAAAGGTCACGGGAGATGAAGAGTCCTTTCTGCGTTATCGCTTCCGGGCGCTGACCGGAAAAAATGCGCCGAAGCTTGCGGTTTCCATCGGCGGGGACAATTACTGCTACCCCATTATGACGAAGGATCTGATGCTGGCAAATTCCATGCTCTGCAGGCAGGGGACGAAAACGGTGCTTCTTGGCTGCTCCATAGAGCCGGAGCTCCTTCAGACAAAGGGGCCTCTGACTGAAGATTTGTATCGTTACGAGAAGATCATTGCAAGAGAGAGCATCTCTTTCGAAGCCATACGCAAGGCACTTTCCGAAGCGTATGGCGAAGAGGGGGCGTCGAAGGTGGTATCCTGTCCGGATCCTGCCTTCTCGCTTCCTGTGGACGAGAGCGGACTTCCGGAGGATTTCGAGTCCGGGAATACGGTCGGCATCAATTTAAGTCCGATGGTGGAGGACTATGCGGCAGATCCTTCCGCGCCGCTTCGCAGCTATGCGGAGCTGATTCGCGAGATTCTTCGCTCCACCAACATGAAGGTGGCACTGATTCCTCATGTGGTCTGGGATCGGAGCAATGATTTCACGCCTCTTCGAAAGCTTTATGAGATGTTCCGCGATACCGGGAGAGTTTGTCTGATCGAGGACATGTCTGCGGAGAAGTTAAAAGGCGTAATTGCCAACTGCCGGTTTTTCATAGGAGCAAGGACGCATGCAACCATTGCAGCCTATTCCACGATCATTCCGACGCTGGTGGTTGGCTATTCCGTCAAGGCAAGAGGAATCGCAAGAGACCTGTTCGGTACGGAGGAGAATTACGTTCTTCCCGTTCAGACGCTTAAGGATCCGCAGCAGATGCTGGAGGCCTGGAGATGGCTTCTTGCCAACGAGGACCAGATCCGTTATGAGCTTGCAGGCGGCGCCTCCCGATTCCGTGCGGAAACCGGCAGAAACGCAGAGGAGCTTCACAAGGTGATTCATGGACAAGCATAAGAAAAATAACGCAGCCGGAAGGGTGCGGCTGGCAGAGAGAAATATTGCATTCGGATACCTCGGACAGGCAGCAACCGCGCTGATGTCCTTTGTTCTCCGTACGATTTTCATCCGGCATCTCTCCGAGCAGCTTCTCGGTGTCAATTCGCTTTATACGAATATTCTGTCCATTCTGTCGATGGCAGAGCTTGGCATCGGGACGGCGCTGAACTTCGCGCTCTACCGGCCCGTGGCTGAGGAAAATACAGAGAAGATCAAGTCCTATATGAAGATGTACCGGAAGGCATATACGGTCATCGCGCTGGTGGTGGCGGGGATCGGACTTGCAATTGCGCCCTTCCTGAAATATCTCATCAAGGATCCGGGCTCCATTACCGTGCGGGAGATGACGGTTTATTATCTGATCTTTCTGTTCAATACGGTCAGCACGTATTTTGTCTCCTACAAGTACAGTCTGTGCAATGCCGAGCAGCGCAATTACATTCAGACGAATATCAATACGATCACCAAGATCACGGTGACGCTTCTCCAGATGGCGGTGATCGTGCTCACCGGGAATTTCCTGTTCTATCTTCTGACCGATATGTTCGTGCAGCTTGCGCAGAAGATCTTCGTCTCCTGGTATCTGGACCGGCTGTATCCATTCCTTCGGGATAAAAATGTGGAGCCATTGTCCAGGGAGGAGTCCGGAGAGGTCTGGAGAAAGACAAAGGCGCTCGTTCTGCACAAGGTCGGTGATGTGGCAAGACTGCAGACGGACTCGCTGATTATTTCCTCGTTTATTGCAGTTGCGATGTCCGGCATCGTGGACAATTACAACCTGGTCATCAATGCCGTGACGAACTTCGTCAACATCATTTTCAATTCGGTGATTTCGAGCTTCGGCAATCTCATTGCCACAGAGACGAAGGAACGGCAGTATGAGCTGTTCCAGGTATACCGCTTCTTTGCAAGCTGGGTATACGGCTTTGCGGTGACCGGCTTTTTCGTTCTGCTCACGCCGCTTGTACGGATCTGGCTTGGAGATGCCTGGGTTCTTCCGGCCTCTGCCGTGGCACTGATTCTGATTGATCTGTATTTCAAGGGAGACCGGATCGTGCTGTCCAATTACAAAACAGCGGCAGGTGTGTTTGAGCAGGACAAATATCTTGCGCTCATTCAGGGCGGCGTCAATCTGGTCCTGTCCATCTGGCTGGTACAGAAGATCGGACTTGCCGGCATTTATGTCGGAACGGTGATTTCGGGGCTGATTGCGAACTTGACCAAACCGGTCATTATTTACAGGGTTTGCTTTGGAAGGTCAAGCCGGTCCTATTTTGCAGAGTCGCTTCGCTATGCAGGGACGGTTGCGGTGCTTGCCGCAGGTCTGAAGCTTGTGGGGAACCGTGTGATGGCACTGCCGGCGATCGGAAGCTTTCTTCTGATGGTGGTGATCATTACGCTTGTCTTTAACGGCGTGTTCCTTCTTCTTTTCGGCAGATCCCGGGAATTCCGGTATCTGAAGCAGGTCGCTCTGAAAAAGCTCGGGAAGGTGTGAAAATGCAGGCAGAGAGAGAAACGATCCTTGAGAAAATGGCGGAGGAAGCCGGAAGAGAGCTTCATCAGCTCGCGCATCCGACGTGGAAAAGAAAGGCAAAGTCGGCAGCAAAGCGCCTTCTTGGCAGAAAGGAAGCGTCAGCGGACCTTCTGTTCTGGCCGGCGGGGCTTCTGCTTCTCGGACTTGTGGAAGCAGATCATCTTACGGAGGCAGAGGACTATCTGGACCTTTGGTTTGACCGCGGCATGCCGGTTGGCAATCCGGATGATGCCCTTGCCGGTGCGGTGATGCTCCGGCTCTTTGAAAGAACCGGGAAGGAGAGATATCTTCAGGCGGCGGACAGGATCTTTGACTACCTGAAGCGCTGCAGGAGGGATCCGGAGGGAGCCATCGTTTACGGGCAGAGAAGCAGGAATGACTGGATCTATGCGGACGGAGCAGGACAGACGTGTCTTTTCTATTCGGAATATGCAAGAATTACAGGAGAAAAGGGACGAGAAGCCATATCTCTGGCGGAGCGTCAGATGTCTCTTTTCCTGAAGAACGGAATGGATGGGAGAAGCGGGCTTCCTTATCACGGCTACGATGAGAAAAGCGGTGTCAAATTCGGAATCATCGGATGGGGAAGAGCTGTCGGATGGCTTCTTCTCGGACTTTCCGGAGAGAGCCTGCAGGAGATGGGAAACCCGGAAATTACGGCCCGGACGGAACGGATGCTCGGTGAAATTCTCGAAAGGATCCGGGAGGATCATCTTTTCTCCTGGCAGCTGGACTGTCTGGAGGGGCCTGCGGACACCTCGGCCACGGGGATGATCTGCTACAGTCTTCTTCAGATGAAGAAAACGGGGAACAGCGAAAAGGTGAAACGGGCTCTGGAGCAGGCGGCAGAAAAGCTGTTTTCGATGGTTTCGGAGGATGGAAAGATCGGACAGGCTTCGGCGGAGTGCACGGATTTTGCCCAGTACCGGCAGCAGTATGGGAATTATCCCTGGGGACAGGGAGCTGTACTTGCGTTTCTTGCGGGTTTTGTCCGAAGCCGGGCGGCCGGAAGCTGAGCTGCAGGAGGCCGGACTGCCATACGGGAACAGAGGGGAAAGTTACTTTTTAATGCTTGCGCAGTAGGATCTGTGGCGTGAAAGGATCACATGATTATTGTTGAAGTGAAGGGCGGACTGGGAAATCAGATGCAGCAGTATGCGCTGTACTGCAAGCTGAGGAGCCTTGGAAAGGATGTAAAGCTGGATCTTTCCTGGTTCGATGAGGACAATCAGAAGAATATGCTGGCTCCGAGAAGCTGCGAGCTTCTGAAATTTCGGAATCTTCCGTTTGAGGAGTGCACGGAGGAGGAGAAAAAAGCGCTTCTTGGCAGCAGCTCTTTCTGGGGAAAGGCGGCAAGAAAGCTGCATCTTGGCGGGAAGGCAGCCGGAAAGCGGTTTACGGAGAGCCGGATGTATCATCCGGAAATTTTCGGACTGGAGGATGCCTATCTTGATGGCTATTTTGCCTGCACGAAGTATTATGAGGACATCCTGGGAGAGCTCCGCAAGGTGTTTGTTTTTCCGGAGAGCGCAGAGCCTGCCGTGAATGCGGCAAACCAGGCGGTCATCACGGAAATGGAGGATGCATACACCTTTTCCTGTGCCGTGCACATCCGGAGAGGGGATTACCTGGATCCGGAGAACGCACCCCTCCTTGGAGGAATCTGTACGGAGAGCTATTATCAGGGAGCCATTGATTTCCTGGAGCGTGCTGTGGAGGCTGCAAGGAGCGGAAGGAGAATTCATTTCTATGTCTTTTCCGATGATCCGGGCTTTGCACATGCCTGCCGGTTCGGCAATCTGGGCGAGGAGATCACGGTGTGCGACTGGAATAAAGGGGAGGACAGCCTGCTGGATATGCAGCTGATGATGCACTGCAACGGTGTGATCGCAGCAAACTCGACCTTTTCGTTCTGGGGAGGGCGGCTGAATGCCAGAGAACCGAAGATTCTGATCCGTCCGCTTCGTCACCGCAACAACCAGATTCCGGATCCGGAAGCAATGCGTGACTACTGGAAGGGCTGGACACTTGTAGATACGGATGGAAAGGCGCTATAATCATGGCTTGGAGAGTTATGAAATTTGTGAGAGGAAACAGGAAATGGGAAAGATTATTTTAACCGGTGACCGTCCGACGGGACGTCTTCACATCGGACATTATGTAGGATCTCTGCGCCGCAGAGTGGAGCTGCAGAATGGCGGTGATTATGACGAAATCAATATCATGATCGCAGATGCACAGGCGCTGACGGACAATGCGGACAACCCGGAGAAGGTGCGCAAGAATATCATCAACGTAGCATTGGATTATCTGTCCGCAGGCATCGATCCGGAGAAGACGACGATTCTGATTCAGTCGCAGATCCCGGAGCTGACGGAGCTGACCTTCTACTATGCCAATCTGGTGACGGTTGCAAGACTTCAGAGAAACCCTACGGTGAAATCGGAGCTTGGCATGCGCGGCTTCGGGGGCAGCATTCCGGTCGGCTTCTTCACCTATCCGATTTCGCAGGCAGCCGACATCACCGCGTTCAAGGCGACCACGGTTCCTGCGGGCGAGGACCAGGAGCCGATGATTGAGCAGACGAGAGAAATCGTTCGCAGCTTCAATCATACATATAACTGTGAGGTTCTTGTGGAGCCCGAGATTCTGCTTCCGGAGAATCAGGCATCCATGCGCCTTCCCGGAACAGACGGCAAGGAGAAGATGAGCAAGTCTCTCGGAAACTGCATCTACCTGTCCGAGGAGCCGGATGATATCAAGAAGAAGGTCATGAGCATGTTCACGGATCCGGATCATCTCCGGATCGAGGATCCCGGAAAGATCGAAGGCAATACGGTCTTTACGTATCTGGATGCGTTTGTAAAGCCGGAGCATTTTGAAGAGTTCCTTCCGGACTATGCAAATCTGGATGAACTCAAGGATCACTACCGCCGCGGCGGACTTGGCGACGTGAAGGTCAAGAAGTTCCTGAACAGCGTTCTTCAGACAACGCTGGAGCCCATCCGGAACCGTCGTCATGAATATGAGAAGAATATTGATTATGTTTACGAGGTTCTGAAGAAGGGCTCCGAGAAGGCGGAGGAAACCGCTGCCAATACTCTTCATGAAGTCAAGGAAGCGATGAAGATCAATTACTTTGATGACAAGGAGCTGATCCTGCAGCAGCAGAAGGAATTCGATGAGGCTGCAAAGGAGAGAGAAGCACTGGAGGCCCGCAAGGCGAGAAGCCGTGCAGCAGCGAAGAAGGCTTGATAAGAAAACTGATTCAGGAAGTCAAATGATCACAGGAGGAGACAAACGATGAAGATTCTTGTAACAGGCGGCGCAGGTTTTATCGGAAGTCATACAGTAGTGGAGCTGCAGAATGCAGGACATGAGCCGGTCATTCTGGACAACCTCTACAACGCAAGTGAGAAGGTACTGGGACGAATCGAAGCCATCACAGGGAAGAAGGTTCCCTTCTATCAGGTGGATATCCGTGACCGCGAGGGTCTGAACAAGGTATTTGATGCGGAAAAGCCGGAGGCAGTGATTCACTTTGCAGGGCTGAAGGCTGTCGGCGAATCGGTGAAGAAGCCGTGGGAGTACTATGACAACAACATCACAGGAACCCTGACTCTGGTGGATGTGATGCGTCAGCACGGCTGCAAGAACATTATTTTCTCTTCATCTGCAACGGTATACGGGGATCCTGCTTTTGTACCGATCACGGAAGAGTGCCCGAAGGGACAGTGCACGAACCCTTACGGTTGGACGAAGTCCATGCTGGAGCAGGTTCTGAGTGACATTCAGTTTGCAGATCCGGAGTGGAATGTGATTCTGCTTCGCTACTTCAATCCGATCGGTGCGCATAAGTCCGGAACGATGGGCGAGAATCCGAACGGCATTCCGAATAACCTGATGCCTTACATCACACAGGTTGCTGTCGGCAAGCTGGAGAAGCTTCACGTATATGGCAACGATTATGATACTCCGGACGGAACCGGTGTCCGTGACTATATCCACGTGGTTGACCTTGCAAAGGGTCATGTCTGCGCACTGAAGAAGCTTGCTCCCGGATCCGGCCTCAGCATTTATAACCTGGGAACCGGAGTTGGCTACAGCGTACTGGATATTGTGAAGAACTTCGAAGAGGCAACCGGAATCCAGATTCCGTATGTCATTGACGGAAGACGTGCAGGTGACATCGCAACCTGCTACTGCTCTGCTGCAAAGGCAAAGGCGGAGCTTGGCTGGGAGGCTCAGTATGGAATTCGAGACATGTGCGAGGATTCCTGGAGATGGCAGAGCCAGAACCCGAACGGATACGATGACTGATCGGATTGCATAAGCAAACAGGGAATAAACATCAGCGAATGAGAACGGGCGAAAAGCGAGCGTGAAAATACCGCTTGATTTTTCGTCCGTTTTTTGTACATGATACTGAGTACAGGTTATTGGCAGCAGGAAGCGGATATCCGGAAATGGCAGGAAAAACAATGTTTCGATTATGGGCAAAGGAATGGGACGGGGGACACCTCCTCCGTGAGATTACAATAGAGGATGGCTCGGAGGAGACAAGAACCCATAAGGTCTTTCACGCATTGACCAGGGCTTGCCATGAGTTTGATCTGCCGGAGCCGATCTGGCTGGATCAGAACATACGGGATTTCCAGAGACGAGCCAAGTGCCGCTTCTCGAAGGACAGCTTTGTGGAAGAGCTTCCCTTCGACTATCTGGAAATTGAAATTGTGGAAGAGGATCCGGATTTCTATGGATAGACAGATGAAAAGAAAAGCACCTGGTTCGGAAACTAAGAACGGAAAGCCCTTTGTACCGATCCGGACAAAGGTATTTGCGGGCTGTGTGGCGATTGCAGTCCTTGCGGAAATGCTTGTTTTCATCGCTGTATTCTCGACTTATCGGCAGAATGCAAGGAAGCAGTATTATCAGCAGACACAGCAGGCGATTACATTGCTCTCGGACAACATGCGGAAGAATCTGGCAGAGATGGAGCTGGGGATTGTCTACAAAACCTGGGGAAGCAGTATCTTCCGTTCAGACTACGATTACTTTCATGACAATCTGTACATGTACCAGAGAAATCTGCAGAAGCTTTCCAGTATGTTTCTGATGTCACATGTTCCGTTAAAGGCAATCTACAGCTGTGACAGCATGCGCCACGAGGCCGTTTATTCGGTTTCCAATTCCGATGTAAAGAATCTGGAGGACTATCGGAAATCGGAAATCGGAAGATATCTTCGGAATCATCGGAAGGAGGTCAGCGGGAAAGCAGGAAAAACCTGGTTTCGTTCTTTTGCGGATCAGCCGGATTCGGTCTATATGATCAAGAATGTCATCGATATCAATACTACCGATTATCTGGGGACGCTTGTTCTGGAGCTGGACCGGAAGTATCTGCAGGATATGTATGAGAGTGTCGGAACGGCATATGAAAGTGAATTCGTGATTTATGAGAACGGTGAGCTGCTCTCCTGCGCGGAGTCATTCCGGGAGGAGGCGGAGAAATACAGTGCGGTTCTGAAGGAGGGGGCGGGAGAGATCCGCTGGGGAAAATATCTGGTCTGCGCGGGGGCAGAAATGAGAAACGGATGGACCATTGTTGTGTTCAAACCGGAGGCTGAGCTGATGGAGGGAATGCGTGATATGGTCCCACAGCTCGTTCTGTATGGACTGCTGACGCTGGCTCTGTCCATGCTCTTCTCCAGATGGCTGGCACGGACCCAGACGGAGAACATCGATGCGATGGTCCGACAGATCCGGAAGATACACGGTTCGAGTCCGGATGCGCTGACCAAGGTGGAGGTTTCTTCGAACGATGAAATGAGGTATCTGGAGGACGCCTTTAATGAACTGATCGATCAGCTGAACGTGTCGGTTCAGAGACTTGCCTATGCAAGTGTGGAGAAGGAACGGGCCGAGTACAATGCGCTGATGGCCCAGATGGATCCGCATTTTCTGTATAATACGCTGGAGGGCATCAGCTCTCTGGCGAGACTTCACGGTGATCACAGCATTGTGGAGTGCACGAATCGATTAAGCCGTCTGTACCGTGTGGCGGTCCACGGAAAGAGCAGCGAGATTCCGCTTCGGGAGGAAATGTCCTATGTGGAGAACTATCTCGAACTGGAGAAGATGATTACCGGCGGACGAATCAGCATCATCGTGGACCCGGAGGAGGAGACACTGGATCTTACGGTACCGAAGCTGATTGTGCAGCCGATTGTGGAGAACAGCATTCGTCACGGTGTCGAGGACATGGTGGAGGGAGGAACCGTTCTTGTCACCACAAGAATCGAGGATGGCAAGCTTAAGATTGACGTGGCAGATAACGGGAAGGGAATTCCGCCGGAGAAGATACCGGAGCTTCTTTCCACAGAGGAAATGGATGCCATGCACATCGGAATCGGAGCAGTGCAGCGCAGAATCCGTATTCTGTACGGAGAGGAATATGGCCTTTCCATTCGAAGTGATCAGGAGGGAACGAGCGTGACCATTACTCTTCCGGTTCAGAAACGAGGGGAATCGAACCTGATTCTTCCGGCTTCGAAGGAGTAAGACAATCAGTCGGACAAAGGGGCAGCTATGTATCGGGTATATTTGGCAGATGATAATGATTTGTTCCGTGAATCATTAATCAAGACCATTTCATGGGAGAAAATTGACTGTATGCTGATCGGCGATGCCAGAGACGGCGATACGGCCGGGCGGGAGATTCTGGAATTGAAGCCGGATATTGTGCTGATGGATATTCGGATGCCAGGAATGAGCGGACTGGAAATCGCAGCTCTTCTGAAAACAAACGGGTTTCGGGGGAGAGTCATTATCATCACCGGCTACAACGATTTCAGCTATGCTCAGAAGGGAATCCGGATTGGTGTCTTTGATTTTCTCCTGAAGCCGATTGACGAGAGCGAGCTGGAGAATGTCATTGTCCGGGCATGCAAGGATATTGAACAGGAACGGGAAGACAAGAAGAGACAGGCACTTTTCGAGGATGAGATTTCGAAGGAAGCTGCAGGTGAGGTGACACAGGGACAGAATCTGGATCTGCTTCTGCAGAAGGGCTTAAACGGAGATCCGGAGTCTCTGGAGAATATGGAGAACATTGTTTCCTCGCAGATGTGCTTTACTCTGTATGAGCTTTTAAGAGTCAGCCCGGACAATCCGCAGGGCATGGGAGGCCGCTCGATGGAAGCGTGGACGATGTCTGTCCGGGAGCTGTTTGAGAAACTTCCGGATGGAGTGTCAGCATGCTTTGCCATTCATGAGAAGGCATTGTATGTACTGGTATACTTCCGCATGTTCGATGCTGCAAGGGATTATGACATTGAGACGGTTCGGCTCGCCACGACGGCATATCAGAAATCTGTGGAGAATCAGAACGATGTGTGCATCAGCATCAGCAGGTGCCATGACAAATTCAAGGATCTCCGGGAAGCGGTCAGGGAGGCGCAGTTCTCCTTTGACAGCCGGTTTTTTATCGAGAATCGCCACGTCATTCATTACAACAGCTTAAAGAGCAACAGCATGGCGAATCTGTATCCGATCATGCAGAAGGTGGAAGAATTCTATGGAATTCTCCGGGAGCATCCATCGGAAATTGAGAAGTCGCTGGAGGATATCGAGGTGATGTTTCACGCGGGCCGCTGCTTTGACCTTGCGGTGCTTCGGAATATCCTTGCCAATATGGCCATTATGATCAACATGATTCTTGCGGAGCATGTGGATGAAGAGGACAGCCGGAGCGTGAATGCCGGGAATATCATTCAGGAAATGAATGCGGCATCTTCGGTTGATGAAGCCTTTCGAATTCTGCGGCGCTATGCCGTGAAGGTGGTGGTGCAGGCGCAGAACGAAAGCGAGGAGAGCAACCGCGCTGTGACGGAACGGATTCTGGACTATCTGGATCACCATTATCAGGAGCACTTAAGTCTGCAGGATGTATGTGATTATGTCGGATTTTCACGCGGCTATGTATGCCGGATTCTGAAGAATGATACGGGGGAAACCTTTGTGTCGCTGCTCAATAAGATCCGGATTGAAAAGGCGAAGGAAATGCTGGCAACACACCAGTACAAGGTTTACGAGGTCGCAGAGGCTACCGGCTTCTCCAATTATGCCTATTTCTATCAGGCGTACCGGAAATATACGGGATTGTCACCAAAAAACACATAAAAAGCAAAATAACTAATAAAAATACATACAACATGCTACAAAAGCAAATGGTTCGTGAGAGCTGTTTTCTCTAAAATAGGCTTCAGAAGTTGAGAGTCAGAGGAAACAGCTCTCATTTGTTTTTTCCATTTTCTTATCGGCCCGGCCTCATGCAAGGGGGTTGAGGCGCAAAAGGAGGTTATTTATGAAGAGGAAACAGGTACTGAGTGTTGCACTGGCAGCAACCATGGCTGTCGGCATGCTGGCAGGATGCGGATCATCCTCATCGGGAAGCTCTGCTGCAAAGGACGACACAGCAGCATCCACGGAGGCAGCAGCCGAAGAAGCAGCATCCACCGAGGCAGCTGCGGAGGAGACTGCAGAGACAGATACAGATATCTCAGGTGATCTGAACATCATTCATTATCTGACAGAGGACAACAAGATTGCGGCACTGGATGAGCTGGTTTCCGGTTTCGAAGCGGAGTATCCGGAGGTAAAGGTTAACGTGGAAGCAATGTCCATGGATAACTACACCGATGTCATCAAGCTGAGATTCTCTACAAACGAAGCTCCGGATGTCATCTTCGGACAGCCGAAGTCCTATACCGATCTGATCGACAACGGCCTGATCATGGACCTGTCCGATCAGGAATTTGCAGGAAGACTTTCTGAGGGCGCTGCCAACTGCGTAACCTATAACGACAAGGTTTACGGTGTTGCTCTTGACCAGATGGCAAACGTTGTTTTCTACAACAAGGACATCTTCGAGGAGCAAGGACTCTCGGTTCCGACTACCTACGATGAGTTCATCGACGTCTGCAAGAAGCTGAAGGAAGCAGGAATTACTCCCTGTGCAGCCGGCTACACGGATGACATCGCAATCGGCGCAAACTGGTACACCATTTACTACGGCTCCAAGTGGGATCAGGCACAGAACAATGCACAGGAGCTGATGGACGGTGCAAGCTTTGCAGATTACAAGGGCTATTCGGAAGCACTGGATCAGTGGCGTGAGATCATGGTTAACTATCAGAACGATGACCGTAAGACGATCGATACCGCAAGAGCTGAGCAGATGTTTGCAAACGGCGACACAGCAATGATCATCATCGGAACTTGGGGCCTTGGTGCAATCATGGGCTACAATCCGGATGGAAACTTCGGAGGATTTACCTATCCTTCCGAGAACAATGCAGATGACTGTGCAGTACCGGTTAACATCGATGACTGCTGGATGATCTCCGAGGATACGCAGAATAAGGATGCAGCACTTGCCTTCCTTGAGTATGCAACCAGAGCAGAGGTTAACTCCAAGTGGTGCGGAACCGCTTCTCAGCTGAGCGCACTGGACGGCGTTGAGTGCGATACCCTTCCTCAGGCAGCACAGGACATTGCAAACGAGATTGCGACCAAGAAGACCACGGCATGGGCTTCCATTTCGAACTTCACAGGTCAGTTCAGCACAGCATATTATGCAACCCTGCATGATTTTGCAAACAACGATGATATGACCAACGAAGAGTGGGCTGCAGAAATCGATGGCGAGTTTGCATCCGCAAGAAAGTAATCAACAGGATTAAGCAAGGAAAAATAAGAGGCATCGGGCTCCATCGATGCCTCTTATGGTTCAGATAGAGGTAACGGGAATGACGAAATTAAGTGACAGACAGAAAAGAACCATACGTCGGGAGATTGTCGATTTTTCATTTGTTCTGCCTGCGTTGGTTGTGTTCGTGCTGGTAATCATCCTCCCGCTGATTTCCGGAATCCGCTATACGTTTACGGACTGGAACGGAATGGCGAAGCAGATTAACTTTGTGGGGCTGAAGAATTACAGTACCGTTCTGCATGACAAGGATCTGATCAAACCGATTGTCAATACAGGATTGTATACGCTGATAACCACAGTGGTCATCAACATTCTGGGCCTGACACTGGCGATGATGGTGACGCGGGAATTCAAGGGTGTGAATGTGATCAAGAGCATTGTCTTCATTCCCCTGGTTGTCAGCCTGGTGCTGGTTTCCTACATGTGGATGTATGTGTACAGTGATTTCTTCGGAATGATGGGACTGGAGAGTCCGCTGATCAAGGAGAAAACGGTTATCATCGGATTGTGTGCCATGGCCGTCTGGAAAGAGGTAGGCCTTGCGATGATGATATATCTGGCAGCACTAAAGGGTGTCTCCTCCGACTATTACGAGGCGGCAACGATCGACGGAGCAGGATTCTGGGCGAAGTTCCGGCATATTACAATCCCCATGATTGCTCCGGCATTTACCTATTGCATTCCGTATTGGATTGCCGGCGGACTGAGAATGTATGACTATTCCTATGTGGCAACCGGCGGCGGTCCCAATCATGCCAGCGAGTCGATGGCATATTACATTTATGAGTACCTGTTCCCGTACAACAAGGTTGGCTACGGACAGACGGTAGCGGTAATTTATCTTATTTTCTGCCTGATTCTATCTCAGATCATCACGAAGCAGTTAAGAAAGAGAGAGATTGAATTATGATTCACACGACAAGATACAAAATATGTAATGCAGTAAAAATTGTGATTCTGTGGCTGGTCGCTGTCATCTGTCTCGCTCCCTTTTATGTGGCGATCTGCTACGCATTTAAATCCAAGCAGGATTTTGCAAAGACCAAGCTTGCCTTTCCGACAAAGCTTTATCTGCAGAACTTTGCGGATGCATTTGCACTGAAGAACTACTTCAGTTCGGTGCTGAACAGTGCAATCGTTTCAGTCTTTGTTGTCATTCTGATCGTGGCCTGCTGTTCCTCTGCAGCCTACATGGTGACCCGGAAAAATAATAAGTTCTACAATTTCATCTACTATTTCTTCCAGATGGTCATTCTGATTCCGTTTCAGACCATCATGTTCCCACTCTATCAGGAACTGTCGAGAGCACATGCACTCAACACTTTGTTTGGCGTTATATTCGCAGAGCTCGGTGTATACATGGGCTACTATGTATTCCTGTATGCGGGATTTATCAAGGGCGTTCCGGTGGCACTGGAGGAGGCGGCGCAGATTGACGGTGCAAACCGTTATCAGGTTTATGTCAAAATCGTCCTTCCTTTGCTGAAGCCGATTACCATGACGGTTGTCGTTCTGTGCTTCCTGGCTTCCTGGAACGACTTCTTCCTTCCTCTGATCCTGATTCAGAAGGACAGCATGAAGACCCTTCCTCTGATGCAGTTCTTCTTCTTCGGACAGTACACCTCCAACATCAACCTGGCCTTTGCAGCATCTCTGATTGCATTGGTTCCTCCGGTGATTGTGTATTTCTGTTCTCAGAAATACATTGTGGCAGGAATGACAGCGGGCGCTGTGAAGTCATAAAGCGCGGCAGAGTCGTATAAGAGCAGAGAGTCAGAGAAAACAAGGACAAGAGAAAAACACATGAGAAAGTGAGAGGTTTCTATGAAAAGGCGTTGGACAGAAGAAGAAATCTGGTCCTGGTATCGGGAAAGACCGTGGATCAGCGGATGCAATTTCATTCCAAGCGGAGCGATGGACGGGATGGTCTGGATGCTGCAGGAATATGATCATGAGCATGCATTTCAGGAGGCCGCGAAGGAAATTGCGCTGGCAGCGAGCGTTGGACTTAACAGTGTCAGAGTCTTCCTTCCGTTCTATCTGTGGAGAGTGCAGCATGATTCCTTTATGAAGAATCTGGAGGAATTCCTTTCACTTCTGGATCAGTATCATATGACGATGATGCCGGTCATCTTTAATGACTGCAGCGTGGCAAAGAGGCTGTACCAGGAGCCGGTTCTCGGACCGCAGCCGGAACCGGTCCCCGGGTATTTCGGCGGAAGTGATGTGACACCGTTTGACGATGATACGCAGAACGGAGATACGGTCGGGTATATTCCGACCGATGATCCGGAGATGGAGCCGGTGGCAGAGGCTTATGTCCGTGAGCTGGCGAGGACCTATGGACAGGATCCGCGTATTCTGATCTGGAATGTGTGGAACGAGGCCGGAAACTCGCAGCGTGGTGACAAGTCCATGCCGATGCTGAAGAAAGCATTCGCATGGTTTCGCGAGGAAGATGTCATGCAGCCTTTGACGGCGGATGTCTGGGGTGCCGGAGCGGAGCATCCGTACGGCTGGCTGAAAAAGCCCGGCATTTATGCAGAGATCGAAAAGGAAGCCATCGCCCAGTCGGATATTGTCAGCTTCCATTTCTACGGAGACTACGAGCACTCCAGACAGTATATCCGGATTCTGGAGCAGTACGGAAGACCGCTCATCAATACGGAGTGGATGCATCGTCCATACCGGAGCATCATCCAGACTCACCTTCCGCTCTGGAAGAAGCATAAGGTGGGAAGCTATTTCTTCGGCTTTGTGAACGGAAAAGCGCAGTTCAATTTTGTCTGGGAATTCATCAAAAAGCTTCCGGATATTGATACCAGTCTGTGGATGCACGATATTTTCCATTCGGATTTTACCCCGTATGATGCGGAGGAAATTGAAGTCCTGAAGGAATGCAACAAGGATAAGAAAATTTTCTGACATTCATGAAACGATAAAGGAAAACAGGATGAAAACACTGGAATTTCATGAGAATGGAATGCGGATCTGTTTTCGGATCAATGAGGACAAGACGATTGAACTCGTTGATTTTTCAGCCTGCGCAAGAGGAGGAGATCTGCCTGCTCTTGCGCAGGATTCTTGTATGGTGCCGAAACTTCATCCGCTGATTGCATTGCAGCTGACAGGGGAATCCTCTACAGACATGCATGCCGCGAAGCATAATACGGGAAGCGAATCCACCCGCCTTTTTTATACCGGCCATACGATAAAAGAAAAGGAATGGGGAAAGAGCCTCACAATCGAGATGTTCTCGGAGCATCGGCTGCAAATTAAATATCGGCTGCAGTTTTATAAGAATACCGCGATGGTCCGTGTCTGGTCCACATTGAAGAATACAGGAAATGAGCCGGTGGGAATCGACTATGTCTCGTCATTCTATTACGGAGGCGTATGTAAGAACGGGGCACAGAAATACTATGACAAGACCGTGGCCATGGTTCCCCGCAACAGCTGGGCAAATGAGGCGCAGTGGACCCGGCAGGATATCCGCGAACTCGGACTGTCTGAAATGCCGGTTCGCGGCTACAATCTTCCGGATCGCGGGAGCAACCGCTATTCATATGGAAACTGCGGATCCTGGTCGACCGGAGAGTATCTGCCGATGGGAATTCTGCAGGATAAGGAAACCGGAGAAGTGTTTTATTTTGAAATTGACCATTCCGGCTCCTGGAACATCGAATACGGATCCGATGTTGGGGAGAATCTGTATGTGGCACTTCTTGGTCCGAATGACGAGAGTTTCTGGTGGAAGAATCTGAAGCCGGGAGAGAGTATGCAGACAGTCCCGGCAGCTTTTGGCGTTTGCCTCGGCGGAGAAAATGAGGCGATTGCCAATCTGACCCGGTACCGAAGAGCCATTCGCAGACCAAACCGTGATGATGAGGTGTGCAATGTGGTTTTCAATGATTATATGAACTGCCTCATGGGAGATCCCACGGAAGAGAAGGAAAAGCAAATCATTGATCTGGCCGCAGAGCTTGGCTGTGAGTATTACTGCATGGACTGCGGATGGTACGACGACGGACCCTGGTGGGAGGGCGTTGGTGAGTGGAGAGAATCGAAAAAAAGATTCCCGCACGGCATGAAGACCGTGACTGACTATGCGAAGCAGAAGGGACTTCGCATGGGACTGTGGCTGGAAATTGAGTCCATGGGAACAAAATGCAGGACGGCGAAGGAGCTCCCGGATGACTGGTTTTTCTGTCTTCACGGAAAGCGAAGAACCGAGAATCGCAGATATCTGCTGGATTTTCGGAATTGCGATGTGCGAAAGTACTGCATGGACGTTGTGGACCGACTGATTGCGGACTATGGTGTCTCCTATTTTAAGATTGACTACAATGTGACGACGGGACCTGGGAGCGATATTCATGCAGACAGTCCCGGTGTTTCTCTCCAGGAGCATTATGAGGCTTTGTATGACTGGATTCGGGAGATTTACCGCAAGTATCCGGATCTTGTGATTGAGGCCTGCAGCTCCGGGGCGCAGAGAATGGATTACGGACTTTTGTCCCTGCACAGTCTTCAGTCAACCAGTGACCAGACGGACTATGTGCTGAATTCGTACATTGCATCAAATGTAGCCAGTGCACTTACTCCGGAACAAGGCGGGATGTGGGTGTACCCCTACGAGGACAATCGTGAACATGTAATTTACAACATGGTAAACGGACTGCTCCTTCGTCCGTATATCAGCGGTCTGGTATGGAACATGTCGCAGGATAATCTGAATCTTATGAAGGAGGGAATTTCACTGTATAAGAACCGGATTCGCAAGGATCTGATTCATATGGTTCCATTCTGGCCGGAAGGATTCAATCCGAGAAACGGAGAAGTTCTTTCCTACGGCCTCCGGGATGAAAAAAAGGCATATCTGGCGGTATTTATGCCAAAGAGCCTCCGGGCTGATATCAATCTGCACGAGCTTGGAGCGGTGAAGGAGATTCGCGTCATTTATCCCAGGGAGGAAGCGTGCAGCTATGAATACGAAGACGGTCATTTGAGGGTTAAAATGGCGCAGATGACCGCGGCACGGCTGTTTGAACTGATGCTGTAGTGCAGAGGCTTCAGGAACCGCGCTGCAGAAAAAGAGGGGGAGTCCTGGGAAAACCGTTTACGGGAAAGAGGGGAGATCATTGTGAACAGATATGAAAATGTAGTTTATAAAATGACGGATACGCATCCGTTGTATTTTGATCTGGAGGTTCCGGAGGATGTGGAAAATCCGCCGCTGATTATGTGGATTCATGGGGGCGGCTGGAAGGACCTGAACCGGAAATGGAATCTGGTGTCCAATATGAGCGGGCGCGGATATGCGGTAGCATCCATTGACTACCGCTATTCGGATGAAGACTGCTTCCCCGCGGATATTATTGACTGTAAGGACGCTCTCTGGTATCTGAGAAAGCACGCCGCAGAATATGGCTATGATCCGGAGAAAATTATAGTGGCAGGTGATTCCGCCGGGGGACATCTTGCAGAGCTGGTCGGCGTATCCATCGGGAACCGGGACTGGGAACGGGAAGAAGAGGCGGATTATGGCGTTTGTGCCGTGATCAGCTTCGCCGGGGCCGTGATTCTGGGAGATGATAAGCTTGGGATTGACAACAAGGTCCTTACACAGCTGATCGGTGTGGATTCCAGAACCAAGACTTACCTTAGCCGTGTGCAGGCAGCAAGACCGGTCAATTACATCAATGGAACCGAACCGCCGTTTCTTCTGGTGTATGGAATGGAGGATGAGTATGTGGCACCGCGAGATCCAAGAACGTTAAGAAACGCACTGGAAGAAGCGAACGTTCCGGTTCATATGTATTACATTCCGGGCGGCCATCACGGCAATGCCGGAAGGCTGGTGGATGACATTGTCTGCGAATTTCTGGACTACTACGTGAAGAATAAGCCCACCGTTGTGATACCGGAACTTCAGAAGTGCCATGACCGCACGGTTCCTTTTACAGAGCGCTATATTGCCGTGAACTAAGCGTGTTGAGAACCGGATGCTGATCCGGAAGAGGAAAGAAAAGATGCTCTATCAGGAAAATGGAAAACTCTATCGCAGATGTGACCGCGAGCTTTTATGCATTGAAGGCTGGGGAAATGGCCTGCGTGTCCGCAGCACAACGACAGGAAGAATCCGTGATCTGAATTACGGCCTTCACGGAGAAAAGAAAGAGAAAACGGCTAGAATCTCCATCGACGGAGAGTACGCAGAGATTGCAAACGGAGAGATCATCTGTAAAATTCTTTCCACGGGGAAGCTTCGCTTTTTCAATGCGGAAGGAAAAATGATTCTTGAGGAATATGACAGAAACCGCTTCCGCAGGAACAATGAAGGCTTCAGCAGTGCGCTGGAGCTGGATCCAAGAATGTATCATGCCATTCGCGGGACGGATAATGTTGCACTGACAGTCCGGTTCGAGGCGCAGGACGAGAAGCTGTACGGAATGGGACAGTATCAGCAGACGAATCTGGATCTGAAGGGCTGCATCATAGAACTGGCGCAGCGGAATTCTCAGGTATCGGTACCGTTCGTTCTCTCCAGTGCGGGGTACGGACTGTTCTGGAACAATCCGGGTGTCGGAAAGGTGATGTTCGGTGCCAATCTCACGGAGTGGCACATGGAATCAACAAAGCAGATGGATTACTGGATCTGTGCGGGAAATACGCCTGCCGGGATTGAGGAGCAGTATGCCGATGTCGTCGGAAAGGCACCGGAGATGCCTGCCTATGGAACCGGATTCTGGCAGTGCAAGCTGCGCTATCAGACTCAGGAAGAGCTGCTTTCTGTTGCCAGAGAGTACAAGCGCCGCGGGCTTCCGGTCTCGGTGATTGTCATCGATTATTTCCACTGGCCTCACCAGGGCGACTGGTGCTTCGATCCGGAGTATTTCCCGGATCCGGAAGCTATGGTGAAGGAGCTTCATGAAATGGGAATGGAGCTGATGGTTTCGGTGTGGCCGACCGTGGAAGAAGGGAGCGTCAACTATGAAGAGATCCGGGACAGGGGATATCTTGCTGCGACCGAAGAAGGGAACCGTCTCTCTCATCTTGGAAGGACAGCGTTCGTTGATATGACGAATCCCGATGCGAGAGCGTATGTCTGGAATAAGCTGAAGGAGAATTACTCCAGATACGGTATCCGCGTTTTCTGGCTGGATGAGGCAGAACCGGAATACACAAGATACGAGTATGACAATTATCACTATGAGGCCGGAGCAGATCTTGAAGTGGGAAATCTCTATCCGAGAGAGTATTCCCGAATGGCCTGTGAAGGAATGAAGCAGGATGGAGAAAAGGAGGTCATGAACCTTGTGCGCAGCGCCTGGGCGGGGAGCCAGAGGTACGGAGCACTGGTCTGGAGCGGAGACATCGATTCGAGCTTTCTGTCATTGCGGAATCAGTTTGCAGCCGGTCTGAATATCGGTATGGCGGGGATTCCGTGGTGGACAACCGACATCGGCGGCTTTCATGGAGGAAATATCCATGATCCCGCGTTTGTGGAGTGTCTGATCCGGTGGTTTGAGTACGGAACCTTCTGCCCCGTAATGCGTCTGCACGGATGCCGTGAGCCGATGCTGGAGCCGTTGGGAGAAACCGGCGGCGGATCCTGCCCGAGTGGAGCGGCAAATGAAGTATGGTCGTACGGAGAAGAGGCCTGTGGAATTATGAGCCGGTATATCCGGTTTCGTGAGAGCATTCGCGGGTATGTCGCGAAAACAGCAGAGGAAGCTCATCAGAAGGGAACGCCTATGATCCGCACGCTGTTCTATCAGTTTCCGGAGGATCCGGAGACGTGGAAAGTGGAGGATGAGTTCTTTCTTGGAGAGCATCTTCTTGTATGCCCTGTGCTTTATGCAGAGAAGAGGAGCCGCACGGTGTACCTTCCGGAGGGAAGCCGTTGGATCCGGGTAAAGATCACGGAGAAAGGAGCAGGGCGCGGAGAGGTTCTGGAAGGCGGAAAGCGCATGGAGGAAAACGCACCTCTGGACGTGATCCCCGTTTATGTAAAGGAAGACAAGTGGGAAGAGGTATTCGGTCAGAAAGCCTGAATACCGGAGGATGGAAGCTGCATATCGTTAAGCAGCTTCGCATCCTTTTCTGTGAGTGTGATGTCCAGCTTTACTCCCTCCGGAAGATACTCCGTCCGGCTGTCCGGATATTTCTTCTGCATTTCATTCAACAGGCCGCCGCAGGAGTAGGGAAGCAGGTAGGTGTGCTGTTCTTTTTTGCCATCGAGCGTCTGATCGAGCAGATTAAGGAGCGGCTCATACCCACCGCGGTTCCTTGCAGAGAAGTAAATGTGATCCGGGAACGAGCGAAGAACCGGAAGGTCTTCGCAGAGATCGGCCTTGTTATAGACAACAAGAGTCGGAATGTCGGAGGCACCGATTTCGTCCAGAGTTCTGCGCGTGACCTTCAGCTGCTCCTGCCATTCCGGGTCGGAATAGTCCACAACCTCCACGAGAAGATCCGCATATTTCACCTCATCCAGGGTGGAGCGGAAGGCCTTTACCAATGTGTGCGGAAGATCGGAGATAAAGCCGACGGTATCACTCAGAAGAAACGGAGAATGTCCGGGAATCCGGATGCTGCGCACAGAGGTGTCCAGCGTGGCAAAGAGCATGTCCTTTTCCAGTACGGTCCTGTCCTGGGCAGAGTCAGAAGGATTCGGACACAGGGACAGCAGACCGTTCATCAGAGTGGATTTTCCGGCATTGGTGTAGCCAACAAGAGAAACGAGTGGAAGGCCGCTCTGGAGTCTCCGGCTTCTCTGTGTGGAGCGCTCCTTCTCAACCTCTTTCAGCTGACGGTTGATTTCTGCAAGCTGGTGCTCGATGTGACGACGATCGAGCTCCAGCTTCTCCTCTCCGGCACCTTTGTTGGAGAGGCGGCCGGAGCCTCCGCCCTGGCGGCTTAAGTTCTTGCGCATGCCGACGAGTCTTGGCAGCATATACTGGAGCTGTGCAGACTTCACCTGAAGTCTTGCCTCGCGGGTTCTTGCCCTTGTGCTGAAAATCTGCAGGATGATGCCGGTGCGGTCCATGACCTCGGTATCCAGAAAATCCTCGAGATTCCGGACCTGCATGGGAGTCAGGGACTCCTGAACAATCACAATATCCGCATCGTCCGCAAGGACAGCGGTTTTGATTTCCTCTACCTTGCCGCGGCCGAACAGAGTCTTCTGTGTGACGGCCGGTGCATTCTGGACAATGGAGGACGTCACCTCCAGATCACAGGCCTCTGCAAGCTGTGCAAGCTCCTTCATGGAGGAGAGGTAGCGCTCCGGCGACTTATCTGTATTCAGGCCGGCGAGGACGGCTCTTTTCTTTTCGGCTGACGGCTGCAGTTCAATCATTTCTGTTTTCCTTTAAATCTTTGATTCCTTATGTTGTAATACATAGCATTCGTATTTGTCAGATGTTCTTATTAGATCACAAATGTTGCAAAAATCGAACACACTTTGAACACAATTATCCAGTATACTCAGAATTGTTTTAAAGGAAACCAATCGAGAAATCAGTTTGAGAAGCATTTCGCAATATATTTCGGAATGAGTCAGTGATAGATTGAGCAGGAAAGTGAGGTATCTACCATGTCGGATGAATTCAATGAGAATCTGAATCAGAACAACAATGGAGCAACCGGGCAGACCGGAAACGGAAATTATCAGTACCACAGCAGTTATTCGACCGGATATCAATCAAACGGCAGCGGCGCCTCTTACCAGGCGGGCGGAAACGGTTCGTATGATCCGAACGGAAACGGCGGAAAGAAGCATGGCGGGAAGAAGCATGGCGGTGTGGCGGTCATTGCGGTTCTTCTTGCGGCGGCAGTCGGTGTAGCCGGCGGCTTCTATGCCAGAGATCTGACGCAGGGAGAGGCTCCTGCGAAGACGGAAGAGAGCGCTGCTTCGGGAAGCACCGAGGAGAACAAGAGCCTTGCGGAGGCTTCAGAGAACGCATCGGATTCTTCTGAGAGCAACGGGACACAGAAGAAGGCAAGTGATGAGCTCAAGACCACTACCGGCTCTGCGGTTGTGACAGATGTCACGCAGGTCGTTGAGGATGTTATGCCCTCTGTAGTATCGGTCTACAACAATTTTACCCAGACCACACAGGACTTCTTCGGACAGACCTATGCGCAGGAAGGAACCTCCACGGGTTCCGGTATCATCATTGCGAAGGATGAGGACAACGGAGAGCTTCTGATCGCAACGAACAATCATGTGGTAGAGGATGCGGACAGCCTGGAGGTTCAGTTTATTGATGAGTCCACGGCAGAGGCGAAGATCAAGGGAACGGATGCCGGAAATGATCTGGCGGTCATCGCCGTCAAGCTGAAGGACATCGACAGTGACACGATGAATCAGATTGAGGTAGCTACTCTCGGGGATTCGGATGAGCTGAAGATCGGCGAGCCGGTGGTTGCAATCGGCAACGCTCTTGGTTATGGACAGTCGGTTACAACCGGTGTTGTCAGTGCTCTGGAGCGTGAGCTTCAGGTGGAAAACGTATCCGGAACCTTTATTCAGACAGATGCAGCCATTAACCCCGGAAACTCCGGCGGACCCCTGGTTGACTTAAACGGCAACGTGATCGGCATCAACTCCAGTAAGATCGGCGGAGAGAAGGTAGACAGCATGGGCTTTGCCATTCCGATTTCCAGAGCCGTTCCGATCATTGAAGATCTGATGAATCAGAAGACCAAGGAAACGGTGGCAGAGGAAGACAGAGGATATCTTGGAATCAGCGGCGTCAGCGTGACCAGCCAGGTCTCCAGTGCATACAACATGCCGCAGGGCGTGTACATCGCACAGATCATCGATGGCGGCGGAGCTGCGGATTCGGACCTTCAGAAGGGCGATATCATTACGGCGATTGAAGGAACCTCGGTTTCCGATATGGAAACCTTGCAGAAGCAGCTGACCTACTATGCAGCCGGTGAGACGATCAAGCTTACCATCGAGAGACAGGATGGAACGGGAGCCTATGACAAGCAGACGGTTGAGGTAACTCTTGGGGATAAGAGTGCCATCGAGAACTTTGAGGACAGTCAGAATTCCCAGAAGAGCCAGAGCAATAAGCACAGCTTCGGCTACAACAACGGAAAGAACTCGGAGGATAGCTCCTCGGAGAGCACGGAAGAGGATTCCGACAGCCAGGACAGCAGCAGTCAGGCGGAGAATGGTCAGGGCAGCACGGAAGAGGAAGCAGAGTCCGGTCAGTATTACTCCTTCCCCTTCGGAGATCTCTTCGGACGGAACTAAGAGAGGAAGGATGTGACCGGACAGAACATCCGGATCACAGAGTATAAGCGATAAAAGAAAAGGGTGCCGCAGCGCGGATCGGAGAAAATCCGAAAAGCGCTGCGGCACCTTATCTTTGTGCCCGGGGGGACACACAATTTATGATTCTGTGACTTCTGAATGGATGATTTATAACAGAAAACGGAACTTCGGAAAACTTCCTCAGAATTCCAGCTCTGTTCCGGTCAGAAGGCGATATGCCTCGAGATATTTGTCGATGGTCTTGTCAATGACTTCCTGAGGAAGGTTGTAATCGCTGTCCGGATTTGCCTTCAGCCAGTCACGTACGAACTGCTTGTCGAAGGAGGGCTGAGAATGACCGGGCTCGTAGCCTTCTACCGGCCAGAAGCGGCTGGAGTCGGGAGTCAGCATCTCATCGGCAAGAATAACCTCGCCGTCCTCATTCAGACCGAATTCAAACTTGGTATCGGCAATGATGATGCCTCTGGTGCGTGCATAATCGGCACACTTGACATAAAGGGCGATGGTTGCGTCCTTGATCTTCTTCGCATATTCCTCACCGTGGCCGGGGAATGCCTTCTCAAGAACCTCAATGCTCTTCTCGTAGGAGATGTTCTCGTCGTGATCACCGATTTCTGCCTTGGTGCTGGGGGTGTAGATCGGCTCAGGCAGCTTGTCGCATTCCTTCAGGCCTTCCGGAAGCTGAATGCCGCAGACAGTGCCGTTCTTCTTGTAGCTCTCCCAGCCGGAGCCGGTGATGTAGCCGCGCACGATGCACTCAATGGGGATCATGGTCAGCTTGCGGCACAGCATGCTGCGTCCGCGGAACTCCTCCGTGCGGAAGAACTCAGGCATATCATTAACATCTACGCTGAGCATGTGATTCGGGATCACATCTTTGGTATAGTCAAACCAGAAACGGGACATCTGGGTCAGAACCCGGCCCTTGTTGGTTACCTTGTTCTTCAGAATTACGTCAAATGCAGAGATACGATCGGTGGCATACATGATCAGAGAATCGCCGATGTCGTAAATCTCGCGTACTTTTCCTTCCTTGACAGGACTAAACTGCTCCATGTGTTCCTCCTTATGTGCCGCAGCGCGGCAGTACTGAATGATTCGCCACAGTTAAAAGTATAGAAGGTTCAGAAAGTTCGGCAAGCTTTTTTGCAAAACTCCTGTGCCGAAAATAACGGTGAAATTACTGTCATATTTTTGTAAAATTAACAAGAGAACATCGAAATACGAAAAGAAGCGGGAAATCAGAGCATGAAAAATACAACCATCGGCATTCTTGCACACGTGGATGCCGGAAAGACAACATTATCGGAGAGCATCCTGTTTCAGACGGGAGCAGTGAAAAAGCGGGGGCGCGTGGATCATGGCGACGCGTTTCTGGATACGGATGAAATGGAGAAGAAGCGGGGGATCACGATTTATTCGAAGCTTGCAAGGTTTCGGATCGGTGATCGTCCGTTTACCATTCTGGATACGCCGGGCCACGTGGATTTTTCTCCGGAAATGGAGCGCGTGCTGCGCGTTCTGGATGCGGCGGTGCTGGTGGTCAGTGCCGCAGATCTTACGGCGCAGCAGGGTGCGGATCCGCAGGTGAGAGTTCTGTGGAAGCTTCTGCAGCATTATGAGGTTCCTGCTTTTCTTTTTATCAATAAGATCGATCAGCTGCTGCCGCGGGTTCCGGAAGGGGAGAAGGCAGAGCCTGAGGAAGTGCAGGCAGTCTGTGAAAAGCTGTTCGGACTTCTTCGAAGCGATCTGGGACAGGGACTCGTCCGGTTTGATGAGAGGCAGATCTGTGAGGACAATGAAGAAGGGATCGCAGTCTGTGAGGATGCTCTGATGGAGCGTGTGCTGGAGGGCGGTCACGTGGAGAAGGCGGATGTGAGCCGTCTGATTCGGGAGAGAAAGCTCTTTCCTGTCTACTGCGGCAGCGCCCTGAGGAACGAAGGAACGGAGGCTCTTCTGGAGGGACTGTCGCTGTTTACGGGAGAGGCGGAGCCTGCAGCTTTTTCGGAAGAGCAGGAGAATCTGCCGTTTGGCGCGTTTGTCTATAAGATCACGAGAGAAAACGGGACAAGGCTCACCTGGATGAAGATTACCCAGGGCACGCTCTCTGTGAGGGACAGTGTGCGGGAAGTTATGCCGCAGGCTGGAAATATGCTGCTTTCTTCGGAGCAGGGATCTCAGGCCCCGGGTGATACAGAGGGAATGGAGGATGCCGATGAGACTTCCCTGCAGGAGCGGGAGACCTCAGAGAAGATCAGCGAGCTGCGCCTGTATTCCGGTGACCGGTATGAGTCCAGAACCAGCGTCTGCGCAGGAGAAATTGTGGCGGCAGCAGGGCTTTCCCATACCTCTGCGGGAGACGGCCTCGGCGTGGAGGAGAGCAGGAAGGAAGAAATCCTGACGCCGATTATGACGAGCAGTGTGACCGCGACAGACCGCTTCGGAAAGCCGGTGGATGATTTTACGCTGCTGAAGGCTCTTCGGGAGCTGGAGGAGCAGGAGCCGATGCTCCATGTCGAAAAGGAAGAGGAAACCGGAGACATCACCGTTCGGATTATGGGGGCGGTGCAGATTGAGATTCTGAAGAATCTTCTCCGTGAGAAGAGCGATCTTCGGGCGGAGTTCGGCCCGGGCAGCATTGTCTATCAGGAAACCATCCGGCGTCCGGTGGAGGGCGTAGGCCACTTTGAACCGCTGCGGCATTACGCGGAGGTTCATCTCCTGCTGGAGCCGGGAGATGCGGGAAGCGGAATTACATTCGAGAACCGCTGCATTCCGAATACGCTGGAGCGCAACTGGCAGAACCTGATTCTCTCGCAGCTGGCAGTAAAGAGCTTCAAGGGGGTACTTACCGGTTCGGGACTCACGGATGTGCACATCTGCCTCCTTGGCGGAAAGGCCAATAAGAAGCACACCTCCGGCGGTGATTTCCGGAAGGCGGCATACGCGGCTGTGCGGCAGGGCCTGATGATGGCAGAGAATATTCTGCTGGAGCCGGTTCTGAATGTGACGCTGGAAATTCCTTCGGAAAATGTGGGACGCGCGATGACGGACATCAGTCAGATGCACGGCAGGTGCCAGCCTGCGGAGTTTCGCGGCGAAGAGGCGGTTCTGGAGGGATCGGTTCCTGCCTCGGAGCTTGGCGATTATGCGGCGCAGGTGGCAGGCTACACAGGAGGGAGAGGCCGGCTGTCGGTATCCTGGAAGGGATATGAGCCGTGTCATAACGCCAGAGAAATCATCGAAGAGAAGAAGTATGATCCGGATACGGACCGCAGGAATCCTACCTGGTCCGTGTTCTGCTCCCATGGAGCAGGAACCGTGGTTCCCTGGGACAGGGTGCGGGATTATATGCATGTGGACACCGGCTGGAAGCCGGAGCCGGAGGATTCGTCCTCAAAGGCAGCGTATCGTTCGGATGATTATTACACCTTTACGGGCACCCACACAGAGGAAATCGAGCTGGATCGCCCCGAGGATGGGGCGGAGGAGAAGGATCACTCCGCACATCGGGAAAAGAGCAGGGATTTCAGAGAACGGCAGCAGGCCTTTTACTCGGAAGAGGATGAGCTGAAGAGAATCTTTGAGAAAACCTACGGGCCGGTCAAGGAGCAGCTGCGTCATCCGGACAACGTGAGGAGAGGAACCTTGCTCCCTTCGGAGGAAGCGGGGAATGAAGAAGCGGTGCAGGGAAACGGGAAAGCTTCCGGAAGCGAGGCTTCCGCACGATCCGCGAAAAAGGCTGCCCGCAAGGAAATTCAGGAATTCCTTCTGGTGGATGGCTATAACATTATTTTCGCCTGGGAGGAGCTGAAGGAGCTGGCACAGACAGATATCAAATCCGCCAGAGACCGCCTTCTGGAGATCCTGTCCGATTACGCCGGATATTCCGGTGTCAATGTCATTGTGGTCTTCGATGCATACCGGGTTCCCGGAGGCAAAGGAGAGGTTTACCGGCATCACAACATTGACGTGGTTTATACCAAAGAAGCAGAAACGGCGGATCTTTACATAGAGAAGACCGCGCACCGGCTGTCGAAGAACAACCGCGTCACGGTGGCAACGGGTGATTTTGTCGAGCAGGTCATTATTTTCGGTGCGGGAGCCTTCCGGCTCTCACCGAGAGGCCTTCTGGAACAGATCCTGTTTGCAGCCTCTGAGCTGCGGGAGAAATATCTGACAGAATGAGGAAAAGTATCATGCAGGAAAGACGATTCTCAAACAGGGAGCTGCGTGCACTGATCGTGCCGCTCCTGTTGGAGCAGTTTCTGAATTTACTGGTCGGAATGGTGGATATGGTCATGATTGCCGGCGCAGGAGAGGCGGCCATTTCCGGGGTTTCCATTGTCAATGAGATCAACAATCTGGCCATTCAGGTGCTTGGCGCCATCGGAGGCGGCGGTGCCGTGATCATTTCCCAGTATCTGGGATTTCGTGACAGGAAAACAGCCAATAAGTCTGCCAGTCAGCTGTTCACGCTGACGATTCTGATCTCGGTTCTGATCGGAGCGGTATGCGTCATTTTCCATTCCCCGATTCTGGAGGCACTGTATGGGAGCGTAGAGGCCGATGTCATGGAGAGTGCAAAAACCTATTTCTGGATCACGGCACTCTCGTTCCCGTTCCTTGGGCTCTACAACAGCGGAACGGCGATTTTTCGTTCGATGGAAAAAACAAATGTGACGATGTATGCATCCATCCTGATGAACGGAATTAACCTGGTCGGGAACTATATCGGTGTTTACCTGCTGCATCAGGGAGTGGCCGGCGTGGCGGTTCCGACACTTCTCTCGCGAATTGCGGCAGCTGCGCTGATGATGGGACTTTGCCTTGGAAAACGTTATGAGCTTCATGCGAGGCTTCCGGAGATTCTGCACTGGGATTCGTTCATTCAGCATAAGATCATTTCCATTGCACTTCCGAACGGAGTGGAGTCCGGAATGTTTCAGGTTGGAAAAATACTGGTCTCTGCTATCATTGCAACGTTTGGGACGGCCCAGATTGCGGCAAATGCAGCGGCAGGAGGGCTGACATCGCTTTGCTACACGACGGAGTGCGCCATGCAGCTTGCGATTGTGACGGTGATCGGGCAGTGCGTCGGAGCCAATGACTATGAGGAAGCCCGCTATTATGTGAAGAAGATGATGGGGATTGCCTGGGCGCTGGCGATTCCGTCCAATGCGCTTCTGATGGCGATTTTCCCGTATGCCATCCGGATCTACAGTCTGTCCGCGGGAACCGAACAGATTGCAAGGACCATCACACTGATGGAATGCGTGGCAATTGCGTTTATCCATACGCCGGCCTTTGTGCTTCCCTGCGCGCTCCGGGCTGCCGGAGATGCAAGGTACACCATGATTTTCGGTGTGATTTCCATGTTCCTTGCCCGCGTTGGCTGTGCCTGGCTTCTGGGACAGGTGTTCGGCCTTGGCGTTGTGGGAACCAGAATTGCCATGTACGTGGACTGGAGCCTTCGGTCTGTCTTTTTCCTCTGGAGATTCCGAAGCGGAAAATGGACGAAGTTCCGTGTGGTGGGAAAAACAAGCTGAGGACCTGCGTTTGAATTGTTACAAAAAATCTGTTGAATTGTAACAAAAACTCTTGCGTGCGGGTTGCGATTGACTTACAATTTGTTGTGTTAACCGAACAAGTCAATTACCACATCTTGAAGAATCTGCTGAATTCGGAATCATCTTCCGGATTTCCTGAAGGGGTTCGGAGGATGCCTGCAGCGGGGACATGCCAATGTGCTGCTATGTCAACTCTATTGAAGAACAGGGACGGGACCACGTTTCCAGTATTCTGCTCGAGGATCAGTATTTTGATTCCGAGGTGAATTTCTGCCGTGTATATGCGACAGATATTCTGCAGTATCTGGAACGCATTCTTCTTCGCGGAGGAATCTCCTATTTTGTAAAAGAAGAGAATTCGTCATTTTTGTCAAAATTATTCAGCATGCATCGAAGCGGCTTTATTGTTCGGATTAATTGCCGCGATATGGAAAAAGCTATGTATCTGACGGAGAATCTGCGTGGGATAGAGATCCTCGGCAGAATTCCGGAGGAGGAATGGACCCCCAGACGGGAGAGACTCTGGCGGGAAGAACGAGAACGGGAAGAGCGGTATTATTATCGTGAGAGTGAATGGAGAGACCAGAGCTATTACTATGAAAGAACGCAAAGAGCGTGAGAACGGTCGTGCAAAAGTACGTGAAAAAGGTCATGCAAAGGACCGGATCCAAGAACGTGAAATAGGTCATGCAAAGGATCGGACCAAAGAACGTGAAATAGCACATACAGATAAAAAGAAGAAATCGGCCTGTCCGTATTCTTCAAAATGCGGCGGCTGCACCATGATTGATCTTCCGATGGAGCAGCAGCTTTTGAAAAAGAAAACCTGGGTAGAAGAGTGCATTGGGGCCTTCGGGCCTGTAGAGCCGGTGATCCGGATGAAGAATCCCTACCGCTATCGCAACAAGGTGACCAGTATTTTCGGACTGGACCGCAAGGGACATCCGGTCTGCGGCGTGTACCGCGCAAGGTCCCGTGAGATTGTTCCGGTGAAGGACTGCCTCATTGAGAACAAGAGGGCAGATGAGATTGTACAGGACATTTACGGACTTCTGGCATCCTTCAAGCTGCGCGTTTATGATCCGGTGACGGGTCTTGGCGTTGTAAAGGCCGTGCAGATCCGGAGCGCGCATGTAACAGGCGAGCTTCTGGTGACGATTGTGACGGCGGGACCGGTTTTCCCGTCCCGGAACAATTTTACAAAGGCACTTTTAAAGCTTCACCCGGAGATTACGTCTGTTGTTCAGAACATAAAGGACAATGACAGCTCCCTGATCCTCGGAACCCGTGAAAAGGTTCTGTATGGGAAGGGCTATATTACCGATGAGCTTTGCGGAAAAAAATTCCGCATTTCTTCCAGATCCTTCTATCAAGTAAACTCCGTTCAGACGGAAAAGCTCTACAATATTGCGATTGATGCGGCAGGACTTACCGGGAAGGAACGGATTCTGGATGCATACTGCGGAATCGGAACCATCGGAATCTGCGCAGCAGACCGCGCAAAAGAGGTGCTGTCCGTGGAGCTGAACCCGGATGCGGCCCAGGATGCGGATGCCAATGTCCGTCTGAACGAGCTCTCCAATGTTACGGTTTATGCGGAGGACGCAGGCCGCTTCATGCAGGAGATGGCGGAGCAGAAGGCACCGCTGGATGTTCTTTTCATGGACCCCCCGAGAAGCGGATCTACGGAGGAGTTTCTGGAGGCTGCGCTCACCCTTTGGCCCGGGAAGATTGTTTATATCTCCTGTAATCCGGAGACACTCGGACGGGATCTGGAGATCCTGACAAAGGGCGGCTACCGCATGAAGAAGGCGGTGCCGGTTGACATGTTCCCCTTTGTCGAGGATGTGGAGACTATCGTACTTTTAGAGCGGATGCGTTAAGCGTGGGATCCGCGTTACGGGATTTTACAGGATGAAGACAGGGGGACGGCTGAAATTGCCAGGCCTCATGCGGAAACTGAACTCGTCATGCGAAACTGAATTCGTCATGCGGAAACTGAATTCGAAAAGTATCGCGTGATACAGGAAATAAATCATCGGGAATGAAAGCCGGCAGTTTGAAAATCGGAACTGCCGGCTTTATCAGGGTACGCCCGGCAAGCGATGAAGTAAATTGAGGTGAGCTCGGCGGACTGCGGAGGCGCCCGGAAGCTTGGGGCATAATTGCGGAGACGATGCATCCCTGCCGAGAAGATTCTGTTTGCAAGGATGAAAAATGCCGTGGCGATGCATCCCTGACGAGGAGATTCTGTCTGCAGGGATGAAAAATCCTGGGGTGGCGCATCCCTGACGAGGAGATTTTGTCTGCAGGGATGAAAAATGCCGGGGCGATGCATCCCTGCTGAGGAGATTCTGTCTGCAGGGATGAAAAATCCCGGGACGATGCATCCCTGTCGAGAAGACTCTGTCTGCAGGGATGAAAATCCCGTGGCGATGCATCCCTGACGAGGAGATTCTGTCTGCAGGGATGAAAAATCCCGGGGTGATGCATCCCTGCCGAGGAGATTCTGTCTGCAAGGATGAAAAATCCCGGGGCGATGCATCCCTGACGAGAAAATTCTGTCTGCAGGGATGAAAAATCTTGGGACGATGCATCCCTGACGAGGAGATTTTGTCTGTAGAGATGAGTCCGGCTGAAAATAATAATCCTTATGTTTAAGGAAAGCAAAAACAGGATGAATGTGCTCTCTGAAAAGCATCTCCAGACACTGAAAAAGCAAACTAAGGATGCAAATGTCACCGAGCACAGACAGCCACCGGTCACAGACAGTCACCGGGCACAGGCAGCCACTGACCATAACGTAAATTTCAGAATAGACAGGAGGCAGGAAATGAAAGATACAAATGTATTGTCGGACACAAATGCAGCAGTGGATGTCAACTGGCTGGAGCAGCTTCTTCGCAGCGCGGGACAGCTGTTTCAGGACAGAACCCTGGCAGGGCAGACCAGAGAAAAGGGCGTGGCAGATTATGTGACGGCTGTGGATTATGAGGTGCAGCAGTACATCCGGACCCGGCTGGAGGAGCAATATCCTAGGATCCAGTTTCTGAGCGAGGAAAAAAGCAATGATGATGTGGATCGCAGCGGGCTTGTGTGGGTTCTGGATCCGGTGGATGGTACAACCAATCTGATTCACGATTACCAGGCAAGTGTAATCTCACTGGCACTGATGGATAAGGGGGAGTCTGTGCTGGGGATGATTTACGATCCCTACATGAATGAACTTTTTCTGGCTGAAAAAGGAAAGGGAAGCTGTTGCAACGGCAGAAGGATTCATGTCAGTCGGGCAGCATCGATGGAAGAATGCCTGATAGCAATCGGGACATCGCCTTATTATAAAGAGCTGGCGGAGGAGAATTTTGAGCTGTTCAAAAGGCTTTTTGTGGACTGCCAGGATGTTCGCAGAAGCGGGTCTGCGGCAAGAGATCTTGCCTATGTAGCGTGCGGAAGGCTGGACGGATATCTGGAGCAGAGGCTGAAAATCTGGGACTTTGCGGCAGGAATGCTCCTTGTAAGAGAGGCAGGCGGCTGCGTAAGGGACTATCAGGGGGCGGATCTTGGAGCAACCATGACAGGGGATGTGGTGGCAGCGAATGCGGCCGTGTCAATGGTGATCAGAGAAAACTATCTGTAAACACGCTAAAATATGCCACTGACTCATTGTTGTTTTCTTGCAAAGCCATTATAATGACTGCTTATACGTACTCGTGTTGCAGTAATTATTTCTTCCGGTTGCCAGCATGTGGCTGGTATCCATCTTCATGTATGACTATGTCGGCGGTATCGTAATCGGCATGTTTGTCTACATGTTCATCTCGATTCTGAGTGCAATCTTTGAGAAGGATAAGGGCCGGATCCCGACACTGCCTGTCTGGATTATGACCGTGCTGATGAGTCTGTATTATATTTTCTGAAAACAGAATGAGATCCTGACGGATCGGGGAGCTGCTGGCCTTTGGCCGGCAGCTCTTTTTCTGTAAAGACAATCGGAAGAATTACATCTGTTCGGAAGAGCTCCGGGTGGAGAAGGATGCACGGGCGCTGATCTGATACTGCTTCGATGAGAGTTTCAGATGCTTGGAGAAGGTCCGGGAAAAATTGGAATAATTGTTGAATCCGCACAGAAAGCACACATCAATTGGCGGCTTACCCATACGAAGAAGCTTCTTCGCCTGGGTAAGCCGTTTTTCAATGATGTATTGCTGAATGGGCATACCGGTATAGGATTTGAAAATCCGGGTCAGATACACCGGATTCAGATGTACCTGCTTCGCAATATCCTCCAGAAGAAGACTTTCCGATAAATGATCATCGATGTATTGGAAGGTAGCTGTGATCGTGGGAGGCGGGGGCTGGCGTGACTCGAGACGAGAGGAAGAATCAGCGATTCGCCCGATGAAAACAAGAATGGTTGTCAGAAGGGCTTCGGCCAGAAAGTCTCGTCCGTAAGCGGAGGAAGGCTCGCGAAGAGTCTGATCCAGTGATCGGGCATAATCGCAGTAGCGGGCAATCTGCGTTTCATTCAGATGCAGGAGATTCAACCGGGAAGAATCTGACTGATAGAAGCAGTCTGCGAAATGGGCATAGGCCGGGCCCTTTTTCTGCATGTAGGATTCCTTGATGTTGATGACGACGCGGCTGTAGGTACTGCTACCGACCGGTACTGCAAAATGAAAGACATACGGGGGATCAGCAACAGGTCACCACGCTTCATAATCCGGTTGTCATTCTCAAAAATGATGCGAATCTCTTCGGACAGGAATAAATAAATCTCATATCCGTCATGACTATGAAGCACCGAGGCCATGGGAATCGGTGCATTTTTGCAGGAGCAGGTAAAATCGTGGTCCTGCGTCTCCCAGGTCATATGATAGCTTACGTCGTTTTTTCGTTTCATAAAGCAAGTGAAGAATGATGCTGTTTGTTGCTCTTTTCTCGACTTGTTATGTGCAGATTATACATATAAAAAGTTGAAGAACGCAATAAAAATAGGAAAACAATGTGTATTTGACAAAACAAAGATGATGATAAGATCGAATTGTCCTGAGAATCCGACTCCGAAATGGAGGATGTTTTGGAAGAAACCAAAGGGTGAGGATAGCATGCAGAAACCACGACATACACGATGTGCAGAAGGCAGCAGGAGGAGAAGATGGGAAACAATGACGGAATGAATTATGCACCGGTCGGAAAACCGAAGCCGGTGGTGAAACTGGGAGAATTTGTGATCACGGCGATCTACAAGGCAGGATTTACGGATCAGGTAGTGAAGCTTCCGGTTCTGCTTAAAGATGAGTATTATCGCGGGGACGGAATCCAGAAGAATGCCATTCACTTTTATAAGAAGGGGAAGGCATTGGAGTGTCTGTCTGCGGAGGAAATCAAGGTAGAAGCAGTGCAATGAACGGGGAGACGGAGAACAGCCATGGACAGAGTCAGAATGGGAGTGATCGGCATTGGCAGCATGGGCTCGGCGCATGCAATGCAGATTCATAAAGGAAGAGTGGAAGGAATGACGCTGACAGCGGTCTGTGATACGGATCCGCTGCGGTTGGAATGGGCGGCGGAGGAATTTGGGAAGGAAACGTTTTTTTATACGGACTACCATGACCTGATTTCATCCGGGAAGATTGATGCTGTTCTGATTGCAACTCCGCACCCTATGCATCCCGTGATTGCGAAGGAGGCTTTGCAGAAGGGGCTCCATGTGCTGACAGAGAAGCCGGAAGGAATTGATGCTGCGACAGCTGAAGAGGTCAACCGGACGGCACAAAAGAGCGGATGCGTTTACGGGATTATGTACAACCAACGGACGAATCCTCTTTTTGCAGAGCTGCGAAGACGCTTTCAGGAGGGAGAGCTTGGCGAACTGATCCGTTTTAGCTGGACAATCACGAACTGGTACCGCACGCAGGCTTATTATGATTCCGGCTCCTGGAGAGCAACCTGGACTGGAGAGGGCGGCGGTGTTCTGATGAATCAGTGCCCGCATAATCTGGACATCTGGCAGTGGATGGTGGGAATGCCGAAGCGTCTGATTGCAAATTGCCGTATCGCACATTTTCATGATATCGAGGTAGAGGACGAAGCTGAGATTTATGCTGAGTACGACAACGGAGCAACAGGGGTGTTCCTGACCTCCACGGGAGAATATCCGGGGACCAATCGTCTGGAAATTTCCGGGACCAAAGGAAAGGCCGTGATAGAGGATGGCACACTGACCCTTCAGCTTCTGGAGCAGGATATCCGTGAGATCACGGCGGCGTCGACAGAATGCATGCCGCGTTGCGAGACAAAGACTATGAAAATTTCGCAGAAGGAACCGGAAAGCGGACATCTTGGAATTCTGAATGACTTCAGCCGGGCGATCCGGAAGGGAACAAAGCTTCTTGCACCGGGAGAAGAGGGAATTTTCGGATTGTCAATTGCCAATGCAGCATATCTCTCGTCCTGGACGCATGAATGGGTGGAGCTTCCGGCGGATGGAGAAGTATACCGGGCGGAGCTTCGGAAAAGACAGCAGAGCAGCGCAGAGAGAAAATCTGTACGAGGACAGAACATTACCGGAGAGTACTCAGAGCGTTGGCGCGTGAAGTGGTAGACAGAGAATGTGGAGCTGACTGCGAAAAGCCATGGCCATCAGTCCACGGTCGCCTTCAGGCCCTCTTCATCCGTGATTTCGATCTGGCTTCGCGACACTATGCGAAGTAGTCCTTCCTCCTGCATCTGCTGAAGCATGCGGGAGAGGGAGGGCCTTGTGGTGTTGAGAAAGGCTGCCAACTCCTCGCGGTTTAAGGAAAGGGAGACGATGCTGCTTCTGGATTGCTGCGTTTCGGATTCTTCGAGAAGGAAGGCGGCAACCCGCTGCTTCAGGCTCCCCAATGTCAGAAGATCAATCTGCCGGTTGTCCTGGTCGGACTTTTCTGCGAAAACATGGAGCATGTTGTAGACCACCTTGCTGTGATGCATGCAGCACCGATCGCACTGCCCGCCGAAAAACTCCTCCGGAACAGACAAAAGACGCACTCTGGTCATGGCCCTGGCATAGGAATTGTAGCCATCTGCAGCCAGGAAGAGCTCGGTTTCCCCGAAGCACTCTCCTTCACGGAGGACACGAATGCGGGTCAGCCTTCCGAGCGCATTGCAGCTTCCAAGCTCCACACTTCCTTCGAGAACAAAATAGAGCCTGGTCGGCTCGTCCTCCTGTCGATAGATCATCTGGCCTTTTTCGGAGGAAATCACCTTCCCTCGCGAGCAGTGAAGGCTCTTTTCAATTTCTTCATCGGAAAGTCCGTAAAAAATGGTCAGATTCTGTGCATTCATGCTGAAAGCTTTCTCCTCGTGGAAAAATCTGTTGTTTCGTAACATATGTTACATACTATTTTAGCGCAATCGACTAAGATAACAACATCAGATGAAACAAAATCTGGTATAACTAATTAAGAAGAGAACAAGAGGCCGGGAGGTCATGAAAGGAGAAATTATGAAATACAGATGCACAGTTTGCGGTCATATCTACGATGAGGAGAAGGAAGGCGTTAAGTTTGCAGATCTTCCGGAGGATTGGAAGTGTCCTACCTGCAAGGCTCCGAAGTCCAAGTTTGTTCCGGTTGAGGAAGAGGGACTTAGCTGGGCAGCAGAGCACGTCATCGGCGTAGCAAAGGATGTTCCGGAAGACATCAAGGCAGACCTTCGCGCAAACTTTGAGGGCGAGTGCTCTGAGGTTGGAATGTATCTGGCTATGTCCCGTGCAGCATTCCGTGAGGGATATCCGGAGGTTGGCCTTTACTATGAGAAGGCTGCTTATGAAGAGGCAGAGCATGCTGCAAAGTTTGCAGAGCTTCTCGGCGAGGTAGTATCTCCTTCGACGAAGCACAACCTTGAGGTTCGCGTTGCAGCAGAGAACGGAGCAACGGCTGGAAAGGTTGACCTTGCAAAGAGAGCAAAGGAGCTGAACCTGGATGCAATCCATGACACGGTTCATGAGATGGCAAGAGACGAGGCTCGTCACGGAAAGGCATTTGCAGGACTCCTGAAGAGATACTTCGGAGAATAAGCTTCGGCGGTATTCACAGATATGGATTTAACGGAGCGGTCAGCGGTAAGCTGGCCGCTTTTTTGCGCTGGAGTGATTCGTTTATTTCCATCGAAGGAGACTGTAAAAAAGTGTAAAATTCCTGTGCCGTTGCTTGTATTTCGATTTCGGTGTGATAACCTTAAATCAGAAAATTGTCGGCATCTTTCGGAAATGCGGGGTGAACATATGGGGTTATATGAGTTACTGGGCATACAGGATAACTGGACGGATGCGGAGATTGCGACGTATTTGTCGATGCAGCGAGAGGCATGGAACAGAAAGCGTATCAGTACCAGGGAATCCGAGCGAAGAGAGGCGGATTTTCGGGTAAAACAGATCGATGTGCTGGAGGGAGCAGAAGCAAGGCTCGGAGATTTTATTCGTCCGGCACTGGTGATGAAGACGCTGTGCGCAGCGATGGACAACCGGTATTCGGATTATTATGGCCTGGAAGAAGGACTGGTCCGCAGCTGCAATCTTGGGAATTTCCGCAGTGAATTCCGGTCTGTGATGGCATATCTGGATCAGATTGGTGAAACGGAGCTGATTCGCGAATGGAAGGAAACGCTGGCGCAGCTTGGCGTTGAGGTCCCGATGCCGAGAAAACGGAATGCCGGAGAGAATTCGCAGCGCCCCGGTGCGCAGGAGCGGGAAGCTGACAGAAGAGAACCTGGTCGAAACCACCCCGGCAGAACCGCATCCGGCCGAAAAGAAGCAGGGAGAAGACAACCGAAACAGAGAAGAACGGAGAACGGGACAAGAACGCACGGCACGCAGCCTTCCGTCTCCGAGAAGGTTCTTGCGGTGCTGGGGGCGATTGGAATCAGCCTTCGGCGTTTTTTCCGGAAATTGAAGAAAAAGCTTCAGAGAATCCGCTGGTCTGAGCTTCCGAAGAAGGTCTGGGCAGCGATCGCGGGCGTTGTGCTGGTGCTTATTCTTCTGATTGTTCTGATCAGCCGAGTGAGTGCGACAAGGAAGGCGGCTGCGGAGCTGAAAGCTCAGGAAGAGGCTGCGGCTGCGGCATCGCTTGCGGCAGAGGAGCAGGCGAAAAAAGAGCAGGAGGCTCTGATTGCCTCACTGAAGGGTCTGGATGGCTTCCAGCTGACAACGGACGAAGCCGCGGTTGCTTCGTATCAGACCGTAAAGCCTGCCAGCTGCAATGCTTCTTCGATGCTTGTGGGAACAACCGGGAAGAGCTATGGCACCGAGTATCTGTTTGACGGTGATCTGGAAACCTCATGGCAGGAAGGTGAGGAAGGCGATGGCATCGGCGTAACGCTTACGTCTGCCTTTGCAGCAAGAACCGAAGTGAAGGGAATTGCCTTCTGGAACGGAAATGAAATATCGCAGGACCGTTTTGCGGCGAACAACCGCCTGAAGGACATCACGGTTTCGATCAGCTGCAAGGGGCAGTCCTACACCACGGCGTATACACTTCAGGATGTCATGGGAGAACAGGTCATTCTTTTTGATGAGCCCGTCCCGATGGAGTCTGTGGTCATCCGGATTGACAGTGTCTACAACGGAAGCGTGTACCAGGATACCGTTCTTTCGGAGCTGGCATTTCTGACAGTGAAGGAGTAAGTCGAATATATGGTGAAATTTCTGAAGAAACAGTGTTGTGAGCATCCGTATCGTTTTGTCATCAGTTTCTTCGTGTTATTTATCGGGTGGTTTGTTCTTCTGGAGAAGGCGGATCTGCCGGTGGTCTGGAACATCCACTGCAGTCTGGACAAGTACATCCCCTTTGTAAAATATGCTGTGATTCCATACAGCATCTGGTTTTTATGGATGACACAGTCCATGTTTCATGAGGTGATTCGTGAGGATGGTGAGACGAGATGGAGAATGCTGGCCCCGCTCTTTGGAGGACTTCTTCTGATTCTCCTGTTCTGTACGCTGGTCCCCAACGGGATTTCGATTCGCCCTGCTGAAATTCCGGGAAATGATCTGTGTGCGAGAGTCGCAAGATTTATTGAGAGCACCGATAATCCGACCTGCGTCTGCCCGAGCATGCATGTATATTCTACGATCTTTCTTGATTTCGGAGTGCAGCGGGCGAAGAATTATCGATATCACTTTGTAAAGCCTCTGGCGAGAGTCATGGATGTACTGATCTGCCTGTCCACCATGTTCCTGAAGCAGCACAGCATCATCGATGTTCTGTTTGCGCTGGCGATGGCGGTTACGATGGATCTGACGGCGGAACATCTGGCTGCACGCCGCACTGCGCAGGCAGCCTCCGAGTCCGGACATATATTAAATTAGCTGATCATAAATCAGCGGATCATGAATCGGGAAAGCGTCCTGCATGTAATCAGACATGTGGGGCGCTTTTCTTAAACTTGTGTGAAATTGCAGTGAAAACGGAAAGACACCGGGCGGGATGTGGTAAAGTTTACTTATCTGTTTTCACGCGGATTTATCGTGCCGCGTGGGGAAATAGCTCTGACAGGGGCGGAAACGGGGATTTATTAGCACAGTGGAAATGAAGAAAGAAGAGAGCATATACGGAAATCATCTTCCGGAGCTGGAGGCGGTGCGTCAGCAGCTGGTTGACAGAGTGCAGGCAATTCGGGAGGAGATGGCCGGAGAGAGGGGATTTGATCCGGTGGATCACTGCCTGTCGAGAATCAAGACGGAAGAGAGCATGCGGGAGAAGTGCCGCAGAAAGGGACTTCCGGAGACAACAGAGTCTGCGCTGGAGAAGCTCTATGATGCGGTTGGCGTCAGAGTGGTCTGCTCATTCTTAAGTGACGTCTATGTGATTCGGGATCATCTGGCATCCATGCCGGATGTGGAGGTGATCGAGGAGAAGGATTATATCCGGCATGCCAAGCCGAACGGCTATCGCAGCTATCACATGATCCTTCGTGTGAACGGAAGTGTCTATGCAGAGATTCAGCTTCGGACCATTTCACAGGATACCTGGGCAGCACTTGAGCACCAGATGAAGTACAAGAAGAATCTGAATGGGAATACGGGGCTGATTGTGGAGGAGCTTAAACGGTGTGCGGACGAGCTGGCATCGACGGATGTGTCCATGCAGACGATTCGGGATCTGATTACCTCCTCTGACGGGAAATCGTAATGCGGAAAAATAAAGAATGAATATCGAAGGACAATTTGAACAATGAAAATATTGCTTGCAGAGGACACCAGAGACATGAATCATGTTCTCACGGCTGCCCTTACACACGAGGGTTATGACGTGGACTCGGCTTTTGACGGCGAGGAAGCGTTGGATTTTGTCAGAACAAACGGCTACGATGCCATGGTGCTGGACATCATGATGCCGAAAAAGGATGGCCTGCAGGTCCTGAAGGAACTGCGGGAGGAGAATATTGTGACGCCGGTTCTTCTTCTGACGGCGAAGGCAGAGGTAGATGACCGCGTGAATGGTCTGGACGCAGGAGCGGACGATTATCTGACGAAGCCGTTTGCCATGAAGGAGCTTCTTGCGCGGGTCCGCGCCATGACAAGAAGGAAGACGGAGTATGCTGCAAAGAAGCTGCAGTACGGGGACTTCTCTCTGGATGATGAGAAGTTTGAGCTTTCCTGTGAGAATTCCGTCCGACTTTCCGTCAAGGAATTCGAGCTTCTTCAGGCACTGATTCTGAACCAGCATCATGAAGTAAGCACGGAGTATCTTCTTGAGCATGTCTGGGACGGAGCGGAGGAGGCCGGACCGGATACGGTCTGGCTGTACATTTCCTATCTGCGGGGCAAGCTTCGCTCCGTGGCATCCAATGTGGAGATTGAAGGAGAACGCGGCAGCAGCTTTCGACTGACGGAAGCAGGGAGATGATATGAGCGAAGAGGCAATCCGGAAGCTTCGGAAGAAATTCATGATCTATGCAATGCTCTCACTGACGCTTGTGATGCTGCTCATGGCGGGAATGATCTATGTGATCAATCTGTGCGTTTCCCGCAATGAGATTCGGGAGACGATGTCCTATATCATTTCCTACGAAGGAGAGATCCAGGACGCGGAGACCATTTATGAGGCTGCAGGGACGGAAGATACCATGCAGAATTCGGAGACGACGCCGGACAAGGCCGGACAAGGCGGAAACGGCACCGATCAGAAAGAGAATGCGGAACAGAAGACGGATGACTGGATCAGTCAATTCAGGAAAAAGACCTCTCCGGACACCGAAGAGTCGAAAAAATTCCGCAAGCTGGATGAGTCCATTGGCAAAACGCCGTATGATATCCGGATGTTTCTGAATGATGTTTTCGGTGCGGGGGCCAGCGGTCTGATCACAGAGGATTCGCCGGATGACACGTTTTCCACCCGCTATTTTGCCGTATTGTATGCCAGTGATGGAGAGGTGGAGTCGGTAAAGGCAAATCATATTTCTTCATTGACGGCGCAGGAGGCAGAGGCTCTTGGCGATTATGCAAGAGGAAGGCTTCTTACCTTCGGGCAGTATGGGAAGTATTATTACCAGGCAGCGGAGCTGCAGGGAGACCGCGGAATTGTGGTCTTTCTGGATTCGACCAATCAGATTCATGCGACCTCGCGGCTGCTGTATTCCGCGATGATGCTGTTTACATTCGGAATCGCACTTACCTTCCTGTTCGTCTGTCTGTTTGCCAATAAGGCGATTGCACCGGAAATCCGGAATGCGGAGCTCCAGAAGCAGTTCATCACAAACGCCAGTCACGAGCTGAAAACGCCCCTTGCAGTGATTCGGGCCAATACCGAAATGCAGGAAATTCTTGGTGGTGAGAATGAGTGGACACAGTCCACACTGCGGCAGGTGGACCGGTTAAACGGGTTGATTCAGAATCTTGTGATGATCACGAGAACGCAGGAGAAGGAATCCTCGGAGCGCTCATTGATCAATGTCGCAGAGCTGATGAGGGATACGGTGAAAACCTATCTTCCGGTTGCCTGCCAGGACGAAAAGGTGCTTGAGCAGGAGATACCGGACTGCCTGAATATGATGGCGGTGGATTCGGAAATCCGGCAGCTGACAACGCTTCTTCTGGACAATGCCATCAAGTATTGCGACGGCGGCGGAACCATCCGCGTATCGGCTGGTCAGAAGGGACGCGAAACCTGGATGGTGGTTTCCAATTCCTATGCGGAAGGAGCCAATGTGGATTACAGCCGCTTTTTTGAGCGGTTTTACCGGCAGAATGAAGCACATACCATCGAGAGCCAGAGCCGGGGAGGCTATGGAATCGGCCTGTCCATTGCGGAGAATCTGGTGGAGAAATACAATGGAAGCATACGTGCGGACTGGAAGGACGGAATGATTTCGTTTACCTGTACGTTGAAGTAAACAGATCGGGAATTTGACGGAATGGTCTGGCAGAGATGCTTTCAGCGATAGGGGACGTATCTGACCGGCTGAAATAATCCCTGTGGTGAAAAAGAGGATGGCAGGGATGCATCTGACCGGTGGAAATAATCCCTGTGGAACAAAAGAGAAAGCTAGGGATGCATCCGGTCGGGCGAAATAATCCCTGTGGTGAAAAAGAGGAAGCTAGAGATGCATCTGGCTGACCGAAATAATCCCTGTGGAACAAAAGAGAAAGCTAGGGATGCATCCGATCGGCTAAAAATAATCCCTGTGGCACAAAAGAGCAAGATGGGGATGAATCCAATCGACTGAAATAATCTCTGTGGAACAGAAAAGCAAGCTAGAGATGCATCCGGCCGGCCGAAATAATCCCTGCGGAGCAAAAGAGCAAGATAAGGATGCTGACAATTCAAGTTTGTCATATAGTTGGTCAGAGAAAAAAGGTTTCAAATTTTGAACATCGCCTGCCATCTCCGCAGAGTGAGTTGGCAGAACAGGCTTTGCTTTTTTGGGTAACCAGTGTTCAGGCCAGAATATGCCGGGCAGTTGAATTTCTATCTGTCGGCAGAGGATGGTATTTTGAAGAAAACACAGGATAATCCGTCCATTGGATTGCTTCTTTGTAAGAGCAAGAACAATCTCGTAGCAGAGTATTCTCTCAAAGACATTTCGAAGCCAATTGGTGTAAGCGAGTATAAAGTAACCAGCAGCTTACCGGATGACCTTGAAAAGCAGTTGCCATCTGTTGAGGACATTCAGAAGCGGATCAGAAAAAAATATGTGAATGCCGGAATTATGATTCTTTATTTGACAAAAGTAAAATTTACAGAAAAGGAGACAGCAATGACGCAGCAGACAATTGTATTGGATGAGAAAAGAAATGTTACTCTGACCTGCTATTTACAGCCGGTTGGCGGAAAGTTTGAATATGTGGAAAAGAGACCTGCCATGCTGATTCTTCCCGGAGGAGCCTATCAGTACTGCTCGGACCGGGAGGCGGATCCGGTAGCCTTCGCCTATCTGAAGGCCGGATATCAGGTGTTCATTCTTCGTTACAGCGTGGCGGAGAATTGTGCATGGCCTGCGCCTCTTATGGATTACGATCAGGCGATGGGCATCATCCGGAATAAGGCGGAAGAGTGGAATGTATATCCGGATAAGATTGCTGTCCTTGGCTTTTCTGCAGGGGGACATCTTGCGGCTGCGGCGGCAACCATGGGAATGCAGCGGCCGAATGCAGCGCTGCTTGGCTATGCCGTAACCGGAAATGAAGTAAAGGCGTGCAATCCCACGGCACCGGATTGCTGCGGCATGGTGGATGATAAGACCTGTCCCTGCTTTGTCTTTGCGGCCAGAGATGACAATGTGGTTCCTGTCATGAACTCCGTTCGTTTCATAGAGGCACTGACCGAAAAGGGAATTGCCTATGAAAGCCACATCTATTCCAGAGGCGGGCATGGCTTCTCGACGGCAGATATCAGCGTGCAGAATCCGAATACCGGAATTACCTGCCGCGCGCAGAACTGGGTGGAGGACAGCCTCGGATGGCTGGAGGAGGTGTTCGGAACCTACGACGGCAAGGGCGGATTTACAGACCCGAAGATTAAGGCACATCTCAACGGAAACTATGAGGAATATCTGTCAGCGGAGTGTACGGTCAGTTACCTTCTGCAGAATGCAGAAAGTAAGGAAATCCTGCAGCCGCTTCTTAACAGCATGCAGAATATCAAGACAACCGATGATACGACGCAGCAGGAAATGCTGGACCTGATCTCGGAGGTGAAGCTTTCCGATCTTCTGAAGTTTGCGGGAGCTCCGGAAGATGCAGAGGAGAAGCTGGATGCGCAGCTTCGCAGGATTCCGAATGCTAAGAATGAAACGTGATTCGGATCCTGCACAGCGACCATTTGACAGAGAGCATACAGCAGGGAGAGCAAAGGAACAGGGGATAAGATGGATCAATTTGAACTGACACCGGATGAGATTGCACAGAATCTGAAAACCGTGCAGGAGAATGTGGAAAAGGCCTGCGAAAGGGTGCACCGGAACCCTTCTGAGGTGACAATATGTGCGGTCAGCAAGCTGAAATCTGTGCAGGACATTCAGGCAGCGATGACGGCGGGCCAGAAGCTGTTCGGCGAGAACTATGTGCAGGAAATACGTGAGAAATATGAAGAGCTTGGAGATGCCTGTGAATGGCATATGATCGGTCATCTGCAGCGCAATAAGGTGAAATACATAGCAGATAAAGTGAAAATGATTCATTCGGTGGATTCATGGGAGCTGGCACAGCAGATCGAGAAGGAAGCTGTGAAGCATGATCTTGTCATAGATGTTCTTCTGGAAGTGAATGTCGCAAAGGAAGAGAGCAAATGGGGCTTTTCTGCAGAAGAGGTTTTGGACGCGGCGGAAAAGATCGGCCTTCTTCCGCATGTCCGCGTCCGCGGCCTCATGACCTCGGCACCTTATACGGAGAATGCGGAAACAAACCGCATTTATTTCCGGGAGCTGCATGCGCTGTATGAAGAGCTTCAGCATGCAGGCTTTAAAGGCGTGCAGGCGGACACGCTGTCCATGGGAATGACGGGTGATTATGTCGTTGCCGTCGAAGAAGGGGCAACGATGATCCGCGTCGGAACCGGCATCTTCGGAGAGAGAGATTATTCCAATCGGTAAGCCTGTTCTGAAATCGGGGCAAGCTTACCTCGATGGATGTACCGGGTGGAATTCACGCAAGTGCTTCGAGCTCGGAGAGGAAGAGCTCATAGTAATCATCCTCTCCGGCAAGAAGCGGAGAATTCTCGCCGCCTCCGTTGGTGCTGCGGCGCATGGCGGCATAATACTCTTCGCCTGCCATGACAAGATCCATTTCATAGACCGGAAAGCCATACTGCGCGCTCAGCCTGCAGAATTCAGAGGCAGGCTTTTCGGCTGTCCTTGTGGCAAGAAGTGCATTTCGGATGTTTTTGTCCTTTGCGGCGAGGCGCTTGAGCCCCTGCAGGGCTTCTTCAAGATTCATTGATACAGAACACATCAGCAGCTCCTTTCACTTCCTAATGACAAGCCGTTGCAACAGCCCCTTACCATTACCTGAAAACAGTCTTATGAGACTGATTACAGTATATCAGTTCTGTGAACTGCCGGTCTCATGTTACAATTAGAAAATCGACTTTTCATTTAAGAAACACGGAGGGAAATCCAAGTGCATATACCTGACAATTATTTAAGTCCGCAGACCTGCGCCGTTATGACGGCGGTGATGATCCCGGCATGGACCATTTCCATAAAGAAGATCAAGACAGAGCTTCCGGCCGGAAAACTCCCGCTTCTTGGCGTTGCGGCAGCCTTTTCATTTCTTGGAATGATGTTTAACATTCCGCTTCCTGGAGGTACCACGGGTCATGCGGTCGGCGGAACGCTGACGGCACTTCTTGTGGGGCCGTACGGCGCCTGTATTTCCATTTCGGTCGCGCTTCTTCTGCAGGCACTTTTGTTTGGCGACGGGGGAATCCTTGCCTTTGGGGCAAACTGCTTTAACATGGCCTTTGTAATGCCATTTGTCGGTTATGCGGTGTACCTTCTGATTTCCGGGAAGAGAAAAGCAAAGAATTCATGTGCTGCGCAGACGGCGGGAACGAAATCCGCAGGAAGAGAGCTTGCCGGGGCGGTTATCGGAGGCTTCGTGGGTATCAATGCGGCGGCACTGGCGGCAGCCATTGAATTTGGCATTCAGCCGATGCTTTTCCGCGATGCGGCAGGGAATGCGAAGTACTGCCCGTATCCGCTTTCGGTAGCAATTCCTGCGATGATGATCGGACACCTGACGATTTTCGGACTGGCAGAAGCGGTTTATACAGCAGCCATCTATCTGTTCCTTCAGAAGACGGCTCCTGCTGCCTTGTGCGGAGATGAAATTCTGATGGGAGGATCGGGAAACAAGGAGAAAGCTTCGGAAGCTGGCAGCGAAGAAAAGGCAAAAAAGAGCTGGGGAATTCCGGTGCTCCTTGGCGCACTTATGATCGGAACGCCGCTTGGACTTCTTGCGGAAGGAACCGCCTGGGGAGAATGGGGCGCGGATGAGATTGCAGCTACCGGAGCGGGCTATACACCGTCCGGAATGCTGAACGGATTTTCGTTTGAAGTGCTTCTTCCGGATTATTCTCTTGGGAATGCGCCGGCGGTTGTCGGTTACCTTCTTTCGGCGGTAATCGGTGTTGCTGTTCTGATGATGGCCTTTCGGCTGATTGCCGGATTTGCCGGAAAGAAGTCGAAGCATTCATGAATCTGGAAATGATGAAGCTCCTTGCAAGGCTGCTTAAGTCGGAGCGGGAGCAGAAGGAAAGAGAATATGACGCGGCAGGCTGCCTTGTTCTGGCAATTTCGACGGTGCTGTTATGTGCTCTGTCGGGGAATGCCGTGTTTCCGGTCTCTGTCATTGCGGCGGAGCTCCTCCGGCTTTCCATGAGAAAACCGGAGACCATCGCGCATGTGCTTGGAAATGTACTTCTGGCAACGGCTGCCGCGGCCGTGTTCATGCTGCCCGCAGTCTTTTTCGGAAGCCCCGGCTCCTTTGGAATTGTGACCATGAAGGTTTTTGAATCGGTGCTGGTTCTGACGATGCTGAATGAGGACGTCTCCTGGAAGAATATGACGGCGGCGATGAGAGGTTTTCATATGCCGGGTGTTTTTGTTCTGACACTGGATATGACGGTACGGTTTCTGTATCTTCTCGGAAGCTTTTCCAATTCGGTTCTGGAGGCAGTTACGCTTCGCAGAGTCGGAGATCAGAACTGGAAGAACGCAGGAACGGGCGGAATTCTAGGGAATACCTTTCTGAAGGCACAGGAGATGTCGCAGGGAACAGGGGAAGCAATGCTTTGCCGGTGCTTCGACGGAATCTGTGAGGAGTCCGGAGACGGAAATCTGTTTTCCGGGCAAAGAGAGCAATCCGGGAAATTCACAGGAAGCGCGGCCTGGATGGGCAGATGGGCATTTCTTCTGATCCTTGCCGCAGAAATTTTATGGTTTGCAGTAACCGAGATGTGGATGAGAGCATCATGATTGAATTACAGAATATATCCTTTCAATATGCAGGCAGCGACGAGAAGGCGCTTGACGGAGTCAGTGCTGTTTTCGGGAAAGGGAAGTGCACCTGCATCACCGGACCGAATGGCTGCGGAAAGTCCACACTGTTCCGGATCCTTCTTGGGCTGGAAACGCCGTCAGAGGGGCATTACCTTCTGGACGGGGAAGAAATCACGGCAGCGAAGCTGAAGGACAGGCGCTTTGCCATGAATTTCCACAGAAAGGTCGGATTTGTTTTTCAGAACAGCGAGATACAGCTGTTTACGTCGAGTGTGGAGGAAGAGATTGCCTTCGGGCTTCGTCAGCTCCATCTTCCGGAGGAGGAAATCCGGAAGCGGACCGAAGAATTTCTGGAGCGTTTCGGACTTGCGAAGCTTCGGAAACGGGCGCCGTGGAGCATCAGCGGCGGAGAGAAGAAAAGGACGGCACTTGCGGCGGTTTTTGCGATGGAACCGGAGGTTCTTGTCATTGATGAACCGATCAGCGGACTGGACGAGGATGCCCAGGAGTGGGTGACGGATTTTCTGAAGGAGATTCGGGAAGAGAACCGGACAATCATCATCGGGACACATGACAAACGGCTTCTTGCGGGACTGGCGGATGCAGAGCTGCACATGAACAAGTATCACCGCGTGGAATTCACATCCGTTTACTGAATAAACCGTGGTAAAATAAAACATTATTTGTTATTTTTTCATTTTGAAGAAACTGGAAAAAAGAGCTGCAGAAGGTTTTGAATTCACAGAAGAATGACAGGAGGTAAAGGATCATGGCAATTACAAATTCCGTAGAAGAACTGGGACTGTGTGTCCTTCACATCGGCATCAACGCTGACGGGGAAGAAGATGGGAAGAAAATGGCTGAGCAGTTCCGCACATGGATGGGATTTATCCCGGATGAGAATCCGAATTCCATTTTCGCATCTCCTCTTATTGAAATCATGAAGTTCGGAGGCCCCGGCAGAAACGGTCACATCGCCATCGGAGCGCATGATGTGGACAAGGCAGCCGAGTATTTCAAGTCCACCGGCATGGGCGTGAAGCCGGAAACCGCCGTATACAATGAGGACGGGACTCTGAAGTTTATTTATCTGGACAAGGAAATCGGAGGCTTTGCCATCCATCTGAAGCAGTATTGATGATCCGATTCCGGCAGGGATGCAGCAGTGCATCGAGGCCGGAACCGCAGCGGACAGAGAATTTCATAGACAGGACAAACGGTGACCAGGATGAGAAAAATCGAGAAATTAAAGCTATACGCGCAGCAGCAGGAACCGCTTGTAGTAGCAAGTGACACCATACCGGATGAGCTCTTTGCGGTGAACCATGTGAACAGAGGACTTCGTGACCTGAACGGAAAGGGCGTTGTGACAGGTCTTACGAGTATCTCGGAAGTAATTTCCATGAAGAACGTGGACGGACAGAGAATTCCATGTGACGGAGAGCTCTGGTACCGCGGCTATCCGATTCAGGATCTGGTGTCGCGATATACGAAGCATGGATTTGGCTATGAAAATCTGACGTACCTGCTGCTCTTCGGCAATCTTCCGGATGAGCAGCAGGAGATGGATTTTATTGAGAATCTGGTGCTTTCCAGAAATCTGCCGACCAATTTCACCCGCGATGTCATTATGAAGGCGCCGACCAAGGACATCATGAATTCCATGACACGGAGCATTCTGACACTCGCTTCTTACGACATCGATGCACAGGACATTTCCGTGGACAATGTCATCCGTCAGTCGATGATGCTGATTGCCGTGTTCCCGATGCTGGCAATCTACGCATATCATGCTTACAACTATGACAAGAAGCTGGAGAGCATGTACATTCACCGGCCGGACCCGAAGCTGTCCACAGTAGAGAACATTCTTCTGATGCTTCGGCCCAATCAGAAATTTACGACCACCGAAGCCAAGGTTCTGGATGCTGCACTGATGCTGCATATGGAGCATGGCGGCGGTAATAACTCCACATTTACAACAAGAGTGGTGACGAGCTCCGGCTCCGATACCTACGCGACCATTGCGGCGGCCATGTCCTCTCTGAAGGGACCGCGGCACGGCGGCGCGAATCTGAAGGTCATGGACATGATGGATGAAATTAAGGCAAGTGTTCAGGACTGGACGGATGACGATGAGGTTCGTGCATATCTGGAGAAGCTTGTGGACAAGCAGGCCTTTGACAAGAAGGGCCTGATTTATGGTATGGGCCACGCTGTTTACTCCATTTCGGATCCCAGAGAGCGGATCTTCAAGGACTTTGTGACGAAGCTCGCCGTGGAAAAGGGAGCAGAGAAGGAACTCGCTCTTTACAATCAGATCGAGAAGCTTGCGCCGCAGGTGATTGCGGAAAAGCGTCATATTTATAAGGGCGTCAGTCCGAACGTTGACTTCTACAGCGGCTTTGTTTACAACATGCTCGGGATTCCGAAGGAGCTGTATACGCCGCTCTTTGCCATTGCGCGAATCGCCGGCTGGAGTGCGCACCGTCTGGAGGAAATCGTAGAAGCCGGAAAGATCATGCGTCCGGCATACATTTCTGTTATGGAAGAGAGGGCAGGGGAAAATGCATTATTCTGAAACGGAGAAGCAGTATCATACACAGGTCGGACCCGAAGACATCGGACGCTATGTGATTATGCCCGGTGATCCGAAGCGCTGTGCCAAGATTGCGAAGTATCTGGAGAATCCTGTTCTGATCGCAGATTCCCGGGAATATGTGACCTACACCGGAGCTCTTCTCGGAGAGAAGGTGTCGGTGACCTCCACAGGAATCGGCGGGCCTTCTGCTGCCATTGCAATGGAAGAGCTGATAAAGGCGGGGGCGGACACCTTTGTGAGAATCGGAACCTGCGGAGGCATTCAGCCGGAGGTAAAGAGCGGAGATGTTGTCATTGCCACAGCGGCGGTCCGGATGGATGGAACGAGCAAGGAATACGCGCCGCTTGAATTTCCTGCCGTTGCAGATCTTACCGTGACAAATGCGCTTGTTGCCGCAGCCGGGGAAGAAGGTGCCCGTGTTCACACGGGTGTTGTGCAGTGCAAGGATTCCTTCTACGGACAGCACGATCCCTCTGAGATGCCGGTTTCCTATGAGCTTGCGAACAAATGGGAGGCCTGGAAGCGGCTTGGCTGCCTTGCCTCTGAGATGGAATCCTCCACGCTGTTTGTTGTGGGGTCCTTCCGCCGTGTGCGGTGCGGGTCCTGCTTCCTTGTCATGGCGAATCAGGAAAGAGAAAAGCTCGGACTGGAAAATCCCGTGGTACATGATACCGACGGAGCCATTCGGGTGGCGGTCAGCGCAGTAAGGAAGCTGATTGAAGAGGACCGCAGGAAATAAGAAAAGACGAAAGAGAAGGACGGTGTAACCTATGGAATCCGATTATATTGCTGCAAGGAAGCTTGGCCTTCGTGAAATGAAACAGGCGGCATTGGAGAAACGTTCTCCCTATCCGGCTGTTCTGGATCACATCATTGAAGGCGAGGGCAAGCTTGCCGAGATCAAGATAGGACTTCTGGAAATTCCTCTGAATATGATTGACGGAACGAGAACGGAAGGCAGAACCTCTGCATTTGCGGCGAATTTTATGCCGGTCCTGAAATCGGACACGGAATTTGCCCGCAAGTGGTCGGATCTTTATGAGTCCCAGATGGAAGAAGGAATCCGTGACCCGATCAAGGCCTATGAGTATATGACGAGGTTTTACGTGGAAGAGGGCAATAAGCGGGTGTCCGTCAGCCGCTTTGTCGGAGCCTCCGCCATTCATGCCGATGTGATCCGCGTTATGCCGAAGAAGGCGGATACAAAGGAATACCGCGTGTACCGTGAGTTCCTTGAGTATTTTAATGTTAACCGGATGTATGACGTTGTTTTCACGGAGGAGGGAAGCTACCGGAAATTTGCTGCCTGCCTCGGACAGACCATGGACAAGCCCTGGCCGTCGGAGGTGAGAGAAGACATCAAGGCAGCCTATGCGGTGTTTGTACAGGTGTATCACCATGAGGGTGAGAAGCGCAGGATGACCCTTCCGGACGGCGATGCCTTCCTGACCTATCTGAATTTCTATCCGATTCAGAGCCTGATCAATGAACCGAGAACCCTTCTGGAAAACCGGATTGACCGCCTGTGGAAGGAGTTTCTGGTTGATGCCAACGAGGATGGCATCACACTGGTGGAGACGCCGGACGAAATCCGAAGCGAGAAGACGGCGTTTGATACGCTCCGCGGAATTCTGCAGACGAAGCCTCATTATTCCAGGGAAAATCCCCTTCATATGGCTTTTATTTATCCCAAGACGGCAGACAATTCCGGCTGGATTTACGGACATGAGCTGGGACGCAACTACGTGGAGAGTCACTTTGGCGGACTGGTAAAGACGGAGAAGTATGAAAACTGCAGTACCGATGAAGAGGTGCGCAAGGCAGTCGATGCGGCAGTGGCGAATCATGCGGAGATGGTGTTTACCATTTCTCCGACGCAGATGGATGAAACCCTGCGCTCTGCCATTCACTATCCGGATACGAAATTCCTGAACTGCTCCATCAACCTTTCGCACAATGCGGTTCGCACCTATTACGGAAGAATGCATGAGGCGAAGTTCCTGATGGGAGCGATTGCGGCGAGCGTTGCGAGCAACCACAAGATCGGCTATGTGGCGGATTATCCGATTTACGGAATTGTTGCAGGAATCAATGCATTTGCAATCGGAGCCGGGATGATTGATCCCAAGGCGAAGATCCATCTGAAGTGGTCGACGGACAAGGACATGAACTGGCGAAAGGATTTCGAAGACGAGGGTGTCTACGTTGTTTCGGGGCCGGATTTCATCCGGCCGGCGCAGGCATCCCGTGAATACGGAATCTATCAGAGAGATCTGGAAGGGAATGTTATCAATCTGGCGGCACCTGTGTGGAACTGGGGCACATATTATGAGCTGATTGCCCGAAATGTTCTGGAGGGCACCTGGGATGCCGCCGGACAGGCGGCAGAGGACCGCTCTACCAATTACTGGTGGGGGATGTCTGCCGGTGTGATTGATGTCATTCTTTCCGAGAAGCTCCCGTATTATTCGAAAAAACTGGTGGATACCTTCCGGAGCGGCATTGTTTCGGGAAGGATCAGTCCCTTTATGGGAGAGCTCCATTCTCAGAGCGAGCTGATCCGTCCGGATACTTCGCGCGGACTCTCCAACGAGGAGATCATCACGATGAGCTGGCTGAATGACAACGTCATCGGCAGCCTTCCGAAGAAGGAAGCATTGAACGAAGAAGCCAATGCTGCCGTTGATGTCAGCGGTGTCAGCGGCGTGGGAACAGATGGAGGGAACAGTTCTGCGGCAGCCCTTGCGGCAGCAGGACATGAAGATGCAACGGGGATGGAGTAATTTCTGTTATGAAGATTCTGGTAATTGCCGACGAGGAAGTAAAGAGCCTTTGGGACTATTATGACCGCGAGAAAACGAAGGATGTTGATCTTATCATTTCCTGCGGAGATCTGAAGCCGCAGTATCTGGAATTTCTGGAGTCAATGGTAAACTGCCCTCTTCTGTATGTGCGCGGCAATCATGATTCCAAATACGACCTGAATCCTCCGCTCGGGTGCAATCATATTGATGACAAGGTGTATGATTATAAAGGTCTTCGGATCGCGGGCCTTGGCGGCAGCATGCGCTATCATCTGGGCGAGGACATGTATACGGAAGCAGAGATGAGCAGGCGGATCGCGAAGCTGAACCGCCAGATCCTTCTGATGAACGGTGTGGATATTCTTGTCACACACGCGCCTGCCAGAGGGTACGGAGACATGGAGGACCTTCCGCATCTTGGCTTTGAATGCTTCAACGAATTTATGGAGAAGTGGCATCCCAAGTATATGCTTCACGGACACGTTCATAAAAGCTATCAGTATAAATTTGTCCGGGAACGGGAGCATGCGAGCGGAACGAAAATCATCAATGCTTACGAATATACCACATTGGACATTGGTGATGACGAGCATCCGGCACAGGGAAGAACCGGCTCTGCTTTATATGATCTGTATATGAATCTGAAGATCAGGAAGTAAGCTTCCGGCTCAGCATCGTATATTCTTCTTATGAAATGATCAGAAAATGCCGCAGTGAGCGGCAGGGGAGGACATTATTATGGAAATGCAGATGGAGTTCAAGCGGAAATTGCCGATTCCGCAGGAGATCAAGCGTGAATTTCCGCTTTCAGCCAGGGTACGGCAGGTGAAGGAGGAACGCGACCGGATCATCGAGGATATTTTCTATGGAAAGGATGATCGCTTTCTTCTTGTCATCGGGCCGTGCTCGGCCGACCGCGAGGATGCGGTGCTGGAATATATGACCCGCCTTGTGAAGGTGCAGGAGAAGGTCAAGGATAAGATTTTCATCATTCCGAGAGTCTATACGAACAAGCCAAGGACCAAGGGTGTCGGCTATAAGGGAATGCTCCATCAGCCGGATCCGGAAAAGGGCGAGGATATGCTGGCAGGCATCATCGCCATTCGTCAGATGCATACGCATGTGGTGGAGGAGACCGGCTTTACCTGCGCAGAGGAAATGCTCTATCCGGAGAATCACCGCTATCTTTCGGATCTTCTTGCCTATGTGGCCATCGGAGCACGTTCGGTGGAGGATCAGCAGCACCGTATGGTGGCAAGCGGAGTCGGAATTCCGGTCGGCATGAAGAACCCGACGGGTGGAGATATCTCTGTCATGATGAATTCCATTACGGCGGCACAGAACAGTCAGACCTTTCTGTACCGCGGCTGGGAGGTTGTGACCACAGGAAATCCGATGGCACATGCCATTCTCCGCGGCTATGTCGACAATCACGGAAGAAGCCACGCAAATTATCATTATGAGGATCTGCGGAATCTGAAGGAAGCCTATGACAAAGCGCAGCTTCAGAATCCGGCCGTTCTGGTAGACTGCAATCACTCGAATTCCGGCAAGCAGTATCTGGAGCAGATCCGCATCGCAAAGGACGTGCTGCATTCCATGCGGGCTTCGGAGGACATTCGCGGACTGGTGAAGGGTCTGATGATTGAAAGCTATTTGGAGGACGGTGCCCAGAAGATCGGAGAAGGCGTATACGGGTGTTCCATCACGGATCCCTGCCTTGGCTGGGAGAAATCCGAGAAGCTGATTTATGATCTGGCGGAAGAGCTCTGACAGAAGAAAGCTATTCATATATGAATGCCCTGACGGAAAGACAGGGGCGGGGATGGATCCCCGGGAAGAAAAGATCTGCGAAGGGGTCCGGTGAGCTGTTTCCTCTGGTGGAGCAGCAGTATGAAATTACGGTCCGGGCCATCCGCGAATATGAGGCGGCGCTTTCGCAGAATCCTGCGAAGTGAAATAAGTTTGTTTACAGGATAAAAGAGGAGACGCTGTACGTGAAACAGGACGTATGGCGTCTTTTGTACGGAAAATACAGGAGCAGGCAATGACGGAAGAAGAGCTGAGCAGGAAAGTCGATGAAATCGCCGCGAAGATGACCACAGAAGAGAAGATTGCCTTCTGCAGCGGCAAGGACTTCTGGCATACCAGGGAAATGGCAGGCTGCGAAGTCCCGGAAATGATGATGACAGACGGACCGAACGGTCTCCGCAAACAGAACGGGAAGCCGGATGCACTGGGGGCGGAAGGCTCTGAGGAGGCAACGTGTTTTCCGACGGCGGTGACGGCGGCGCAAACCTGGAACCGGAAGCTCTTATACGAGGAAGGCCGTGCCATCGGGGAAGAGGCAAAAGAGGCAAGGGTCGGGGTTGTCCTGGGGCCCGGTGTCAATATCAAGCGAAATCCCCTGTGCGGAAGAAATTTCGAATATTATTCCGAGGATCCCTATGTGGCGGGAGAGCTGGGAGCTTCCTTTGTGGCCGGCATGCAGAATGAAACCGGAATCGGGGCAAGCCTGAAGCATTTTGCCTGCAATTCGCAGGAATACAGAAGGCTTCAATCCGACTCGCAGATAGACGAGAGAACACTTCGTGAAATCTATCTGCGTGCGTTTGAGAAAGTGGTGAAAAAGGCGCAGCCTGCTACGGTGATGTGTGCCTACAATCAGATCAACGGCACCTTCTGCAGCGACAGCAAAAAGCTTCTGACGGATATCCTCCGAAAGGAGTGGGGCTTTAAGGGCGCTGTGGTCACGGACTGGGGAGCTCTGCATAACAGGACAGAAGCCTTTCGTGCGGGCTGTGATCTGGTGATGCCCGGGGGCTCGGCGATGGGGGAGAAAGAGGCCAGAAAGGCTCTTGACCAGGGAAAACTGGACATAGAATGCGTCAATGCATCCGTGAAGCGCCTGCTGACGCTGGTTCTTCGAAGAAGTGAGGCACTGGAAAAAGCCAAGGATTACTCCTATGACCGGACGGCGCACCAGATGACCGCGCAGCGGATTGCGGAGGAGGGAGCGGTGCTCCTGAAAAATGATGGCGCAATCCTCCCTCTGGAGAATACAAGAGAGGTGGTCCTCATCGGCCGGATGGCGGTCTCCATGCGCTATCAGGGAGGCGGAAGCTCGCACATCAATCCGACAAAGCTGACGCAGGTCCGGGAGTGCATTCCGGATGCTGCTTATGTGGAAGGCTGTGACGAAGAAGGAAATGTCACGGAGGAGAGTCTGGAGGAGGTTACCCGGGCAGCAAAGAGGGCCAGAAAGGCGGTTGTTTTTGTCGGGCTGACGGACCGCTATGAGTCGGAAGGCTTCGACCGCAGGGATCTTTCGATTCCGATCGGACACAACCGCATGGTGAAGGCTGCGCTTGCAGGAAACCCGAATGTGATTGTGGTTCTGATGGGCGGGAGCCCGATGAAGCTTCCCTGGAGAAATGAGGTAAAGGCCATCCTCTACACAGGACTTTGCGGTCAGGCCGGCGGCACAGCCATCGCAAACCTGTTGACCGGAAAAGTCAATCCGTCCGGAAAGCTTACGGAAACCTGGCCGCTGGAGGAAATTGACATTCCGTCCTATGGACCGTACGGGAAAAAGAATGCGCAGTACCGGGAGGGAATTTATGTGGGCTACCGCTATTATGAAAAGGCGGGACAGCCGGTTGCGTATCCCTTTGGCTATGGACTTTCCTATACAAAATTTGAATATACGAATCTTCTGATCAGTGACCGGCAGGTGACGGTGCAGGTCCGCAATGTCGGAAACCGGGCAGGCAGTGAAGTGGTGCAGCTCTATATGGCGAATCCGCAGGATGGCACCTATCGGCCGCTCAAGGAGCTTCGCGCCTTTGAGAAGGTTTTCCTGCAGCCGGGAGAGGGGGCAATGGTGACGTTCCTTCTGGCAAGCCGTGATTTTGCCATTTATCAGGATGGATGGAGAATTCCGACCGGAACCTATGCGGTGCTTGTCGGATCCTCTTCGGCGGATATCCGGCTTTCCCAGCAGGTGATCGTGGAGGAAGAAAAGGTGCCGGCACCCGCCTGGCTTCCGGGCAGCTGGTATGCTAAGCCCGCGGGGCAGCCTTCCATTGGCGAATGGCGGCACATTATGGAAAATCTTCCGGAAGAAGCAAAGGACGCTGAGCCCGGGAGCTTCTCGGAGGAAAGCTCAATCTCGGAGATGGCACCCTGCAGCAGAATCTGCCGCATGGTGTACCATGGAATGAAAAGAGCCTGCATGAAGCAGTCCGGCTGCCCGGAATGGAATGAGGACGATCCGGTCTATCGGATGTCGCTGTCCACTTCAGCGGATATTCCGGTCCGGGCGCTGAGGTCCTTTGCGCCCGGGGTTCCGGCATTTGCGTTGAAAATGCTGGTGTGGTTTGCAAATCACGGAAGAAATCAGGCATCCAGTCCAAGCCGGTTTCTGCGCCAGTAAGCGCCCATGGTCATGCCGGGCGTGAAGGTGACATCACGGCAGAGATATTCTTCGAGCCCGGCAGCGGCGGGAGAAAACTGCGCGGCCTCTTCTTCGGAAGAGAATTCAATCTCCGCATAGAAAAATGCGGTCGGAGCAGCTTCGTCCACGGCATTCACCTCCAGGCGATGTCCGTCCGGGAGCAGATAGGTTCTCCGAAGCTTTGGGATGAGGGGAAGACCGATCAGATCCTGAAGCTGTTCAAAGTGCTCTGCGGAAATCGGAAATTCAATTTCCTTGCGGGTGAGCCCGTTGCCGCGGCTCTTAAAGCAGAGAATATAGTCCGTCTTTTCCCCGGCAATGGTTTCCTCGCGGATGCGGACGGTGGGCTCTATCGTGAGATAGCCCTGGCGCATGAGCTCCTCCTTGAGCAGAGGAAGGTCCGCGCCGCAGTCCTTCGGCCATCCGCTTACCAACCATTTGCGTTCGATTTCGAGGGGGGATTTGTCTGCAGAATTCATCATATACAGCTCCTTCTCCGGTTATGGAAACAGATTATGTGCAGAAAATGATGCGGATCCGGAGAGAAACGCAAAAAAGCGTTCCTGCGCCGGATAATTATCAGTTTACAGAGGAAACAAAAATCGTCAAGAAAGGGATGCAATGAATAATTTCAAGATGATCGTCAGCTATGATGGGACTCGCTACTACGGATGGGAGCATCAGCCGAATACGGATATGACCATTCAGGGAAAGCTGGAGACGGTGCTGACACAAATGCTGGAAACTACCTCCGGGAAAACACCGGATCGGCCGGTCACCGTCATCGGAGCAGGGAGGACGGACGCCGGCGTGCATGCAAGAGCGATGACGGCAAATGTCCTTCTGGATACCGATCTTTCCGCAGAAGAAATTCAGAGGTATATGAATCGCTACCTTCCGGATGATATCAGCGTGAATGAAGTGAAGCTTGCGGCGGAACGTTTCCACAGCCGCTTCAAGGCGACGGGAAAGACCTATCGTTATACACTCTGGTACAGTGAAGACGGGAAAAAGCCTGTTTTTGACCGGAAATACGTCTGGATGCTGAAGGAAGCGCCGGATATGGAGAAGATGAGGGAAGCGGCCGCGCGTCTTGCCGGTGAGCATGACTACAAGAGCTTCTGCGGAAACTCACACATGAAGAAGTCTGCGGTTCGTGTGGTGGATACCATCCGGATCGAGGAGACGGGAAACTATATCCGGATTTATTATCATGGGACCGGCTTTCTGCAAAATATGGTGCGAATTCTTACCGGAACAATTCTGGAAGCTGGTTATGGACGTCTTGCGCCGGAGGACATGGACCGGATTCTGGAAGCAAGGGACCGCAAAAAAGCTGGCCCGACCGCTCCTGCAGCAGGCCTGTGTCTGTTGAAGGTAGATTACGAATAAAAAAGGCCCGGGGGAATGCGGAATCATCGCCTTCTCCCGGGCCTTAAAAATCGGAAGGCTTCAGTAATAGCCTACCTCAAAATGCATGATCACAGCGATGTCACGGATGAATTCTCCCTCCTTCAGAGGAATGTCCTCGTGATCGGAAATAAACGGCATCTCTGCGCCGTATTCGTCATCCTCGTCCATCTGGACCTCGATCCAGTCCTTTTCCGCTGCAATGGCGGCATCAATCGCCTCGTCAATCGAGCTGCCCTCGAAGGTGCAGTCGTCCAGATCCGGGAAATAGCCGGTGTAACGGCCGTCTGCATTTTTCTGCAGAACAGCAGGATAAGTAAATGTCATGAATAAGCCTCCTTGTCAGTATGTGGGCTGCAGAAGGGGGCTTGCTCTGCCTTTTCTGCAGCACTCTGAGTATACGTTTTCTGCGGCAAATGTGCAAATCCCGCAGGGGATGCCGGGGCATGCCGCAGGAAAATGCCGGTTTTCTATTCTGCCGGGCCCCTTCGCCTCTGCGAGATGGCATCTGCGAGGTGCAGAATTCCGTCCGCGAAGCACACGATGCCGGTGACAAAGGTAAAGCCTCCGACGGCGCCGCTGGGAGCAATCAGGATAAAGACCGCCATCAGTGCCAGCAGAACTGCCTCTGCAATGCTCCAGAAGAAGCGGAAGGAATGTCTCTTCTGTCCTTTGATGCGGTCCGCAATGTGATAAGCCATCAGAAGAAAGAGCGTTCCGAAAATCGCATTGGAGAGGAGCATCAGCGCGCCGTCCTTGATCAGAATCATCAGATAAATGGCGATGCTGGCAAGGCAGATGAAGGCCTGTGTCTGCATGGCCTTGAGATCCCAGTGAAGAGCCTTCAGCCGGCGGAAGGTGTAGACCAGTTCAAAGGCGGCAAAAGCGGTCATTCCGATGGCGATGGACAGAGGCAGCAGCTCATTGGGAATCAGCATGGCGCACAGTCCGGACACAATCAGAAGAAGCGCTCTTGTCAGAACGGAATTCTTCAGGAGATTGGTCAGCCGGTAGGTCCAGGTGTCCTGTGATTTCTGCCCGGTTACGGCGGCAACGGGAAGTGCCCTTGCCACATCGAGTGTAACCGGACTGATGTGGGAGACGGTTCCGAGCATCTTCTCAAGACCGTCCGGGCCAACTCCGGAGAGCTCATTGAAGTTTGTGATGCCGCATGCACCGATGGTGTCGAACAGATCATTGACGAAGGTTTTGCGGTCTTCTACGTTGGAGACGCCTCCGATCCACTGGTCAAGGACCTGACCGATCCAAATGCTGCCGGGCGCATTGGAGGAAACCAGATCAAGTCCCCCGTCCCTCAGCTGCCAGGTCAGAATGCCGTGCTGAAGAACGCCGCGGGCATTGCTTCTTACGATGCGGTTGTCGGTGACTGGCATTTCGAAAATCTTTCCGATGACATCGTATTCCGGGACGATTTTGGTGGTAATGGGATCAATCCTCGCAATGACAGAGGTATCGAGCACATCCGGGCAAAGGCCCGGTCCGTCATTGACATAGACGTGCAAAAGCTGTCCGAACTGTTCCTTCGGGAGAAGGCAGGAAGCATAAAGCGCAAGATTGGCACCCTTGGAGTGTCCTCCGATGTAATAACGAAGATCCGGCTGCATCACGCGCATCAGATAGGAAAGCGCCTGCTCCTGCGCGGGAATTTTCTCAAAGGAAAGCATGAAATCCTCTTTCCAGCCGACAAGGGAATCATCGGTTCCGCGAAAAGCGATGAATGCGGTATCTCTGGAGATGCGAAAGGTCACGGCGGAAAACTGAATCTGCTGCTGCGGATCCAGAATGTCCTCGTAGTTGGTCATAAGGAGCGACCCGAAGCGCCTGGATGCTGCAGCGGCGCGCGCGAATTCCTCATACTCGTCATGATTCTCTTCCCCATCTGCAACGAGTGTACGAATTCCGCTGCGGTCCAGAAGGGCCTGCACGACATCGCGCAGGGCAATGACCTCTCCGTGAGGGAAAACACTGCTCATATCAATGTAGGAAAGCTGGCACAAGACCAGATTGTCCAGTTCGGTCAACGGACGCTCGGCAAACGAAAGATCGCCGCGCCAGATGACATAATCCTGTAAATTTGCCATTTCAGATTGCCTCATATTTCCTGTAAGTCATAATTACGGTAAGTGTAACATAATTTCCGGCTTTTCATTATAATAAAGGAAGTTGGAATACAGACAATTTGCGGGAGAATGTGTGAGCGAGACAATTCTGAAACGGATCGCCGTGATAGCGATGCTGATTGATCATGCGGCGGTTATTTTTCTTGAGAGAGCGGTGCAGCCGGAAACCGGCCTGATGCTGGCGGTTTCTTCCGATTCCCTGTACCGGCTGGACCGGATCCTGAGGGCAGTCGGGAGGCAGGCTTTTCCGATTTTTGTCTTTTGCATTGTGGAGGGCTTCTTCCACACGGCAAACCGGGGAAAATATCTCGGAAGACTTTTCGCTGCGGCTGCGGTCTCGCAGCTTCCGTTTTATCTGATGAACAATACGGGACCTGTCGGCTCGGAGCTTCCGGTGAGCCTGAATACGCTGGCGACGCTGGCAGCAGGGCTCCTTCTTATCATGGTCATTGACAGGATTCTGGGGCCGGAGCACGGAGCCTTATCCGGAGCCTCCGGCATCTTCCGCGCAGTCTCCGCACTTCTTGCTGTGGCGCTCTTCTGGGAGGCCGCAGAGAGCCTCCGGCTGGATTACGGCGGAATGGGGGTTACGGCGGTTCTGCTCCTGTATCTTCTTCATGGCATGCCGAAGCTTGCTCCGGCTGCGCTGTGGCTGTGGCTTGGCTGCGCCGACGCGCATGAGTGGTTTGCGCTTCCCGCCTGTCTTTTCCTGTATCTGTATAACGGAAAACGCGGGACGGAAGGAATGGGACCGGCCCGAAGGAAGGCGGAAAAGTATTTCTTTTATGTGTTTTACCCCCTGCATCTGGTGCTTTTGTGGGGGATCCGGGAGATGATTTAGCCGGTCAATGAACCGGGGAAAAGGGGGCCTGTATGGAACTGGTATTCGTGGGAGCAGATCATGAGGTGACGGGAAGCTGTCATTATCTGCGGGCAGGAAGCAGGAACATTCTGGTGGATTACGGAATGGAGCAGGGGAAGAACCTGTTTGAAAATGCACCGCTTCCTGTGAAGCCGGAGAACATTGATTATGTCTTTCTGACGCATGCACACATTGATCATACCGGTATGCTGCCGAAGCTCTATGCGGATGGCTTCCGGGGCCGGATCCTCTGCACCGAGGCGACAAAGGAGCTTTCGGATGTGATGCTTCGGGACAGTGCCCACATTCAGACGCAGGAGGCGGAGTACCGGAACCGCAAGGCAGGAAAAAAAGGATCTCCTGACCGCGTGGAGCCGGTGTACACGATGCAGGATACCATGAATGTTCTGCAGCTCTTTGAAGCCTATCCGTACAATGAGATCCTTACGCTTGGAGATGAGATCTCCTTCCGCTTTACGGATGTGGGTCATCTTCTGGGGTCTGCAAGCATTGAGCTGTGGCTGAGAGAGCGGGGGGAGGAGCGCAAGATTGTATTTTCCGGGGATATCGGGAACAAGAATCAGCCGCTTCTGCGGGATCCCGTATTTACGAAGGAAGCCGATTATGTCGTGATGGAATCCACCTACGGCACAAGACTGCACGAAAAGATTAAGAGAGACCATACTCTGCAGCTTGCAGAAGTCATCCGTGATACCATGCGGCGCGGCGGAAATGTGGTCATTCCGGCCTTTGCGGTTGGCAGAACGCAGGTGATGCTCTCCTTTATCCGGCAGATCAAGGATCAGAATCTGGTTCCGGAGAATAACGATTTCCCGGTTTATGTGGATTCGCCGATGGCGGTGGAGGCAACGGGAATTTTTGAAGATAACGAGAGCGAGTGCTACGATGATGAGGCCAGGGCGCTTCTGAATCAGGGAATCAACCCGCTGGCCTTTCCCAATCTTCATCTGTCCATCACGACAGAGGAATCCATGGCGATCAACGATGACCGCGTGCCGAAGGTGATCCTGTCCGCCTCCGGAATGTGCGATGCGGGAAGAATCAAGCATCACATCAAGCATAACATCGGAAATCCGGATTCCACGATTTTGTTTGTCGGATACCAGTCAGAGGGAACTCTGGGAAGACGCCTTCTGGACGGCGCGGAGAAGATCAGGCTGTTCGGAGAAGAGTACGATGTGAAGGCGAGAATTGCCCGGATTGACGGACTGTCCGGCCATGCGGACAAGGAGGGACTTCTGGAGTGGATCTCGGCCTTTGAGACGAAGCCGAAGCAGGTCTTTGTGGTTCATGGCGATGACGAAACGGCCACTGCTTTTGCGGAGTGTCTGGAGCAGGAGAAGGAGCTGAAGGCCATGGCTCCCTATTCCGGGACAAAATATGACCTGATTTCCGGCTCGTTTATCCGGATTGCAAAGCCGGTGCCTGTGGCAGGAAAAGAAAAATCTGCGGTGCGCACGACCTCGGATTCCTTCACAAAGCTTAAGATTGCGGCGAAGCGCCTGGACGGCGTCATAAGCAAGGCACAGGGACTGCCGAACAAGGAGCTGGACGCTTTTACAAGGGAGCTGAACGATCTGTGCAGAAAATATCAGATCTGATATGATAACGGGAAATGAAAAAGCCATGGGAGGTTTACGGTTATGGCATTGATTGATGACAATTTTATCCGGATGTGCAATGACATTCTGGAGCACGGGACGACAACGGAGGGACAGAAGGTCCGGCCGCACTGGCCGGACGGAACACCGGCCTATACGATCAAGACCTTTGGCGTGGTGACGCGATATGACCTTCAGAAGGAGTTCCCGGTTCTGACGCTTCGGAAGACTCCGGTAAAGAGCGCGCTGGATGAGCTTTTGTGGATCTGGCAGCAGAAGTCCAATAAGATCTCCGAGCTGCATTCCGGTGTCTGGGATGAATGGGCTGACGAGAAGGGAACGATCGGAAAGGCCTACGGGTATCAGATGGCGGTGAAGAACCGCTATTACGACGTCACAGAGGAGGGCCTTCGCCGCGCCTTCGGAGCTGCATTTGCAGACGCGGTTCCGGAGACGGAGATTGTCACGGATGTCCTTATTCCGGAGACCGAGGAAATGAAAAGGGCACATGCACTGAAGGGACCGGATGGCTGCTGGTACATGGATCAGGTGGACCGTGTGATTTATGATCTGAAGAACAATCCGTTTTCCAGACGGATTCTGACCAGCATCTATACCTTCAGTGATCTTCATGCGATGAATCTGCATCCCTGCGCATACAGCATGACGTTCAATGTGATTCAGAAGCCCGGGCATGAGAAGCTGACACTGAATGGAATTCTGAATCAGAGATCCCAGGACATTCTGGCTGCCTTTGCGTGGAACGAGTGGCAGTATGCCTGCCTTCTTGCGATGCTCGCACAGGTCTGCGATATGGAAGCCGGTGAGTTTGTTCACGTTGTTGCGGACGCGCATATTTATGACCGCCACGTGGATGCAGTGAAGGAGCTGATGTCCAGAACGCCGCAGCCTGCGCCGAAGGTCTGGATCAATCCGGACATCCACGACTTTTATCAGTTTACAAGAGATGATGTAAAGCTGGAGAACTATCAGGTAGCGGGAGATCAGATCAGGGACATTCCGATCGCCATTTAACGGAAGGAAAATAACCGCAGGAAAGAGGAGCAGAATATGCAGGCAATTGTAGCAGTAGATCGCAACTGGGGAATCGGATATAAGGGAAGCCTTCTGGTCAGCATTCCGAATGACCACAAGATGTTCCGTCAGGAAACCAAGGGAAAGACCATCATCTATGGAAGAAAAACACTTGAAACCTTCCCGATGGCGCAGCCTCTGGATCAGAGACGCAATGTCATTCTGTCAGGAAATCCCGCCTATACGGTGCGCGGCGCAGAGGTTGTACACAGCATAGAGGAGCTTCTGGAGCTGTTGAAGGACGAGGATCCGGACAGCCTGATGGTCATCGGCGGAGCTTCCGTCTATAAGGAGCTTCTTCCTTATTGTGATACCATCCATGTAACCATGGTGGATTACGCGTATGAAGCGGATGCTTATTTTCCGGATCTGGATGCGGATCCGGAATGGGAAAAAACCATGGAAGGCGAAGAACAGACGTATTTTGACATTCCCTACACGTTTGTGAAATACGAGCGGGTAAAGAAATGACGAAGAGAACGAAGCTGGGAATTCTGAGGCGGCGTCTGAGAATGCGCGTGGTTCCCATGGCTTTTGCGGCGCTCCTTGCCGTGTCCGCCGCCGGCTGCGGAAAGGTGGTCTTTGTGACCGGGCTGGACCGGGATGAGCTGTTTAATGTCGGGGATCAGAGCGGCTCCTGCAGGGAGCTGCGGGTATACCTTACCACAATGGAGAACCGCTACAAGGAGGACTACGGGAGTGATGTTTTCACCCGCTCCGGGAACGAAACGGTGGGAAATTCTCTGAAGGAGAATGCACTGGAGCGGCTCGTCAAGGTAAAGGCTCTGAATCAGATTGCATCCGCGGAAGGAATTCTTCTGGATGAAACCGAGATTTCGGATGCAAGGAAGCGGGGGGCAGCGTACATGGAAAGCCTTTCGGATGCGGAGAAGGATTACCTTGGCATTTCGGCGCTTGATGCCGAAGAGATGATGAAGGATTATCTGCTCGCAGCCAAAATGGCAGATCAGCTGGTTTCGGATGTTCCCCGTGAGGTCAGCGATGACGAGGCCAGAACCGTGACGGTTCAGAGCATTCTGGTGAAGACGTACACAGAGAACGCAGACGGCAGCAGGACGGAATTTGACGAGAGCAGGAAGGCGCAGGCCAAGGCCAGGGCGCAGGCCATCCGGGATGAAATTCAGAACGGAATGGACAATCTTCTCGGAATTACCTTTGCCGCTTACATTTCAAAATATAACGAGGATTCGGTCAGCACGTATACCCTTGCAAAGGGAGACGTAGACAGTGCCTTTGAGGAAGCGGCGTTCAGCCAGCAGGTCGGGACGATTTCGGATGTTGTCGAGACAAAGGACGGATACCGTATCATCAAGCCGATTGCGACCTCCGATGAGGCATCGCTGGAGTCCAACAAGGAGACCATTCTTCAGAAGCGTCTGGAGGAAGCCTATGATCAGGCCTATGACTCCTGTGTTTCCGGAATGGACTGTCAGCTGAACGAGGACCGGTGGAACCAGATAGCACTCTGCGAGGATCCGGAAGTTACCACGGACAGCTTTTTTGAGGTCGCAGCCGGAAATTGATCACGGTTGTTAGCACTCACCTTTGGTGAGTGCTAATTTTTTATTGACTTTGCCGGTGGCAGGGACTAGACTTGAGTTTATGAGAAAATGACCGTTTGTCATAGAAAGGAATGAGAATTATGGCAGAAAAAGGACAGTTATCCATTAACAGCGAGAACATGTTCCCGATTATCAAGAAATGGCTGTACAGTGACCATGATATTTTCTATCGTGAGCTGATTTCCAATGGCTGCGATGCAATTACAAAGCTGAAGAAGCTGGAAATGATGGGAGAAGCGGAGCTTCCGGAGGGCTGGAAGGCGAGAATCGACGTGGTTCTGGATCCCGAGAGCAAGACCATTCAGATTACCGATAACGGACTTGGCATGACCGCGGACGAGGTGAAGGAGTATATCAACAACATTGCCTTCTCCGGTGCGGAAGCCTTCATGAATAAGTACAAGGATAAGGCGAACAACGATCAGATCATCGGCCACTTCGGACTGGGCTTCTATTCGGCGTTCATGGTCTCTTCGCTTGTCACGATCGATACGCTTTCCTATCAGCAGGGAGCGAAGGCCGTTCACTGGGAGTGCGACGGCGGCAGCGAGTTCACCATGGAGGAGACCGACAGGAAGGAGGTCGGAACGACCATTACCCTCCATTTGTCGGAGGACTGCGTGGAGTTCTCGAATTACTATCGCGCCCGTGAGGTGATTGACAAGTACTGCGGCTTCATGCCGACCGAGATCTATCTGTCGGTGAAGGACACCAAGGAGACACAGACCATCAAGGAGTCGGAGCGCCGTCCGGACGATGTTGTCATTGAGGTGATCGAGTCGAAGAAGGAAGAAAAGGCAGAGGCAGCCTCTGCAGAGAGCAAGGACGAGGGAACGGAGGAGCAGACAGCACCGGAGCAGGCAAAGCCGGAGGAGAAGCAGCTTAAGATCCGCAAGCGCCCGGAGCTTGTCAATGATCCGAGTCCTCTGTGGATCAAGAATCCGAAGGACTGCACCGATGACGAATACAAGGAGTTCTACCGGAAGCTGTTCAATGATTACAAGGAGCCCTTGTTCTGGATCCATCTGAACATGGACTATCCGTTCAATCTGAAGGGAATTCTGTATTTCCCGAAGATCAATCTGGAATACGAATCCGCAGAAGGCGTGATCAAGCTTTACAACAATCAGGTCTTCATCGCGGACAACATCAAGGAGGTTATTCCGGAATTCCTGATGCTCTTAAAGGGTGTCATTGACTGCCCGGATCTTCCGCTGAACGTTTCGAGAAGTGCACTGCAGAACGACGGCTTTGCGAAGAAGATTTCGGATTACATCACGAAAAAGGTTGCCGACAAGCTTGCCGGAATGTGCAAGACCGATAAGGACAACTATGACAAGTACTGGGATGATATCAGTCCGTTCATCAAGTATGGCTGCCTCAAGGACGACAAGTTCTGCGAGAAGATGACGGATTACATCCTCTTCAAGGATCTCGACGGCAAGTATCTGACTCTGCCGGAGGCACTGGAGGTGAATAAGACCGATCCGGACGAGAAGGCTTCGGCAGTGGATGAGGACGGCAACAAGGTGGAAGCCGAGGTTGTCGACGAGAAAAAGGAAGAAGACAAGACTGCGGAAGAAGAGAAGAAGGAGCGCACAATTTATTATGTGACGAACGAGCAGCAGGGACAGTATATCCGTATGTTCCGCGACCATAAGCTGCAGGCCTTCATTCTGAATTCCAATATTGATTCTCCGTTCATCCAGCAGCTGGAGATGAAGAACGAGGGCATTCATTTTGCACGGATCGATGCGGGTGTGGATGAGGTTCTGAAGGGACGCACCAGCAAGAAGGATGCCAAGGCTCTGGAGGAGCAGAGCAAGGAGCTTGAGAAGACTGTCCGCAAGGCTCTTGGCAATGACAAGCTGAAGGTTGTTCTCGAGAATCTGAAGGAGAAGAATGTTTCTTCCCTTCTGAAGGTTGACGAGCAGAGCCGCAGAATGCAGGATATGATGAAGATGTATTCCATGGGCGGTTCGGATCTTGGCATGTTCGGGGATGAGGGACAGACCCTCATTCTGAATGCAAAGCACCCTCTTGTACAGTATGTGGAGCAGCACCAGGATGACAAGGATGCACAGACGGTATGTGCACAGCTGTACGATCTGGCAAAGCTTCAGAATGCGCCTCTTACCCCGGATGAAATGGCGAAGTTTGTTGCCCGCACGAACGAGATTATGATGATTCTTACGGGTGCCGGCAAAGAGGAAACATGTGCGGAGGCCGCACCGGAAGCCGCTGAGGAAGAGAAGACAGCACCAAACGGAGAAGAGAAGAACTGAGGACTCCTCTGCCGGGCTGCATCGTGTTTACAGAAGAAAGGGACGTCATCTGCTGGAGGCAGCAGATGACGCCCCTCTTTTTGACGGTGCTCCGACAGCGTGCTTCGGACTTCGGGGAGGATATGGTATAATATAATGTCGGGATCGGAGGCTTTGGGCACGATGCGCAGACTGCCGGATTTTGAATCCCGAAAAGAGTACATTTATCATTTACGTAAGGGAGTACACCATGCTGCAGTATCAGGAACGCGGGAAAATGGGCGGAGAGAAATTTCATATCAGAAAGGGATCCCTTACTTTTTCGGCAGATTCGATTGATATGGATCTGGTTCCCGGAGCGGCATATGAGGGCTCTTTTACGATTTACGGACCGGAGGGAAGGACGGCAAATGGTTTCGTTCTGTCCTCGGAGCCTGCCGTGCGTCTGATGACCAATATTTTTTCCGGGGCGAAGGAGGTCATTTCCTACCGTCTGGATGCTGCCGGGCTGTCTTCCGGAGATCAGCTGGACGGGAGCTTTTGGATTCTCTCTGACATGGGGGAATACGAAATCCCGTTTCATGCGAAGGTGAAGGACGAGACGCTGGAGTCCAGTCTTGGGCCGATGAAGAATCTTCTTCATTTTACCAATCTTGCCAGAGCGAACTGGAGAGAAGCGGCAGACCTGTTCTACCGGAAAGAGTTTGAGGCGGTCGCGGCAAAAGAGGGGGAGCGGATTCATTCCCTGTACCGCGGGCTTTCTGCCGTAAGCGGAAACGAACACAATATGGAAGAGTTTCTGATCGCTTCGGGGAAGAAGCAGCCTGTGGAATATACAGTGGATCAGAAGGAACTTGCAATGGATCTCCCGGCATCGCAGACGCAGAAGGTTTCTTGTCCGATTCGTCTGCGTCGAAACGGCTGGGGCTATACGAGAGTCCGGATTTTCACATCCGGTGATTTCCTTACCGCTGATGCCGGTGAACTGACAGATTCCCTGTTCCGGGATCAGACCGCTGTGGTTACGGTTACCGTAGATCCGTCCGCACTCCACGCGGGACGCAATTTCGGGGCGATTACGCTGCTTGCGGCTTACGGGGAAGCAATCCGGATCCCGGTGGTTGTCTCCAATGGAATGGGAACGGCGCTCCGTACGATCCACAGGAGAGAGCAGAAGCAGGTGATTCTGCAGATGATGCAGGAATATGTGCAGATGCGCTGCCACAAGTGCAGCGGAAAGACGTTTGCGGCCCACATGGGAGGTCTTGTACAGAAGCTCCAGGATGCGGACCGAAACAATCCGATGACGGCACTGTACAGGATCCACTATCTTCTGACGGTGCATAAGGAGCAGGAGGCCATCTGGGAGCTGGAGGCCCTCAACCGGAGATTATCCGGAACGGACGAGGAGCTCCCGCCGTTTTCCTCTTTCCAGTTCGATCTGGAGGATGATCTGACGTATGCATATCGGATGTATCTCACGGTCCTTTGTGCAGAGAGCGAAGCTGCAGGGACGCAGCCTTCCTTCCGCGCCATTGACGACGCTGTGAGGGAGCTTGCAAAGGAGCAGAGACGAAATCCGGAGAATTTCTGGATTACGTGGCTTCTTCTGTATGCCGACACGGAGCGGATGCGGCGGACGAAGGAAACGGCGCGCATGCTCCGAAAGAATTATGAAGCGGGCTGCCGTTCGCCTCTTCTGTATCTGGAATATTATCAGCTGATGCAGGAATCTGCGGATTTCTGGTATGAGCTGGGAGATATGGAGCTGCAAACCCTTTATTTTGCGGCAAAGCATGAGATATTGACTGAACCGGTCATTACGCAGCTGAACTATCTTGCAATCCGCAGAAAGACCTTCTCGGAGCGTCTGTTCCGGATTCTGGCAAAGGCATATGAGGCGAAGATACCGGATCTTCGGAGAAGGGATGTTCTGGAGAGCATCTGTACGCTCCTGATCCGCGGAAATGAAACCGATCCGTCCTGTTTTGTCTGGTACCAGAGAGGAGTGGACGCAGGACTTACGATTACGAGGCTCCTCGATTACTACATGCTGTCGCTTCCTGCGGATTATAAGGGCGGACTGCCGCAGATGGTGGTGCGGTATTTTGCATTTCAGAATTCACTTCCGGCTGCCGCAAGTGCGTATCTGTACCGCTATGTTCTTGAGAACAAGGAGAGCTGTGCGGAGCTGATGGATCAGTATCTGCCGCAGATTCTCCGCTTTACACAGGAGCAGCTTCTGCAGCAGCGGATGAGTCCGGATCTGGCCTTTCTGTACGAAGCATATCTGACCTCCGGGCGGGCGCTGGCGAATGAAGCTGCCGCTGCTGCGGTGCCGGCGGTATTTTCCTGCTTCGTCCGGGAGAAGACTGCCCGGGCAGGACGGCTTGTTCTTGTCTATCCTCATTTCGGAGAGGAGCAGCTTTTCCCTCTGAAGGAGGGAAGGGCATTTGTTCCGGTATACGGGGAGGATGCGGCCCTTTTCTTTGAGGAGGACAATGGAGACCGCCGGGTCGGAAGCCCGGATGAGGCGGAGCATCTTCTGAATTACCGGAAGCTTGCGAAGCTTTTGAGTCTGTACGGCGTCAGCAACATCGGCTTTGATCTGTATCTGGCAGGCCTTGGGAAAACAGACTACCCTGTTACAGAGGAGACCTCTGCAGTATACCGCAGTCTTGCGGAGAATCCGCTCATTCCGGAGAGCTTCCGGGGACATCTGCGGTCAGAGCTTCTTCGCTTTTATGAGAAGCAGGGAGATACGAAGAATCTGGATGATTTTCTGGAGAAGCTGAAGCCGGAGGGACTGGATGCCGAATCGCGCAATGAGATGCTGCGGGCGCTTTCCGTGCGCGGCTTTGCGGGTAAGGCAGCTTCCTGGGTGCAGAGATTCGGAACGAACGGAGTGGACGGAGATGTTCTTCTCCGCATATGCACGGAGCTGCTTGAGGAGAAGGTGCCTGCGGACGATGAGGATCTGACGGAGCTCTCCTTCCTGGCATTTTCCCGCGGGAGCTACAATGAGACGGTTCTTACCTTCCTCGCAGGCTTCTGGGACGGACTGACGAGTGAGATGAACCGGATTCGTCTGGCACTGAAGGGCTTTGATCTGGAGGCGGGAGTTCTGGAGCGGCGCATGCTGCGCCAGATGCTGTTTACCGGAGAATATCTGGAGTGCCGGAGTGAGCTGATTTCGGACTGCAGGAAGGACGGAACGGACTCGGAGCTTCTTGCAGATGCGCTGGCACAGGCAGGCCATTTCTACTTCACGGGCAGGAAGGAAATGTCGGAGGAGGAATTTGACCTTACGGGAGAATTCGGCCGGCAGGGGGTTCCGCTTCTGGACATCTGCAGGATTGCTTGGCTGAAGCATCGTTCGGAGCAGTCCGGTGAAATTGCGGATAAGGATCTGGAGGTCACAAGCCTGTTCCTGTCGGATCTTCTGTCCCAGAAGATTGTATTTCCTTTCTTCCGTCAGTTTATCGGGGTACTGCCGGGGCTTCAGGCTTATGCGGACGAGACGCTGGTGGAATACCGTTCGAGCGCGGAGAATGCCGGGAAGCGCGTGCTGTATCACTATGCGATGGAGCAGAACGGAATCCGGGATCCCTATGCGGCGAAGGAAATGAAGGAAATGTATGAGGGTGTTTATGTCACGGGCTTCCTTCTGTTCTTCGGAGAGCAGATGCATTATTACATCACCGATGACGATGCGGAGAAGAACGTGGTAGAGAGCGGTACCATCGGACAGGATGCCAGAACGCCGGTGTCCGGGCAGGACCGCTTCAGTGCCATCAATGAAATCGCGATGCTGACGGCACTTGGGCGCGACGCGGAGGCACTTTCACATCTGGAGAAATACAGCCGGAAATCTTGGCTTGCGGCCCGGCTTTTCGATGACAGAGAAAGGCAGTAATTCATGCTCTTTGACAGACAGAGTGAGAAAAAATATATGGCGGGAATGGATCTGCGGGACGATGCCTGCCAGATTTCATACTGCCGCTGGCAGAAGGGGAGACTTCTTCAGGAGCCGGTTACCTGGTCTGCTGTGCCGGGGAGTGATCAATTCGATATCCCGATGGCGCTGTGCAAGACGGTCGGTGAGAATCAATGGTTTTTCGGAGAAGAGGCGGTTTCGCATTCTTCGGAGGAGAATCATATTTTTCTTCCAAGACTCCTGTCCATGGCGCTGGACGGAGCCCCCGTGGTTCTTGAGGATACGGAGTATGATCCGGCAGCACTTCTTGCCCTGTATGTGAACCGGTGCCTGCGGTATCTGGAGCTTGCAGTTCCGGGCGGAGAGATCGCCGCTGTCATGTTCACGGCAAGGACGATGGATGCAAGGATGATCGGGCTTCTTGAAAATGTGCGCAGAAGACTGGATCTGAAAGCGACGGTGTACTATCAGAGCTTTGCCGGGTCCTTTTATGATTTTATGCTGAATCAGGACGAGTCTTTGCGGGAGCCTGCGGCTGCCCTGTTTGATTATGAAACGGGCGGAAGGCTTCATGTTACAAAGCTGATTTTCAATCCGCATACGACTCCGGTGGTGTCCTATCTGGAAGAAAATGAATACCCGGGGCTGTTTGCGAAGGACGATGCCGGAAGGGACCTTGAGTTCAAGAACATTCTGAAGGATGAGCTTGCCGGGCACAATTTCTCTTCGGTTTATCTGGTGGGAAGCGGCTTCAAGGGAAGCTGGATGAAGAAGTCGACGGCATTTCTCTGCCAGGGGAGACGAGCGTTTCTCGGAGGAAATCTGTTCAGCAAGGGAGCTGCCTACGGCGCTGTTTTCAAGGAGGAGAAGCCGGAAATTCTGTCCCGTTATCTGTTCCTGGATTCGAACAAGCTGCGCAGCAACATTCTGGTGACGGCGCTGGATCGCGGAGAGCCCGCCCGGATTTCTCTGGTGGATGCCGGTGTGAACTGGTATGAGGTCAAATGCTCGGCGGAGCTTGTTCTGGACAGCACGGCAGAAATCAATCTGATTCTCCATCCTCTGACGGGCGGAAGGGAGGAGCCGTTTCACATCCGGCTGGATCGTCTGCCGGTCCGGGAGGGGCGCATGACAAGAGTGCGGATGGAGTTTTCCATGCTCTCGCCGGTGAAGCTGCATATCCGGATCGAAGATCTGGGCTTTGGGGATATTTTCCCTTCGAGCGGCCTGCGATGGGAACAGGATCTGGTTCTTGAAGGAGCCTGACAGACAGAAAAATAAGGAAAGCGACAGATGGCAAGAGTGATCTATGCGGTCGGACGGCTGGCGGAGAAGCCGTACCGGATTGAGAAAATTGAACGAAATGTTTATTCCGCGGAAGAGCTGTGTTATTCTCTGGTTCAGAGCGCTCAGATTCTGGATGCCGGGATCATGGATCCTTCGCTTGTTTCCTGGCTGAGAGAGGAGTGCGGCCTTCCGGAGCTGGCAGACCGTCTGGCTCCGTATCTGGGAAAGGAACGGGCACTGTCGGATTTTGTCTCTGAAATCCTGACCTGTGTCGGCTTTGTTCCGCAGGAGAAGGAGGAGACTACACGTCAGATCGTTTCCTCCGGCCAGGGGATGGAGCCCTTTGAGAAAAGGATGGCGAATGCCTCCTACCTTGCGGATGGTGCAAGGCCGTACGAGGCGCTGGAGGAATATGACGCGATTCTTGCCTCCCTCCCTTCGCCGGAGAGACGGATGCGGACGCGGATTCTGTGCGAGGAAGGAAGAATTTATGCGCAGCTGTTCCGGTTCCGGGCGGCGGCCTCCTGCTATGAAAAGGCATATCAGCTGACGGGAAGCAGCGAAATCTATCTGGACTACCTTGCTGCGACCCGGCTTGGGTTATCGGATTCGGAATATATTTCTTTTGTTTCGGAGCACCCGGAGAGCGTCAATGCTTCTCTGGAGCTGGAGAAGCGGATGGATTCCCTCATTGCCGGCTTCAATGCTTCGGAGCGCAAGCTCGCGATTGATTCGCTGAAGCGCTATCAGAGCGAGGGACAGGATGCAAGCTATGAAGTGGCACTGCATCAGACACTTCAGAAGTTAAAGGAAGAGTACCGGTCGTCTCTGGCGGCGCCGGTTGCTTAGTGATGTACGAAAGGAGATCAGTATGGCACACGATAAGTATGTAAGTCCTCTTTCCACGAGGTATGCGAGCAGTGAGATGCAGTATATCTTTTCTCCGGATAAGAAATTCCGGACCTGGAGAAAGCTCTGGATTGCACTCGCTGAGACAGAGAAGGAGCTGGGGCTGGATATCACCGATGAGCAGATTGCGGAGATGAAGGAGCACGCGGAGGATATCAATTACGAAGAGGCGCAGGCCCGCGAGAAAATTGTCCGCCACGATGTCATGAGTCATGTTTATGCTTACGGTCTTCTTTGCCCGAAGGCAAAGGGCATCATCCATCTGGGAGCAACCAGCTGCTATGTCGGAGACAACACGGATATCATCATTATGCGTGATGCCCTTCTTCTTGTCCGGAAGAAGCTGGTCAATGTCATTGCCGCTCTGGCAGATTTTGCGGATGAGTACAAGGAGCAGCCGACGCTTGGCTTTACACATTTCCAGCCGGCGCAGCCGACGACGGTCGGAAAGAGAGCAAGCCTCTGGCTGAATGAGTTTGTTCTTGATCTGGAGGAAGTAAATCACACAATCTCCCAGCTCAAGCTTCTTGGCAGCAAGGGCACCACGGGAACGCAGGCTTCCTTCCTGGAGCTGTTTGACGGCGATCTCGAGAAGGTGGATCGTCTGGATCCCATGATTGCAGAGAAGATGGGCTTTGCTGCCTGCTATCCGGTATCCGGGCAGACCTACTCCCGTAAGGTGGATACCTTTGTGCTGAACACGCTCGGCGGCATTGCGGCTTCTGCGATGAAGATGGCAACGGATATTCGTCTTCTTCAGCACCTCAAGGAGGTGGAGGAGCCGTTTGAGAAGACACAGATCGGCTCCTCGGCGATGGCCTACAAGCGCAATCCGATGCGCTCGGAGCGCATCTGCTCGCTGGCCCGCTACGTCATGGTGGATGTTTTGAATCCGGCCATTACATCCGGAACCCAGTGGTTTGAAAGAACGCTGGACGATTCTGCAAACAAGAGACTCTCCGTTCCGGAGGGCTTCCTGGCCATCGATGGCATCCTGGATCTGTGCCTGAATGTCACGGACGGACTGAAGGTTTATCCGAAGGTTATTGAGAAGCATCTGGCTGCAGAGCTTCCGTTCATGGCAACTGAGAACATCATGATGGACGAGGTCAAAATGGGCGGAGACCGCCAGGAGTTCCATGAGGAGATCCGCGAGCTTTCGATGAAGGCCGGACGCCGCGTCAAGGAGGAAGGTCTGGATAACAATCTTCTGGACCTGATTGCAGAGGATCCGAAGTTCCATATGACCCGGGAAGAGCTGAATAAGTACATTGATCCGAAGAAGTACATCGGCTGTGCACCGCACCAGGTGGAGAAGTATCTGGCGGAGGTCATCCGGCCGATTCTGGATGAGAATCGTGAGCTTCTCGGAATGACCGCGGAGATTTCCTGCTGAGACGGCAGAGATTTCCCGGCAGACAGGTATTATTTTCCCGGGGAATGAGGTATACTACGACCGGTTGTGTGAACAATATCGATGCCGCAGTCAGACTGCGGCAAGGGAGGTAAATATGGTTAAGGCAGTGGTTGGTGCCAACTGGGGCGATGAAGGAAAGGGCAAGATCACAGATACACTCGCAGATACTGCGGATGTGGTCATCCGTTTTCAGGGCGGTGCGAATGCAGGACATACGATCGTCAATGAGTACGGTAAATTTGCACTTCATCTGATGCCCTCCGGTGTGTTCCATCAGAACATTATGAACATCATCGGAAACGGCGTTGCCTTTGACATTGACAAGTTCGTTGATGAGCTGGCACAGATTGAGGCACAGGGCGTTCCCGAGCCTCAGCTGATGGTTTCGGACCGGGTACAGGTCATGATGCCTTACCACATTGCCTTTGATACGCTGGAGGAGGCAAGGCTTGCCGGAAAGAGCTTTGGCTCTACGAAGTCCGGCATCGCTCCGTTTTATTCCGACAAATTCGCCAAGATCGGATGGCAGATCAATGAATTCTTCCAGGAGGATGATGTCCTGAAGGAGAAGATTGCACGGATCGCTGAGATTAAGGATGCGCTTCTTGTCAATCTGTACCATACGGAGCCGCTTGATCAGGAGGCCATCCTGAACTGGATCAAGGAGCGCAGAGACAAGGTAAAGCCGTATCTTGGCAATGTATCCTTGTATCTGGACGGAGCCCTGAAGGAAGGAAAGACGGTTCTTCTGGAGGGACAGCTTGGCACCATGAAGGATCCTGACCACGGCATCTATCCGATGGTTACGTCCTCTTCTCCGCTTGCCGGATACGGTGCAATCGGCGCAGGAATTCCGCCCTACGAAATCAAACAGATCGTTGTTGTCTCCAAGGCATATTCTTCTGCAGTCGGCGCCGGTGAGTTTGTTTCCGAGGTATTCGGGGATGAGGCGGTGACGCTTCGCAATCACGGCGGAGACGGCGGAGAATACGGCGCAACAACAGGCCGCCCGAGAAGAGTCGGCTGGTATGACTGTGTCGCTTCGAAATACGGCTGCAGACTGCAGGGCTGCACGGATGTGGCCTTCACGGTTCTGGATGACCTCGGCTATCTGGATGAGATTCCGGTCTGCGTGGCGTATGAGCTTGACGGTCAGGAAATCACGGAGTTCCCGGTTACCAAGGATCTTTCGCGCTGCAAGCCTGTGTATAAGATGATGCCGGGCTGGAAGTGTGATATTCGCGGAATCCGGAGCTTTGAGGAGCTTCCGAAGGAGGCGAGAGACTACGTAAACTTCATTGAGGAGCAGATTGGCTATCCGATTACCATGGTTTCCAACGGACCTGCCCGAACGGATATTATTTACCGCGAGAGCCCGCTAAAGAAATAAAAGAAACGGAACCGGCACGGACAACAGAATCGTCTGTGCCGGTTCTTTTTTGCGTAAAATGCGCCTGCGTGCCGGTGCTGGAAAAGAGAGGAGAAGAGAGGATGATTCGCATTGCCCGGGAAGAGGATGCGGCAAGACTTCTGGAGATCTACCGTCCTTATGTCACAGATACCGCGATTACCTTTGAATATGAAATACCTTCCGCAGAAGAATTTCGGGAGAGAATCCGCGGTACTCTGGAGAAATATCCGTATTTTGTGGAAGAGAAGAATGGAAGAATCGAAGGATATGCGTATGCCGGAGCCTTCAAAGGAAGAGCCGCTTATGACTGGGCGGTCGAGACCTCCATCTATGTGGACGGGAATACGCGAAGAAATGGTGTGGGAAGAGCCTTATACGAAGCACTGGAGGAGGCGCTTCGGCTTCAGGGCATCCGGAATGCGGAGGCCTGTATTGCGGCCCCACGCGGGCAGGATCCGTATCTGACTGAGGACAGCATCCGGTTCCACGAGCACTCCGGATACCGCATGGTGGGACGCTTTGAAAAGTGTGCTTACAAGTTTGACCGGTGGTATGACATGGTCTGGATGGAGAAATTCATCGGAGATCATCCGGAGGCACCTGTGGTGCTTCCTCCGGTTCTTCCTTTTCGGGAGCTTTGCGCCCGGGGAGCTTTCCGGCTGCCCGGCACAGAAGCTCCATTTACAATGCAATGCCAAAACCTGTAAGGAGAAGTCCCCAGAAGACGCCTGCGGCATAAACAAGAGCCGCAATCCGGAGGTTCTCCCGAAGGTGGTGGGAATTGGTGCGGAACAGAACAAGAAGTCCGACACCTGCGCTGACGAGGAGCCCCGCCATCATCTGGCCGGCCTCCAGAAGACCGTCAAGATAGAGCTGTGTAATCATGACAGAGGAAGCACAGTTGGGAATCAGACCGACTGCGGCGGACAGGAAAACGCCAACGGTGCGGTGATTGGACAGAAGTTCCCTGATGGCATCCTCGCCGAAGCCTTCGACAATGAGTGTGAGAACCAGCGTGATCAGGAAAACGAACAGCGTGATGTGCAGCGTGTGAATGAAGGCGGATTTCAGAATGCTTCCCTCTTCCTCCTCACAGCCGCAGTGCTCCTGCTCACAAAGGTCATGGATGTGCTTCTCATGATTGCCCTTTTTATGCTGATGCAGGCGAATCCGATGGAGAATACAGTCGATGACCAGACCGGTCAACGCAGCGATGATTGCCTTTACGGCAAGAATTCTTGCCATCTGTCCGATGGGAAGCTGCGCGGAGATGAACAGCGGGAGCATTTCATCGGAAGTGGAAAGAAAAACCGCAAGGAGGGTTCCTGTTGAAATCAGTCCGGCGGAGTAAAGACTTGCAGCAGAGGCAGAGAAGCCGCACTGCGGAACAATGCCGACGATTCCGCCGAAGACAGGACCGAAGCGGCCGACATTTTCTTTCTGGATGAGGTTCTGGGACTTATCCTCGGTACGCCGCTCAAGGGCTTCCATGATCAGATAAGTAACAAACAGGAACGGGATCAGTTTCAGCGTGTCGATTCCCGCATCCAGCAGGGAATCGGCAAAAAGCTCGAGTAGATTCATAGGCAAAATCCATTTATAATGAGATAAGATGTTTTTACTGCAACAACTGCGAGAATATCGGAAAGAGAAGGGGATGTCAATTACTTTTCCGGGATTTGGGGAGGAAGAAAAGAAATGGAACGGATTAAGAAGAACTTCGGGTTTGGATGCATGCGTCTTCCGATGATGGGAGAGGACGTGGACCTGGAGCAGTCGAAGAAGATGGTGGATGCCTTTCTGGAGGCGGGCTTCAATTATTTTGACACCGCCCACGGATATATTCAGGGAAAGAGCGAACTGGCACTGAAGAAGTGTCTCACCAGCCGCTATCCCAGAGATCGTTATATTCTGACGGATAAGCTGACGGCCACTTATTTTCAGAAGGAGGAGGATATCCGGCCGTTTTTCCAGAGTCAGCTTGAGGCCTGCGGTGTGGATTATTTCGATTTCTATCTGATGCACGCGCAGGGAGCGGGAAATTTCGATCATTTCAGGAAATGCAGAGCCTATGAAACGGCCTTTGAACTGAAGAAGGAAGGGAAGATTCGTCACGTCGGATTCTCCTTCCATGATACGCCGGAGTTTTTGGAGAAGATTCTGACGGAATATCCGGAGGTAGAGGTGGTTCAGATCCAGTTCAACTACGCGGATTATGATGATCTTGCGGTTCAGAGCCGCCGCTGCTACGAGGTTTGCCGTAAGCACAACAAGCCGGTGATTGTCATGGAGCCGGTTAAGGGAGGTAATCTCGTCAATCTCCCGGAGGAGGCAGCCAGGGTTCTGGAGGATCTGCAGGGCGGGAGCGCAGCCAGCTATGCGCTTCGGTTTGCGGCAGGCTTCCCCGGTATGATGATGGTCCTTTCCGGAATGAGTACCATGGAGCAGATGGAGGACAACATCAGCATCATGAAGAATTTCAGGCCGCTGGATGACAAGGAGATGGAGGCAGTCCGCAAGGTACAGGAGATTTTTCACAAGCAGAATCTCATTCCCTGCACAGGCTGCCGCTACTGCACCGACGGATGTCCGAAGAAGATTCTGATTCCGGATCTGTTTGCCGTTATGAATACAAAGCAGATCCACACGGACTGGGATGCGGATCATTACTATCATGATGTATATACAAAGGAAGGAAGCCTTGCTTCGGACTGCTTAAAGTGCGGCAAGTGCGAGAAGGTCTGTCCGCAGCATCTTCCCATCCGCAAGCTCCTGGAAGATGTGGCATCCGAATTTGAGCACAGGTAAGGCTGCAGACGATTTGCGAGAAAAGAGTACAAAAATAAAGGAAGAAGTGTTTTGGATGAGTATTTTCTGATTCTGACGGCGATTGACGTCGTGGTTCTCCTGTTCATGTGTATGCTGATCTATGAGAGTGAGAACCTGAGTCGTCGTCAGAGGAGAGGATTTTTACGAACTTATATTCTGATTGCGGCAATTTCCATTCTGGAGGTGATCACGGTTGTTGTGGATCGTACCCCGCCGGAATATCGCCTTGTCAATCTTCTGACCAATTATCTTGGCTTTGGTCTGACGCCTGCCGTGCCTCTTTGTCTGGTACATATTCTGGACAAGAGGGGAAAGGCACTCCGGATCCGGAAAGCGGCGGCATTGATCTGGATTGGATATGCCGTTTTTCTGGCAGCAAGCCTGCCGTTCGGAAGCGTGTTCGGCGTGACTGCGGACAATGTCTATTTCCGCGGAGGACATTTCCATGTCTATGTCATGGCATTTTCTGCCGGGATTATTTATCTGGCAGTGGCAACGGCGGCATCGGCTATTTTCTATCAGAACAGAAGTAAAATTCTGATCTATCCGCTGATGGGGTTTCTTATTCTGGGAATGCTCGTTCAGCTGGCTTTCCCGAAGATTCATACCACCTGGCTGTGTGTGACGCTGATTGGGGTTCTGTATTATATCTACTGCAATGAGATGTGGAATCAGCTGGACGGACTGACCGGGCTTCTCAATCAGGCGAGCTATCTGAACCGGACATCCATGGTAAGAAGCGGAGACAAGGTTCTCATTGTGTTTGATGTGGACCGATTCAAGGAAATCAATGATACCTACGGTCATCTTTACGGAGACCGGTGTCTGAAGGAAATTGCGGATTGCATGAAGGGTGCTTACGCGAAATACGGCGGCTGCTATCGCATGGGCGGAGATGAATTCTGCGTGATCCTGCGCGATGAAAAGAAGGAGAGAGCCTGCACAGAAGCCTTTTGCCGGCTCCTGGAGGAGAAACGAAGGAATAATCCGAATCTTCCTACGGTTTCCTATGGCTCTGCGGCGATGAACATCGAGCAGGACATTCTGACCACCAAGGATCTTGCAGATCAGAACATGTACCAGTTTAAAAAGGCAAGAAAAGCTTTACAGGACAAGCTGAAGTAAAAAGTGAAGGAAAAGAGAATAAGTTTCCGGGCGGGACAGCGGCGGCTCAATGTAAATCTAATGACATTGAGCGGCGGCTGTCCCGCTTTTTTTGCCGCTGCGCGGAATCAGACGACAGAACGGTTGACAACATGTAGCACACTACGTATTATATGTAGTATGCTACATAAAAAAGAAGGAGGAGCGAAATGGCTGATAAGCCGCAAAGAAGATTTGAAGATGCGCCCCTTGGATACAAGTTCAAGAGAATTCATGAGATGTTCCGGGCGAGGATGAATGTGGATATGAAGGAGAGTGATCTGACCTTTTCCCAGATGGAAATTCTTTTTTATCTGGAGAAGCACGCCGATCATGCCATCAATCAGCAGGAGCTGTGCGATGCGGTTCAGGTGTCGCATCCGACGATGATCGGACTGATCAACCGGATGGAAGAGAAGGATCTGGTGGTTCGGAGGACCGATCCTCTCAATCGCCGAAGCCGTTACATCGAGATGACGCAGAAGTCGCAGGAAATCCTGCGTCAGACGCGGGAAAGGCGCCACAGAAATGACAGAATGCTGGTGAAGGGATTTACGGACGAGGAGACGAAAGAGTTGAACCGGCTCCTTGGCATGGTCTATCGGAACATGCAGTCAGAGGAGTTTCTGCAGGAAAGGTGAAGATGAAACGAGAAGAAATCAGTAAGAAAAAAAGCGTAGTCGGTACGTTGTACCGGGAGCTTCGGCAGTACAAGGTGTTTGCGTTTATCACACCGCTTTTTATGGTGGGTGAGGTTGTAGCGGAAATGGTCATTCCGATTCTGATGGGAAGCCTTGTAGACCTTGGAATTTCCGCAGGCAATGTGTCTTATGTAAAGAAAACCGGCCTGTTCATGCTGGCGGTAGCCCTTTTCGGTCTGTTCTGCGGCATTATGGGTGCCTTTATGGGCTCCAGAGCGGGCTCCGGATTTGCGAAGAATCTGCGAAAGGCGATGTTTGACAACATTCAGAAGTTTTCCTTCGCCAACATCGACCGGTTCAGCACGTCAAGTCTGGTGACCCGTCTTACCACAGATGTGACCAACGTACAGAATGCCTTTCAGATGCTGATCCGGATGGCAATGCGCGCCCCTTCGATGATGATCGTGGCGCTTGTGATGTCCTTCCTGATCAGTCCGAGACTGGCAAGTATTTATCTTGCGACAGTGGTGTTTCTGGGAGTCATCCTGTTTCTGATCATGAAGAGCACCACGGCGTATTTCCAGAAGGTCTTTGAGCGTTATGACGATCTGAACGAGAGCGTTCAGGAAAATGTTTCTGCGATCCGTGTGGTCAAGGCGTATGTCCGGGAGGATTACGAGATCGGCAGATTCCGCAAGGCGGCAGCCAATATTTATCTGATGTTCGTCAAGGCAGAGCTGAAGCTTTCCTGGAACAATCCGCTTATGACAGCGGTTGTGTACAGCTGCATCCTTCTGATCAGCTGGATCGGCGGTCATATGATTGTCGCAGGAAGTCTGACGACGGGACAGCTGATGAGTCTCCTGACGTACTGCATGAACATTCTGAACAGTCTGATGTTCCTGGCGATGATTTTTGTCATGATGACCATGTCGGAGGCAAGCTGCCGGCGTATTGCGGAGGTCATCAATGAGGATCCTTCTCTGGGGAACCCCAAAGAGCCGGTGAAGGAGGTCAAGGACGGAAGTATTGTGTTCGAGCACGTGAATTTTGCTTACCGTGAGGGTTCCGGCGAGCCGGTGCTGAAGGACATTAACCTTCTCATTTCCTCTGGAGAGAGCATCGGCATCATCGGCGGAACCGGCTCTGCAAAGTCGAGCCTCGTGAACCTGATCAGCCGTCTGTATGACGTGACCGGGGGAAGCATCAAGGTCGGCGGTGTGGATGTGCGGGATTATGACATGGAAACCTTGCGGAACAAGGTGGCGGTTGTCCTGCAGAAGAACGTCCTGTTCTCCGGAACCATTCTGGAGAATCTGCGCTGGGGCAATAAAAATGCTTCGCAGGAGGAGTGCGAGAGGGTCTGCCGGATTGCCTGTGCGGATGAGTTTATCGAGCGGCTTCCGGAGGGCTATGACACCTATATTGAGCAGGGAGGCTCGAATGTCTCTGGCGGACAGAAGCAGAGACTCTGCATTGCGAGAGCGCTGCTGAAGAATCCGAAGATTCTGATTTTTGATGATTCGACCAGTGCGGTAGATACGGCGACGGATGCAAAGATCCGGAAGGGGCTTGCGGAATACATGCCCGATACCACAAAGCTCGTCATCGCGCAGAGAATTTCCTCGGTGAAGGACTGTAACCGGATCATTGTCATGGACAACGGGACAGTGGACGGCTTCGGAACACACGAGGAGCTGATGCAGAGCAATAAAATCTACCGGGAAGTATATGAGTCACAGAACGGCATGGCCGGAGATGCAGATTTTGATGAGAAGAAATAAGTCACAACGGAGAAAAAATGGCTGCAGAATTCTTCTCATGCTGCCGCAGACAGGCTGCGGCCGGAAAGGAAGTATATGGCAAATGAAAGAGTACGTGAGGTAAAGGGACCGCGCGGCGGGGCCAAACGGGGAATGCCTCATGAAAAGGTGGAGCACCCGGAAAGGATCATCGGGAGGCTTCTGAAGATTCTGTTCCGGAATTACGGAATTCATATGGTTGTCGTCATGCTCTGTATTGTGACCACGGTTTTCTCAAGCGTGCAGGGAACCATGTTTACCAAAACCCTGATCGACAGCTACATCACACCGATGATCGGTCAGGGAAATCCGGATTACGGACCGCTTACGGGGGCTATTCTGCGTGTTGCAGGATTCTACGGGCTTGGCGTTCTTGCCGCCCTGGTGCAGGCAAAGCTCATGGTTTACGTCACACAGGGAACGCTCCGCGATCTTCGAAATGATCTGTTTGATCATATGGAGACCCTGCCGGTCAAATATTTTGATACCCATGCGCACGGCGACATCATGTCGGTTTATACAAACGATATTGATACCCTGCGTCAGATGATCAGTCAGAGCATTCCGCAGTTGATGAACAGTGCGATCACGATTGTGTCGGTTTTCGCAATGATGGTGACATTGAGTGTTCCGCTGACGGCTCTTACCTGTGTGATGGTGGCTCTGATGCTGACACTGTCCTCCTTTGCCACAAAAATTTCGGCGAAGAATTTTGCTGCAAGGCAGAGAGGACTTGGGCAGCTGAACGGATTCATTGAGGAGACGATTACCGGCCAGAAGGTGGTCAAGGTGTTCTGTCATGAGGAAGAGAGCACGAAGACCTTTGATGAGCTGAACGAGAAGCTGTTCGAGGTATCCTACAAGGCAGAGGCCTATTCCGGCGTTGTCGGACCGTTCAGCGCACAGCTCGGAAATGCCTCCTATGTGATCTGTGCGGTGGTTGGCTGCACGCTTGCGATCAATCAGTATGCCGGCTTTACGGTTGGCGCGCTTGCTTCGTTCCTTACGTTCAACAAAAGCTTCAATATGCCGATCAATCAGATTACCATGCAGTTTAATGCCATCATCTCGGCGCTTGCCGGAGCGGATCGCATCTTCCGGCTTCTGGATGAAGAGCCGGAGGAGGATAACGGCTATGTGAAGCTTGTCAATGTGGAAAAGAAGCCCCGCGGAAAGAATGCGGATGCAGATAGTTCGGAGCATTCGGAAGCTGCCTCGTCTGAGCTGGCGGAAACCACGGAGCGGACCGGTCTGTGGGCCTGGAAGCACACCCATCAGGCGGACGGATCTGTTACGTATGTTCCTCTTCGGGGTGATGTGACGTTCGGCGGAGTGGATTTCGGATATACGGATGACAAGATTGTTCTGCATGACATTGTTCTCCATGCAGAGCCCGGGCAGAAGGTTGCGCTTGTCGGCTCCACCGGCGCGGGGAAGACGACGATCACCAATCTGATCAACCGCTTCTATGACATTCAGGATGGAAAGATCCGGTTTGACAACATCAATATCAATAAGATCAGGAAGAAGGATCTGCGACGATCACTTGGTATGGTGCTGCAGGATACACATCTCTTTACCGGAACGGTAAAGGAGAACATCCGGTACGGAAGACTGGATGCAACGGATGAGGAGGTTGAAACAGCAGCAAGGCTTGCGAATGCGGATGGCTTTATCCGAAGACTCCCGCAGGGCTATGACACCATGCTGAAGGGAGACGGTGCAAATCTTTCTCAGGGTCAGCGCCAGCTCCTTGCGATTGCGAGAGCCGCGATTGCGGATCCGCCGGTACTGATCCTGGATGAAGCAACGAGCTCGATTGATACGAGAACCGAGAAAATCGTGCAGGACGGCATGGATAAGCTGATGCAGGGACGTACAACCTTTGTGATTGCTCACCGCTTGTCCACCATTCGGAATGCGGACAAGATCATTGTTCTGGAGCAGGGAAGGATTGTCGAGCAGGGCAATCACGAAGAGCTTCTTTCGAAAAAGGGAAGATACTACCAGCTGTACACCGGAAAACGTCCGGAGCTGGCAGGGTAAAATGCGGCCGGAACCGGAAGGGGGGAAGGCAGCTAGAACAGGAAAGAGCAGGCTGTGTGTGGAAATTTACACACAGCCTGCTCGCTTCTGTTATGGTGTGCCTGGCGATTAATCAATCCTGCCTTCTGCTCGATCTATGCAATGTGATACCTGGCATACATTTCCTTTCGGTACTCAGGATCGGTCGATGCCTTCAGAATTGACTCCTGATCGGCACCGCTTTGTACCATCGAAGAGACAAGGGAAGCGAGACGATCCTCGCCTTTCGCAACGCCGATTGCTTCGCCCTTTGCCATGCCGATTGCTTCACCTTTCCTCTGTCCCTCTGCTCTTGCATCTTCTGCAACAACCTTCAGGGTTTCCTCTTCATCGTATTCGGTCAGCAGCATGTCGATCACCTCACCTTTCTGTGACAGAATGTAGTTCTTGACCTCTCCCTCCGGAAGGGAATCCAGTGCCTCGTTTGCTGCCTGTTCCGCACCGACAGATGTAATCCGGTCTCTGTACGCACTTACAAACTGGGAGTAATCCTCCAGCGGTCTGCAGCAACCCGGAAGTCGGTGCCCCGGATTGATGTTGTACACATGTACGATTACATCGATATCGCCTCCGGGATTTTCGAAGCAGTCGGAGAGAGAAAGAACGGTATCATCGTTTTCCTGAATTCCATTATACAGCACGACAAGTCTTGGAGTGGGAACTTTTACGAGCGTAGAGGTCAGCAACCGGGAGGAGTTCCTGGTGTCGTGTAAATATTTCTCCAGGGCATGTGCCGCATAGAGGAAGCAGCGAAGCGGCATGTTGGGATTCCAGGTGCTCTGCTGTTCGTACATGTTGAGGTCACTGGCAAGGAGAAACGAGACATCGTTCTTCATACCCATGTAGACGACGTCCTCGATGGTGTTGAGCTGAAGATCATCCGGGTTGTCATAATCGGTTTGGTTGATGGCATTGTACAGCTCGAGAGTCAGACGTTTGCGTTCTTCAGAGCCGAAGAGTGCATAGAACAATCTGTCCTTGTAGCGTCGGTTTATCTTGTTTCCTGTCTTTTTCTTCATGGAGTCTCCTTGCCGCAGAGAGATCAGAGAGAATCCGTCGTATCTCGGGAGTTATGACTTGGAACGTAAGACGTGAATCAAATCAGAATCCGAATACAATCAGATCCTTCCGGCCTCTGCAAAATAGAATGGAATGGGATTGTTTCATGCATAGGCTTCGTTCGATAAGAATCAATGTGAATCAGAGTAAGAAGAATTTGAGATGGCCGGAGCCGATAGAGAAGGTCCGGATAAAGAAAAGGAACGCAGATATGCACTTGTTGTTTGAAGTATAGCAGGAAGGGAGGCCTTTGAATACTGGGAGAAATCCATAAAGATTTGACGTTTTTTTGTTCCGTAGGGATGATTTCATTCGGCCGGAATCATCCTAATCCTGCTTTTTTGTTCCGTAGGGATGATTTCATCCGGCCGGAATCATCCTTATCCTGCTTTTTTGTTTCGTAGGGATGATTTCATCCGGCCGGAATCATCCT
>ERZ1034680.18-NODE-18-length-160410-cov-26.406947_pt1 | contig 160410 bp, 147 predicted proteins | sample MGYA00520639_ERZ1034680 | MGnify/ENA primary metagenome ERZ1034680 (study PRJEB33766, sample SAMN09781760) | gut metagenome | biome: gut microbiome | host: Homo sapiens | place: Madagascar | study: EMG produced TPA metagenomics assembly of the PRJNA485056 data...
AGGAAACTGGAATGTTCAAAACATAAATTCTTCTGTATAGTTTTGAGGGTATAAGTTGGGGCACCTGTTTTGCAGGTGTCCTTTTTTCATGTGGAAACTGTGATGGTATTATGTTATAATATTTTTTGTCTTATATAGCGATTGGAGTTTATTATATGGAAAATGTTTATGCCCAAATAGATAAATTTTATAAAAATAATGATTCCGCGGAAAAAATTATTACAAAAAATATTGTAGATACTTATTTTCGTAAAAAAGCTTGGCGAAGAGCAGACGAAAAGCAGTTGAAAAATATTTGGCATATAATTGAAAATATGCTAGGTTTTTTCTGCACCTATAATAAGTATAATTTAGAACGAATAAATTCATCTGAATATCATTTGGTATTGATTTATTATAGTTCCAAACATCAAGATACCATTATGGATGAAAAAATTTCTATTCATATTTTAGATACAATGCTTGACTTTGCCCAATATTTAGAAAAACAATCAATAGTTGCAGGAATGGTCAAGCAAATAACTATCGCTAAAAAGCTGCTTTATAGCACGGGAGAATTTAAGCTGCCCAATATAGAATTACCAATCCCTTTCGATGCGACAATGGATGATTTGACTCCAGAAGATATGTTTGGATTCTATGATATTGATGCTGAAGAGCCACTGGATGTATCAGATCTTGATAGATTAGATGAAATCTCGGCGTTTAATGAAAATTTTGAAGATATACAAGGGAAAATAATAAAATTTTTTCAACGCCCAAGATATAATGATGACTTAAATCGAGCAATGCTAATGTTATTTGGCAAGCTAAGGTCAGCTGATTTTCTTAATGACATAGAAAAATCAAGAGTTTTTTGGGATTATTTCCTCTTTGATTACCATTTGATTGCTTCCGACAAAAAGCCATTACAATATTATTATGATGGTCATTATAAAAAAATGAGTGGTGAGGAACAGCAATTATTAGCTGATTTGTTGAAAGCAAAATTTGCGATATATAGTATTGATAAACTAAATAATGGTGATGAATTTTGCGATTACCGAATTTTATGTAATGAATTATTTTCAGATAAGGTATTGCAAATGCCATTATTAGATGATCCAACAGTTGATCTTGAAAATACACTTATTTTTGGTCATGTAATTAATGACGAAATCATGCTGTTAGGATGTGTTTCTATTGTAAAAGTCAGCGCACGTTTAAAAAAACGTATTAAGGAAGTAATTTTGCATTTATATAAAATGTTTATGACGCAAATGCCTAAGGCTACGCTGGATGATTTTATGGATCGGGAAGCGGTGGCTGTGCGTCAAGTATTGCGGATTATGTCTAGCTATGCGCAGTTAAATCTGGTACCCAATAGAGAGATCCCCAAGCCGATAAAACATGCAAAATCTTTAAGTAAGACCCAGCAAAATCGGATAACACAATTGTTAAAACAAAATTTGCCTAACGGTATGAGCAAATATGAGCGAGATCTTATTGGTAAGATTTTTTGGGACTATGTAGAGCAGGCAAGAGTGGACGTAGCTAAAAATGATGATATGGACAAATTTTATTTGTTGACTGGGGCATCAATGCTGTTTTTAGAGATAAATGGCATGCTGCTGCTTGAGAAATTGCCACCAGCTGAGAATGAAGACGATGAGCTAATACGAAAGCTGGCTATTAAAATGCGAAAGACTTTGCATACCCGGCAATATGATCCAAGATATTTGTCAGAAGCAGGTTTTTTGCGTATGTTGTATAACTAATTTTAGTTACCTAAGGAGGCGAGGCAAATGGAAGAAAAAGATGAAAATGTCAGAGTTATGTCAAATCATGAACGCAATGATTACGATGGCGTAACTATTGAAGAATCATCGGGGCAGCCAGAAGAAAATTTGAAACAGAAAGTATATACTTGGAATAAATCTTCGCGAGGATCAGCGAAAAATGGTTTTTCACTGCATTCATTTGGCTGGAAGGATTTGCTGTGGAAAAATAACAGCTGGTTAGTTAGATTAGCAGTTATAGCGGCTATTGTTGCGGTGGTATCTTTTTTAGTATTTGCAGTTTTGCCAGTGGTACTTTGTATCGCAGGTATTGGTATACTCGTTTGGCTTATTATGCAATTCTTTTTTAATTGAGCAAAGTGAAAAATGCGCAAACAAAAAGCAGGAACTATTATAAAGTTCCTGCTTTTTGTTATTTAAATACCCATTTCGATATTGTGGATTACCTTGGTAAGTTTATCCATTTCAGCATTAGTCTGTTCATTGATATTTTCCAACAGTTTGATTGATTGGGTGGATTTTTTAATATCAGTTATGCCTTGAGTAAGGGTGGTTTGCAAATTATGCATTTGCGAAGCAAAATGAGTATTAAAGTCATTGATGGTAGTTTCGAAGTTTTTGTTATCACTAAGAATATTATCAATAGCGTTAACATCGTTTAGCAGTATCGAAATAGCTTCATCCGAGGTGTGCAGGCTGTTTTGGGTATTTTCGGCTAGTTTTCTAACTTCTTGTGCTACTACGGAAAAACCGCGACCAGCTTCACCAGCGCGAGCCGCTTCAATAGCGGCATTCAAGGCTAAAAGATTAGTTTGAGCAGCTATTTCATTAATCATTTTCATAACATCGTCAATTTTTTTAGTGCTTTGGGAAAGCATATTTAATTTAGGTGTTATTTCACGATTGCGCTCAATAAGCTGATTAAATAAAGAATTTTGTTCATCACCGCCAGAGGATATTTTTTTGATAGCAGCCTGAATGGTATCTACGTCATTTGACATACGCATTATGGTAGCAACAATATCTGGCATTTGAGCTTGATAATCATGAAACATGGTTATTAAGTTATCTTTTAAGGAGTGGATATGCTGTTCGCGTTTTATTATACGGTGCAAAAAATAAGATGTACAATTAGCATAATTAAAAGCAAAATTACTTATATAAGTATCATTGAAGGTTTTGTTTACGTCAACGTGATAGAAGAAGATAGCAGTTAAGGTTTCATTTACATGCAGACCTGCGATTTCACCGAAACTGGAAAAACCAGCAACGGGCAAATTTTTAAATTCGTCAATATGTTTTATTTCATCTAAGTAACCTAGACGGCGTAAAATACAGTCATTTAAAATAGCACCAATTGCCTTAGGTTTATTTTGCTGATAGCGAGCTAAATCATCATGCAGCGTTTTTGCTAGTGATACGCGTTTTAGTAAATAGAGCTTTTCACCAGATACAATATCACAGAAGAAATTAACATGGTTTTCGTTAATATCAGCCACGGAACGAATAAAATTTTCACCGTTAATATCAGTAGCGAAAGTATATTCTTGCATTTTAGTTTTTAGTTCAGCAACACTGTCCACGTTAAAGTGTTTTTTTAGTTCATCAACAAAAGCGTGCTGCTGACCATTAGCAGTCATTACTGTAGTTATGTAACGCAAAGTCATATTAGCATTGCCGACAGTAAAGGAGGTATTAGTTCGTTCAGCGGCCTGAGTTTTAAATATACCGTAACGATAAGTTTTTTTGAGACGTATCAAGGTAATAACGGCATGATTTTCCACACATTCGGTATTATTGAAAATATAGGTATGAGCAAAATCAAGTTTACCGCCGGCGCTGCCACCGATAAAAGGTATTGGAAAGCGTCCAGATTGATATAGTGCCTGCAAGACAAAAGTTTCGCAACCAGAAAGCCCATCAACGTAGATCATGGCGAAAGTATGGTTAGGACTTAAGCGGAAATCGGGGTGATGTTTTTCAATTTCGTGTTGAATAGCGGTGACGCGATCGCTAACGGAAATGTTAATGTTGCCAGCGCGCATATCAGCATTAGGAAGGGGGATACTCATAATATAAGAGGCTTCAATCATACGGTTAGAAAAAGCTTGTAATAAAATCTGACCACGATTTTCAGTTGTATCCTTATATAATGTATTGTCGCCATTTTGACGGCAAAGTTCACCGGCGGTAGTTAATAAAATAAGTTTAGCAGCAGGTGAAATAATAGCTTTTAAAGTGCGGGAAATGTCAGGCAGTGATAAATCTGGTGATACAAAACCCGTTATAAGGGCGCAACCTTCAGGCAAATCAGTAAGCTCAGAGATATTTTCAGGCGTAAGTTCAGACTGTTTTAAATAGGAAACCTTAATATCCTGTTGATTACTTGCTAATGGTTGTGTCGGGGAAGCTGCTGGTTTGATGGCAGCTTCCGCTTTTTTTACATCATTAAAAATATTAAACATAAAACAGCACCTCACAATGCAATTCAATAGTATAAATTTTACTTACAATGCTAATATTTCGTTACGTAAGGTAAAAGTCCTACGTATTCAATTGATTCAGTAACAAGAATATTTCAGGCAGGAATATTCTTGTTAGCAGTGAATTTTAACTTTTGGAAAGTCAAACTTGGAATCATGCGGAAAAGTCTTTAGCTAAAAAACAGCAATGTTACATATTTTTTATTGATGTAAAATATCTAAAAAAAATATGTACAGTTAGGGTTTACAAGGTTCTATAAAAGTGTTATATTGTATACATGCTTTACAACATTACACATTTTAGCAGCAAGATATAAGGGCTTGTGGTTAGTCACTGATACAAATGTGACAACATTTGACCAACACAAAAGGGGGAAGCTTCAATGAGACATGTCTTGTCTGTGTTTGTCGAAAATCAGACAGGTGTGCTGGTTCGCGTTGTAAGTATGTTTTCCAGACGCGAGTTTAATATTGACAGTTTGTCAGTAGGAGTTACGGAGCAGCCGGATTTTTCTCGGATTACGATAGTAGTAAATGGTGATGAGAATTTAATCGAGCAAATGATTAAGCAGCTTGAGAAAATGCCGGTGGTTAGAGCCGTAGAGCGTTTGGACGAGAAGAATGCTGTGTGCCGCGGCATGACGCTTATCAAAGTCAAGGCGAATGATACGACGAGGCTGGATGTTTTGAAAATGGCTGAACTTTTCAGAGCTCACGTGGTCGATGTTGATACGGCCAATCTGATTTTTGAAATAACTGGCAGCGATGATAAGGTTACTGCTTTTTTGAAGCTTATTAAGCCGTATGGTATCGCCGAGGTTATCCGCACCGGACTGATTGCGTTAGAGCGCGGTGAACATACAATTTATGAACATTGTGAGGAGAGAGAGTACTATGGCAAAAACTTATTATGATCAGGATGTCAATTGGGAAGTAATGAACGGCAAGAAGGTTGCTGTTATTGGTTACGGCAGCCAGGGTCATGCTCATGCCCTTAACCTTAAAGAAAGCGGCGTTGATGTTGTCGTTGGTCTTTATGAAGGCTCCAAATCCAAGAAGGTAGCTGAGGAGCATGGTCTTAAGGTTTATACGGTTGCTGAAGCTGTTAAACAGGCTGACATTACTATGGTCCTGATTCCGGATGAAAAACAGGCTGATGTTTATAAGAATGAAATTGGTCCAAACCTCAAATCCGGCAGTGCTCTCGCTTTTGCTCATGGTTTCAACATTCACTTTAAACAGATTGTTCCGCCAGCTGATGTAGATGTATTCATGGTTGCTCCAAAAGGACCAGGTCATCTCGTTCGCCGTACTTATACAGAAGGTTCGGGTGTTCCAGCAGTATTCGCTGTTGAACAGGATGCTTCCGGCAAATGCTTTGATATTGCTTTGGCTTATGCTAAAGGTCTTGGTGCTACACGTTCCGGCGTTTTGCAGACTACGTTCCGTGATGAGACCGAAGAAGACCTCTTTGGTGAGCAGGCAGTTCTCTGCGGCGGCGTTTGCCAGCTGATGCAGACTGGCTTCGAAGTTTTGGTTGAAGCTGGTTATCCGCCAGAAATGGCTTATTTTGAATGTTTCCATGAGATGAAGCTTATCGTTGACCTTTGCTATGAAGGCGGCTTCACGAAGATGCGCAAATCCATCTCGGATACAGCTGAGTATGGCGATTACATGGTTGGTCCGCGTATTATCACAGAAGAAACTAAGAAGGAAATGAAGAAAGTCCTTAAAGAAATTCAGGATGGTACTTTTGCTCGCAACTGGCTCCTCGAGAACCGTTCAGCTGGTCGTGCAAACTTCCTTATGCAGCGCCAGCTCCATGCAGAGCATCCAATCGAAAAAGTTGGTGCTGAGCTCCGTAACATGATGCCGTGGCTCAAAAATGGTGCTGATTTGTCCAAAGACTAATTTTGGTGAAAAAATAGCATAAAAATGCAGGCCTTCCCCCAATAACAACAGGGGAAGGCTTTTGTAGCTATGATATAATGGTATCGTTACGGAATATTTTAATAATCATGTTGGAGGGCTAAAACATGGGAATGAATATGAGTGAAAAGATTCTGGCTAAACATGCCGGACTTGATTCAGTTGAAGCAGGACAGCTGATTACCTGCAAATTAGATATGGTGTTGGCTAATGATATTACGGCACCGCCATCAATAAAAAAATTTGAAGAAATCGGTCGGCCGGTTTTTGATAATACGAAAATTGCGTTAGTACCGGATCATTTTCAGCCGGCCAAGGATATTAAGTCAGCAGAACTGGCTAAAGCAGTAAGGGATTTTGCTCACAAGCACAATATAGTAAATTATTTTGAACAAGGCCGCGTAGGTATTGAGCATGTAATTTTACCGGAAAAAGGTATTGTTGCTCCTGGTATGCTGACGATTGGTGCTGATTCACATACCTGTACTTATGGTGCAGTTAATGGTTTTGCTACGGGTGTCGGCTCCACTGATCTAGGGGCAGCTATGGCAACGGGTGAAGCCTGGTTTAAAGTGCCTGAGGCTATAAAAGTTGAGCTTACGGGCAAAAAACCGGCTAATATCAACGGTAAGGATGTTATCTTGACGATTATTGGTCAAATTGGTGTTGATGGTGCGCTGTATAAGTCTTTGGAATTTGCTGGTGACGGCGTCAAGGAACTTACGATGACAGATAGGCTTACGATCTCTAATATGGCTATTGAAGCTGGCGGCAAAGCCGGTATTTTCCCATTTGATGAGGTGACAAAGGCTTATGTCGATGGTCGGGTAACTAAACCTTATGAACCGGTAGCACCGGATGCGGATGCTAAATATTGCCAGGTTATAAATATAAATCTTTCCGAGCTTAAACCGGTAGTTGCCTTCCCGCACCTTCCAGGCAATACGAAGCGGGTTGAGGATATTAAAGAGCCAATTCAAATTGATCAGGTTATTATTGGTTCCTGCACTAATGGACGTTTAGAGGATATGGAAATAGCTGCTGGTATTTTCAAGGGGCATAAAGTAGCTGATCATGTTCGCTGCATAGTTATCCCTGGCAGTCCGGCTATTTATAAAGAATCCATGCATCGTGGGTATATTGATACCTTTATTGAAGCTGGCTGTGCCGTATCAACCCCAACTTGTGGACCATGTCTTGGCGGTTATATGGGGATTATGGCTGCTGGTGAAAAGTGTGTATCAACTACTAATCGTAATTTCCGTGGTCGCATGGGGCATGTAGATAGTGAAGTTTACTTAGCAGGTCCGCATGTAGCAGCTGCTAGCGCAATACTTGGTCGCATTGCTGCGCCAGAGGAGGTAAAGTAATATGGAATTAAAAGGTAAAGTTTGGCGTTATGGTGATAATATTGATACAGATGTTATCATACCTGCTCGTTATTTAAATACATTCGATCCCAAAGAATTAGCTAGTCATTGCATGGTAGATATTGATGAAACATTTGCTAAAAATGTTAAAGCTGGCGATATTATGGTTGGCGGACGCAATTTTGGCTGCGGTTCATCGAGGGAACATGCTCCAGTTGCCATTAAGGCATCAGGAGTGCCGGTAGTAATTGCAGCCAGTTTTGCCCGCATTTTCTATCGCAATGGCATAAATATCGGTTTACCGCTGCTGGAAATTGGTGATGATGTCAAGAAAATCAGTGCTAATGATGAGCTGAAAGTTGACACCGCTACCGGAACTATCGAAAATCTTACAACAGGGGATGTATTTCATGCACATCCGCTGCCAGGTTTTGTTCAGGATATAGCTAAGGCTGGCGGTCTTATAAATTACATAAAAAATAAAAAATAATTTAATGCAACAATTAACAAAGGAAGATACAAATGGCATATAAAATTACAGTAATACCTGGCGATGGTATCGGCAAGGAAATAACTGATTCAGCAGTAGAGGTAATGAAAAAGGTTGCTGAGAAATTTAAGCTGGACTTTGAATATACCTATAAAGATGCGGGTGGCACAGCTTATGATAAATTTGGTACGCCGTTGCCTGACGATACCATTGAGGCTTGCAAGGCTTCCGATGGCGTTTTGTTCGGGGCTGTCGGTGGAGACAAATGGGACAATGTAGAGCCGGCTTTGCGCCCAGAAAAGGCTATTTTAGGACTTAGAAAAAATCTAGGGCTTTATGCAAATTTGCGCCCGGTAAAAGTAGCTGATGCTTTGGTAGAATATTCGCCATTAAAACCAGAACTGGTAAAAGGGGCTGACCTCGTTATCGTTCGCGAACTTATTGGTGGCATATATTTCGGCGATAAATGTGAATCTGAGGAACATAATGGTTCGGAAAGAGCTTGGGATTTAGAGAACTATTCGGTGCCCGAAGTAGAGCGTATTGCTAAATTGGCTTTTGAAACGGCTAAACTTCGCCGGGGCAAAGTAACGTCAGTTGATAAAGCTAACGTGCTTGCAACATCAAGACTTTGGCGACGGACAGTAGCTAAAGTAGCCGAGGATTATAAGGATATTGAGCTTAATAATCTTTATGTGGATAATTGTGCTATGCAGCTGGCGGTTAAACCGACTCAGTTTGATGTAATCGTAACGGGTAATCTTTTTGGCGATATATTATCTGATGAAGCAGCTGTAGTTGGCGGTTCGATAGGGATGATGCCATCGGCTTCTATCGGCACTAGTACGAGCCTTTATGAGCCAATTCATGGCAGTGCGCCAGATATTGCTGGCAAGGGGATTGCTAATCCGATGGGGACGATATTATCAGCAGCTATGCTTTTAAGATATTCTTTACATGAAGAAAAAGCTGCTGATGCTATTGAAGCAGCTGTTGACAAGGCTTTAGCTGATGGTTATCGTACGCCTGATCTTTGGAAAGAAGGCTTTACTAAAGCTAATACAGCTGAAATCACGAAAGTTATTTGTGATAGAATTTAAATATAATTTCGGTGTCAGAGTAAGGAGGAGTTTTGATGAAGGGAGCACAGGCTGTGGCCGCCTGTCTCAAAGAGCAAGGGGTCGATACGGTTTTCGGTTATCCCGGTGGTATGATTTTGCCACTATATGATGCTTTTTATGATGATAAGGCAATCCATCAGGTTTTAGTAACGCATGAGCAAAATGCTGCACATGCTGCCGATGGTTATGCCCGTGCTTCGGGCAAGGTTGGTGTTTGTATAGCAACGTCAGGTCCTGGCGCTACCAATCTGGTTACTGGTCTGGCAACGGCATTTATGGATTCGATTCCGGTAGTAGCTATTACGGGACAGGTTGATACTTCGCTTTTAGGCAAAGATGCTTTTCAGGAAACTGATATTCTTGATGTAACTATGCCGATAACCAAGCACAATTACAAAGTAAAGGATCCTAAAAAATTAGTATCAACTATAAGAAAGGCCTTTGCTTTGGCCAAAAGCGGTCGTCCAGGGCCGGTTTTGGTTGATGTTCCACGGGATTTATTTTTGGCTGATGTTGACTATAGTGAAGCTGCCGATGAACCTAAGAAAAAAAATCCGCCTGATGCTGATTTTTTGATTTGTGCAGCTGAGGCTGCTAGCGAAATAGTCAAAGCCAAACGTCCAGTAGTTATTGTTGGCGGCGGGGTAATATCAGCTGGTGCAACCAAGGAAGTAACCGCATTTATTGAAAAATATAATTTGCCGGTAGTACATACCTTGATGGGGCTAGGGGCGATACCGCGCTCACATCGGCAGTCCTTAGGATTTGCTGGTATGCACGGTGAAAAAGCTGCTAACCATGCAATTGCCGCAGCTGATCTAGTAATTGCGCTAGGCAGTCGTTTTGGCGATCGGCAAACTGGCAATTTGAAAAAATATACTCAGGACACTAAATTTATTCATGTAGATATTGATCCAGCTGAGATAGATAAAAATGTCAGCAATACTCTGGGGCTGGCTGGTGATATGAAAACTATCCTGAAGCTTTTGATGCGGCATGAGGCCAGTGCTGATTTAAGCAAATGGTGGCAAAAAATTAATGAATGGCAGGATAAGTATGCCTATGACTATCATTTAAATCGTCTGACGGTGCCTTGGGCCATGCATCAGGCAGCACAATCAGTCAAGGGCAAGCCGTATGCTTTTGCAACTGACGTCGGTCAGCATCAGATGTGGGCGGCATTACATTTAAAAATTGAAGAACCTAGGACATGGCTGACCTCAGGCGGATTAGGCACTATGGGGTTTGGCCTGCCGGCAGCTATGGGGGCGCAGTTAAGCTATGGCAAATCGCGTCGGGTTATTCATGTAGCTGGTGATGGCGGTATAAAAATGACCGGTAATGAATATTACACTATCGCTAGGTTAAAGCTGCCAATAGTGTCTTTGATAATAAATAATACCAGCCTGGGCATGATTCGTCAGTTGCAGAAGGTAATGTACAAAGAGCGTTATATTGCTTGTGAACTTGATTATCAGATGGATTTTGTGAAGTATGCACAAAGCTTTGGTATTGAAGCTGAGGCGGTAGCTACGCAAGAGGAATTTGCCGAGGCACTGTCCAGAGCTTTAGCTGATACGGAAAATCCGCGGGTTATTGTGCTGAACGTATGGCGCAGCTTTGTTGAACCAATGATAAAGGGCGGCGCTAGAATTGATGAATTCGTTGAATTTAAATAATAATGGTATCTGATACTTGCTTTTGTGAATAGTACACGTTATAATTAGGTTAACGCAGACGGGATCTGCAATGACAAGATAATATCCGCCTTTTTAAGATGCGTACTGCGATACGCATAAAGGGAGCCAGATAGTACCGCTATAAGTTTTATGATGAAGCAAGAGCTTTCTTATGCATACGCATAGGAGAGCTCTTTTTTATTAAATGGCTGCTGGGGCGTGTTAGTTATTATCTTGAACGTTTATACACAGTAAATGTATAATTATAAGCTAAGGAGTGATTGACTTGGGGAAAAATAATGTATCCTTACGAGGCAAGAACATTTTAGGACTAGAAGATTTTAGTCCTGAGGAAATTCGTCTTGTACTTGAGACCGCTAAAGAAATGAAAAACATTATTCATCGGGATATCAAAAAAGTACCAACGTTGCGTGGCAAATCAATTGTAACGCTGTTTTATGAGCCAAGCACTCGTACGCGTACTTCGTTTGAATTAGCTGGAAAATATCTTGGGGCTGATGTCGTAAATATCACGTCGGGAACCAGCAGTATTGTAAAAGGCGAGAGCTTGCGTGATACGCTTTATACGATAGAAGCAATGGGAGTTGATGCTATCGTAATGCGCCATAAAGCCGAAGGCGCGGCTGAGTATGCTTCAAGAGTAGTAAGCCCAGTAATTTTAAATGCTGGTGATGGTGCACATGCGCATCCATCCCAAGGTTTGTTGAATCTCTTTACCATTCAGGAGCATAAGGGACACTTAGAAGGTCTGAAGGTAGCTATAATTGGTGATGTACTTCATAGCCGGGTAGCTCGTTCGGACATTTATGGTATGCGCAAGATGGGCATGGAAGTTCATATCGCTGGTCCAAAGACATTGCTGCCACGCTTCCTTTATGAAGAACCTGGTATTGTAGTGCATGAACGTATCGAAGATGCTATTGCTAATGCAGATGTTATCGAAGTGCTGCGTATTCAGCTTGAGCGCATGAAAGGCGGACTTTTCCCAACAACGCGTGAATATGCCCGTATTTTTGGCTTGAATGATACTCGCCTGAAATTAGCTAAGGATGATGTGTTAATTCTTCATCCAGGTCCAATGAATAAAGGCTGGGAAATTTCGCCGTTTACGGCTTATGGTAAAAATTCAGCTATTCAGGAAGAAGTCCAAAATGGTGTAGCTGTTCGTATGGCATTATTTACCTTAGTTTTGACGGGAGGAAAGCAGGAATGAAACTTTTAATCAAAGGCGGCCGGGTAATTAATCCGGAGACTAAATTTGACCAAATTGCTGATGTGCTGGTTGAAGATGGTAAGATAACGGCGATTGATAAAGATATTGTTGCTGAAGATGCCAAGGTTTATGATGCAGCTGGCAAAATTGTAACGCCAGGTCTTGTTGATTTGCATGTGCATTTCCGTGAACCAGGTCAGGAAGCGAAAGAAGATTTCGAATCAGGTACTAAAGCTGCTGCGGCGGGCGGCTTTACGACAGTCTGCACTATGCCAAATACGAAACCGGTAGTTGATACCGCAGCTGATGTCAGAAGTCTGGAAAAAAGAGCTGAGGATGTGGCATCAGTTCATGTAAAAATTATTGGTGCTGTTACGAAAAATCAGGAAGGCAAGGAATTAGCTGAGCTTGGTGATATGATAGAAGCAGGAGCAGTAGCTTTTTCAGATGATGGACATTTTGATTCGACAGCCAAGGTTTTATTGAATGCATTTGATTATTTGCATACTTTTGATAAGGTTATTGTAAACCATGATGAAGAACCTTCGCTGGTAGAAGATGGTGTCATGAATGAAGGTCATCGCAGTGCTATGCTTGGCATGAAGGGGCGGCCAACAGTAGCTGAAGATATTGCGGTAGCTCGTGATATAATGCTGGCTGAGTATGCTGGGTCACGTGTGCATGTAGCACACATCAGCTCGGCTCGTGCAGTAGACATCGTTCGTCAGGCTAAAAAGCGTGGGGTCAAGGTAACGGCTGAGGCTACTCCACAGCACATGACCATGACTGATGAGTGTGTAAATCTTTTCGATACATCGACTAAAATAAATCCGCCGCTTAGAGCGCAAAAGGATTGCGATGCTTTGCTGGAAGGCTTAAAAGATGGCACAATTGATGCTATCGTTACCGATCATTCGCCACATGCGCAGGAAGATAAGGATCGGGAGTATATTTATGCACCAAGTGGGTTCCCTGGACTTGAAACATCGCTTGGTATAATGTTGACAGATCTTTATCATGCTGGGAAATTGGATTTGCCACTGATTGTATCAAAAATGTCCTATGAACCAGCCAAAGTATTTAAGCTTGATGCCGGTACGCTTACTGTAGGTAAAAATGCTGATATTACCGTTATCGATCCAGAGCTTTCCTGGACGGTAGATGACAGTAAATTCTATACGCGTGGCAGTCACAGTCCTTTTGTCGGTCGCAAGCTTAAAGGTAAAGCCGTTTTGACGGTAGTTGATGGCAAGATAGTTATGCAGGATGGCGAAGTTTTGGCTAAATAATAATGAGGTGTTTTCATGAAAGGTAAATTAATCCTGGAAGACGGCAGTGTTTTCCATGGCGAACTGCTAAATAATATCAAAGCAACAGGGGAAGTTGTTTTTAATACGGGTATGACAGGTTATCAGGAAAGCTTGACTGATCCATCATATTGCCGGCAAATACTTACGCTTACTTATCCAATGGTAGGCAATTATGGTATTGCGGATATTTTTATGCAGTCACGCAAATCATTTGTCAATGGCTTTGTTATTGGTGAATTGTGTGAATATGGCAGCAACTGGCATTATGAAACTAGTTTGGCTGATTTTCTTACGAAACAGGGCGTACCTTGCCTCTATAATGTTGATACCCGGGCAGTAACGCGTAAAATTCGTTCAGCTGGTACGATGAAAGGCATTATTGTAGCTGAGGATGCGGCTAAAACAGAAATAGATGAGCTCTTTGCCGTGCCAATCAAAAAAGATGTTGTTATGGAAGTTACGACGCCTGAGGCGTATGATATTCCAGCTGACAAGGAAGATGCACCGTTTGTAGTAGCTATGGACTTTGGCGTGAAGCAAAATATTTTAAATTCGCTGCATAATCTTGGCTGCAAGGTAAAGGTTGTTCCAGCAAGCACGACGGCTGAAGAAGTATTAGCGCTAAATCCAGATGGTATATTCCTTTCTAATGGCCCGGGTGACCCAGCGGATGTTCCGGAAATTGTAGCTGAAATTAAAAAGCTCATCGGCAAGAAACCGATATTTGGTATCTGCCTTGGGCATCAGTTGCTGGCTCGCGCTATGGGGGCTAAAACCTACAAACTGAAATTTGGTCATCGTGGCTGCAATCAGCCAGTAAAAAATCTTCTTACAGGCAAGGTGCAGATTTCGTCACAGAATCATGGCTTTGCGGTTGATGAAGCATCACTTAAGGATTTGCCATTGGAAGTCACGCATGTAAACGTAAATGATGGAACCGTTGAAGGTATGCGGCATAAAGAATTACCGATCTTTTCGGTACAGTATCACCCGGAAGCATCGCCGGGACCTGATGACAATATGTATCTGTTTGATGAATTCTGGACGATGCTCAAGGGGGAATAATTGTGCCAAAAAAGGAATATCTAAAAAAAGTAATGGTAATCGGGTCAGGACCTATTATCATCGGTCAGGCAGCTGAATTTGACTATGCTGGTTCACAGGCTTGCCGCGCCCTGAAAGAAGAAGGTTTGGAAGTTGTGCTGGTAAACTCTAATCCAGCAACAATCATGACTGATACGCATATTGCTGATAGAGTTTACATTGAACCGTTGACACCGGAATTTTTAGAGGAAATCATTGCCAAAGAGAACCCGGATGGTCTTTTAGCGACATTGGGCGGTCAGGCTGGTCTTAATTTGGCGGTACAGCTTTCTGAGCGTGGCGTACTTGAAAAATACAATGTTGAGCTATTGGGAACACCGCTCAAGGCTATTGAAAAAGCTGAAGACCGGGAAATGTTCAAAGAAACCATGCAAAAACTGGGTGAGCCAATTCCGGAAAGCACGATCGTTGAAGATGTGCCAGCAGCAGTTGCTTTTGCTAATGAAATCGGCTATCCGGTTATCGTTCGTCCGGCTTATACGATGGGCGGTACTGGCGGTGGTATAGCTGATAATGAAGAAGAGCTTATTGATATTGTTATCAAAGGTCTTACTTATTCAATGATTGGTCAGGTTTTAATCGAGCGCAGTGTAGCTGGCTGGAAAGAAATCGAATATGAAGTAATGCGTGATGGTAATGATAACTGCATTACGGTCTGCAACATGGAAAACTTTGATCCAGTTGGTGTACATACGGGTGATTCTATCGTTGTAGCACCATCGCAGACACTTACGGATCATGAATATCAGATGCTGCGCAGTGCTTCGTTACGCATTATTCGTGAGTTAGGTATTGAGGGCGGCTGCAATGCGCAATATGCTTTAGATCCTAATAGCAATCGTTACTATGTAATTGAGGTTAACCCGCGCGTAAGCCGTTCTTCGGCACTGGCTTCAAAAGCTACTGGTTATCCAATCGCTAAAGTTTCGGCTAAAATAGCTATCGGCTATACTTTGGATGAAATTACCAATGCTGTTACACAAAAAACGAAGGCTTGCTTTGAGCCGGCACTTGACTATTGCGTAGTAAAATTCCCGCGTTGGCCGTTTGATAAATTTGTTTATGCTGACCGTACGCTAGGAACGCAGATGAAGGCTACTGGCGAGGTTATGAGTATTGACCGGCATTTTGAAGGGGCTATTTTAAAAGCAGTACGTTCCCTTGAAATCGGTGTTAATCGGCTGCATTTGGATAAAATTGATGCTTGGGATGATGAGCGGGTCAAGAAGAATCTTGCGCGTATTAATGATGAACGTATCTTTGTCATTGCTGAGGCATTGCGTCGTAATATCGCTACGGTTGATGAGATTCATGATATTACTAAAGTTGATAAATGGTTTATCAACAAGATTAAAAATATCACTGATGTAGAAGTTAAACTAGCTAATGAACCTTTGACACCAAACCATATGCTAGAGGCTCAAAATGTTGGTTTAGCGGATGTTTCAATCGCTGAGGTTACTGGAAAATCAGCCGATGAAATCCGCACTACCCGCAAGAGCATGGGAATACTTCCTAGTTACAAGATGGTTGATACTTGTGCAGCTGAGTTTGAAGCAGCTACGCCGTATTTCTATTCGACTTTTAGAGCTGAGCAGGATGAGGTAGAAGTTACTAACTCGCGCAAGGTAGTGGTTTTGGGTTCTGGGCCGATTCGCATTGGTCAGGGCGTTGAATTTGATTATTGTTCCGTTCATTCCATTTGGGCGCTTAAGGAAATGGGCATCGAAGCAATCATCATCAACAACAATCCAGAAACTGTATCAACTGACTTTGATATTTCGGATCGACTGTATTTTGAACCGCTGACGAGTGAAGATGTATTAAATATCATTGATAAAGAAAAACCAGAAGGCGTTATTGTTCAGTTCGGTGGACAGACCGCTATTAATCTGGCAGCATCTTTGCAGAAAGCTGGCGTTAAAGTCTTTGGTACCTCGGTTGATGATATTGATAGAGCTGAAGACCGTGAACGTTTTGATGAAGTGCTCACGCAGACGAAGATTCCACGTCCGCAGGGCATAAGCGTTACCAATCTTGAAGATGCTATAACTGGCGCTGCTAATATTGGTTATCCGGTAATGGTTCGTCCTTCGTATGTATTAGGCGGCCGAGCTATGGAAATCGTTTATAATGAAGATGAACTTCGTGATTATATGAGCCGTGCGGTTAAGGTAACACCGGATCATCCAGTGCTGGTTGACCGTTATATGCAAGGTACGGAAGTCGAAGTAGACGGTATCTCTGATGGTGTTGATGTCGTAATTCCGGGCATAATGGAACATGTTGAGCGGGCTGGCGTTCACTCAGGTGACTCCATTGCCGTATATCCGCCACAGACGCTTTCGTCGAAGGTTATCTATACGATTATTGATTATACTAAACGTTTGGCAGTCGCACTCCATGTCAAAGGTCTTTTGAACATTCAGTTCGTTGTAGTCAATGACGAGGTTTATATTATCGAGGTAAATCCGCGTTCTTCGCGTACCGTGCCGTTCCTCTCGAAGGTTACGGATGTCAAGATGGTAAATGTGGCTACCCGCATTGCGCTTGGTGCTACGCTTAAAGAGCTTGGGTTCCGTTCAGGACTCGTAACGCCAAAACCGTATGTTGCAGTAAAAGCACCGGTGTTCTCCTTTGCGAAGATGACGGATGTTGATATTGCCCTTGGACCTGAAATGAAGTCAACTGGTGAAGTAATGGGCATTGATTATCACTATGCTAGAGCCTTGTACAAAGCAATCATTGGTTCTGGTATCAACGTACCAACGCAGGGGTGTGTCCTCTTTACGGTAGCAGATAAGGATAAGGAAGAAATGAAGCAGCTAGCTAAAGCTTTCTCTGAGCTTGATTTCAAGATTGCTGCTACTGAGGGTACCGCTAAGGCTATTCAGTCAATGGGCATTGATGTTCAAGTTGTAGGCAAGGTTCATGAACGCAGCACGGATATCATTGAAAAAATTAAGACTGGTAAAATCAACATGGTAATCAACACGCTTACTCAGGGCAAACATTCCTTGAATGATGGCTTTAAGATTCGCCGGGCAACCGTTGAACATGGTATTGCTTGCCTTACGTCACTTGACACGGCTTGGGAAGTAATGCGGGTGCTCTCCTTTATGCGGGAACGCCGTTTAGTTTATTCGCTGGCTATTCAGGATTATGTTGGCGGTGGTGATGATCTTGCCTAAAAAAGCGGTAGATGCGGTTATCGTTAGTCAGCAGGAACTGATGCACGATGTTTTCAGCTTGGAGGTAAAGGTTCCTGATCTGACGAAATTAGCTAGTCCAGGTCAATTTGTCCAGCTTAGAATTTTAACAGGGGCGTTTGTATTGCGCCGTCCGGTAGGAATTGCGGCGGTTGATATAAATAAGGGTACAATGAGCTTTATTTATCGGGTCGTTGGTAAAGGCACCAAGGCGTTAGCTGACTTAAATGCTGGAGACATTATAAATGTTTTAGGACCATTGGGACATGGTTTCGACATTAAAGCCAAGCGGCCGCTTATTGTTGGTGGCGGTATGGGATTATCACCAGTGCTCTTTTATGCAGCTAGTCTGCAAGGACAGGCTGATGTGCTGATGGGGGGCAAGAATAAAGCTGAGCTTTTCTGGCGGGAGCTTTACGCTGAAAAAGTGCAAAATATTTATTGTACGACAGATGATGGTTCCTATGGCACGAAAGGCTTTGCTACTACGCTTTTGCCTAAATTGCTGCAAGAAAATGCCTATGATTTAGTAGTAGTTTGCGGACCGGAAATAATGATGCGCAGCGTAGCTAAAATTGCGAGGGAGCACAATATACGTTGTCAGGTTTCTTTAGAAAAACGCATGGGTTGCGGGCTGGGAGCATGTTTGTCTTGCTCGATAGATACAACAGCTGGCGAGCGCAAAAAAGTTTGCCAGGATGGTCCGGTTTTTGAAGCAGGGGAGGTATTTGAGTGAACATTGATACCAAAACTGTAAATGACGATCGGCTGCATGTAAATTTAGCCGGCATAGCCATGAATACACCGGTTATGACAGCATCAGGCACCTTTGGCTTTGGTGAAGAATTTGCTGATTTTGTTGATTTAAACCGCTTAGGCGGGGTAATGGTCAAAGGGACAACGCTAAAGCCACGGCGAGGAAATGATGGCGTGCGCATTACGGAAACGCCTATGGGGATGATGAACTGTATTGGTTTGGAAAATCCTGGAGTTGAGGTGCTTTTAACTAAAACCTTGCCAAGGCTTAAGCAATATGGTATGAATGTCATCGTCAATATTTCTGGCGGGACGGTTGATGAGTACGGTGAATTGGCGGCTATGCTTGATGTACCAGAGGTAGCAGCTATCGAGCTGAATGTTTCCTGCCCCAATGTCAAGGAAGGCGGTATTGTTTTTGGTACCGATCCTAAAGCCGCCGCTGCTGTAGTAAAGGCAGCTAAAGCCAAAACTGATAAGCCGGTGATATTAAAGCTTTCGCCGAATGTTACCGATATTGTAACTATGGCTAAAGCAGTAGAAGCTGCTGGCGCAGATGTTATATCGCTTATCAATACGCTGCTGGGAATGGAAATAAATATAAATACCCGTAAGCCGACACTAGGCAATATAACTGGCGGTCTTTCTGGTCCTTGTATTAAGCCAGTGGCTTTGCGGATGGTATGGCAGGTAGCAAATGCTGTCAAAGTGCCGATTATCGGTATGGGCGGCATAGCTAGTGCCAATGACGCCATTGAATTTATATTAGCTGGTGCCAGCGCAGTCGCAGTAGGTACGGCTAACTTTACCGACCCGGCGATTACTATGAAAATTTGTGATGGTATAAATGATTATCTTAAAGCAAATGGTATTGATAATGTAAGCGATCTGGTAGGTAAGCTGGAAATTAATTAAGCAGGTAATATATGGATGAAAGGAGCCGGTCATGGCTGATGAACGTCTTATAGTGGCACTTGATTTCCATACGATGGAAGACGTCAAGTCCTTGGTAACAGTACTTGGTGACAGTGTAAGCTACTATAAAGTAGGTATGGAACTTTTTTACAGTGTTGGCGGACAGGTTGTAACTTGGCTTCGCGAACAGAAAAAAGAAGTTTTTTTGGATTTGAAATTACATGACATTCCTAATACTGTAGCCGGCGGTTTGTGCTCACTGATGGGATTAGGAGCAACGATGCTCAATATACATGCAACTGGCGGTTTTACTATGATGGAAAAAGCGGCTAAAAGCTTGCATGAGGCAGCAGCTAAACAGGGGATACCATGCCCGAAACTGATAGCTGTTACCGTTCTTACCAGCATAAATGATGCTGATTGGCAAGGAATTGGTCAAACGCAAAGCATAGCCGATGGTGTGGTCAGATTAGCTAAGCTGGCTAAAAAAGCTGGACTTGATGGTGTAGTAGCATCACCAATGGAGGCGGCAATGATTCGTAAGGCTTGTGGCAATGATTTTCTCATTGTAACGCCAGGTGTTCGCCCCGCTGGCGCAGCTATAAATGATCAGACGCGCATAGCAACGCCGGCTAGCGCCTTGGCTGATGGTGCCAGCCATTTGGTAGTAGGACGGCCAATTAGGGCAGCTGGTGATCCTAAAAAAGCAGCTTTAGCTATCATAAAGGAAATGGAGACGGTAAAATGACAGAACAGGAAGTAAAAGATTTACTTATCAAAACTAATGCCATTATGAATGGACATTTTTTACTGACGTCGGGACTGCACAGTCCGCATTATGTAGAAAAATTCAATGTTTTGCAGCATCCTAAATATACGCAGCAGCTTTGCGAAGCTATGGCTGAAAAATTTAAAGATGCTAATATCGAAACGGTAGTTGGTCCAATGACGGGCGGTATTTTGCTAGCGCATGAGACAGGTAAAGCTTTAGGCACGCGGGCTATCTTTACAGAGCGAGTCAACGGCAAAATGACCTTTCGGCGGGGCTTTTCGCTGCATGAAGGCGAGCGGGTGCTGATTGTTGAAGATATTGTTACCACTGGCGGTTCGATAAAAGAAGTAATCGACGTGGTAAAAGCTCATGGCGGAATTCCGGTTGCGGTAAGTATGCTGGTTGATAGAAGTGGCGGTAAGGTTAACTTTGGTGATGTTCCTTGCACGGCACTGCTGCATTTAGATGTTGAGACGTACAAGCCGGAAGAATGTCCGCTTTGTCAAAAAGGTGAGCCTATGACTAAGCGTGGCAGTACCGGCAAATAAATTTAAAACAATTGCAATCGAATAATAGAAGGTCTTGCGCCATGCAGGACCTTTTATTTTGACTTTTTTACGGATAATGATAATCAAGGCTTGACACATAGGATATGAAATTCTAGAATAGTATGGAATGGCATATCTATTATGCAGTATAGTTAATACAGGTATTCAATGTTGTGTGTTATATATGGAACAGGATAACAAATGTAATATAAAGGGGTTGTAATTATGGCACATACATTTACTATGGATGATTTGAAACAAAGACTGCAGGCCCGTCAGCATAAAATGACGCCACAACGTCAGACGGTTTTGCAGGTGTTTTTAAATAATCCAGGCGAGCATCTATCAGCTGAGGATGTGCATGGTATTTTAAGAGATGATAAATCGGAAATAGGCTTAGCAACAGTTTATCGCAGTCTGGAACTTTTATCCGACCTTGGAATATTGCAAAAAATGGAATTTGGTGATGGCTGCAGTCGTTATGAGGTAAATACGACCAATCCTGATGAGCATCATCATCATCATTTGATATGTACTAAATGTGGTAAAGTTACTGAATTTGAAGATGATTTATTAGATAATTTGGAAGCAGATATTAAGGAAAAGCTGGGCTTCAAAGTGGAAAATCATCAAGTAAAATTTTATGGAATTTGTAAGGAGTGCCAAAAAGCGCTTGAAGGTTAAGACTTTTACACTAAATTCAAAAAAAGAGATAATTTCTAAAATAACTCGTGAGGTCTTGAACCTGTTTCGAGTGGAAATAGTTGGCAGTCATGGTGATGCTGATTATGCGCAGCTTTCCGTTATAAATAAGCGATTGCCGGTAAGTGATACGGCAGCTGCTGGCGGCAGCATCGTTAGGATGCAGACAACGCTCATGTTATTTGCTGGTGACGGCAGTTATCAAAGCTGGAGCCGAGTCGCTCAAGGCAAAGCTGACGAGCTGGAGAGGGCGGCCGTCAACCGTACGATAAAGCTTAATTTATATAATATATTCTGTCAGGAACTAAAAAAACCGGCTGCACCGTGGGGAATTTTACATGGTGTACGCCCCACGAAGATTGTTCATCGCTGGATTAGTTACGGTATGGATGAAACAGCTATAATAAAGCGCCTGATGAGCGATTTTGCTTGTAGTGAGGAAAAGGCGCGTGTTATAACACCAATGGCTTTTCGGCAATTGCCGTTCTTAAAAACATCAGCTCCTAAAACCATAAGTATCTACGTTGGCATCCCTTTTTGTTTAACTAGATGTCTTTATTGTTCGTTTCCGTCAAATATTTTGCCTGGAGAGAAAACTTTGCAGCAGTTTATGGCGGCATTGCAAAAAGATATAATGGCGGCTAAAGCAGCTGTAGCAGAATATGGCTTTACCGTGCAAAATATTTATGTCGGTGGTGGTACGCCAACGGCTTTACCGGATAATTATTTTGCAGATATGCTGAGCATGGTATATAATTCTTTTTATGGGCAGGATGTTGTTGAATTTACGGTGGAAGCGGGAAGACCTGATAGTATTACGCCGGCTAAGATAGCCAAGATGCAAGAACTCGGCGTGACAAGGGTCAGCGTCAATCCGCAGACTATGCAAGACAAAACCTTAAAAGTAATTGGCAGGCAGCATACGTCAGCTGATGTCGTTAATATGTTTAAGGCTCTGCGCAAGGCGGGAATCCCCCATATCAACATGGATATAATATTAGGGCTTCCAGGGGAGACGGCTTTGGATGTTGATGATACGATGGCCAAGGTTACGGCGCTTCAGCCTGATGATATTACCCTTCATGCATTAGCACTAAAACGAGGCTCAAGGCTGCGTCTTATAATGGAACAAAGACAGGTATGTTTGCCTGATGCCACTGAAACTCGTAAGATGTCCGCTATAGCCATGTCCTATATCACGCGGTTTGGCTATGAGCCGTATTATTTATACCGGCAAGGATATATGGCTGGCGATTTAGAAAATGTTGGCTGTGCGCATAAAGGCGCTGAAGGCATGTATAATATTCAAATTATGGAGGAGCATCAGACTATAATTGGTGTTGGCGGTGCCGCAACGACTAAAGTAGTAGACTTTCGGCAAAATCGCCTGAAATCGTCCTTTAATGCTAAAGATTTGGTGACTTATCTGCGTGATGTGGATAGCTATATAGAAAAACGCAGGCTGCTCTTGGAAGAAGCCTATGGTAAACAGGGGGAATCAACGAATGTTAACTAATGCCCCGCGGGGAACAAAAGACATTTTGCCAGATACAGTTGGCGAGTGGACTTATGTTGAACAAAAAATACGCGAATTGTGTGACCGCTATGGTTATCAGGAAATTCGCACACCGATGTTTGAGCATACCGAGCTTTTTCATCGCGGTATCGGTGAAGGTACTGATGTTGTTGATAAGGAAATGTATACCTTTACGGATAGAGGTCAGCGCAGTATAACCTTGCGCCCGGAAAATACAGCGTCGGCTGTTAGAGCTTATTTGCAAAATAAGCTCTATGGTGAAAATAGTCTGACTAAATTATTTTATATTGGTTCAATGTTTCGGTATGATCGGCCACAGGCTGGCAGAATGAGGGAATTTCATCAGTTCGGTATTGAGGCCTTAGGTGAGGAAAATCCAGCTGTTGATGCTGAGGTTATCATGCTGGCGATGGATTTTCTGACATCGCTGGGACTTAAGGACTTAAAGCTTTCGTTAAATTCGGTTGGTTGTCCTAAGTGCCGTCCAATTTATCGCAAGGTATTGCAGGATTATTTCCGTGACAAACTAGATACACTTTGCGATGATTGCAAGGATCGATTTGAGCGCAGTCCGTTGCGGATACTTGATTGCAAAACTGATGCTGATAAGCCGTTTATGCCAGCTGCACCTAAGATAACTGATTGCTTGTGCGATGAATGTAAAGATCATTTTCACAAGGTACAGGAGTATTTGACGCAGGCCGGTGTCGAGTTTGAGCTTGATCCGCGGCTGGTGCGTGGTTTGGATTATTATACCAAGACGGCCTTTGAAATAAAATATGCTCCGTTAGGGGCACAAAGCGCCATTGCTGGCGGCGGCCGTTATGATGGACTTATTGAGGAGATTGGTGGCAAGCCGACACCGGCGGTAGGTTTTGCTTCCGGCTTAGAAAGAGTGCTCTTGGCACTTGAAAAACAGGAACTCCTGCCAGAAATGACAAAGACGGCCGATGCTTTTGTGGTTGCTTTAGGCGAAAGTGCATCAGGTCCAGCCTTTAAATTACTTACGAAATTGCGTCAAGCTGGTCTTAAGGCTAATATGGATTATGCTGGTCGCAGTATGAAAGCTCAGATGAAACAGGCCAATAAAGCTAAAGCGCGTTTTGCCCTGATCATCGGTGAAGACGAAGTCAAAGAATCCTGCGTTATGCTCAAGGATATGGAAAAGAGCGAACAGCAAAAGGTTTCTTTTGATACAATAATAGAAAAGCTATGTGCTGAGGTGAAAGGTTAATGGAAACATTACAAGGTATGAAGCGGGATCATCATTGTGGTCTGCTTCAAAAAGCTGACGTAGGTCAGGAAGTTGTACTCTGCGGCTGGGTTTCCCGTCGTCGTGACCATGGCGGACTTATATTTGTCGATATGCGTGATCGTTCAGGCTTTGTTCAGGTAGTATTTGATGAAGCTGCTATGAATGAAGGCACGTTCCACAAAGCAGAGTCGCTTAGAAATGAGTTCTGCATTGCTGTTCGTGGTACAATTCGTGCCCGCAGTGAGGAGACAATCAATGCTAATATTGCTACGGGTGAAATCGAAGTAGTTTGCGCTGAACTCCGTATCTTAAACAAGGCTAAGACGCCACCATTCTATATTCAGGATGATATTGACGTTGATGAGATGGTGCGCTTAAAGTACCGTTATTTGGATTTGCGTCGCCCTGAAATGCAGAAAAATATCATTTTGCGTCATCGGGTAACGAAGATCATGCGTGATTTCTTTGACAACAACGGCTTCCTTGAAATTGAAACGCCGATGCTTTGCAAGAGCACGCCGGAAGGCGCTCGTGACTTTTTAGTGCCAAGCCGAGTAAATCCGGGTGAATTTTATGCATTGCCGCAGTCACCGCAGATTTTTAAACAAATTTTGCAGGTAGCAGGCTTTGAAAAATATTTCCAGATTGTCCGCTGCTTCCGCGATGAAGATTTGCGGGCGGATCGTCAGCCAGAATTTACGCAGCTTGATATTGAAATGTCCTTTATGGATCAGGATGCTATTCTGACACTGATGGAAAACATGGTAAAGGAACTCTTTAGCAAAGCTATCGGTGCTGAAGTCAAGACTCCGTTTGAGCGTATGGACTGGGATACGGCTATGGATAAGTATGGCTCAGATAAACCAGACCTTCGCTTTGATATGCCGCTGATGGATATTTCTGATTATGTTCAGGGATCAGATTTTAAGGTATTCAATGCAGTTATCGAAAATGGCGGCATGGTTAAGTGTATCAAGGTAGATGGTTATGCTGATATTCCGCGTCGTCGTTTAGATGAACTGGTTAAGTTCGTTCAGGTTTACGGCGCTAAAGGCTTGGCTTGGATTCAGTATGCTGAAGAAGGCATCAAGAGTCCGTTTAAGAAGTTCTACAGCGATGAAACATTTGCTAAGATTGCTGAAGTAACTGGTGCTAAGACGGGCGATTTGTTGCTGGTTGTAGCAGATAAACGTTTAGTAGTAGATACTGCTCTTGGTCAGTTGCGTTTGGAAATGGGTAAAGAACGCAATCTTATTGATCCGGATGCTTTGCGCTTCTTGTGGGTAGTTGATTTCCCAATGTATGAATGGAGCGATGAGGAAAAACGCTGGAAAGCTATGCATCATCCGTTCACGGCACCACGTGATGAGGATATTCAGTATCTTGCTAGTGATCCGGGCCGTGTCAAGGCTAATGCCTATGATATGGTACTTAATGGTGTTGAAGTTGGCGGTGGTTCACTGCGTATCTATAATGCTGATTTGCAGGAAAAGGTATTTGAATCACTAGGACTTACGCCGGAACAAGCACATACGAAATTTGGCTTCATGATGGATGCCTTCCAGTATGGTACGCCACCACATGGCGGTATTGCTTTTGGTCTCGATCGTTTGGTTATGCTTATGGCAAAACGTCAGTCTATCCGCGATGTTATCGCGTTCCCGAAAACGCAGAGTGCGCGTGATATGATGTCTAATGCACCATCACCAGTTGATGATAAGCAGTTGCGCGAGCTTTCGATTCGGACGGCAGTCAAGAAAAAAGAAGCTAAAGCTGAAAAGTAATTTAGGCTTTAGGCTTAATAAAGTTAAAAGGAGGGTGGCGTTGACGCTCTCCTTTTTTTGTAGTACACTAAACCAATATGAGTAGATAGCAAACTTTTGGAGGTAACGGCGTGTCCAATAAAGTAGATATACTAGGCGTGACAGTTGATGCCATAACCATGGCAGCAGCAGTAGCACAGGTAGAAAAATATATGGATGAAAAAGCCGGTGTGCTGGTAGCAACGGCTAATGCTGAAATGATTATGCGGGCGACCCATGACAGTGAACTGAAAAGGATACTGAATGAAGCAGCTTTAGTGGTGCCAGATGGCGCGGGAACGGTTTGGGCAGCGCATCATCTAGGGTATGAAATGCCAGAGCGGGTCGCCGGTTATGATTTGGCGCAGGAGCTTATGCGCCAAGCACCGGCCAAGAAAAGAAGGATTTTTTTCTTTGGTTCAGCTCCGGGCGTGGCCGAAAAAGCCAAGGCTAAGGCTGAACAGCTTTATCCTGGCATAGAAATTGTCGGTACGCGCAATGGGTTCTTTTCGGAAAAGGATGAACCGGCGATTATTGCTGAAATAAAAGCAGCTAAACCAGATTTATTATTGGCAGCGTTAGGTGTTCCCAAGCAGGAGAAATGGTTATATAAATATCGCCATAAACTGGCGGTGCCAGTAGCAATTGGCGTTGGTGGCACGCTTGATGTTATGGCTGGCGTTATGAAGCGAGCTCCTTACTGGATGCAAAAAGCCAAGCTTGAATGGCTTTTTAGAGGTATGCTTCAGCCCAAGCGGGCCGGAAGACTTTTGGCGTTGCCCAAGTTTGTGTTAAAGGTTCATAGGGCGAAAAAATAACCTGCTAATTGTTGCAATAATGCCTATAGCAAAACATAAACAATTGCGTTATAATTATTGTTGGTTATATTACAATAATATTCAGGAGGTGGAGTTTTGACTCCGATTATATCTGAAGGTTATCCGTTTATATTCGGCTGTGCTTTGCTGGCACTAGTTTTGGGGTTTTCGATTCATCCTTATATTGCTGTTATTCCGCTGGTGCTGATGCTTTATTTTTGTTATTTCTTTCGCAATCCAAAGCGTCAGATAATTACGGATGATTCAGTAATACTTTCACCAGCTGATGGAACTGTTACGGATATTGTTCCACTTGAAACTGATGAATTTGTTAAAGAACCTTGCAATAAGGTTATAATATTTATGTCAGTGTTCAATGTTCATGTAAATCGCAGTCCAATACAAGGGAAGATAAAACTGCAAAAGTATTTTTGTGGTCGTTTTCGTCCTGCGTATAAAGACACGGTGGGGTTTGAAAATGAACACCATGTGCTAGGTATTGAAAATGACCGTGTGCGCATTAGTGTTAAACAGATTGCTGGCATATTGGCCCGTCGTATAGTTTCATTTGTTACTTTAGATGATGATTTAAAGCAAGGCGAACTTTATGGAATGATAAAATTTGGTTCCTGCTTAGAAGTAGTCATGCCAAAGAAGGTTGAAATCATGGTCGAAAAGGGACAAAAAGTTGCGGGGGGACAAACCATACTTGGGAGGATTAAAGACTGATGAATTATCGACGGTTTTTACCGAATCTATGCACATCGATGAATTTAGTTTTTGGTATGTGCTCGATTCTTTCAACCTATAGCAATGATTTTGTTTGGGGTTCTATTTTTATTTTGTTAGCATTAGTAGCTGATGGACTTGATGGCCGGACGGCGCGTTTTTTTGGCGTATCAAGTGAAATGGGCAAGGAAATGGACTCTTTATGCGATTTAGGATCGTTTGGTATAGCACCGGCTTTTTTGGCTTGGGCGCTGGTACTGCATAATTATGGTCTTATTGGAGTCGCGGTAGTGATAATGTTTGCCGTTTGTGGTATGTGGCGTTTAGCCCGCTTTAATGTCAATGCTAGTGTTGTACATGGCTATTTTATGGGCTTAGCAATTCCGGCTGGTGGCAATATTGTAGCTATGACAACGCTTTTGTTTGTTACGCTTGGAATAGATCCATTGGTATTTGGCTTAGCCTATCCGATTATAATGGCGATAGTAGGCTATTTGATGGTCAGTCATGTGCATTATCCTAACTTCAAAGGTGATGGCGCTGAGCCTATATATGCAGTTACTAAGTTTTTGGCGTTAATTATGTTTATAGCAATTATTTGGCTGGGCAAGGAAGCTATATTGCCGGCTTTAGCGGTAGCAGTATTTTGTACCTATGCGGCCGCAGGTATCATAAACACGATTATTGCACTGTTGGCAAAGGAAGGCTGATGATTTTTGACACATCCATTTGACATCATCATGGTGCCGATGCAGATTTTGATATTTTTATTTACATTGTATTTCTTTATCATTGGTTTCTGCGGTATGTGGCGGCGTCATGAGAATAAGATAAAGACACCGAAAAAAACTTTTGCGCTGGTAGTAGCTGCCCACAATGAACATGCAGTAATTGGTCAGTTGGTAGCTAATTTGCAGCAGCTTAATTATCCTAAGTCGATGTATGATATTCATGTCATTGCTGACAATTGTTCGGATAATACTGCTGAGATTGCGCAAAAAGCAGGGGCTTTGGTTCACGTGCGTACGCATCCTACCAAGAAAAGCAAGGGGTATGCGCTTGATTGGATGTTTGAAAAGCTTTTTAAACAGGAAAAGCAATATGATGCTATTTGTGTTTTTGATGCTGATAATTTAGTACATCCACAGTTTTTGATGGAGATGAATAATCGCCTTTGTAAAGGCGATAAGGTTATTCAGGGGTATATGGATGCTAAGAATCCATACGATACCTGGGTTTCAGGAACGTTTGCTATTGCCTTTTGGGTTATTTGTCATATTTCCCATTTAGCTAAATCCAATATCGGTTTGTCAGCTTGTTTGGGCGGTACGGGAATGTGCTTTGATACGGAAATCCTCAAACGGCATGGCTGGCAGGCAACCTGTCTTACCGAGGACATGGAATTTACAATGAAATGCATGGCTGAAGGGATTAAGACCAGCTGGGCGCATGATGCGATAATTTATGATGAAAAACCGCTTACGTTTAAGCAGTCATGGAATCAGCGCCGCCGTTGGGCACAGGGTCAGTTTGATGTAGGCAATCGCTTTATTCCCAAGATGCTGAAGGCCGGCTGGAAGCATAAGGATATCAGGATGTGGGATGAATGTATTTATCTGATGCAGCCACATTTTTTGATGATATCAACGATATTTATTGTTATCAGCTATATTCAATTAGCTTTTCCGCCGTTTTATACCAATATTTATAACTTTATGCCTTCGCAGCTGATGACAGCTATCATGCTTGGCCAGTACATTCTGCCAATGATTATTCTCTTTAAGATACGGGCTAAATGGAAGTCCTGGCTGTATATGCTGTTGTATCCGGTATTTATTTATTCGTGGATACCGATTATATTCCTCGGCTTTATCCACCGCAACGAACATGAGTGGAGTCATACGCAGCATACACGCGCAATGAGTATGGACGATATTGTTGGCAATGTAAAAAATACTAAATCCATTAATCGCTGATCTTAACCTCCCTCATCGAGGGAGGTTAAGTTTTTCTAAAGGAAGGAATTGAAATTATGTATACACTAAAAGTTGAAGGTGCTTTTGAAGCTGCGCATCAGTTGCCGGATTATCCGGGCAAATGCGCTCGCCTGCATGGACATAATTGGGTAGTAGAGGCCGTAGTTAAGGGTCGTGAGCTGGACAAGCTGGGGATGCTGGTGGATTTCAAGACGGTAAAAAAGGCGTTAAATAATGTATTAGATCGCTATGATCATCGTTTTTTAAATGAACTGGTGCCGTTTAATACAGGTGTAAATCCTACCGCTGAAAATTTAGCCAGGATTATCTTTACTGAGCTTGAAGATAATGAGGCTTTTACAGCCGAGGTGCAGTTAGCGGCGGTTACGGTTTTTGAATCACCAAAATCCAGTGTTACGTATACAAAGGATTGATTTTATGCAGGAAAATCTAATAGAAATTTTTTCGTCAATTCAAGGCGAAGGTAAATATGTTGGTTCGCGGCAGATTTTTGTCCGTTTTGAAGGCTGCAATCTTGACTGTAAGTATTGTGATACGGAAAACAAGCCAGGCAGTCATGCTGTTTGTCAAGTAGAAACGCAAGCTGGCAGCCGCCAGTTTAGAAAATTAGCTAATCCGTTAAGTGTTGACGAGGTTGCAGCAAGCATAAATAAAATGTTAGCGGAGATACCGCATCAGGCGGTAAGCTTTACTGGCGGAGAGCCATTATTGCATGCTGATTTTATTTTGGAATTGGTCAGCAAAATAAAGACTAAAATTTTTTTAGAGACCAATGGTACTTTATATAAGGCGTTAGCTAAATTGCTGCCGGTGACGGATATTATCAGTATGGATATAAAGCTGCCTAGTATATTGACAAAACCAGTATGGGAAGCGCATGAAAAATTTATTGAATTAGCTAAAACCAAGGATTTGTATATAAAAGTAGTAGTAGCTAATGAAACACCTATGAATGAATTTTATCAAGCGGTAGATTTAGTCAGCAAAATAGCGCCGGCTACATTGTTTATTATTCAGCCAGTTACGCCTTTTGGCGGCTGTCAGGCAGCCAGTCCAGAAAAAATACTTGCGTGTCAAAATTATGCCTTAAAGAAATTGCAAGATGTCAGAGTAATACCGCAAACGCATAAAATGATTAATCAGCTGTAAAGTATAAGCCCCCTATCGGTCCTGACGGACCACTTCCCCCTAGCAGGGGGAAGCACTAGGTTAGGGGGATTTTTTATGGCAAAATACAGTTTCAAATTTAAAATGAAAATCGTACAGGAATATTTGAGTGGCAGCGTTAGCTATAAAACGTTTGCTAAACAAAAGAAGAACGGATTTTCCAAAGCATGTCGCGAGAAGGCAAATGTCTTATGGTCGTACCTATACAAGTTTCGATGAGTTGAAAAGTAATATCGAACAATGGATTGAATACTATAACACAAAACGCATTAGGCAGAAGCTGGGTTGGCTTAGCCCAATCGAATATCGTCTAACCAATGCAGCATAAGAAAAAAGCGCAGCAGAATTATAGCTGCTCCCGGAAGGGGTGTGACGGTTGCTATATGTGCTATTTTCGTTTCGTCTTGGTACGTCCAGCATCTGCACCTGCGAACCCATTCTCGGTGGATTCTGTACCATTAGGGTATCCATCATGCATATTGGCTTCATTATGCACATTAGGGACATCTGTAATACTTTCGCCTTTGTACGACAAATTGTTTTCAACAATGCCATCAGGATTTGTAGCAATATAGCCCCTTACATGCTGTACTGTCCCATCGTGTGCTGTCCGATAATAATCGTGGGTGTGATGATATCCCGGTGCGTCTGGAGTTGCATCTACATCACCTTTTATGTAAGCTGGTGTTGTTTCAGAGAAGCTATCAACGGTGTCCGCCGTATCAACTCCGGTATCAAAACCATCAAAAGCTTTAACAAACGGTAAGAATAAGAGCATAATCAAAAGGGGAGCTACCCCCATAATTGGCATAGCAGTCTTTAACGTATATCCGTTTGAGTAAAGCCATTTCATTAATAAGTGAAATACAAATGTTACTGTAAATGCAACTACACAGGCTGTGGCAATAAAAAAAGAAAAGCCACTCCAAGCTATATCTAAAGATAATATTAAATGCCAAAATACTCTGACCATCGGATCAAAAAAATCTAGTGCAAAACCAAAAGCTACTGCGTACATATAAAAACCAGCTACAACAGCACGCCAATTCTCAATAATGAACCCTAGTCTCGCCAAAAATATCACAACCATGATGATAAATGCGATAGGTGCTAAGAAGGGAAAAATAGCTACAAGCCCTGCAGCTATTAATGCTGTTATGAGAATGGTCAATATTCTGCGCCAAGTGTAGAAAATAAACAGGCAAACCGAAAACGTAATCGATGCGTATTTTAGTTCTGGCATTGTTAGATTTACCAGTATGTAAAAAAAGACAACTGCCATCAAAATATAATGCCCTGATGAGGCGGACTTAGATGTTCTCATGAAATTACTATTCCCTTCTTTTTTATTCAAAAATATCCTATGTTATCATTCGGTTAATATTTATTATTTCCTGCCAATATGCAGGAATTTTTTAGATAATATGTAGTGCCCCAAAATTGCAAGCATCGTGGATTTACAATGCTTTTTGGCAAAAATATAGAATATGGTGCTTGATAAAAGGCACTACATAACAGAGAGGAGATTTGAGGAGCAGCAGTTTTAGCTGCTCTTTTTTTGCGCAAAAAGCTTTAAAAAATTAAAACAATTTAAAATATTAGCAGGAGTTAAAATCAAGACGGCGAACAGTATAAAATAAATAATGTGTACTGAGTACGCACATGAAAAAGTATTTTTTAATTAAAGGAGGAAGTTGTATGAAAGCTTCAACACAAGCAGGTTTTTCACTATTGGGGGTCTTGATTACGGTTATGATTATCGGGCTTATGGCCGCTATAGCGGTACCAAAGTTTAGTTCGGCTATGATTAGTGCCAACACCTCACGGATTGCAGCAGATTTAGCTACAATTGATTCGGCGATTGCCCTTTATGAAGTTGATAATGGCAAGTCACCAACAGCCTTAACCGATTTAAGTGATTATATCAAGGATGTTGATAAAGTAACACCGCCAAAGGGGAAATATCGTTTGCATGATGGTACCATAGAAGAAGTTGCAGCTAGCGATGTCTATACCCTGTCAACTCCGATTGGAACCGGATTAGAGCGCGAAGCTTTATTAAAAGGACATAATGCCAAGGATTTTAGCCGATGAATACAGCAAATGAAAACTATGAAGCATTAAGCTTTAGACTAATGCAAGGCAAATGGAAATTATTTATCTTGCTATATACCGGAGCCTTGGCGATGCTTTGCGTTACGGTTCCTTGGCATAGCTTGCTTGCTGACAGCATCTTGGCGCTGATTTTAATTATTAGCGGGATACTGGATTATTATTATGGTTATTTATATGATCGCTTGAGTTTGCTGCTGGCTATAACAGCTGTCGTTTTTAATGCTGATTTACAAGTGGATTTGTGGTCGGGGTTAATGGGCAGCTTGCTGGCAATTATGCTTATGCAGTTTATACGAGCAGTATCTAGGGAAGGCCTGGGCTTAGGTGATGTAAAGTTTAGCGGCGCCATTGGCTGGTGGTTAGGCTTTCCTGACATTTTAGCAGCTTTGGGAGCAGCTTTTTTACTGGGCGGGCTGGCAGCTATGTATTTATTATTTACTAGCAATAAAGGTGAACAACATAGGATTGCTTTTGGTCCATTTTTGGCAGGCGGAGTTTTGTTAGCAGTTAGCTTTGGTGATATTTTTTTATGTTGGTATGGTAAATTGTTATGAAGCAAAATAATGCCTTGGGCTTTGTTTTAAGTGAACTTTTGCTGGTGGTATTGCTGGTGGGGAGCCTTGCTATGTATATTGTGCCCCAAGCTGTGTTTTTTTATCAGGAAAGTGCATTGGAATATGAAAGCAATCATCTGTTAGCTGATATCAGGCGTTTACAGGTGATTGCGGTTAATAACGGGGAAGCAGCGAAGCCAATGCTGATTTTAGGTCATAGTAACTATCAAGTAAACTATGGTACGCAGTTAGCATCAAGGGAAATAAAGCATGTTTTTTTGCCGCTAGTTACTTTAAGTCACAACAAAAGTGATAGTTCGGATAGCATAATTGCTTTTAATGAACATGGTGAATTAAGTGCGGGAGTAATGACTTTGCAACTATCGGTAAGAAGTAAAAATGTTTCTAAGCGGTATATTATAATCAGCAAAGGACGTGTTCGTTTAGAAAGGCGGTAATAATATGACAGGCTGGCAAAATGAACGAGGGTACATTTTGGCGGAAGTGCTGGCAGGAAGTTTTTTGTTAGTCGTTTTGGCAGGAGCAATAATGCTGTTTAAAAGTGCAGCCAGTATGCGCAGTGCGGCTATCATGCGAAGTGAGGCGATGTTTTTAGCGCAGGGTGAGCTTGCTTATTTGGAGTATGAAAATAAGCTTCAGGGAATTCATGTTGGAAAATATGCTTGGTTAGGAGATCCAAGCGAGCTTACAAGTAACAATGCTGACTACGAGGTGGCAGCTGTCGTTACGCAAAAAGCTAAGGATGAATATATAGCCGAAGTAACTGTCAGCTGGGATATGGCAAGTAAAAAAAAGCAGCTTGTCTTAGGCAGAAGTATTTATGCTAGGAACGCAATATGAATGGAAAAAAAACAGAATCAGGATTTATAATGCTGGAAGCTATGCTGGCGTTGCCGATGATAGCTGTTATAATGGCAGCCGCTGGGGGGTTATTTATGACTGGCGTAAGGTATTATAAGCTAAATGTTGCCGATACGGAACTAGCCACGGAAGCAGTTGCCGTTTTTAATAAGGTTACTAGTGGTATCAGCGAAGCTAATGATTTAGTGATTAACTATGATAATAATGGAATCACTATAAAAAAGAAAATGATTATGGCAGCTGGCAATGAAGAAGTAGAAAATGTCCGTTATTGGGTGCACACTCAAGGCGGAACAAGAAAGCTAGTAAAAAATGATGATGCGATTCCGCTTACAGGCAATAGTGCTGGTGCAGGAGTTGAAGTAAAGGACTTTTCGTGTGTCGAGTTAAAACCTGATTTATATAAGCTGGAATTAATTGTTATCAGCGAGGTGACACAACATGAATATAAACTATTTACGGTTGTTTATTTGCCGAAAAACGAAGGCAGAGCAGGACAAATGTAAGGAACGTGGCAGTATTTCAATTGTATTGTTAACAGCGGTGGTGGTCATTATGCTTTTGGGAATAGGAGCTGTATATATGGCAAAATCACTGCTGCAAAATGTTATTGATTATGAAGATTCAGCTAAGCTGCGACTTTATGCTGTAAGTGCGGTTATAAGGCAAGCTGCAAGTATTAGACGTGAGGAGACATTTTTGCTGCCAGTTAACGAAAAAGTAAAATGTGACCAAAACCAGCAAGATGTAAAAGTAAGTCTAATAATGCATGGCAGGGGAGATTATATTTTGCTCGATGCAACTGCTATAAGAGAAAAGAATAGTAAAAAACAGGTACAGCAGGCAAGAGGTATATTAAAAAAGGAGCAAAACCGTTATGTTTGGCTGGGAATGGGCAAGATTGCTAAGAATAAAAATAGCTGAGTTACAAAATAAAATTCGCACGAATATTTTAAGACGGTTATTTATTAATAATTCGGAGCTGTTGTTAGTATTGCTTAAAGCAGAGAAACCGGCAGTAATTTTGCTAGTGGATCGTTTAGAAGAATTTTGGCAGATAAAGGAAACTTGCGGTATAGATTTTAGACCAAATTATGAGTCAGCTGCTAATAATTGGCAGGATTTGTTAGAAAAAATTGAACTTAGGCAATTGCAATATGGTTGGGAAGATAAAACGTGTGTAATTTGTGCGTGTAATAGTGAAGTGCATAAATTTGAGCTGGAGCTGCCAGCATCATTGGCAGCAGGTGAAGTAGTGAGTGCTGTTTATTGGGAAATAGAAGGAGAGTTAGCAAGTATTGGGCAGGACATAAATGAATATTGGTTAGCGTTTAGCAGGCAAAATGATAAGTGCCTGGCTGGAGCAATAAGCAGCAGTAATGTTGGTAAATTGCAAAATGCGATTTTAAGCAGCAATGTCAAAGCTGAAATGGCGGTTTGTCTGCAAGATTTTGACTGTATTAAAGGCAGTAAAATATCAGCTGAGGCTATTGGCAAGCTGTATGAGGCGCAAGATAATGTAAGGCGCAACAAATTGGCTTTAGCGCCAAGTACCTGTAATTATAAATTAGTGACTGGTTTATTTTTAATTATGTTATTTTTAGCTGGCAGTGCGATTTTTAGTTATGATTTAAGCCGTTATTACCAGTTAAAGTACCGATTAACAGCAACCCAGCAGCAATTGCAGGAATTGTCGCTGGATCAAGAACGTTTGGCTGAAATTACCAAGCTGACTCAGACTATCGAGCAAAAAAACAATCAATTGCACATTTTGTCGGATAAGAAAAATCCTTGGTACAGTATAATGGTTAATTTAGGGATTATGACAGTAGATGATGTTTGGTTGGAAAAAGTGGCAATGCATGATGATAAAATATTAGAGCTTCACGGCGCAGCTATAGATTATATAGCGTTAGCTGCTTTTATTAAGCAATTTGAAAGTGCTAGTCAGATTTTTCCTAACGGACCAGTGCTGATTTCATCAGGTCAGGACGGCAAAGCAGATGGAATGATTCATTTTCAGATGAGACTTATATTATGAAATCAAAAAAAATTTTACAAAATATACCTGCTAAATGGCTGGCACTGCTGTTAGCAGGCGGGGCAATATTTGCGGTTTTGTTATATTGGCTGCATTTACCAGCTTTAGCGCATATTGAAAGTATGCAGCAAGAAATTTTGCTTAATGAAAAAAATTTACAGCGCTTAGAAGTCTATCGCCGATCTGAGCAGGCTAAAACATCTTATAGAGAAACGCTTTTAAAAAAAGAGCGGCTGTTAAACAAGGCTTTGCCCGCAGGATTGGATCAGAGTGCTTTTTTGACCATGCTGCAACAGACCGCACTTAGTAAAAATATTGCCATTAGTGAGGTTAGTCCGGAGAAAATAAGCGTTAGTGGTGAGATAAAAATTTTGCCGGTCAAGCTGAAATTAACGGGCAATTATTTTTCCTTGCTAGACTTTTGGCGAGAGCTTTACAATCAGCCAAGGTATTTTAATTTGCGTCAGGTGGTCATAACCGCTAAGGATGATAAATTAGAATGTGAACTGCTGCTAGTTATCTATGCAATAAATAATGCATAAAAATCCACAGTAAACGGACAATGAGTGTAAATAACAGGCTTGATTTATGAGCAATGATAATTTACACTATACTTAATGTATTTTTTAATAATGAGAGGGGTTCGTTTAATGAGTTTGTTGCGTTTTATGACAGCCGGCGAGTCGCATGGTCCGGCGCTTACTGCTATTATAGAAGGTTTGCCAGCTGGATTGAAGCTTGATGAGGATGCTATCAATAAGGATTTAGCTCGGCGTCAGCAGGGGTATGGTCGTGGCGGCCGGATGAAGATTGAGCGGGATAAAGTAGAAATCACCTCAGGTGTCCGTTTTGGCGAAACCTTGGGCGGTCCCATAACGCTGAGGGTAGTAAACAAAGATTTTGCCAATTGGACGGATAGAATGGCAGTATTTGGCAAGGTAACTGGTCCTTTGGTAACGGCGGCTAGACCAGGTCATGCCGATCTTACTGGGGTCAAAAAATATGCTAGGCAGGATGTGCGTGATATTTTAGAACGGTCTAGTGCGCGGGAAACTACTATGCGGGTAGCTGTGGGGGCTGTTTGCAAAGCTTTTTTGCAGGCATTAGGCATAAAGGTCGTTTCACAGGTTACGAATATTGGTGGCGTAGCCGTAGATCCAAGCAAAGTAAACCGTAATTTACTAGGGAAAGAAAATGATTCGGAGCTCAACTGTTACGATGCAGTAGCAGAAAAGCAAATGAAAATACGCATAGATGAAGCTAAGGCTGCTGGTGATACTTTAGGCGGTGTATTTGAAGTTATAGTACAAGGTGTTCCAGCAGGACTTGGCAGTCACATTCAATGGGATCGTCGTCTTGATGCTAAGATAGCGGGAGCGATGATGTCAATTCAAGCTATAAAAGGTGTCGAAATTGGTGCAGGCTTTCAGTGTGCTGAGCTTCCTGGCAGTCAGATTCATGATGAAGTATTTATAGATGCAAATGGTGAGGTTTATCGCAAGACTAATCGGGCGGGCGGTCTTGAAGGTGGTATGACTAATGGTGAGGAAATCGTCGTTAAGGCAGCGATGAAGCCAATTCCAACGCTGATGCAGCCATTGCACTCCATTGATGTTGCGACGCATGAGGCGGTGCTTGCTTGTAAGGAACGCAGTGATACCTGTGCTGTATCGGCGGCTTCGGTGGTAGGTGAAGCCATGATGGCCTTTGTCGTAGCGGAAGCTGTTTGCGATAAGTTTGGTTCAGATGCGATGGCAGATGTTTTATCAGCCATGCAAAATTATCAAGACCGCATTGGAAAGGATTGGTAAAAATGAAGAATGTGGTTTTGATAGGGTTTATGGGAACTGGCAAAACCAGCACGGGCAAGGTTTTAGCTGCTAAGCTAGGGGCAGCTTTTATCGACATGGACCAAAAAATCGAAGAAGAAGCTAAAATGACCATCCCAGAGATGTTTAATAAATATGGGGAAGCTTATTTTCGGGAAAAGGAGCACGAACTTGCTTGCCGTTTGGCAGCAAGACAAAATGCGGTTATATCAACTGGTGGCGGTACCGTAAAAAATAAAGCTAATATTGAGGCTTTACATAAAAGCGGAGTTATTGTTTGCCTTAGCGCTAATGTCGATACTATTTTGACTAGAACAAGCAGTCGGGGAACTCGACCGGTACTAGATAAAGCTGATGATGGCGATCGGCGACAGGCTGTAGAAAAATTGCTGAATGAACGCAAGGCCCTCTATAAACAGGCTGATTTTATGGTAGATACTAGCGAATTATCGCCACTATTGGTAGTTGATGAAATAATTCGCTTTTTAAAAACAAGAGGTGTACTTCATGCGTAAAGTAAGAGTTGATTTAGGGGCGCAAAGCTATGATATAGTTATTGGTCATGACCTGGCTGCTGAAATTGAGCAATTTATCAGACAAGCAGACTTTTCCAAGAAAGCTTTATTAATAACTGATAGCAATGTGGGACCGCTGTATGGAAAAAAAGTTCTTAGTATTCTCAAAAAGGCAGGGCTGACAGTTGAATTAGTAGAAATTACTGCTGGTGAAAGTTCTAAATGTTTAGCGGTTGCTGAATCTTTGTATACTAGAGCCATTGAAACAGGTCTGGATCGCAAGTCACCGATATTTGCTTTAGGTGGGGGTGTTGTGGGCGATTTGGCTGGTTTTATTGCGGCAACATATATGCGGGGAGTGCCGTTCGTTCAGCTTCCGACGAGTTTGCTAGCGCAGGTAGATTCAAGTGTCGGTGGCAAAGTGGCAGTAAATCATGCCTTAGGTAAAAATTTAATCGGAGCTTTTTACCAGCCGAAGGCTGTCTTTATGGATTTGGATATGATGAAAACTTTGCCTAAACGGGAAATAGCTACCGGTTTGGGTGAAATAATAAAATACGGCATCATTTATGATCAGGAATTTTTTAAGTTCTTGGAAAATAACAAAACCAAGGTGTTGGCTTTGGAATCAGACGCGGTTTCGTATATGATAGCCCGTTCTTGCGAGATAAAAGCAGCTGTAGTAAGTAAGGATGAAAAAGAGTCTGGTTTGCGCAGGATACTCAATTTTGGTCATACTATGGCGCATGCCATCGAAAAAGAAACGGGTTATATCCGTTACAATCATGGTGAGGCCGTGGCTATTGGTATGGCAGGAGCTGCTGATATAAGCTGCCAATTAGGTTTGATTGATGAAAAGACGGTGCAGCGCTTAACGGATTTGGTAACTGCCATGCAGCTTCCTACCAAGGCTGAAGGCTGTAATGTCGAAAATATGTACAAAGATATTTTCCATGATAAAAAAACTGTGGGCGGTAAAGTAAATTGGGTGCTAATGACGGGGATAGGTACCGTTATCAGTCGCAACGATGTACCTGAAGCCGTAGTCAAGCAGGCAATGGCGGCTATAGCTGCCAAATAAAAAAATGCGGAATTTTGTTGTTTGGACGGTTGAAATGAGTTTATTTTTATGGTAATATAACATGGTATGTGGGCGGTCCTCTGAGTGAGCCTTGCGTTATTAGCAAATTGGATGCTTGCCATGAACGTCTGGAATAAGGAGGAAAAATAAATGAACATCATCGAAACTTTGGAGAAAGAACAGCTCCGCGCAGACATCCCGGCTTTTGGTCCTGGCGATAAAGTTCGCGTTCATGCGAAAATCGTCGAGGGTAATCGTGAGCGTATTCAGGTATTTGAAGGCCGTGTAATCGCTCGTCAGGGTGTTGGCGTTCGTGAAACCTTTACGGTTCGTCGTATTTCTTATGGCGTTGGCGTTGAGCGTGTATTCCCAGTTCATTCTCCGCGTATTGCGAAGCTTGAGGTTGTTAGCCACGGTGTTGTCCGTCGTGCAAAACTTTATTATCTGCGCAACCTTACGGGTAAAGCTGCTCGTATCAAAGAAAAACGCTAATAGGCGTTGCGGTAGGGACTGCTTTTTAGCAGTCCCTATTTGTTTTATTGTGAGCTTAGGTTAGGAGGTATTAATTTGAGTTCGTTAGGTGAGGAAGCCAAAGATTGGATTATATCCATTGTTATTGCCGTAGTGCTGGCGTTTTTTATTCGGCAGTTTATAGTAGAGCTCTATATTGTTGATGGTCCATCAATGCGGCCAACGTTGCAATCACAGGAAAGACTAGTGGTAAACAAATTTATTTATCATATTCGTCAGCCGGAAAAAGGTGAAATCTTAGTTTTCCAATATCCGCGTGATACACGTCGGGATTTTATCAAACGAGTCATTGCGACACCAGGGGATACGGTAGAAATAAAAGCTGGTCGAGTTTATGTAAATGATCAGATTTTAAATGAAGACTATATTTTAGAAAAAACTCAAAGCGAATATCCTAAATCGACTGTACCTAAAGGCACTATTTTCGTAATGGGCGATAACCGCAATAATTCTGAAGACAGCCGTTTTGCGGATGTAGGTTTTGTACCGTTTGATCTAATAAAGGGCAAGGCGATGCTGGTATTTTGGCCGGTATCACAGTTTAAGACACTGCCGTAAAAGGAGTCTTGACTATGAAATTAATTTCTTGGAATGTTAATGGCTTGCGAGCCTGCTTGAAAAAAGGTTTTATGGAGTCATTTGCTAAGCTTAATGCAGATGTTTTTTGTTTACAAGAGACTAAAATGCAGCCAGATCAGGCAATTCTTGATTTGCCTGGATATAAGCAGTATTGGAACAGTGCTGAGCGCAAGGGGTATTCAGGAACGGCGGTATTTTCCAAAATCGATCCGATAGCTGTTACTAATGGCATTGGCATTGAGGAACATGACCATGAGGGACGAGTTATAACGTTAGAATTTCCGAAAATCTATGTGGTTACGGTTTATACGCCTAATTCCAAGCGGGAATTAGAACGGCTTGATTATCGTATGAAATGGGAGGATGCGTTTCGGGAGTATATCCTGACTTTGGATGCGAAAAAACCGGTAGTAATTTGTGGTGATTTGAATGTAGCTCATACTGAGATTGACTTAAAAAATCCTAAGACGAATCATCATAATGCTGGTTTTACCGATGAGGAGCGGCAGAAGTTTACTGAGCTCTTAGATAGCGGCTTTGTCGATACCTTCCGCACGCTTTATCCAGAGCAAAAAAATATTTATACCTGGTGGTCATATTTGCGCAAAGCACGTGATAATAATGCTGGCTGGCGGATAGATTATTTTGTGACATCCAGGCGCTTGCAGGAAAATATTGCTGCGGCAACAATTCATAATGAGATTTTTGGCAGTGATCACTGTCCGGTAGGCTTAGAACTTAAAGCTTTATAATATGGCGGTATGAATTGAAAAATAGCTGTTTACAATGAATGTTGTAAATGGCTATTTTTGTTATAAGCTATGGTTAAATTGTGAAAAATGTAGTTAAAAAACTAAAAATTTACAGTAATCCTTAATATATTTACTAGAAATAGTAAAAAAATTATGCTACACTACATGTAAACCGATTAACGAATAGCAATAAATAACAAGGGAGATGCTTCAATTATGAATTTTAACAATAAACCGCAGGATATCGAGGCTCTGCCAAGCGAATATCAAGAGTTTTATCATAATTTACGAACTAAGCTGGCTGATGAGCGAATTATAACAGATCCGGTACGGACTTTTGCTTATGGCGTTGATGCTAGTTTGTACAGGATTACGCCGAAAATGGTCGTAAAGGTCAATAATGAGGTCGAAGCAGCCTTTATTTTACAGGAAGCTCAGGCTAAACATATAGCTGTAACTTTTCGGGCTGCCGGCACCAGCCTTTGCGGTCAGGCGTTAACCGATTCTGTATTGGTTATCATCAATGAAGGCTGGCAGCATTACGAAATTGCCGATGAAGGTAAAAAAATAACTTTGGAACCTGGTGTGTTAGGCTCGCTGGCTAACCTTTATTTGCGTCCGTATGCACGTAAGATAGGACCAGATCCAGCATCGATAAAACATGCCCGTATCGGTGGCATTGCCGGTAATAATGCCAGTGGTATGTGCTGTGGAACCTCAGATAATAGCTATAAGACTGTTTTGGATATGAAATTAATCTTTGCAGATGGTTCAATACTAAATACAGCTGATAATAAAAGCTGTGCTGAATGGTCCGCAGCTCATCCTGAAATCATTGCTGAATTAATAAAAATTCGCGATGAAGTAAATACGGATACAGAACTGCACGACTTGATAGCGCGCAAATTCAAGATAAAAAACACTACTGGTTATAGTCTTAATGCCTTTGTTGATTATAGTGAACCGATTGACATAATGAAGCACCTGGTCATTGGTTCAGAAGGCACATTGGCATTAATTGCAGAAATTACTTATCGGACCGTAGTAGAAGCAAAATATAAGGCCTCGGCAATGATTTTCTTTGAGGATATGCGGGCTGCCTGCACTGCCGTGCATGAACTTTATCGGCCATTAGTATCAGCCGCAGAATTATTGGATAGAGTTTCCTTGCGTTCAGTAGAAGATTATCCAGATATTCCGGATTTCTTTAAAACCTTGCCAGCGAAAGCAGCGGCTATTTTGGTTGAAGCAAGAGCTGATAGTAAAGAGGCTCTTAACGCCCAAATTACCAAAGTTAAGACGATAATGCAGCCATTTCCAACTATTCGGCCAATAGAATTTACTGATGTTCGTGAAGAATACGAAAGACTTTGGCAGATTCGCGCGGGGATTTTTCCAGCCGTAGGTGGTGTGCGTGAGTTAGGAACAACGGTTATTATCGAGGATGTAGCTTTCCCGCGAGACAGTTTAGCTGACGCGGTAATGGATTTGCGCGAATGTATGGACAGCTATGGTTATGGTGCCGGCATAATTTATGGACATGTCCTCGATGGCAATGTTCATTTTGTAATTACGCAGCGTTTTAAAAATAATAATGATAAAAAACATTATCAGACATTTATCGAAGCAGTTTGTAATATGGTTGCTGAGAAGCATCATGGTTCGCTAAAGGCTGAACATGGTACTGGACGCAACATGGCACCATTTGTAGAGCTTGAGTGGGGACATAAAGCTTATAGCCTTATGAAACGGATAAAGCGGGCATTTGATAGTGAAGGAATACTAAATCCGGATGTTATTATTACCGAAAACGGTTTAGTATTTATGGAAAATATAAAAGACATGTATCCAGTTCATGAAATAGTTGATCGTTGTATGGAATGTGGTTACTGCGAAGTAGATTGTCCGTCACGCAATTTAAGTTTTGCGCCACGGCAGCGTACCGCAGTACAGCGGGAGATGGCACGGCTCAGAGCAACTGGGGAAAATCCGCAGCTTTTGGCTAGGTTTGAAGCTGAGTATGAATATCTTGGTGATGAAACTTGTGCGGTTGATGGTCTTTGTATGACTAATTGCCCGCTAGGAATAAATACCGGCGATTTTACGCGGCAGCTGCGGGCAGCTAAAGCTACTGACAGCGTAAAAAATGGAGCGGCTTTTGTTGGCAAGCATTTTGCAGCCATGAGTGCTATGACCCGCTTTGGCTTAAATTCAGCCGATATGGCGCATAGCCTTATTGGCAGCGGTGCGATGCATTTTATAACCAATAAATTACGCCAAGTTAGTGGCGATAAAATTCCGTTGTGGACTGAGTGGATGCCTAAAGGTGGCGAACTTCCAAGGCTTGCCACACCTAAAAAGGCTGGCAGCTCTAAAATAGTATACTTCCCTAGCTGTACTACTAGAATGATGGGTCCAGCCAAGGGCGATCATGACAAAAGGCATTTGAGTGCGGTTATGATTGAACTTTTGGAGCGGGCTGGCTTTGAGGTAGTTATGCCGAAAGATTTAGCTAAATATTGCTGTGGTATGCCTTTTGAAAGCATGGGACTTTTTAAAGTAGCTGATAAACTTTGTGCTAATTTGGAAAAAGCGTTGCTTGCTTGCAGTAATAACGGTGAATATCCTATTTTATGTGATATGAGTCCTTGTACTTACCGTATGCAGCATCATATGGATGCAAGACTAAAAATTTATGATACGGTAGAATTTATTCATGATTTTTTGCTTGACCGGCTGGATATTCATAAAATAGATCGTACCATCATGGTTCATGTAACGTGCAGTGCGGTAAAAATGGGACTTACGGAAGCCTTTAAGGAGATTGCGGAAAAATGTGTTACCAAGGTGGTTATACCAGAAAAAGTAGCTTGCTGCGGTTTTGCTGGTGACAAAGGTTTTACCGTGCCAGAACTAAATGCTTCAGCTTTAAAAGATTTAAATGAGGCTATTCCTGATGGCTGTGAATATGGTTATTCCAATAGCAGGACCTGCGAAATCGGACTTTCGGCTAAGAGCGGCTTTAGTTATCAATCCATAGCTTATTTAGTTGAAGAATGTTCGCGTCAGCAAAATAAATAAATTATGATACCACCTGAAAACTATATACCAGAAAAAGTCCAGTTGCTTGCTAGCAGCTGGGCTTTTTCATCAACAAAAAACATTGCGATAATAGCGTGCCTTATGTTAGAATGTGCGTTAGTGTAATAGGCGAAAAAATTTTTATGGGACAAAATTATAGCTTGTTTTATACAATTGAATAGATATACAAAGACCTCAAAACCCTATGAAATAAAGGTGCTGAGGTCTTTTGGTATTGTGGGGCGATGATAAAAGTAGGATGGCGGCTCTTGGAATATGTTGGGCATTATCGTTCGATACAAGATGAAGTGGTAAACTTATTTTGGACACGTAGGGGTAAATTTTGTACACTGAAACTGTATAATTTATACAGATGATATTCAGTTTCTAAACACAGGTTATCCTCTAATTGGGGCAGGAGGTTTACCATGAGATACACCAAAGAACAACGATTAGACATAGGTCGTCGCATTTATAACGGCAAGCTTACCAAATATGAAGCAGCTAAACAGTACGATATCTCTCACTCGACAGCTCGAGATTATATGAAATAGTGTCTATCTTTCTAGGACAACTGCCATCCTGCAATTCCAGTGATGTCCAAGGCGCTGCTCTTGAATGTATAAAAAACCAATAATAAGTGATTAATTTTTATGTAGTTGTGTCCAAAAAGTGTTGACTACTGCATAATTAATGAAAAATTAGTTTTATCTTGCGGGGGGGACATATGTGTTAAAATTTTTATATTAGGGAGGGATTCTTAAAATTAAAGTTTGGTTTTTATGAGAGGAAGGATCGGAATTGCAGTTTAGTATGAAAAAAAGGAATTGTAAATTTATGGCTATGACTCTGGCGGGGGCTGGAGTTTTTGCTCTGTATGGTGGACAGGCTGCTGAGGCGGCAGATAATACATCGGCGAAGCAGGTAGAACAGTCTATCGCTGATGATCATGCACAGAAAGAGCTTGAGAGGGCAAGAAATCAGCAGCAAGCTACGAAGCAGGCTGTACGTGCTGATAAAATCACTGTACCGGCTACGGCTGTGGAAATTGTGGGGTCTAAGAGCCTTAATGAACAGGCTGTACGTGCTTTGGTTCCGGAGTTAAACAAAGAGCGCATCAATGTCCATACCTTGTCTAAGCAGATTCAGATGGTAAACGATACGGGGGCAGCGAAACTCGGTGCAACCTTTGTGTCTAATCATGATGGTTCTTTTACGGTCAAAGTCACGAACGAGGCCAAGGACAACGATAAATTCACGGTAAGCATTGCTAATAGCGGCAATGAACATACGGGTGATTGGCGTGCAACGCTTAGCTATATTAACAACAATCTGTCCAAGAACGCAGATACTTTCGGCATGGCTTATGTGACTTCGCCGGATGACCATTTCAGTGATGTTAAAATGGGTGCCGTGTCCTATCGCCGACTGCTGCCAAAGGCTAGTGGCTCGCTTAGCCTTACGGCTAGTGTCTATGATATTGCGCAGGATACGACACCGCTTGTCGCTACCGCTGGAGTGCTGAATAGCGAAAGCAACGGTAAGGGACATAACATTGGCCTGCATTATCAGCATCATTTAGCTTATACTTCGCGTGAGAAGGATATGTGGGATTTTGGTATTGATTTCCGTCAGGTCGAAACGTATGGTGAGTTGATTGCCGGCGGAGCACCGTTGGGAACTCCGCAGACGGAAGACTATAATGTACTTTTTGGTTCGGTGGGCTTTATCCACAACAACCGTGATACACATAATTCCTTCACGTATAACGTTGGCGTATCTGCTAACCTCAATGGTGATGATGCGGCTTATAATCGTAACTGGGCTGGAAATGGTTTTGGCAGATATGACGATAACTTTGTTTATTATCAGGCGGGTGTTAACTATCAGGTGCGCTCGCACAGTGATTGGATTCTCGGGGCCCATCTACATGGCCAATATACCAATGATAATCTTGTAGGCCTTGTGCAGATCGGTGCTGGCGGCATGAACACGGTGCGCGGTTTTGAGAATAGCATCAGTGCCGACAAGGGCTTTGTTGGCAACTTGGAAATCTATACGCCGGAGTTTGCACCGCATTCCCGTTTCGTTGCTTTCTATGATTATGGCAATCTGACTAACAATCGTGAGAAGGCAAACTTTGACAATGTAAGTCTGTCATCTGTTGGTATCGGCTATCGCTATAATAATACAAAGAGCGGATTTACGTTGGCTGTTGATTATGCTAATCCAATTGAAGATGTGGATAGCAAGATCAGCAATACGACGAACCATCGCCGTTGGAATGCAACGGTATCCATGAGTTTCTAAGGAGGGAATTGGGATGAAAATGAACAAAAAAATGCGTGAAGCTGCTTTGACGGCTATGATTACGCTGGCATTATCCAGTACGGCAATGGCTATGCCGAGCGGTGGTTCGGTAACGCAGGGAAGCGTATCGGTTAATGGAGCTGTTGCTACGAAGATTGACTCGGTAGCAAGTGGTGCTACGATTGCTGCGAATGGTCATAGTATTATTGATTGGAAGGCTTTTGGAATTGAGGCTGGTCAGAAACTCAGCTTTGATACTAGCAATGGTGCGTTGCTTAATCGTGTCATTGGCAATGATATTTCTAAAATTTTAGGTTCGCTTGTACAGAAGGGTGAGTGTCCTTTACTGCTCCTAAATCCAAATGGCATTTTGGTGGGTGGCAATGCTACTATCGACGCTAGTCAGTTGGTATTGTCTACGTTGGCAATAAGCACCGATGATTTTAATCGCATGAATAATGGCGCAGGCGGATTGGCAACTTTTGCCAAGGCTGCGAATGCGGGACTGGGCATATCCAGGTCGAAAAGGGTGCCAAGATAAATATTGACGATGTACTGCTCATGGCAGGAGGCACGGTCAATGTAGCTGATGGTGTAACCTTTACTACCACAGGTAAAACTACTGACGGCAAAGGCGATGCCATTGTTGAGATTGCAGCTGCCGATAAGATGGTGGTAGATTCGCGCAGCAAACAGGATGCAATCATCGGGATAGAAAGCAACAAGAATAATGCTGTGTCGTTCCATGGTACCTTCAATAATGCAAATACATCAGGAAATACGAATTTCTATATCGATGGTGGTACAGTCAATCTTGACAATGCCAAGATTAAGCTGAATGACAAGTCGGAGACTTATTTGGTCGCTGGTAATAAAGCTAAAGCGACCAATAGTGCTACGACTGATAATGTTATTTCGGGCAAGAATATGACGATTGAAGGCGGTAAAGAGACCGTTATCGGTGGCGGCAAGGTAACGCTGGAAGATTCCAAAGTAGAGTCCAATGGGAAGATTTCTGTAGGGGCTGGAACGAGCTTCATGCGGGAAGAGGGCGAGAACAGCAGCCATAATATCGTAGCAGCTAAAGCTTCTACCGGTAATGAAGTGGTTGTGAAGAACTCTGCTCTGCGTAACCACAGCAAGGAAATTCAAGTCAGCGGCGGAAAAATCACGGTGGATAAATCCACGATTGAATCCAAGGATACCGCGGCAGTGAATGCTTATAAGGATAGAGCGGCGCTGAATGAGCATAAAGTAAGCGATGCTTTTGAAAACGGCAATACCGTTACGGTGAAGAATAATTCTACGGTGCAGGCTGAAAATACGGTGGTTGTGACGGGCTATGATGTAGAAAAGTCCGCTACTTCTACGATCCAGTCTGCTAAAGACCTGACGATTGCTAACCGTAACTATAAGGGTTCAAATATTACTCCGACTGTAGTGGCTGATAGTGCAACTACTGGTTACGCTGTAGCACCAGAGGCTGGTAAGGCTAGCAACAACAATAGCACTAACACTAATACTAATACTAACCAGGCAGCTATTAGTGCTGATGACAAGGAGAACGTTGCAGCTGGTGCAAAAGTTGTAAGCAATATTCTCAATGGTAGCAGCAAGATGGCTGACAGACAGGAAGCTGTTGCTGATTATGTCGATAAGCTGAATGCTGCAGATGGTTCTGATCGTGCAAAGGCTGCACAGATTTATGGCATGTTGAAAGAATTGGAAGGTATGAAGAGTGCAGAGGGCAATATCTTGATGCTGACAGTTCTTAATGCTTATGAGCCAACTAAGAATGTCAAGGCTCAGGGTGAACAGGCCAAGACGGCCGAGGGTAAGGCCGTAGCTGCTCATACTACTGATGCACGGACGGCACAGGCTACGACTGGTGCAAATGAGTCTGCTGATGACATGGCAGTAGATGCCAGCACTGTGGCAGAATAATAGGCTAAAACTCAATAAGTAAAAAAATTTGACCGGTCAAGGGCAGTTGCCTTTGATCGGTCATTTGTCGTCTAAAAAAGGCGTGGGCTAGCGCAGGCCTTTGCGGGTTTCGGCTTTAGCTATCAGTGAACGGCCTTCGTCGAAGGCCGCGGGCAGGTAGTCGTCTTCCCATTCGCGGCCTTGTTTTTCGAGCTTTTTGATGTCTTTCCAGTCGGTTACAGGCTGACCGTTTTCGTCGGTCAGGGGCTTATGGAAGATGCGCGGGTGACGGCGTACCATCTTGTCGGCAGAGGCTTTGGCCACGTCTTGTAATGTGAAGAGACCTTCTTTTTCGGCCAGGCAGGCGTGGAAGATGACTTGCAGCAGCAGGTCGCCGAGCTCTTCCTTGAGGTTATCGGCTTTGCCGGTGGCAGTCAGGATGTTGATGCCGGCCAGGACTTCACAGGCTTCTTCGATGCAGCCTGCTTTGATGCTTTCGTGCGTCTGCACTTTGTCCCAGGGACAGCCGTCGTCGGCTTGCAGCTGTTTGACAATCTGTTCTAAACGTTTGATTTCATCTTGGTACATAAAATGACCTTTCTATTCAGGAAATGGATGATTTTTTATATATTATACCGTATTTTGCAAGCAGCTGGAGCAACCGAAAACGGAAATTTTTGCTGACATTTTCGAGGGGCGTGTTATAATTGTCCACAGGAAACACGCAATGGAGCGCTTAGGGTTCATTGCGTGTTTTTATTTTATATAAGCGAAGGGACAAATTTATAGCTTATTTTATACAATTAAACAAATATATAAAGACCTTGAACCCTTGTGAAATAAGGGCTTCAAGGTCTTTTTTGATTGTGGAGATGGAGAAAACAGAAGGTTGGCTCTGGGAAATGATTAGGCATCACCGTTTGAATCAAGGGGGTTCATAATCGTAAATTTAATCGTTTGAGTGTTAAGTTTTTTGGGGTTGCATGGGATGCAAAATAGGCATGGTAGCAGGATTTATAAATTTGCATATCAGTTGGGATTATCTCGACTTTCATGCTTATTTAATATATAATATAAGCATGAAAGTTGGTGATATCATGGAAGCAATTGCAAACTATGTTGATGAATCGGGAATTCTTCTGACAAAAGAAGCCCTCCGCAGCGGCATAGCAAAGGACAGTTTTTATCGTTTTGTCACAGATAACCATTTTGAGAGAGTGGCACAAGGCGTATACCTTTCTCCCGAAGCATGGGAAGACAGCGCATTCGTTCTGCATCAGCGATGCCCACGAGCAGTTTTTTCTCATGACGAGGCGCTTTTCTATTATGAACTTATTGACCGTGAACCTATGGAACAGACCATAACCATCTATTCCGGCTATAATACACAAAAACTCAAGGCATCTGGAATAAAGGTCTTCACAGTAAAAAAGGAATTACTTAATGTTGGACGGATAGAATATAAAAACTCATTCGGACACATGGTTCCCATCTATGATATGGAGCGAACCATCTGTGATCTTGTGCGCAGCCGAAGCAGTTTTGAAATCCAGGATTTTCAGACTGCAATAAAAAGCTACATCCGTCGTCCTGACCGGGACTTGAATAGACTAATGTCCTATGCCCCGCTCTTCCGCGTAGAAAAACTGATACGACAGTATATGGAGGTGCTTTTGTAATGAAACTTACCCCAGCTCAATTAAAGGGGCGGCTAAAGAATCTTGCCAACCAGCATCGCGCAGATGCCCGCACTCTCATGCGCCTGTATATGATGGAACGTTTTCTGGAAAGAATCGCTGTTTCAGAGTACCGGGATAACTTCATCATCAAAGGAGGCATACTCGTCACTTCGCTTATTGGAGTGGCATTGCGCTCTACCATGGATATTGACACCACCATAAAGAATCTGAATCTATCTGATGAGGATATTCGCCGCATTATCGATGAAATTTGCATCATTGACATGCAGGACGATGTGAAATTTCAGGTAAAACAGCTGAGCCGGATAATGGACGAAATGGACTATCCCGGCATCCGTGTCACGCTGAATGCGTTTCTCGGAAATATGCCTATTCCCATGAAAATTGATATTTCCACCGGTGATGTAATCACACCAAGTGAAATTCATCATAAATATAAGCTGCTTTTGGAAGATCGTTCCATTTTGCTATGGTCGTACAATTTGGAAACTTTGTTATCCGAAAAACTCCAAACCGTTCTAGCTCGTGGTCTGTTGAACACACGGATGAGAGATTTCTATGACTTGTACGAACTCTTCAGGCTTTATTGCGACAAAATAGACATTGCCACGTTCAAAACCGCATTCACAGCCACTTGTGCTAAACGCGATACAAATAATCTCCTTCAAGATGCTCCTCAGGTAATCACAAATATACAACAAGATAATAATCTGATGACTCTATGGAAATCCTATCAGAAAAAATATATCTATGCTGCCAATATATCTTATAATGATATTATGCTTAGTCTGACAAATTTGTGTGAACTAATGAAAGGTCGATAAGATAAAAATGAAAATCATCTGATTGACAGATATTGATGGTGAGAATATCATCCTGTATAACATAAGTGAGCGAAAGTTCCGTGTGGCGGTACGTAAAAGCTGTACTGTGCTTAGGCAGGGTAAATACTGAGAATTATAGATGCCCGTGAGGGCATTGAGCCCGTGCTGGGGAGATAAGGCAAGTCCGCGCCGGGGACTGACTTAATATACCGGCGACAACAGGCACTTGTAAGGGTGCTGAGGCTGACAGCCAGCATAAAACCGCTCTTTTTGAAATTGTGGCACCATATGACGAATGCCTTTCGAATAAAAAGGGGATGTTGCAGAAAGTAGAAGAATTTGGCTTGTCACAAGTTATCATCAATACGTTAGCCATTGAGCGAACCTTTTTAGATGAACCTTTTTAGATAATGTCATGTCCGTGAAACGACATGCTATATGCGGCAGTCTCACGGAGAAGATTCGTCACGTTTATGATGTGACTATGCTATTTCCGAGGGAAGATATACAAGGATTCCTAAAGGATAAGGTAGAGCTTAAACGTTTGATGGAGATTACCAAGCAAACAGATAGCTTCTATCTTGAAAAACGTAATACATCAACAGAATATACGCCGCTAGGGGCTTATGATTTTCCCATGTGGCGGGAAAAGTTTAATGCAGCGGCTCAAGAACGGTATGAAAAATTGCATGAAACCTTGCTATACACAGATCAGAAGCAGGATTTCAATTTGGCGCTAAGTACGTTTGATAAACTGAATCAGATTTTTGACTCTATCGGAGAGTGATGAGTTTATGTTTGGGCTACCCAGCAGCTTGTTGGGTGGCCTTTTTGTTCGGTAATTGTAGAGAACAGCCCTTCTGTGGTGTATAATGATTATTGTAAAATTCTAAGAACGAACAGGAGATTTAGGTTGAAGGTACTGAACTTTTACGGCGGTGCCGGCATCGGCAATAGCACTATCGCCGCAGACATTTTTTCGAAGTTGAAGCGTAAGGGGCATAAGACGGAGCTGGTAGGAGAATATGCCAAGTGGCTCTGGTACCAGAATGCCACGGACATAGTGCAAGACCAGCTGTATCTCTTTGCCGAGCAGGTACATCGGCTGAAGACGCTGGAGCGGTATGGCGTGGAATATGCGGTCTGTGATTCGCCCCTGCCGCTGAACATCATCTACAACAACACGCCGGATGAACTCTTTGACCAGTTGGTGATGCACGAGCATGCCAAATTCGATAATGTGGAACACCTCCTGCGGCGCAACGATGAATTCATTAGCATCGATGGACGCAAGGAAACTAATTTGGAACGAGCCAAGGTGAAGGACGAGGAAATCAAAGCCGTTCTGGACGGTGCAGGCATTGGATATACAGTTATCTCGCCGTGGGAGACTGACAAGGTATTGCTGGATTTGAAGGTGAAATGAAAAATAATAAGTTGTTGTATGGTTTTATTATGAACAATTAGTAGTTTGAATATGTTATGTATTTTATATAGGATTTAATAAATATTGTTAAATGAGGTACAGTTATGTTGAAACCAAACCAAAATGTCCAGAGATTTATTATTTCTTCACCAGTTGCCTTTGTTGGAGAATATACGTCAGATAATATTGATATATCAATTATGTTTGATAGGCATGGGAGAATACGAAATAATCAGCACAAAAATTATTATATGGTTTCAATAAATACCTCCAATAATGCATTTCAAAATAGCTGGGCTATAAAATTATCTGATTATGATTATTATAGTGATACCATTTGTATGTGCTTGTCTGTTTTGTATGGGAAGATGTTTTATAATCATGGTTTTATTGAGGAAAATGGTATATTTATGAAACCTGATTTTAGTAATCTGTCATTAAATGATTATGAGGCGGATATATACTCCGATAATGTGCGTAAAGATTTGGAGATTCCTCTCGATTTTACAGAGTTTAAACGTATTGTCAAGGTTTTGGAAAGTGAAGGGAAATCCAAACTGTATGGAGCATTTTTTAATGCAGCTAGATTTTATTGGAGAGCTTTGAGTAATATGCAAAAAGAGCCTGAATTGGCGTTTTTGGATTTGGTATCATGTGGAGAAGCTTTGTCAGGAGGATATGACTATACTGACGATGAATTAACAAAAAATGATGTTGAGTGGCATAAAATTGAAAATTTGATAAATGATGGTAGGTTTGAATTAAAAGCTAGGGAGAAACTATACGGTTTTATAAAGAAAAGAATGTTTCGTGTCAAACGAAAATATATCCTAACAATAGTTAATTCCCTAAACAGTTATTTCTTTACACATACTGAATGTATAGGTCAGGGTAAAATAGGATGTATACAGCGAGATACCATTGAAAATAATGTAAAAAAAACATATGACTTACGAAGTAAATATATTCATGAAGGATTACGTATAAATGATTATATTAAATCGTTGAGAAATTGGAAAAATGAAGTAGAGATATTACAGTCATTGAATAATGAGGAGAAGATATCACAAAATATATTTACACTACATGGATTGGAACGAGTTATGCGTTATTGTTTGCTAGTATATATACATAATAAATTAGATGTAAAAATTGATAATAAACTTGATGTGACTTTTTGATGAAATGGAGAATTGTTCGGTGGTAAGGCATACGTATTAGGTTGATAATAGACATGATTTACCCTGTTATGCAAACAAAGCTAAAGGAATTTTACTGCTTGTATCAAACGTTGTATGACACTCATGGTGTATATTGCCATCCCTTGGACATATTCAGGAGTAGAGTCGATGAGAAATCCGCAAGTACGATAGAAATATCGGTTTGAGAAGTGGAGCGACAGAAGGACCGGTATGGCTGGGAGTTCCTGTTCCTGGGGGCGAATATGGATGCCGTTGAAGTTGCTGGGCGTATGGGCATTCAGGCAGATCGAGCGGCCACATACCAATGCGATGAGGAAGGGACGGCTCTCAACTATGAAGTTTTTGGGGAGGTTATCCATCATGTACGTAGTAGTGATAAGATGCTGTCACCAAGCTGGAAACGAAAAATTGATGAGGATGTAAAGCAGCGTGGTGGCAGAGAAAATTAAAATTGGGGGATGTGGTTGGCTGTCTGGCAATATGCTGGGCAGTCTTTTTGTTCGGTAATGGTAGAGAACAGCCCTTCTGTGGTGTATAATGATTATTGTAAAATTCTAAGAACGGACAGGAGATTTAGGTTGAAGGTACTGAACTTTTACGGCGGTGCCGGCATCGGCAATAGCACTATCGCCGCAGACATTTTTTCGAAGTTGAAGCGTAAGGGGCATAAGACGGAGCTGGTAGGAGAATATGCCAAGTGGCTCTGGTACCAGAATGCCACGGACATAGTGCAAGACCAGCTGTATCTCTTTGCCGAGCAGGTACATCGGCTGAAGACGCTGGAGCGGTATGGCGTGGAATATGCGGTCTGTGATTCGCCCCTGCCGCTGAACATCATCTACAACAACACGCCGGATGAACTCTTTGACCAGTTGGTGATGCACGAGCATGCCAAATTCGATAATGTGGAATACCTTCTGCGCCGCAATGATGAGTTTATCAGCATAGATGGGCGCAAGGAGACTAACCTGGAACGTGCCAAGGTAAAGGATGAGGAAATCAAGGCAGTCTTGGAAGGCGCGGGGATTAGCTATACAGTGATATCTCCGTGGGAAACAGATAAGGTACTACTGGATCTGAAGATGAAATGAGGCTGAGATGATGAAGGTATATTTTGCAGGTTCCATTCGTGGCGGCAGACAGGATGCGGAACTCTATCGTAAGGTGATAGCTGCCTTGAAAGAGAAACATCAGGTGCTAACTGAGCATGTTGGTGACTTGAGCCTGTCCACGGTGGAAGACAAAGGTGACAAGGTCATCTATGAACAGGATACGGCTTGGTTGCGAGATTGTGATGTTGTGGTGGCAGAATGCACTCAGGTATCGTTAGGCGTTGGCTATGAGCTGGCTTACGCTGAAGCCCATGGAAAGGAAGTACATATGTTCTACCGACCGGGGAAACGCAGCTTTCTGCTATGTTGGCCGGAAACGAAGGATTCCATATACATCGATATGTGTATGAATCAGAAATACTGGAGCTGGTAATGTCTATTTGATTTCGGGAAATGTTGATGGCTGTCATCAGGTTGTAAAGCTGATGTAGTCGCTAAGGCGGAGAATCTTAAAAAACTAAGAGTGATATAGCGATGGGGAAACGATAATTTTTAGCAGATTTTACTTATTTTGATTGATTGTATCCTGATGTGTTAAGAGTGTGGGGGAGTTTAAAATGGCTGAGAAATATAAGGTTTTTATATCATATAGTTGGGGAGAGAATCGTCAAACTTGGGTGGTAGAGTTGGCATATCGTCTCATTACAGAATATGGTGTAGATGTAGTTCTTGACGTATGGGATTTAAAGGAAGGTCAAGACAAGGATGTTTTTATGGAGAGAATGGTAAATGATGATGATGTACAGTATGTATTGATTGTTTGTGACAAAAATTATCAAATGAAGGCGGATTCTCGTTCAGGTGGTGTGGGAATAGAAACCCAAATTATTACACCGAATATGTACGGTAAAGTGAAGGAGACAAAATTTATTCCTATTTTAGCTGAGAAGGGAGAAACTTTTACAGAATTTGTACCTGCTTAGTTGCGTTCACGTAATATAATAGATATGTCTTCAGAAGATGTTTACGAGGAAGGACTTGAACAATTACTGCGAGCAATCAGTAATCAGCCTAAATTTCCCAAGCCTGAATTAAAAGGGAAAATACCAGACTTTACCTCAAATGATATACCAATCTTTTCCACTACTCGTATCGTAAAAAATGCAAGAAATCAAATCGATAATGGTAGAGATAAAAATATACTGCGTAGTTTCGAGAAATTCAAAGATGCATTTGTTGGTGAATTAGAAAAAATGCGACTAAGTAGCAGCGATTTTACGGAGCCGTTAGACGAAATTATATACAAAAAAATAGAGATTATGAAGCCGTTGCGAAATGACTATATTCATATGATTAATTTGGTTTCTTCTTTAGATGGATGGCTAGAGCATAACCTAGACAGCTTAGTAGATTTTTTATCAGAAATATATCGTTTTCATGACCTATTGCATGAAGACCATCAAGCAATAGAGATTCAGTATGACCATTTTAGATTTTTAATATACGAAGTTTTTTTATACACGATTTCAGTGCTTTTGAAAAGAAAAAAGTATGCAAGTGCTGGGTACCTTTTAAGTACTAAGTATCCAGTGTTAAATTATGGCGTCGAAAAGCTGACCGATTTTACATTGTTTAATAGTTTGGAAATACAATCTTTGGAAAATCGTAATAAAAGGTTGGGGAAGAGACTGTTTTCCTTACAGGCATCGTTGCTTATCGAGAGGTCAAATGTGGATGGTTTAGATTTTAAATCGAGTCTGGTTAATACAGACTTGATTTTGCATTATATTGCTGAAACTAATGTGGGATGGTGGTTTCCAAGGACTTATGTTTATTATAGGCACTCGATGACATTTCCGTTATATCGTCATCTTAAATCTAAGTATAATTTTACTGATGCAATTAAATTATTTGGGGTAGATAATGAGACAGGCATGAAAGAATGGTTGGTACGTGCAAGTAAAATCGATAATAGAGGCTACAATGCTTCGTTTAACAACATACCAGGTATACAAAATTTTATAAAACCAGAGGAAATATGTTCGTTTGCATAGTAAAATTTATGAATGGAGTTGCTTTAAGGGAAAATTAGGTAGGGGATATAGGGGGAGATAGGTAATGTTAAAAAATATCCTTGGGGACATTACAGCAAGGCACTATGCTGATGCTATTGTCAATGCCGCTAATGAGAGCCTGCTTGGTGGCGGTGGCGTGGACGGAGCCATCCATCGAGCCGCTGGGCCGGAACTTCTGGCAGAGTGCCGGACGCTCAATGGTTGCAAAACGGGGCAGGCAAAAATCACCAAGGCATACAGATTGCCATGCGATTATGTAATTCATACGGTAGGACCAGTATGGCACGGCGGTAAACATGGTGAGGCAGAACTGTTAGCAGGGTGCTATAGGCACTCTTTGGAGATTGCCATGGAACATGGAATCCGTACGGTGGCTTTTCCGTCTATATCCACGGGAGTGTATTCTTACCCCGTGCAGCAGGCAGCAGAAATTGCCGTGCAGACGGTCAGAAAAGTTGTAGAGGAACATCCGGATGCATTCGATGAAATTCTGTGGGTACTGTTCGATGAACGTACGAAACTGCTATATGATGGGGTAATGATGGAATAAAATAGATTTCAATATAGCAGAACAGAAAAGGATCGCCTGGCTTTTTGTACCGGTAGTGCTTTGCCCTGCTTTTAATTCCAGCAATCTTGCAGCATTTGTGTGCATACGGATCAGAAAAGGCAGCGCCGGTGTCTAAATGAATCTTGGCATTCAGCCACCGGTAACCATGAGAAGGATATTTCAAATGGTATTCCGTAAATAACTGGATATTGTCAATAAGATTCCTGGTCCTTGGTGCTGGATCTCCGAGATGTTTCTTCCAATAGTAAAAACTGCTGCGGTTAATGCCCATGACTTTACATAGAATTTTCACGGGAATTTCCCCAGATAACTCAAGTATTACTTGGTATTCTTGCTGCTGTAGCGAATTACCGAACCATCTCCCTTCACCTCGTAACCTTTTTTTAATCGAGCATCAGCTATGCGGACTTTGATTAGTTCCTGAATCAGTTCGTCCTTCGACATTGATTTATATACTTCAAGGTTATAAGGTTCCGGTTCGGTCCTTTGTCGAATTAAATTTTTTTCTTTGAAAAGCAGCGGCCCTCTCTTAGGAGGTAATCGATTCTCATCGCGATACATTCTCATATAATCTCGAGCTGTCGAGTGAGAGATGTCATACTGTTTAGCTGCTTCATATTTGGTAAGCTTGCCGTTATAAATGCGACGACCTATGTCTAATCGTTGTTCTTTGGTGTATCTCATGGTAAACCTCCTGCCCCAATTAGAGGATAACCAGTGTTTAGAAACTGAATATCATCTGTATAGATTATACAGTTTCAGTGTACAAAAGTTACCCCCTACGTGTCCAAAATAAGTTTACCACTTCAAGACGGAAATAAAAAAGGCTTTCGTCAAGGTGGTGAACAAGCTGCTAGAGGGCAAAACGGATATGCTGGAAAACATTCGGTTAGTACGGGAGCAGATATGCGACACAGCAGACCTCGAGGCTAAAAGCCAGCGGCTTATGGAAGAAATGAATATGCTCTCGAACAGAGTGCAAAAATGTATCAGCGAAAATGCCCGGATAGCCCAGGATCAGACGGACTACCAAAAACGATATGATGAACTGGTCCGCCGTTACGAGGTCACGAAAGACAGACATGATGAGGTGGTCAAGTTAATCAAGGCTCGACATGCAAAGTCTGAACGTCTGGATGGTTTTGCCCAAGCACTTACTGCACAGAGCGAAACCTTGACGAAGTTTGAAGCGGGTCTTTGGGGCATGCTGGTAGACTTCATGACCGTATACAGCAAGGACGATATCAGTGTGACATTCAAGGATGGGACAGAAATTCATATAAGTTAAGAATTGGCGCGGGCAAAGTCCCGTGCCAATTTTCTTGTATTCCCTTCTTATTTTATGGTAGAATGATTATTATGTGAGTTCATAGAGGTTGCAATTAAATAAGGTATGCTCTTGGGCATTGTCCTGAGGCGCATCACAAAAGGCTCGGAACTTAGTCGTAGCAAGGCTTCCCAGTACTCGCACACGAATACACTTTTTTTGCCCCCCTTGGGCGTTTCAAAAGGGAAAAGTGTGTTTGTATCAAATTTATTCTACAAATGGAGGATTTATTTTGTCAGCATTAATCGAAGAACTCGATAAAGAAATAAAAAAACGTCGTACTTTTGCCATTATCTCCCATCCAGATGCTGGTAAAACGACACTTACCGAAAAGTTGCTGCTTTATGGTGGCGCAATCCATTTAGCAGGTTCAATAAAATCAAGAAAAACGCAACGACATGCAGTTTCTGACTGGATGGAAATTGAAAAACAGCGTGGTATTTCGGTTACTTCCTCGGTATTGCAGTTTGATTATGATGGCTGCCGGATAAATATTTTGGATACGCCAGGACATCAGGACTTTAGTGAAGATACTTATCGCACGTTGATGGCAGTTGACAGTGCGGTCATGGTAATAGATGTAGCTAAGGGTGTTGAGGCGCAGACAAAGAAATTATTTAAGGTCTGTAAGCAAAGAAAGATTCCTATTTTTACCTTTGTTAATAAATTGGATCATTTCGGTAAAGCACCAATTGATTTGATGGATGAAATTGAAAACGTGCTCGGTATTCGTTCCTACCCAATGAATTGGCCGATAGGGCAGGATGGTCAATATTTAGGCGTTTATGATCGTCTAAACGATAAGGTACTGCTTTTTGCGGCCGATACTACTCACGGTCAGGAAGCTCGTATAGCTGATGTCTATGAACCAGATGATCCAGCGGTCATTGAGCGTGTAGGCGAAGATGTTTGGCAGGCGTTAAAGGATGATATTGAGCTTTTAGATGAAGCTGGCGAAGAATTTTCTATGGAAAAAGTCAATTCGGGTGAGCTTACACCGATGTTCTTTGGTTCAGCTATGACCAATTTTGGCGTGCAGGATTTTCTCGAAGGGTATATCCGTATGGCACCAACTCCGCAGCCAAGATTATCATCAGACGGTCTTATAGCTCCTGATGATGAAAAATTTTCTGGATTTGTCTTTAAAATTCAGGCGAATATGAATCCAGCCCACCGTGACCGTTTGGCGTTTATTCGCATTTGTTCCGGTAAATTTGAGCGCAACATGGAAGTTTGGCATGAGCGTACAGGGAAATCACTTAAATTAGCTCAGCCGCAACAGTTTTTGGCGCAGGATCGGCAGATAATAGATACAGCATATCCAGGTGATATTGTCGGTCTTTTTGATCCAGGCGTGTTTGGCATTGGTGATACGGTTTGTGACAGCAGTCATAAATTTAAGTATGCAGATTTTCCAGTGTTCCCGCCAGAAAAATTTGCTCGGGTGCAGGCTAAAGATACTATGAAGCGCAAGCAGTTTATCAAAGGGATTGAACAGCTGACGCAGGAAGGTGCAATTCAGCTGTTTCAGCAGGCTGGAGCCGGTACGGAATCGTATATCGTTGGTACGGTTGGTACGTTGCAGTTTGAAGTTTTGGAATATCGCTTGAAAAATGAGTATAATGTCGATATTGAAATGAACATGCAGCCGTATGAAGTTGCTCGCTGGATGGCTTATGAAGATGGTCATGAGGTTACGCCAGCTGAGCTTAAAGGTGCCGACCGAGGTATGTTTGTTTACGATCGTAATCGTAACCCTGTGCTGCTGGTTAGCAATGAATGGGCTTTAGGCTGGATTACTGATAATAATCCAGAACTACTGCTTAACCATGTACCATTTGATAAGAAAGAAGCTTAGGCGGTGGTTCCAATTAGCAATAAAGATGTAGAAAAAAAATCTAGCAAAGGAGAATCATTTCTCAAAGGAACATTTATTTTGACCGTAGCAGGTTTTGTGGTCAAAGTAATAGGTTCCTTAAACTGGATTTTTGTATCACGAATCTTGGGCGGTGAAGGTATCGGTCTTTACCAGATGGCGTTTCCAATTTATTTCTTTGCCATGACGGTTTCGCAAGCTGGTGTTCCGGTAGCTATATCTATTATTACGGCCGAAAAAGTAGCGGTAAAGGATATTTGGGGAGCAAAAAGAGTTTTTCATATATCAATGGCTTTGATGCTGGTTACAGGTATCGTTTTTTCATTTTTAACCTATTTTGCGGCTGATTGGCTGATTGATTGGCAGTTTGTCCGCGATCCAAGAGCCTATAAATCAATCGTAGTATTAGCGCCAACGGTATTTTTTGTAACGCTTTTAGCAAGTTCACGAGGTTATTTGCAAGGCTGGCAACGGATGACGCCAACGGCAGTTTCGCAGATAGTGGAGCAGATTTTCCGTGTTATTACCATGATTTTACTGGCAGAACTCTTGCTTCCCTGGGGGCTTGATTATGCTTCCGCGGGTGCTTCGCTTGGTGCTATGGCAGGAGCCGTTACTGGTCTTATGGTACTAGTGTACTTTCATTGGAAACTCAATCGTGATATTGAACGTGATTATGGCAATGTTTTGCAGCCAATGCCTGACTCGGAAAAGGAGCCAGCTTGGCAGATTATCAAGCGTATTTTTAAACTGTCGCTGCCGGTATCAGCAGCTAGCATAATGTTGCCAGTGGTATCAAATCTAGATCTTATGATTGTACCGCAACGCTTGGAAGTGGCTGGCTATAGCGTCAATGAAGCAACGGAGCTTTTTGGTTATCTGACTGGTATGGCAGTACCGCTGGTAAATTTATCCTGTATAATTACGGCTTCGATGGCAATGAGTATAGTGCCAGCAATTTCTGAGGCCAGAGCGCTTAAAGATATGAAGCGAGTTTATAATCAGACGGCAGCTTCAGTGCGGATATCAAACTTTGTTTGTTTTCCAGCCTTTGTTATCGTGTTTGTACTGGCAACGCCGATTTCGGCTCTTATTTATAATGCACCGGGGGCAGGTCCCGCGGTTATGATTTCAGCCGTAAGTATAATCCTTTTGGGATTACATCAGGTATCAACTGGCATATTGCAAGGCTTGGGACATCCGACTATACCAATGGTTAATATGATACTAGCAGCGTTAGCCAAAGTAATACTGAACTGGGAACTTACAGCACTGCCTTGGTTAGGGATCATGGGCGCAGCTTGGGCAACAGCAGCTGACATGGGGGTAGCAGCGATAATCAACTTGATATTTATTTATAAATTCATTGGTTATCGGATGGAAATCCCGCAGCTGTTAAAAACTATCGCAGCAGCTGCTGTAATGGCAGTTGCGGTTTATTTCTTCTATGATTGGACCTTTGCTTGGTGGCATATTGGTGTTATCTCAACTTTTGGCGCAGTGTTCTTTGGCTGTGCGGTCTACATTGCAGTGATGCTTTTGATTGGCGGCTTGCGTGAAGATGATTTGACACGGATGCCAATGATTGGCAGGATCGGCATAAAATTCTTGCGCCGTATTGGTGTATTTAAAAATGAGTGAAAAAGTGAACAATAGAATAGCGCCAGTCCTAAAATGGGCTGGTGGCAAAACTCAGCTATTAGATGCAATATTGCCATTAATACCCGCTGATATTGATAGGTATTATGAACCCTTTGTTGGTGGTGGTGCGATATGTTTTGCTTTGCAACCGGAAAAGGCTGTTATAAATGATATCAATCCACAATTGATAAATTTGTATAGGCAGATAAAACTAAATGCCGAACAAGTTATAGATTGTATCAGTGAATTAGATAGTAAAAAGTGTGATAAAGAATTTTACTATTTGATTCGATGTCGTTATAACAAAAAAATTGTTAGTCAAGAAAATGATCCAGAAATGGCAGCACTAATGATATGGCTGAATAAGCATTGTTTTAACGGTCTTTATCGGGTGAATAAACGAGGTTTATTCAACGTGCCTTACAATAACAGGGTGCAAGGTCAATCAATAGTGACGGCTCAGTTTAGGCAGCTTAGTAATTATTTAAATGACAATGATGTTAAAATATGTTGTGGCGATTTTGAACTGCTAGCTAAACAAATAACGACTAATGATTTTGTTTATATTGACAGTCCTTATGTGCCGGTTAGCGATACGGCGTCATTTACTGATTATGCGAAAACAGGTTTTGCGCTAGCAGAGCATCAGCGCTTAGCTAAAATGTATCGGGAATTGGATAGCCGTGGTGTGAGAATGTTATTGTCCAATAACGATACTCCGCTGGTTCGAGAATTATACGCTGGGTATACTATAGAATCAATTGCGGTTAAACGCATGATAAACCGCAATGCACAAAAACGTTTTGGACAGGAAGTTTTGATAAGGAATTATTAAAATGACAGTTTATTTTCCAGGATTCAAACCATATTATAAGGACAGCAATTCGGCACTGATATTAGCGGATACGTTTGAGGCGTTAGCGGCTATGAAGAAGAATTGTATTGATATGATTTTTGCTGATCCGCCATATTTTTTATCTAATGATGGTATAAGTTGCAGTGGCGGGAAAGTGGTATCTGTCAATAAAGGGTCTTGGGATAAAATTGATTCATTAGCTGAAAAGCATGAATTCAATAGAAAGTGGATTAGTTTATGCAAAGCTATACTAAAACCGAACGGTACAATTTGGATAACAGGGACACTGCATAATATTTATTCGGTTGGAATGGCTTTAGAACAAGAAGGCTTTAAAATTTTAAATAATATAACTTGGCAAAAAACCAATCCGCCACCTAATCTAGCTTGTCGTTGTTTTACACATAGCACGGAAACGATTTTATGGGCTAGGAAAAATGATAAAAAGGCACGTCATTTTTTTAATTATGAATTGATGAAACAACTAAATAATGGTAAACAAATGAAGGATGTTTGGACAGGACGGCTTACGGATCGAAAGGAAAAAATATATGGGAAACATCCTACGCAAAAACCAATATACTTGTTAGAACGAATATTGTTAGCAGCAACCAAAGAAGATGATGTTGTACTAGATCCGTTTTGCGGTTCGTCTACTACTGGTGTAGCGTGTAAAAAGCTAAAAAGATATTATCTAGGAATAGATAGCAATCAGGAATATTTAAAGCTATCAAAAGAAAGGCTGATTCATGTATGAATGAACGCAATTTTGATGAATGGTTAGCTAAATTTACTGATACGATTAATCAATATGATTATTACACAAATTTTGCTAAAGTTTACCACAATGTTGATAATTTAAAATTAGAAATAAATATATTAAATTCATTGATTGGTTCTAAAAATATAGCAAGTGACTTTAGAAAAATAATTGCTAAATATCCGGAATGTTTAGCTGTTGTGCCAATATTGCTAGCAGTAAGAGCCAAGGAAATATCCTGTCAAGATGAACGAGGTGCTATTAAATACAATTTTGCTGAAATAGAGCAGAATGTAGAGCAATATCAATATTTTATGCAGAAAACAGGTTTGTTTAACTTATTACAGCAGCATATAATAAGCAATCTTTATGATTACGTAACCGGTGTTGAAGTCGGTCTCGATAGTAATGCTAGAAAAAATCGTGGTGGTCATCAGATGGAAGATTTGGTTGAACGATATATCAAGTCTTTAAGGGTTGAATACTATAAAGAAATGTATTTAACTGAGGTTGAAGCAAAATGGAACATTGATATGTCACCAATATCATCGGCAGGTACGTCTACTAAGAGGTTTGATTATGTAGTAAAAACCAATAGTACCGTTTATGGTATTGAAACTAACTTTTATACATCGGGCGGGTCTAAATTAAATGAAACAGCTAGAAGCTATAAAATGATAGCTGAAGAAGCTGAAAACATAACTGGATTTGAATTTGTTTGGCTAACTGATGGTAAGGGCTGGAATAGTGCTAAAAGAAATTTGCATGAAACATTTGATGTTTTAAATCATTTATATAATATAAATGATATGGATAATGGTGTTTTAGCAAAAGTATTCGTATGATATTCAATAAATAGCAAAAATAAGGCTGTTTTATTGGAGGGGATATTTTGAAAAAATTGGTTTTGTTTTACAATCCGGTTTCAGGACATGCAGCGTTTAAAAATAAGCTGGATTGGGTAATAGAGGCCTTTCAGCGTCGGGGGATATTACTTATTTTGTATCGCACGAAAAAAGAAGGGAATCTTGATTTTGCTGATTTTGTGCGTGAAGTAAATCCAGAGGGGATTTTGGCTGCTGGCGGTGATGGTACCGTGCATGAATGTGTTAATATTATGGTCAAGGCACAGCTTGATTTGCCCTTGGGCATTATTGGCAGCGGTACGTCTAACGATTTTGCTACCTATCTTGAAATCAACAAGGATATGGAAGATTATTTTGACCGCATTGCGGCTGGGACCTGTCGCAGGATGGACTTAGGTCGAGTAGGAACGGAGTATTTTATTAATGTTGCCAGTGCTGGCATGATGACTTCGATTGCCCATGAAGTTGATGCCAGATTGAAAAATGCCTTAGGAAAAATGGCATATTATTTAAAAGGCATTGGAGAACTTCCCAAGTTTCATGCGGTGCCGTTAGTTATTGAAGCTGATAGTGTAAGATACCGCATAGAAGCGTTTTTGTTTGTAGTCATCAATAGTGCGGTAGTTGGCAGTATGAAAAATGTAGCTAAAGATGTATCGGTTACTGATGGCAAGCTTGATTTATTGGCAATAAAAAAATGCAATTTGCCGGAACTCATGGCTATAACAGCGGATTTGTTGCAAGGCAAGCCGGTTTCCGAAAAAAATGGTGTTTTGCATCTGCAAGCGAAGAATTTCAGGATTGCAGCTAATGAACATCTTGAAAGCGACCTTGATGGTGAGGCAGGACCAATGTTGCCGATTACGATTGAAACAGTGCCTAGTGCGATTGCGGTTTATTGCTAAGAAAAATCGGTGAATGAGTGAAATCGCTAAGCAAAGCTTCGCTGGTTAAACAAAGCTCACGAAATTCAGTAGCTAAAGTATCAAAAGCAAGCATTTTAGCAAGCGGTGTGAGGAAATTTATTCCTTCACGCCGTTTTTGTGTAGTCAGGTAATGGCTGGTTTTAGTAATTAAAGGTATTTTTGCCTGCTGTTTAATATTTTTTAAAAATTTAGTGCCAGCAGGACTGGCAGCTAATAAATGGGCATAAAGCGGACCAGCAGTATCAAATTCAATAACCTGCTGTTTGGTTAAATTGAAGATAATATAAATAAGGGTCCGGGCAATGCGGCTGGCAGGATAACGTTTGGTGGTTATGGCGCTAATCAATTCATTGTAATCATGAGCTTTAAAGCTGGTTTGTAAAATACGGTTTTCCAGACCTTCATTTACATTGTAAATGCGTTGTAGTGATGCTAAATCATTGCGAAGCAAAAGTGTCTGTAATGGTTTTAAAAGATTATTGCTATCAGGAATTTGAGCAGCAGTCAGCTGTTCAATATTTTTTAATGTTGCTTGGGGTAAAGCTGCAGCTAACTGAGCAAAAACATCAGCTGGCAATACCATTTTTAATGGTATATTAGCATTAGTTTTAGTTAAGGCAGCATATATTGTTTGCCGGATGGCTGAGGCACTGGCGTTTAGCTGGTTTATTTTTTTATCATGATAAGCAGCACCGTGACGCTGGATAATTAAAGGTTTCATTTGACTATTTATTAGCTGTAAACTACGCAAATATTCAATAGCTAAAATATTATTAGGCTTTAACAAAATATTTGGTGCATCGCTGTTACATTCGCTAGCCGTGGTTAAAGCTTCGGCATAGGATTTGCCTTGTTTGATATTAGCGTGAAGTTTAGCTTGAAAATCTGGTGAATCAATGCTTAGGGCAATATTTTGCAAGGCATTTAAATCAGGACATTCAGCGCCAAAAGCTAAAATATCTACTATACCAAGCTGGTTTAAGAGTGAAACGGCTCCACGGGCAAAATCCTGAGCACTGCGGCAAGCAAAGACAAAGGGCAGCTCCAAGATAATATCAGCACCGCCGGCTATAGCGTGCTCACTGCGTGTCCATTTATCAAGAACAGCAGGCATAGCCCTTTGCGTGAAGCTGCCACTCATAACCACAATGATTAGAGCGTCAGGGTAGATTTTTTTAATTTGGGCAATCTGGTAAAGATGACCTTGATGAAAAGGGTTATACTCGGTGATAATACCAACAATAGTCATGTTTTTATCCGTCCTTTGGGGCTTATTTTGTCTTAGTGTAGCATTTTCTTGGTGCTTTTAGCAAGATATGCTATACTTAAGGTCACAATATATGGGCAGGGCATTGCCTATTGTTGAGATAACTCCTAAGACCTTCTATTTCAGTAGGCAAGGTTCGCTGATATCTCAGAATCACCTAGCGTTAGCTATGGGGAGTATGTAATTAATAACGGAGTGTTTAGCATAGAAAGAGGTAAATGTTTTGGATAAGAAAAAAGTTGTAGTGGCTATGAGTGGCGGTGTTGACAGCTCACTGACGGCCGCTTTGTTAGTAGAACAGGGTTATGATGTCATCGGTATAACTATGCGTTTGTCAGAAGAAAGCCGGGATTTTGAATGTAATGATCGTGGCTGTTGCAGCTTGGCTAGTGTTGATGATGCTAGAAAAGTGGCGGAGGTTATCGGGATACCGCATTATACGGTGAATTTCAAGGAAGCTTTTCAAAAAGATGTTATAGATTACTTTTTAGCTGATTATGCTAAAGGCTGGACGCCAAATCCGTGTATTGCTTGCAATCGTTACATGAAATTTGGCTTGCTGCTTGATAAAACCTTGGAGCTTGGAGCAGAATTTTTGGCTACAGGTCATTATGCTCGTATCGAACAGGATGAGACCGGCCGGTATTTATTAAAAAAAGGTGTCGATACGCATAAGGATCAGTCGTATGCACTTTACCATTTGAATCAGCAGACGTTAAGACACTTTTTGTTGCCTTTGGGCGGTATGACCAAGGTGCATACTAGAGAACTTGCGGAAAAATTCAATTTGCCAGTAGCGCATAAACCTGATAGTCAGGAGATTTGTTTTGTACCGCATGATGATTATAAGGCATATCTAAAGGATAAGAATCCAGCTTGCTTGAAAAAAGGTAACATAGTTGATATTAACGGTAATATCTTAGGTAAACATGATGGTGTACCACTGTATACGATTGGTCAGCGCAAAGGCTTGGGTATAGCAGCTAGTGAGCCCTTGTATGTAGTAGCTTTGGATATGAAAAAAAATCAGGTTATAGTTGGCGGTGCAAATGATGTTTTTGCCACAGGGCTAATAGCTAGTGATTTAAATTGGATTGCTATTGATGGTTTGGCAGCTGCTGAAACTCGTGAATATAAGGCTAAAATCCGCTATGGCAAAAAAGAAGGCGCGGCTAAAATAACGATGTTAAAAGACGGCAAATTAAAAGTTGATTTTGCGGAAAAACAACGTGCTGTGACGCCAGGACAGTCGATAGTATTTTATGATGGTGATACGGTAGTCGGCGGCGGGGTAATCGAGCAGGCTGTAAAATAATCATTGAGGGCATAAAAAGGAAAAGACTATGCAAAAGGAAGATTTGGATAAGACTCGTTATATGAGTCCAGAAGAAATAAAAAAAGTTTCCGGCAAGCATCTGACTGATACGCAGGAGATGCCAGCAATAAAAAATTTAACAGTAAATGATAATATAAAGGAGCCATTTCCGCCAACTAATGAAGATCAATTTACTAGTGGCGTGCGGGAGTTAGCGCCGCAATCAGTAGATGAAAATAATAAAACCAATTATAGCAAGAAAAAGTTTTTTACGCCTAAACGCAAGAAGGCAGCATGCCTGGCCGCTGGCTTTTTGGCAGCGCTTTTAATAGGTTTTATGTTAGCCGGTTATAGTCAGGATAAAGAGAATAAAAATGCAGCAACGCAGCAGCAATTTATGCAAAAAGAGCTTGAGTTAGCCGAAAAAGAAAAAGATTTGCAGGCTAGGCGCAAAGAGCTTGAGCAGCAAAAAAAAGAGTTGCAGGCAAAAGAGCAGGATTTAACTGAAAAATCTAATCGAGCCAAGGGACGCAATGAACAGCTTGATGATAGCGAACCAAGTTCGATGTTAGGCAAGTTAGTTGACAAGGTGACTGGCAAAAACGCTGAGCGGGCACAAAAGCGTCAAACTAATAATGAAACCAGCAGTCAGGCAGATGCCGATGCGGCGGCAGTTAAAAGTTCAATTAACGATGCGCAAAATATGTTAGATGATGTTAATTCCAAGCTGGATAATGTAACTGCTATGAAAAATGAAGCTTCTCAGCTTAAGGATAAGGCAGCTGCTGCCTATGCCGAAAATAAGGGGACGATTGATAAAGCAGTTTATTATGCTAAAACTGGAGCAGATATGCTGGTGGATTGGCTGATGCATTAAATTTGCGTTGGAGAGAGGATGATAGATTTTGAAAAAAATATTGCTTTTAAGTATGCTGATTTTAGCTTTGGCGCTGGCAGCTGGCTGTGGTAATTCTAATGATAAGATCCAAAAGGATTTGCAGCCAATTACTATCGGCTTGATGCCAGATACTGATTCGTTGCCGTTTATAATTGCCAAGGAAAAGGGTTATTTTGCTGAAGAAGGCATTGAGGTAAATATTCAGCAATATAAAAGTGCTATGGATAGAGACTCCGCACTGCAAAGTGGTAATTTAGATGGTGCCGTATCAGATATGCTGGCAGTGGCTTTTGCTAAGGCGGGCGGTTTTGATGTCAAAGTTACGTCGTTTACCGATGGCAGCTATAAGCTGATTGCCAGCAAGGATGCTGGTATAAATAATGTAAAAGCATTAGCAGGCAAGGATGTTGCCGTATCGCGAAATACGATTATTGAATATGTAACTGATCAGATTTTAGCCAAGGAAGGAATGGATAGCGAAAGCATTAACAAAGTAATCATTCCGCAGATACCAACTCGTCTGGAAATGCTGCAAAATGGCAAATTAGCGGCAGCAACGCTTCCTGAGCCGATGGCTAGCATTGCCGTTAGCAATGGCTGTACGTATGTGACGGGCTCGGATGAATTGGGCATTAATCCGGGGGTTATTATGTTTACGGCTAAGACTGTTGATAATAAAACAGCTGAAATTGCGGCTATGTATCGAGCCTATAATAAAGCAGTTGATTATTTAAATAATACCTCGCGTGATGAATACATCGATCTAGTGGTTGAAAAAGGCGGTTTCCCGCCAGCAGCTAAGGAAGCATTAAAATTGCCTGAATATCATAAGGCAGCTTTGCCAAAAGAAAGCGATGTAACCGATTGTATAAAATGGCTTAACAATAAAGGCTTAGTAAAGGAGCACTTTAGCTATCAGGATATAGTAGTTGATTTGCTGAAGTGATAGAATAATGATAAGTGTAGAGAATTTGACTGTTAATTATGAAAATGATGGCAGCAAGTATATTGCTCTAAACAATGTTAGTCTGACCGTTCCTCAAGGGACGGTCTGTGCTATTATAGGACCTTCTGGTTGTGGCAAGTCAACTTTGCTTAAAGTAATGGCAGGGCTTATTAAAGATTATAGCGGCAAGGTAGCGATAAATGGGGCACCAATTGATCCTAAAAAAACTAAAATTGGTTTTATGCCTCAAAGTTATGGACTCCTGCCTTGGAAGAATATTGCGGACAATATAGCATTAGGTACTAAAATTCGTGGCGATTGGTCATATGCTAAGCGGAAAAAATTGTTAGAATTACTAAAACGCTTAGGGATATCGGGACTAGAAAAGCGTTATCCTCAGGAGCTTAGCGGCGGTCAGCGGCAACGGGCAGGTCTGGCGCGGGTATTTTTGCTTCAGCCGGATATATTGCTGATGGATGAGCCTTTTTCAGCCCTGGATGCCATAACCAGGGAAGAAATGCAGGAAGTATTCGTGGATTTATGGCAACAAAATGCCATTACGACAGTATTAGTTACGCATTATGTTGAAGAAGCAATTTACTTGGGACAAAAAATAATCGTTATGTCAGCTAATCCAGGACAGGTGGCGGCGGTTATTGATAACCCATTGAGTCTTGCTCCGGATAAGCGCAATAGTCAGGAATTCTTTGCTATGGCTAAGAAACTGCGTACTCAAATAAAAGCAATGGGGAGACAGTTATGAAATTAAATCGAAAAATTATTGTTTCCTGCTTGGCTGGGGGGATAGTTCTCATGCTGTTATGGTGGGGAGCTGCCGTAATAGTCGAATTACCTATCATTCCGACACCAGTTAAGGTATTTAGAAAATTAGTGCAAATTTTTACTGACTTTATTGCGATTCACGCCTTGTATAGTTTGTGGCGAATCACTGGGGGACTGATATTGGCAATAATAATCGGTTACCCGTTAGGCGTGCTTATGGGGTATTGCAAGCATATTGATAAGCTGCTTGCCCCTATAGTTTATCTTACCTATCCCGTGCCTAAAATTGCCCTTTTGCCGATACTTATGCTGTTAGCTGGTGTAGGTGAATTGTCAAAAATAATAATGATATTTTTGATAGTTGTTTTTCAGATAATAATTGCGGTGCGGGATAGTATTCGCTCCTTGCCAGCTGAGACGTTTTATCCGCTCTATTCATTAGGCGCATCATGGTGGCAGGTTTTTACTAATGTGATAATTCCAGCGTCCTTGCCTAAATTCATGACGGCTATCAGAGTGGCGATGGCAACAGCTGTATCGGTATTATTTTTTACCGAAACCTTTGGTACTAAGTACGGCATGGGCTATTTTATAATGGACGCCTGGCTAAGAGTAAATTATCTGGAAATGTATGCTGGCATTGTGGTACTAAGCGTCATTGGTTTGCTGTTATTTATTGTCATAGATGGGCTGGAGCATTATTTTTGTCGTTGGCAATAACATCGTTATAAATATTATGAAATACTAAGAAACCTGTTAAAAAAAGAATGGTTTTCTTAGTATTTTTTTATTTGTGTCGTTACAAGCTATATGTTAACTAATGAAATATAATAGGTTGACAATAAAAATAATAAGGTCTATGCTATAACAGTCGACATTATCATTTTGGTTATATTAATTGTTTTAGGAGATGAAGCTTGTGAAAAAATTAGCTGTTAAGGAACTAGTGCTATGTGCACTGTTTATCGCATTGATTACGGTTGGAACCTTTGTCAGAATACCGGTCGGCACTGATGTTTACACCTTGCAGTTTTTGTTCACGCTGTTAGCGGGGCTTATGCTTGGTGCCAGATTGGGAGCGATTGCAGTTGGCGCTTATATATTGTTAGGACTTATTGGTGTGCCAGTATTTGCCTCTGGTGGTGGTCCAGGCTATGTTTTGCAGCCCACGTTTGGTTATCTCATAGGTTTCGTTTTGCAAGCGTGGTTTTGTGGTAAATATGTTCGTCAGCTTAGCCAAATTAATTTTCGCAAGGTGCTTATGGTAAACGTTGGCGGTATGGCAATTGTTTACCTGCTGGGTATTAGCTGGTTTTATGTTTTTTCTAATTATGTTATTTCAGCACCAATTGGTTTGTGGGCGGCAATATTTTATTGCGGAATCTTGCAAGCGGGACCTGATTTCTTGCTATGCGTAGCAGCTGCTGGGCTTGGTGTACGCTGTTATCATGCTGGCGTATGGGTAGCTGTGCCGAAAAAAATGAGTACTAATGAACTGGTAAAAGAGGCGTAAGTATGAAAAAAGCATTGTTTATAACGGGTACTGGAACGGATATTGGCAAAACTTATGTTACCGGTTTGATTGTAAAAAAATTGCGGGATGCTGGGTTGAATGCTGGTTATTACAAGGCCGCATTATCAGGTGCGGAACCTGATGCTAATGGAACCTTGCAGCCTGGTGATGCCATATATGTAAACAGGGTAGCTAATATTGGTGAAAAAACTGAAAATCTAGTGTCCTATGTTTATAAAGAAGCGGTATCACCGCATTTAGCAGCTAAGATAAATGATCAGCCAATAGATTTTGCGAAGGTAACGGCTGATTTTAAGCGGGCATTAGCTAAATATGATTATCTCACGATGGAAGGCAGCGGCGGTATAATTTGTCCTTTGCGCTGGGATAATCAGCAGCATGTTATTTTAGATGATTTAGTAAAAAAACTGGATTTAGGTGTGCTTATCATAGCTGATGCTGGTCTTGGCACAATAAATGCGGCAGTGCTTACCATTGAGCATTTAAAAAGCCGCAATATCCCAATAAAAGGGATTATTTTTAATAATTATATCCCGCATGATTTAATGCAGGATGATAATGAGCGCATGATTGAAGAAATGACGGGGATAAAAGTGCTGGCCAAAGTCAAAAAAGGTGACACTGAGCTTAATATGGCAGTAAGCTGCTTGCAGTCACTTTATGAATGATAAACTATTTTAGGAGAAAATTATGAGCTTAACGATGGAAGAGCGGGATTTAAAATATATTTGGCATCCCTGCTCGCAGATGAAAGATTACGAAAGCCTGCCGCCAATGGTTATCGACCATGCTAAGGGAGTATGGTTATATGATATTCATGGCAAAAAATACTTGGATATAGTAAGTTCCTGGTGGGCTAATCTTTTAGGGCATTGCAATGAGGATATCAATGCAGCGATAAAAGCCCAATTAGATAAACTGGAGCATGTAATATTTGCTAATTTCAGCCATGTGCCGGCTATCGAGCTGGCGGAAAAATTAGCCGAGATAACGCCCGCAAAAATTAAAAAATTTCATTTTAATGATAATGGGTCAGCGGCAGTTGAATGTGCGCTGAAAATGTGTTTTCAGTATTACTTGCAAAGTGGCAAGCCTCAGAAAAAGCGCTTTATGTGCCTTAGCGGTGGTTATCATGGCGAAACTATCGGTGCCCTTTCGGTTGGCAGCATGGATCTTTATGCCAAGATGTATAAACCGATGATGATGAATAATATTCATATCGAGGCTCCGGATTGTTATCGCTGTCCTTATGGCAAATGCCGTGATAATTGTGATTGTGCATGTTTTGCTAAGGCAGAAACGGCGTTTAGTGAATATGCTCAGGAGACAGCAGCGATGATCGTTGAACCGCTGTTGCAGGGAAGTGCAGGTATGCGGATTTATCCAGCACTTTATTTAAAGAAGCTGCGGGCGCTTTGTGATAAATATGATGTTATGCTAATATTTGATGAAATTGCGACTGGGTTTGGGCGTACTGGTACGATGTTTGCTTGTGAACAAGCAGGTATTTCGCCGGATATTATGTGCCTTTCCAAAGGACTTACGGGCGGTTATCTGCCAATGTCAGTTACCTGTGTGAGTGAAGAAATTTATGATGCGTTTTATGCTGATTACAGTGAAGGCAAGGCTTTTATGCATAGTCATACTTATGCTGGTAATCCTTTGGGGTGTGCGGCAGCACTGGCAGTGCAAAAGGTGATGCGCGAGCAGGATATTTTAGCTAAAGCTGCTATCAACGCTAAATGGCTTAGTGCTGAGCTTAATATTGCTTTAGCCGATTGCCCGTATGTCGGTGAGATTCGTCATATTGGTTTGATAAATGCAGTGGAACTGGTAGCTGACTTTGAGCATAAACAGCCATTTGCCGGTGAAAAGCGCATTGGTTATGCTATTTATAAGGAGGCGTTAAAGAATGGGCTGCTGTTAAGACCGCTAGGTGATGTACTTTATTTTAATCCGCCACTTAACATTGAGCGTGATGAATTAGCTATTGCAATTAATTTAATGAAGAAATCAATAAAAGCAATACTGCCATATTAGAAAAATATTGTAAAATAACATTGTACTATATAAAAAACGGTTCGTTGACGTAAGTCGGCGAACCGCTTTTTATATGGGGAAAGCCGTGACTGTGGGACAACAGTCACGGCTTGAAGGAAGAAAACTCTAAAAAGAGTTTTGCGGTGCATCAAAACCAAAAATTATTTGATGCAATATATTTGTTTAGGGAAGATTCTGCTATGAGAATGGGACATTTTTTAAGGAGTAAATTAGTCGAATCTTCACTATGCTTTTATATTAGCATACAAAATACTTTTTGTCAATAAAAGATATGCTTTTTGGTTTTAAGAAAAATCGTAAAAAATAAATATTAAAAAATAACATCACATATTAAAAGATATATTGTATATTTTATAAAAACAATGTTATACTAAAAATAGACATGTGGTTTTACGTGTGAGGAGATGTTGAAAGTGGATCAATTGACAATCCGTAAAAAGTTGTATCTGATATTTGGGATATTGATACTGTTTTTTATGGGCAATAGTATTTTTTCAGCGTATAGTACTGGCGAAGTAAGTCAAAGTGCTATGCGGATAGCTACTGAGCATTTGCAGTCAGTTTTGGCAGTATCAGAAAGCAACAAGGCGCTATCAGTTTACCGGCAGAGTGAATTTGCGGTGGTGACGTCAACAAATGCTTCGGACAGAATTTATGCGGTATTAAATACGCGTAAAATTGGCGATCAAATGGATATAAAATTTGATGCTATTGAAAAAGAGCTGCAAGGCGATAAGGCAGCTGATTTTAAAGAGTTACGCAGTGAATGGAATGATTACCGCAAAACTACCGAACAAGTGGTAACTCTAGCTGAGCAGCATAAGAATACTGAGGCTGTGGCCTTGCTGCAAAAGAGCAATGATGATTATACGGCAATAGAAACCAAACTTAGCGTGCTTATGGACAGCAGCAAAGATTTTATTCATCAGGAAAATAAAAATGCCAGCAGTGCTTATGAGCGTACTAAGCTGATGCAGGTTATATCTATACTGGTGGTTTTGGCGTTATCAGTATTTATGGCAACTTATTTAGCGCGTTCGATTGGCAAATCAATTAATTATCTGATTGATGTATCAAGCGAAGTCGCTAAAGGAAATCTTTCAGTAACGGTTACGCCACAGACTGGTGACGAAATTGGTAAACTGACGGAAGCTTATCGTGATACAGTAGCTAATTTACATTCGCTTATAGGCAGTATCAAAGCAACCGCTGAACAAGTTACCAGCTTTGCTGAAAGCATGATGGAAAATGCCAATCAATCAGCGCAGGCAACTCAGCAGGTAGCCTTATCAATTGGTAATGTAGCGGCATCTGCCAGCAAACAAGGTGAAGATGTAAGCAAATCAACTGAAACGCTTAAAGGACTAGCTGGTGATATTAATGGTTTTGCTGATAAAGCTAAGTTATCATCTGATGCCGCCCATGATGTAGAAGCTATTGCAGAGAAGGGGCATAAGGCTATAGATGGTGCTGTCATGCAAATGAATGAGATTTCAGTAGCGGTAAAAAATTCGGCAGAAGTTATTGAAAAATTAGCCCAGCGTTCCAGTGAGATTGGCAAGATAAGTGATACTATTTCAGTTATTGCCGAGCAGACTAATCTTTTGGCTTTAAATGCAGCAATTGAAGCAGCTAGAGCAGGTGATGCAGGTCGTGGTTTCTCAGTTGTTGCGGAAGAAGTGCGCAAATTAGCTGAAGAGTCCGGGCAAGCTGCATCACAGATTGCGGCGCTTATTGCAAGTATTCAAAACGATACCGAAGAAGCCGTGCTTGAAATGCGGCAAGGTACAGAAAAAGTTGAAAGCGGCAGTGCCGTTATGAGTGATGCTGGTGAAGCTTTTGCCAAAATAACAACGGCAGTAAATGGTTTGACTAAACATGCGGAAAATATCTTGCATGATGCTGCCGCATCGGTTGAGCAGGCCGATGCTATGGTAGTAATTATGGATGGTATCAATAAAGCTGGACAAGATGTAGCTGCCGAAACGGAATCGGTATCAGCAGCCACGGAGGAACAATCGGCATCAATGGATGAGGTAGCTGCAGCCAGCCGGAAGTTGGCGGAGCTGGCTGCTGATTTGCAGTCATCGACAGCTAAGTTTAAGATTTAAGGACAGTATGTAATGTAGAGAAAGAGGTTGCGTTATGCTAAAGCAGATAACAAGCAATACCGCACTTAATAGCATCAGTCGATTATTGCTCATCGTTATGACAATACTGGCAGTGGGATTAGTTAGCGGTTGTGGCAGTTCAGATAAAGCAGAAAAACATGTAGAGCTTATATTTTCGCATAGCCCTGCCCGTTGGCAGGAAGGTGCCGAATCAATGGTAAAAACCTTGCAGGCTGATGGTTATGTGGCTAATTTGCAAGTTTTCGATTCTAATGATAAGCAAAGACAGGCCATGCAGGCTGCGATTGACGCTAAACCCGCGTGCATAGTTCTTGCTGGCGGTAATGATGAAATTATTGCCGATGAATTAAAAAAGGCCAAGGATGCAGACATTCCGATAATAGCTTATGATTCTATGGTAAAAAATACGGATGCTATATCATACTTTGTAACTTTTGATAATGAAGGCGTTGGTGAAAGCATGGGGCGCTACATTGAAGAGAAATTTAATCTACAAAGCGGTGCCGGACCATTTACCATTGAATTTTTATCGGGCAGTGAACATGACAATAATGCCCGCTTAATGCATGACGGGGCATACAAAATTTTAAAGCCTTACATTGATAAGGGACAGCTGGTTAATATTTCCGGTAAAGCATCTTTTGAGGAAACAGCAGTAAAAGACTGGAATCCTGATAATGCCAAATCAATGCTTCAGGCAATCGTGGCAAAAAATTATAACGGTCGCAATCTAGATATTGTGGTAGCGGCTTCTGATGGGATTGCCTATGGTGCAATTGAGGCTTTATCAGCTTATAATGGCAGCTGGCCATTTATAACCGGACAGGATGCTGATAACAAGGCTTTGGAATATGTGCGCAATGGCCGGATGGGGTTTACGATACAAAAAGATTCAGCTACGCTTAACTACAAATGCTTGCGGATGATAAAGGCGGTAGTTGAAGGCTCAAAGCCAGATATCAATGATGTCAAGACTTATAATAATGGTGTTATAACGATTCCAGCTTATTTGTGTATTCCGCGTATCATCGATAAAGAAAATATAGATAGTATAAAATAAGCCTGCTCAAGTAAAAATCCCGTTTGCTAAAGCAGATATCCTGTTGACTGGGGGACCAGTCCAAGATGTCTATCAAAGCAACGGGATTTTTAAGTGGGCTTATTTTTCATAAGATGAGTGTGACGGGGCGCAGGCAAGGTAAATGTAAGCTAAATAATTTAGTGCTGGAATGAAGTTAAGCGCGCAAAAGAAAATTACGGCCAGACGGGGGAGCCCAATATCGTGCGCCCGCCTTATTATACAGCTCAGCATAAATAAAATCAGCGGAATAGATAGACCAACCCGCAGGGCAACTGGCATAGTAACATAATGAAAAGAAATGCCGATTGCCAGCAAAGGAATAAGACGCATTAAGAAACCTTTGCGATCTAAAGGCAGGTGTAAAAAATTGCTGATAGCAGCAGTATGCATAAAAATCTTCCTCCTACAATAAGTGATGAGACTGGTGAACTTTTCGTAATGTAAAAAAGATATGCTATAGATAGTATAGCATAAATAACATATTATAAAAATATTATAAAATAGAAATGCGGACTGCGAGAGGCAGTCCGCATTTTGCAGAGTTAAGATTAGGTAAAAAAGGTAATATGCTTACAGTCACAAAACCGATGGGAAAGGAAATTCAGTCTTGTGGTAATGTCTAAGGGGCAAATTAGAAATTCCAGGAAATACTAGTAAATACTTTGGAACGTGCCTCATTGTTATTGGTAATGGAATGTCCGCGGAAATATTTAAGCGTGTATTGGCAGTTTTTCATCAGATTATAGAAGATACCTGCCTCCCAGCCCTTTTGACCTTCATCAGCGCCATCGCCAAAGTTTGATTTGATGAGAGCATCCGGAGCAAGATAGCGATAGCCAAGATAAGCACCAAAGAGATGATTGCGATCAGCTGGAATACAAGGATTGCCACGGAATTGCAATTCGACGTTCCAAGCGTCATTGTGACCGCCCTGATTGCCATGAGCATACATGCCTTCGAGATTGAGATTGCGAATTAGCTTATAATTAACAACAGCTGCACCGATGCGAAGCCATTCATGCTGATAAGCAGCGGAACGATAGCCATAGTAACCTAAACTGCCGTTTAACTTTTTATTAAAGGTATAATCGACGACAGCGCCATAAATATCTTTACGCGTTGGAATGAAATTCCCATTGGCATCAGTTTTGTTGTCAGCTCCCCAAGAGGTTTTGTCAAAGTCAGCATTCCAACCGGCATCTTTATGTGCTGTATCATGACGGACAAAATCGCCATAATTATTGCCACGAATATAAGCGGTATGTGAGCCGTCTGCATTATCTGTCCAATTGCCATTAGCTTCACCACGGACAGCAACATCCCAATCTTTTACATCTAGGCGGCCACCGAATATATGGGTAGCATAATTTTTGCCATAATGTTCCATAGAAGCACCTTTGACATTGGCATCATTTACGAAACCATTCATAGTCCAGGGCTGGAAATTACCAAATTTTACATACTGACCGGTTTTGCCGAGATTGCCTTCAACCCATACTTTGTCTAAACGATTATCATTAGAACGGGAATTACCACCATTCCATTCATCAGCAGTGCTTTCTTCACTATTCCAGCCGTTGCCTTTATCAGTACCCCATTTGGTGACTATAGCAGCATGGGCTGACCAGTCAGTGCCTGGGACTTTAGCGGCAAGATTCAGATCGAATTCTTTTTCCCACCAAGAACTTTCTTTGTCCTGTGTGCCGTTACCATGATATTTTTTCATATATTTCTGAGCGAAGCTGCCACTCCATTTGACATTATCGGAGTTTTTTTCAAGATTAGCAACGCGTACGCCGAGGTTGTTTAGTTCATCGCTGAATTCAGCAGCTAATTTATCAATAACAGCTTTGTCGTTAGCACCAACATTTTGTTTCGCCATAGCTTTAGCTACCATCTGTGCCATTTCATAGCGGGTAATGTTTTTATTGCCGTTAAAGCTGCCATCGTCATAGCCTTCAATAACACCGTCTTTGGCAAGCTGGCTTACGGCATCATAAGCCCAATGATCGGCTGGTACATCAACAAAAGGATTAGCGGCAGCAAAACCAGTACCGGCAGTTCCTAAAATAACGGCGCTGGCAACCCCCGCTAAGAGATGTTTCTTCTTCATGAAAAATTCCCCCTAAAACTCTAATTAAACCTAAAACTAAACAATAATAAAACCGCACATTCAATTTATTGAACGATTTAATCATACACTAATGAATTATTTTTGTCAATAAAAGAATATAACATTTTAAAATCACAGAGTATTATAAATGTATTGAAAAGTAATATTTGAATTTTACTATTGCTGGCTTAATTAAAAACCTACTAATAATATTAAGCGGTTTAAATGGCAGCAATATTCCTGTAGCAGAATAAATAATATAAATAAAAAAGTATAAAATGACATATCTTTTTATTGACAAAGTTGGAATGATAGAATATAATAATAAACAAATAAAAGATATGGCTTATGGTTAAGGCGAAATAAAGCTGAAGTCATACGGTTTATTTTAGCTTGGTAATCTTTTGAGCAGAAGTTATTTAGGAGGAATTTGGTTATGAACATTTATCTCGTTTGCAATGCAGGTATGTCAACGTCAATATTAGTAAAAAAAATGCAGGAAGCAGCTGCTAAAGAAAACATGGCTGACGTTCATATTGAAGCATTTTCAGTAGAAATTTTAGATGAGCGCGTTGATACGGCTGATGTTGTTCTTTTAGGACCGCAGATTCGTCACATGCTGGAAGATGTTAAAAAAGTTGTCAATGGCAAGTGCCCGGTTGATGTAATAGATATGCGTGATTATGGCATGATTCGTGGTGATAAGGTTTTAGCTAAGGCTTTGAAGCTGACTGGCAAAGCATAAGTAAATTTTTGGAAAAGGGCAGCCGCCTCCCTAATCCGGCTGGCGGCTGCTTTTAAATATCAATGGTCTTGTTTATTTTTTTATTATTTAGGAGGGAATCATACAAATGGGTTCTGTAGTATCATCCTTTGAACGGATAATGATGCCGATTGCCGGTAAAATTTCCAGCAATAAATATTTGCTGGCGATGCGTGATTCATTTTCGATGTTATTACCATTTATTATCGTTGGTTCATTCTTTGGCATTATTGAATGGGTTGTCCTTGATCCTTGGGGCACAATTATGGGCGAAAATGGTCTGAATCTTGGCAAAAGTTTGTCGGGTGGTCTTACTGGTGATGCTTACAAGGTATCGGCTTTCGTTGGAACGATGCAGGCTTTGCAAGGTCTCTGCAATAATGTTGTAACTGTTGGTTTTGGCTGTTTTTCATTCCTTTTGGTGGCAGCCTTTGCTTATCGCCTCGGCGGCATTTGGGGCGGCGATAAATTTGCTACCGCGCTTACGGCAATGGGTTCTTTCATTATAATTACGCCGCAGCAGGTTTTAGGTAAAGCTGGCGACAAGATCGGCGGGTTCAGTCTTGATTATTTTGGTAATAAAGGTGTTTTGACCGCCATAATTGTTGCTACTGTAGCAGCTTGGCTTTTTGTAAAGCTATCCAAGAACGAAAAGATTCGGATTAAGATGCCAGATACAGTTCCACCAGCAGTTTCCCAGTCTTTTGCGGTGCTGGTTCCAGTTCTTCTGACCCTTTCAGTATTTACGATTTTTGCGACGATTTTGCAGCAGGGCAATTTTATGGGCAAAGCTGCTCTAAATGACCTGATTTATGCAATTATTCAGGCACCACTGATGGGCTTTTCGCAAGGTATTGGTTTTTCGATTCTATATCAGTTGATCGTTTGGTTCTTCTGGTGGTTTGGTATTCACGGTCATAATGTTACCGCAGCTATTCAGAACATGGTTTATATGCCGGCACAGCTGGCTAACCAGGCTGGTGACGCAGCATACGTATTCTCTAATGGTTTCTTTGAAGCCGGTCTCATGCATGTTATGGGACTTGTCATCGCTATTTTCCTCTTTTCCAAGAAGGACAGCTGGCGGGCAGTAGCAAAACTTGGTGCGCCGGCAATGCTCTTTAACATTCAGGAACCGATAGCTTTTGGTCTGCCAATTGTATTGAATCCAATCCTTTTAGTTCCTTATATCGTAGCACCATTAGCTAATACTATTATCGGCTGGCTGGCAGTTTCAGCTGGTATTGTACCTATATTTAAATATGTTGTTCCTTGGACCATGCCACTTTTCTTCGGTGGTACGATAGGTACTGGTTCCGTTATGGGCGGCCTTTTGCAGGTAGTATGGCTGGCAGTTGATATTGTAATTTATGCGCCGTTTGTCATTGCTGCTAACAAGATAAAAGATGAGGACGAAGAATAATTAAATAAAACAGCTTGCATGTTTTTTGCTAGTGACAAGCAAGCTGTTTCATAGTGCGGTTATTAAGTTTAGGGTAATTTAGTGTTTACTAACGCTAAATCATTAAGAAAGGTAAGGTAAAATTTTATGGCAATGGATGAAAAAGTAGTTGAACAGTCAATGCAGCTTATTTTGCACTCCGGCACTGGCCGTTCGATGGTTATTGAAGCTGTCCGCAACTTGCTTAAAGATGGGGACGTAGCTGCTGCCAAGAAGAAAATTACGGAAGCAGGCAAGGAAATTGGTGAAGCTCATGATATTCAGACGGCGATGATGTCAGCAGAATGTGATGGCCAGCCGGTGGAAAAGTCAATTCTTTTGATTCATGCCCAGGATCATTTTATGACGGCGTTAGCTGTACGCGATATGGCGCAGCTGATGATTGAAATGTATGAATCATTGAAGAAGTAAGCGAGGCAAAGATATGGCAGTAAAATATAAATTTCCCGATAATTTTTGGTGGGGGGCGGCGACGTCTGGTCCACAAAGTGAGGGGCGTTTTCATAAGGCTCATCGCAGTGTTTTTGATTACTGGTTTGATACGGAACCGGAAAAATTCTTTAATGGTGTAGGTCCGGATGTAGCTTCTAATTTTTATAATGACTATAAAAAAGATATTGCTTTGATGAAGCAAATCGGTTTGAACTCAGTTCGTACTTCGATTCAGTGGACGCGTCTTATCAAAGATTTTGAAACAGGCGAAGTTGATCAGGATGGTTTGCGTTTTTACAATGATGTTATTGATGAATTTAATAAGCAGGGGATTACTCTGGTAATGAATCTGCATCATTTTGATTTGCCAGTTGAACTTTATGATCAGTATGGCGGCTGGGAATCAAAGCATGTAGTTGATTTATTTGTCAAATTCGCTGAAAAATGTTTTGAGCTTTTTGGCGACAGGGTTAAATATTGGACGACGTTCAATGAACCGATGGTGGTAGTCGAGGGCGAATATCTTTATAAGTTCCACTATCCGAATCTGGTTGACGGCAAGAAAGCTTGTCAGGTACTGTTTAACTTAAATTTGGCATCAGCTAAGGTTATCAAGCTGTTCCATGAAACGCCTTGTGCTAAGCTAGGTGGTAAAATCGGTATAGTGCTTAATCTCACGCCGGCTTATCCGCGTTCAGAGGAGCCAGCTGATGTAGCAGCGGCAGCTTTTGCCGAGGATTTTAAGAACAATTCGTTCCTGTATCCAGCTGTAAAAGGCTATTTCCCGGAGAAACTGGTCAAGGTACTCAAGGAAGATGGCGTATTTTGGGAAGCAACTGCTGAGGAAATGGCAATCATTGCGGAAAATCCAGTGGATTATCTCGGTGTTAACTATTATCAGCCATGCCGGACCAAAGCTCGCGAAACAGCATTTGATGATAGCAAAGGCTGGCTTCCGGAGAAGCATTTTGAAAATTACGAAATGCCAGGCCGTCGCATGAATCCATATCGTGGCTGGGAAATTTATCCTAAGGCAATTTATGACATTGCAACTAATATTCGCGAAAATCTGGGTAATATTCCTTGGTATATTTCGGAAAATGGTATGGGTGTTGAAGGTGAAGAAAAATATCGTAACGCTCAGGGTTTTATTGAAGATGATTATCGCATCGACTTCATCAAAGAACATTTAACTTGGCTGCATAAGGGAATTGAAGAAGGCGCTAACTGCTTTGGGTATCATCTGTGGACGCCGATTGATTGCTGGTCGTGGTCGAATGCTTACAAAAATCGCTATGGTTATATCGCCCTTGACTTGGCTACGCAGGAAAAGACGATTAAAAAATCTGGTTATTGGATTAATGAAGTTGCTAAAAATAATGGTTTTGATGACTAAATAATCAATATTAAGTTTTAATATGTTTTTAGGTATTGGTGTAAATAGTTAAAGGAGTGTTTGATTATGTATTCATTCGTTTCTAAAAAGACGGTTCCTTTCGTACTTTCAGCTGCTGTTGCTTTTAGTGCTTTTACTGGTGTTATTGCTACTCCGGTTACAAATGATACGCCGCTAGCTGTTAGCACGGCTTATGCAGCTGCTTCTAAAACTTGGGATTTTTCACAAAATGTTGGTGCTTGGTCGTATTGCGGTGGTTATAACTACAGTGGTAATGCTAATGTAAGTTATGATCCAGCCTTTGGTGGTTCAGCTAAGGTGGATGTTGATTTTTCTCAGGATAAGGAAGAATCTTGGAGCGAGGTGAAATTGACCGATGCTTCAATTACTGGTGCAACACCACTGGCTTTAAATGATGCTGGCTGTCTTGAATTTGATCTTTACTATGATCCAGCACAGATAAAAGGTGACAGCACGTTTAAAGTAAAGGTTTTTGCTACTGATGAAAAAGGTGAAGAGGTTATGAATGACTTGGCTGATGATATCGGCATATCACGGGCAAAAGCGGTTGATGGTTCAAATCTCAAAAAAGTTCATGTAAAAGTCCTGCTGATGGATAAATTTACGGGTAAACTTTCGCATTTGGAAGTAAGTCTGGTAAGTTATCTTTCCGGCTATAAGGGCGCTGTATATATTAATAACTTAAGCCTGTAATATTAAGCGGTATTGAGTTTAGCTATGGAGTGAGTATTTGATGAACAATAATTTTTTACGCAAAATCATTCCGTTGACGTTATCAGCAGGAGCAATTTTAAGCGTTCCTGTCATATTGCCACAGGCGATGCCGACGGCAATCGTTGCTCAGGCTGAGGCTGGAGCCAAGGCTGTCAATTGGGATTTTAAGAAGGATATGGCTGGCTGGAAATACGGCGGTAAGTGGGCTTATAAAGGTAAACCGGAGGTAAGTCAGTCAGCTGAATTTGGCGGATCAATTAAATTGAAGGTGGATTATTCGCCTACTGCTGATCAAAACTGGTCAGAAGTAAAATTAGAAAATACTCAGGCGGCAGCTAAAACCTTGGATATTACTGGTACCAATGTGGTGTCTTATGATTTATACTATAATCCGAAAAATATGACGGCTGGCAGTTTTAAAACTAAGGTCTATGCGAAGGACACTGCTGGGAGTGAGGTTATAAACTCGGCGCCAGACATTGATTTGGAAAAAGCTAAAGACGCTGGCAATGGCTGGAAGGTTGTTACGGTAAAAATACCATATCAGCCGGTTAAATCTCCATTAAACTATCTGCTGGTAAGCGTGGTTGGTTCTAATACTGATTATAATGGCGATATATTTGTCAAAAATCTTAGCGCGCACTTTGAGAAACTGCCTGATGGTTATGTCAACGTAAATACTAAAGTCAAGGCGCAAAAGACCGTAAATGTGTCGGAGCTTAATCTGCCACAGAATGCAGGATTAGTGGATGCTCAGGCAAGTCAGCGCACCGCGCAGGTTTACGCTTATATGAAAGGCATCGCAGACTCACAATATCTTATTTATGGTCATCAAAATGAGATGAATAAAAAAGTCAGCAGCCTGGCGGGGCTTTCCGACACCTATGACATAACACAGGATTTTTCCGGTATTGTTGGTGTGGATGGACTGGCACTTACCGGCAATGAGCTTAGTTTGACGGATGTCGAAAAAGCAGCTGGGGTAACTTATGCTGATAAATTAGTTAAGCTGGTTATGCCCGCCGTGAACAAGGGTTCTATACTCACTATGTCCTGTCACATGCCAAACTTTGCTGATGTTCTTAATAAACCAAAAGTAAATGGTGAATATGATTATACTGGTTATTCACCTAATGTTACGTCAGGTGAAGTGGTAAAACGCATTATGCCAGGTGGCGATCTGAATCAAGTATACATTGGGTATCTTGATTTGGTAGCAGACTTTTTAGGAAAACTGCAAAAGGAAAATGTCCCAGTAATATTTAGACCGTTTCATGAAAATAACGGCAGCTGGTTCTGGTGGGGCGCAGCTTATTGCACGCCAAGTGAATATAAGAACCTCTTCCGTTATACGGTAGAATATATGCGGGATAAGAAAGGTCTGCATAATCTCCTTTACGCTTATTCACCAGGTGGACCGATTATTGATTCGGCTGACTATGCTTCCCGTTATCCAGGTGATGCTTTTATTGATATCACAGGCTTTGACAGCTATCATCGTGATCCGCAAAAAGATGATGACTGGATGAAGGGCTTTGATGAGACCTTGACGGCAGTTGACCGTTTTGCTGATGAGCATAACAAACTCGCAGCTGTCACTGAAACGGGCATACTTGTTGGTAATAAGGGCGGTGCTTTAGCTAAGACTGACAATAAACGTCCTGACTGGTTTAATGAAGCTTTGAAAACTATTGCACCACATAAAATGGCATATTTTATGACGTGGGCAAACTTTAGTGAAGATAATTTTGATCAGCCTTATTTGGTTACGTCGAAACGAGGTCATCAGATGGTCAATGAATTCATTGACTTTTATAACCAGCCACAGTCAGTATTTGCTGGTCAGATTGATGATGTCAGCAAGATAAAGGTCACTGTTATGCCCGCACTCACGGAATATGGTTATTTAACCGCACCTAAAGCTATGGAACGTATTTTAAAACCGATGATGATTCAGGCACGTATCAGTGGCAAAATAAACACGGTTCAATTTGCGTTAAAGCGCAAGGATGGCAGTACGGCAGCAGTTATTCCAGCGCAAGCTGCTGGTGATGATATAGTCAAAGCACAGATTTCGGATGAAGCTTTAAAAGCTGTTGGCAAAACTATTGGTTCGATAGAGCTTGTTATTGACGGCAAATCAGCTGATAGTATCGGTGTCCTTTACAATATACCAGCGCCAAAAGCTAATCCGGCTTTAGTTGATGACTTTGAAACTTATTATGGCGATAACGGTCTTTTAAAGGCAGCTTATTCGACTAACTGTGGTTCGGGCTGTTCGGTAGAGCCACTGCTTTCAGCGAAACATCAAAAAGGTGACAGCGGACTTGAGTTTAAATATAACTTGGCCAAAGGTGGTTATGTGGGTATCATCAAAAGCCTTAAAGGTGTTGACTGGTCGGCTTATTCTGGAGTTCAGTTTTGGATAACACCGGATGGCAAGGGACAAAAACTTATTTGTCAGCTAAATAGCAATGGTGAAGATTTTGAAGTTGATTTGACGAATATTGCCAAAGAAACTGCTCCGCAGCTGGTTACACTGCCATTTAGCCAGTTCAAAGGCAAAAATGGTGGCACTTTTGATAAATCTGCGGTACAGCATTTTGCAATTTATTGCAATGCGGTTGGTGATGCTGTAAGTTCAACAGTCTATTTAGATGATATTCAAGCAGTAAAATAAATAACAGGATTTCTTTAAGTCTGTCTTGCATTTGCAAGGCAGACTTATTTTTTAGAAAATTATAATTAAATTAAAAAGTGGACAAGTGTCCTATAATCAAAAAATAGTTTTTGCTATAATAAGTAATAGTAAATAAGTTGAATTTTGGGGTATTAAGATGGAAGAAAAGGAGTCAAAAACAATGAATTGGCTGGGCAATTTAAAGGTCACGGGCAAAATCATCTGCCTTATTGTCATGGCAGGCTTGTCACTTGCTGCTGTTGGCTGGAATGCTACGTCATATTTGCGGGGATTGCAGATTGATATGAATCACATGTATACCCAAAATATGCAGGCGGTAAGGTATCTTAGTGAATGTTCGATAACGGTGCGTGCTATGCAGGCTCGGATACTCGAAAATACTAGTTTGACTGATCAAAAGCAGTTACTCAAAAACAAGAAAAATATTGAAGATTACATGAGTCAATATGAAGAAAAGTGGGCAGCTTATGAGGCTTTGGGTTTAAAAATTGATGGCAGTGATGACGTAAATCAGCATTGGCAGGAATTTAAAGAATCAACCAATCAAATGATGGAGCTTTCTGTAAACGGCAAGCAGGCGGAAGCGGCTAAGCTATACGGTACTAAGGGTATCAAGGAAATAATTGCTTGGGATAATGCTATGGTGCCAATGCGGCAAATAGCTAATGACGAAGCGGAAAAAATCAATAATTTAAATCAGGATAAGGTAAGCAGTGCCGTATTGAGCATGAGCTTTATAACGCTCATTGCCATGATACTGATGGGGCTATTTGGCTGGATGCTAAGCAAAGCAATCAAAACACCACTCAATCAGATGATGCTTGCATGTGAGCGTCTTAGGGATGGTGACTTTAGAATAGCAGCTTTGAATAGTACGCGTAATGATGAATTTGGACATATGGAATTAGTCGTTGATGAGATGCGCACTTCACTAAATAAGTTCATGGTTAAGACTGCTGAATCAGCTGAGCAGATAGCTTCAGCATCCGAAGAACTTACGGCTAGTGCACAGCAGTCAGCGCAGGCTTCTCAGCAGGTAGCAGAATCTGTTACGCAGGCTTCGGCTGCGGTATCGGAACAGCAAAAAGGCGTTGATGATAGCAGTGAATCTGTCTCCAAAGTAGCTAATTCAGTAAAAGATTTGCAACAGGAAGCCGGCAGAGTTGCTGGTCGTGCTAAAGATGCTTTTGAGCAGGCCGTAAAAGGCAGTCATGCGATAGAACAGTCAGTAGCGCAAATAAAGAGCGTTGAAATAACGGTTGGCGAATCAGCTGAAATTGTTGATAAACTTGGCGAGCGTTCGCATGAAATTGGTCAGATTGTCGAGACTATCTCAGGAATTGCCGAGCAGACTAATCTCTTGGCGTTAAATGCTGCTATTGAGGCTGCTAGAGCCGGTGAACAGGGACGTGGCTTCTCCGTAGTTGCCGATGAAGTCAGAAAACTTGCTGAACAGTCATCGGAAGCAGCTCATCAAATATCAGCCTTGATAGCTGATATTCAAACGGATACTGCTAATGCTGTTCATTCGATGAAATCGGGAAGCGATGCCGTAGCTGAAGGTGCGCAGTCAGTATCGGAATTAAGAATACCTTTTGATAATATCCGCGATTATGTTGATGAAGTATCAAAACAGGTTGGTGGTATGGCGCAGGCTATTCAAAGTGTAGCTGATGATGCCCATGCTATAGCTAGTCATATTGAAGAAATTGATGCGCAGGGAACGGCAGTATCTGATGAAATGCAAAATGTATCTGCAGTATCGGAGGAACAATCTGCTTCGGCAAACGAAATTGCATCGGCTAGTGATTCTTTAGCCAGGTTGGCGCAGGATCAGCAAAATGAATTGCGTAAATTCAAATTTTAACTAAAATTTTTATATGGTAATATAAATACCTCCATCAGTGCTTCGATGGAGGTATTTATGGTTTAAACAGCTGTATTGTAGAGGAAGGGACAAATATGCTATAATAATTTCATTAAGAAATGATTATAATTTGTAAGTTTAAGAGGTGTTGCAGATGAGAAAATGTGTCGTTGTACAGACCTTGTTTTTGTGGGGACTGATAAGTATGGCAACAGTAGTATTTGCCAGTGTGCCGCGTAATGAACTGGCATTAGGCGGAGTAACGTTGTTTACATCCCTTAATAATGTGCAAAATATATATGGTACTCCAGCTAAAAGCTTTTATAATGATGAGTATTTAGGTGGAGGAAAAGTCAGGGTTTATAAACAGCTCTATGGAAATGGCAGTTTTTCGGTTATTGCTACCAATTACGATGGTGTTGTGAGTGTACGGGCAACGGAAAATAATGGAATTGCTACGCCAGCGGGCATAAAGGTAGGTATGAATGCGACAAGCTTATGGGCGGTTTATGGCTCAGCTGATTATAAATATACTGATGGCAATGGGAATAGTGTGTTTGTATATAGAGAAACAAAGACGGGGGTCGGTGTGAGAGATGAACTGCGTTTTACTATAAATAGTGGTAAAATTGCCAAAATAGAATTAATAGCGGGAATTTTGTCGTTATAATATTAACGGTAATAAACTAAAGCTATAAGAAAAGAGGAGAATACGAGTGGCAAAATTTTGTTCAGAATGTGGAAAAGCGTTAGAAAAAGATGAAATGTTCTGCACTAAGTGTGGTGCTAAAGTTGGCAGTGATAATAGTCATGTTGATGCATCGATAACGGCAGCGAAGGGTGATAGCAAATCTAAAAAAATTATTATAGGTGTTTTGGCAGTCGTAGTGCTTTTGGTTGGTGCGATTAGTATATTGGGAAGCAATGAATCGAAAAGTGATTCTTCGCAAGAGTCAGCGGCAGTTATTAGTATTAAGGCCGAAGAATTGATGAAGGATTATATTAGGGATCAGGGAACGGCTGAAACCAAGTATAAAAATAAGGAAGTTAATGTTACAGGAAAAGTGTTAAGTAAGTCTCAATTTCACAACAGCAATAATTTTTTCATGATGCTGGCAACGACTTATGCTGCTGGGAAAACATATAACGTTTTAGTTTCAGTTCCAGCAGATAAAGTTGATATAATAAATAAATCAGATGAAGGAAAATTTGTTAGTGTCAAAGGCAAATGCATCGGCATCGTACAACAGGATGATCCTACTAAAATTTCGGTGCAAATTGAGGCAGAAAAGATAAATCAATAATTTAATTTGAGGAAAATCTTATGAAATATTGTAAAAAATGTGGTACCAAAATGAAGGATGAAAGCAATTTTTGTCCTAGTTGTGGTTTTGGCCAGAGTGATACGGCCGCAAAAACAATTGAAAAATCAGATAAAAAAATTTTGTATATCGGGATAGCAGCCGTTGTAATTATAGCTATTATGCTGGGAGGCTATTTTTATCATAATAAAATGCAGGCTGCTAATAATGCTGCTGCACCAGCAGCGCAAGAGCAAGGTGCTGAAATTGATGATAGTAAACCAAAGACTGATAAAATAGAGGCAAGTGATTCAAAGGCAAAAGACGTTTCAGAATATGAAGCTATTCAAAATGAGCTTAATGCTAGTGGAGTTAATGGTAAAGTATTAGCAGTTGCGCCAGGGGATAACAAGACAGGTTATCTAGCTTTGGTTAAAGATGGTAGTAATAGTGGTATTGTGATTCAAGATAAGAAAAATAATCGAACTGCTTTAGTGTCAAATATCAGAAATATGGGAGATGACGTAGTTATTTTTGATATGATGGTGTTGAACGATGTTAAAGACAATGATGTAAAAAGTGGTGTTTGGGAAGGCTCAAACCATATCATTCCGGTGTATGCTCAGTATAAAATTGATGCTGCTAACAATGTCACACCGGGAATGTTGACAACGGGACGAAGCAGAAAACCGTCGCATTATCAAGAGTATTTCTATGAGCAACGTAATGTAGATACGATTAATTTGTTCTTGACAAAGATGCATATATTGCAAAAAATTGCTAAAGAAAAAGGTGTATAATTAATAAAAATAAACCGTCAGTGCTGAAAAACACTGGCGGCTTTTGCTTTTTCAATAGTATTATTTAATTATATTTGTTTGTAGCCAGCGAATATAGATAAATCATCTTGCTCAAGTCCATATTTATATAGCGGACGCATATCGCTAGCTACAGCACGTTTGTATGCCGGTTTTGCAGCAATGGCCTGACGATGTTTGATGCCTTCGACACCTTCAAAATCCCAAGAGTCCGCATAGCGGTCAAGCATACGTATACGATCGGTAATTTCTTGTTCTAGTTCTTCATAACGGCACATATCAGGTTCGAACCAGCCAACGGTATGTTGAGAACGTTCGCGCCATTTTTCCATGTTTTCACATTCAGCGCATAGACGGGCATTGCTCATGTCCTGCGGGAAAGTTCTGTTGTCAAACCAATCTGGACGAGCCGTTGGTTCATCCGGTGGCAAAGGATCAAGCGGTCCAGTGTAGGGCGGACATTCCCGATTCTTTTTGACGGTAGCAGAATCCTTGTTACTGCTGGGGATGGACGAGCCAGCTGAACCTATGATATCGCCAACAATCCTGCCAATATTAAAACCAGCCTCAGCAGTATTAGTATTGAAAGGATTTAATAGCAGACAACCAAAAACTGCTGCCAATAATGGCTTAGCTTTCATTTAAATCAGTCCCTTCGTTGGTATTAGTCGTTTATTGACGCTTATATTTATTTTAGTTACAATTATTTATTGTAATATAAAATTAGTAGTTTTGACAAGATATATACAGTAAATTTCGACAATTTATTTCAGGGAGGCTTTAATTGATGGAATCAGTATTAACAATGGAGATAAAGAATACTATTCAACAGGCGTTGGATTTTTGTGAAAAAAAGAAAATTGAGCAGGCAGGTTCGGTTTTAAAGTCTGAAGTTGAACGAGTGGAGGCTTTAAATTTGCGGGCTGCTGATGGCAAGGAGTGTTATAGTTTCAATACGCTGATGGAAATGGAGCTGTTTAAAAGCTTGCGTCCTGATTTAGCACCAGTTACTAGTATAGAGGAGCCACTAAATCGGTTATATGCGATGTATGGGTCAGTTCTTTTGGAGTTAGGCAAATTAGATGAAGCTGAGGAAGCTTTGGCGATTGCGATGGACTGGAATCCCGTGAGTGCTGATATTGCGTTTGAACATGCTGAGGTTTTTAAGCAAAAAAAGGATTTGGAAACATTTAAAAAGCTTACGGCAGCTATTTTCCCGATTGCGTATAAAAGACGGGAGCTGGCGCATTGTTATCGTAATATTGGGTATTATTTTGTGGAGAAGCAATACTATGAGGAAGCAGTTGGCAGTTACCTTTTAAGCATGAGCTTTGCTGATGCTGAGGGGCGCTATCAGGCCGAGCAGGAATTAAAATATATTTATGATGAAACCAAGGGAGAGGCTAAACGGCCGTCGATTGGTGCGATGCGGTCTTATGGCGAAAAATATGGCTTCCCCATCGGTCCTGATGCTAAGGTGATTGAGACGGCTTTATTGCATGGCAAAACAATGTTAGCTGAAAAAAAATACCAGCACGCAGCGTATTTCCTCGATATTGCGTATAAGCTTACCGAAAATAAAGAAATACAGCAGGTGCTGGATGAAGTGAACACATATCTAGTTAAACAGGCAACGACAAAACATTAATTTTGCTTGTTTTTTAACCGTTTATAGACAAGCCAAGCGTGACTTCCTAACATAAACGGGATGCCTAGTAAAAAAAGTCCGGCGGCTATTGGCTTCGAGGTACGCAGCCAGCTATCGGCACCAAAGGTAAGGGCGCCGGCAAAATTTACTAACAGCAAAAAGCCGAAAGCCTCCCAGCGATAGACACTAGCTAGTTTTCCAAGCCTGTTTAATGATAAAGTAAAAATTGATATACCAAAGGTTTGTACCAGCGTGTAAGCTATTAGCTGACCAATAGTTAAAAGCATTATAAACACCTCAGAAAATCGTCAAAACCAGCAGCTATAAGATTTGGAATTTCTTTACGGTAAAGTCTTCCCGAAAAGCCTTCGTGGGGCAGGCGGATAAATTTAGTATCAGCAGCAACTATTGGCTGATACATAGGATCCGCGATGATGCTTTGTGCCTTATTAAATCTTGGCTGCAAATCAGCTTCATCGGTTAGCTGAAGCGTATCAGCGGCTAAAAGCGAGCGTTCAGTTTCGACAGGAACAATAGTTTGATAATGCTTGCCATTAGCATCAGCAATCGCTCTAGCTAGTGATTGAGCGTAGACGCTTTCGCCAATGAGGATATTTTCATGAAATTCATTTTGCCGATAGGCATTAATCAGAGGATTGTCAGCAGTGCCAGCAGACATATTAGACTCAGTATTTGGCGATAATATTGCTAAATCAGTATCATCGGTTAGGTAAGCTAGCCGATTTTTTTTGTCTTTTAAGCTTTTTTTGATAGCTTTTGCTAAGTGATTTTTCATGAAACCAATAGGCGTTCCCACGACGTAAGGTGTACCAAAAGCGTTTTGCAGTTTGCGGGCGGCACCAAGTCCGCCATAAGTTACGACGAGGTTAATGTCGCTGATAGGAGCTTGCATGATGCTTTTAAAATCTTCGCCCATGGCCCAGCAATTTACCTGAAAACCTAAGTCGGTTAACCAATGTTTCATGGAAGCTGCGGCGCCATTGGTGGAAAAATCAAGGGGAGTAACCCCTAAAATGTTTATACTCGGCGATTTCTTGGCAGCGTATTTTTTTTGTGCTATAAATTCGCTTGCTAACCATTCAAGTGCGTAATAAACGCCACGGCAATAATAATGCATACTATTGGTAGGGAGCGTAAAGCATCTAATACCAGTACGCTTTTCAATAATATGGGCGATAGCTTTCATATCGGTACCGATTAAAAAAGCGATTTGGGAAGGAATGATACTGATAAAGTTGGGTTTAAATTGTTCAGCTGATTCAATTACATCGCTGATAAATTTATCATCACGCCCCAGTACAGCATCCTGTTCAGTTAAGGCGGAGATGAATATGAGACTATTGCTGTCATACCAGCGTGGTTCATCATGGGTAGTATAAGTAGAGTTGCAGCCCGATGGATCGTGCATAACGATCATGCCACCAAGTTCAAATAAAGCCGAGCAAACACCAAAATTGTCAGCAGAATAAGTGGAAATAATACGGGCAGTTTGATTTATTCGCATAGCGAGCAGCCTCCGAAACCTTTTTGACTGATAATTTTTCTAGTATCCTTGGGGATAAGAAAGGCTTGGCTGATTTCTTTAGTCAGCTTCAGAATACCATCAAAGCCGTAATGACCGCCACCATCGACATATTCGACAAAGTAAGGGCTAGCGTTAAACCAGGCAGCTTTTTGTCCTAGGCAGATGATTTTTTCGCCGTTAGCGTTTCCGGCTAGCCTGCCATCAGGATTTTTTACTGACCAGAGTTCGATATCACCATAATTTTCCTTTAGCCAGGCAAAATTGGTTTGTTCTTCTGGCAATACGGCATCAGCATAAATTTTAGTTACGTTAAAATTATGCTCCAGGAGCAAGCGGGCCAGACTGAAAGGACAAAAAGTAAACGTGCAGTCAATGGCAATAGGCGTGCTGGCAATTAGTTTTTTCAGGGCGGTCAAAGCTAGTTCACAGTCAGCGATATGCAGACGATAATCTGGTGAATTAACGTTAATTGCTTGGGCTAATTTTTCTAGATTAGCCGTAATTTCGGCATAACGCCAATATTGTGGCAGGTAAAGATAATCCTGTCCTAAACGTCTTTTTAGATCACGGGCAGCTTTATGACCAAAGGGGCTGTAATAAATATTAAGTGAACTTGCGGCCATTTGCAAAAATTCATCATAATTCTTGCAAGTTGTCATATCATAAACTTCCCAGTGATTTTGTTTTAAAAGCGTTATGAGTTCAGAACTTTCATCGGTTGGCAGATTGTTTGATAAAATATTACAGGTTTTAGCGCGTAATGGCAGTGGCTGCCATAACCGATAAATTTCTTGGCGGAGCCTTTCTTCAGGTGTCATGCTTTTGCTTTGTCTTATAGGATCCATAATGCACGCGGCAAAAGCAACCGCAGGAAAAAGTTCACGTAGTTTTTGATAGATATAATTTAAATCCGTGCCCATAAAATGATGAAAACAAGCCGTAAAGACCAATACCGCCCGTGGCAGTTTGGGCAGAGATTTTAGTATATCACTGATACCCTTGATGATAAGTTCTTCATTATCGGTGCGTAACAGATCTTTTTCTAAAAGCTCGATAGTCGAAAACCTTGACATAGCAGCGCGTTCCGCAGCGGTTAGCACGACACCACGCAGACAGCCTGACGCACAGATATAAATTTGATGGGTTTCGGGGACTTGCAAACCGGTATGGACGATATTCCAAGTTCCGCGGGCGGGGGGGGAAAACTCCAAGGTTTTGGTAAATAAATTATTACCAGCAGCGTTTTTTAGCAGTTTGCAAGCTCGTGATGGGTGCCCGTTAATTTTTTGCAACATAAGGAAAATCATCTTCTTTCGCCAATAGCAAGTTTTAGCAGATACGGGGCAATAATTCGCCGCCTGGTGCCGGCAGCATGGTCTGGGTACCAATTTCAGTATTTAACACAACTTTTCCCGCTAAGGTTTTATCAGCTACGACTTCGCCAATGATAGCAGCATCCTTAGAATACTTACCTTGACGAAGGGCAGCCACCAGCTCAGGCGCAATGTCTTTTGGTGCAAAAATAACTAAGCGTCCTTCGCAGGCAAGGTACAAAGGTTCAAGACCAAGCATACCGCAAACACCTTTAACCGTTGGATCAACTGGAATGGAGCTAGCATCAAGTTTGATGCCAACATTGCTTTCAGCAGCAATTTCATAAAGAACAGTGCCAACACCGCCTCTGGTAGCATCGCGGATTACATGCAGTTTAGAGCGGTCGTCAATGGTTTCAAGCAGGGAATTAACTGTTCCCCATAATGGCGCGCAGTCGCTAGTAACCTTAGCATCAATGCTGAAATCATTGCGGGCCAATAGTATTGTGCAGCCATGACGGCCAACATCACCAGTCACGATAACAGCATCCCCAGCGGCAGCCCGATTGCCGGCGGGACAGGCTCCAGGCTGTATCTCGCCAATGCCGGTAGTAGTGATAAAGATATGGTCAACTTGACCGCGACCAGCAACTTTAGTATCACCAGCAACAATGCGAACACCAGCTTCGGCGGCTGTTTTTTCCATAGCAGCGGCAATTTCCTCTAAATCTTTTAAAGGAAAGCCTTCTTCAATCTGAAAAGCACATGACAGGTATTTTGGTTTAGCTCCCATGCAGGATAGGTCATTTACGGTACCACAGATACTCAATTTTCCGATATTGCCACCAGCAAATTTCCACGGCGATACGATAAAGCCGTCAGTAGTAAAAGCAGCTTTGGTACCGCCAATAGGCAGGATGGCGGCATCATCACTCGTAAATTCTGGATTTTGAAAATGATTTTTAAAAACATCATGAATAAGTTCAGCAGTTTGTCTGCCACCGGCACCATGCGCCAAAGTTACAGTTTTGTTATAATCAATAGCCATTAGAAATTTCCTCCATACTGATAGTAGGCTGAGCATGCACCTTCGTGGGAAACCATGCAGGCGCCAACGGGATGTTCAGGATTGCAGATTTTGCCAAATAATGGACAATCTGGCGGAGCACATTTGCCTTGCAGGATATCACCGCAGCGGCAGGCTGGGTTAGCATGACCGTGCATTGGCGGAATCTGATATTTTAGTCGGGCATCAAAGTCAGCATATTTAGCTTTAAGCTTCAAACCGCTATCAGGAATTGTGCCCAGACCGCGCCACTCAGAATCACAGGGCTCCATAAATTCATTGACCAGCTTTTTGGCAGCAAGACTGCCATTTTCGGTAACAACTCGTGGATAACAATTGACAAAGAAAGGTTCTTTGTTGGCACTTTGTTTGATAATGACTGCTAAGGCAGTTAAAAGCTCACTTACGGTAAAGCCGGCAACAACGCCGGAGATACCTTTCGTTTTAGCTAGCTTTTCCGTAAGCTTGGTGCCGACAATGGCGCAGACGTGTCCAGGATACAAGTAAGCATCGCAGGAATTAGCCATAGCTAGATAGGCTTCATCCATAGTTTTGTTAGCTGAAAGCAAGGAAAAGTTAGCAAGCTGGTTAGCTTTGGCTTGCTTTACCGCAAGACAAGCGGCAGGAGTAGTGGTTTCAAACCCGACGGCTAAAAAGGCAACTTGCTCGGTTGGGTGCTCAGTGGCATAAGTTACCGCATCAAGTGGCGTATAGACAACCTGAACTTTGGCGCCCTTAGCGCGAGCTTCGCCAAGATTCATAGCGGTACCTGGTACGCGCACTAAATCACCAAAGGTACAGATAGTGACATTTTTTTCTAGTGCCAGATAGATAGCTTCATCGATAAAGTCAGTCGGAGTTACGCATACCGGGCAGCCAGGTCCTGAGATAAGCTCAATATTTTGGGGCAGAAGCTGACGGATGCCTAACCGAAAAATTTCATGGGTATGGGTACCGCAGACTTCCATAATTCGTAATTTAGGTCCGTGGTAGTTCGTTATAATATCGCGAGCTTCCATTAGAATATTTTTTTTGGTATTCTGTGCAATGTCATTCAATTTGCTCATTCCATTTCTTGTTAAATTAAAGCTCTCCTAAAACTGATTCGGCTTCAGTCGTATCATCACTAGTAATCTTAGCGATGGCGATGCCAGCATGAACCATCACATAATCACCTGGATCAAGTTCATCTAAAAGCTCAGCTGAAACTTCACGACGAGCTCCAGACGCATCAACGATAGCAGTTCCATTTTTTACATTTACGACTTTAGCCGGTAATCCAACACACATGATAAAAACTCTCCTTTATAATTAATATTTATGACTGTTTGTTTAAATATTGCATGGCAGCAACAGCCTGTCCTAGGGCGATACCGCCATCATTTGGTGGTATCAGCTGGTGCTTAAGCACGGTAAAACCGCATGCGGCAAGTTTCTGTTCAGTTAAAATCATTAATAAATGATTTTGGAAAACACCGCCAGATAGAGCGATTGTATTTAAACCAGTTCGTTTGCGAGCAGCCAGGCCGGCGTTTAGCAGATAGTCAGCTAGACTAAGGTGGAATAAATAGGCTAATTCAGCGCTGCTTTGTCCCTGCAATCTTTTTTGCAGTAACCACGCAAATAATTTATCAGTTGCTAGTTCAATAGCAGTTTCATTAACGTTCAATGCTGGCAGGTTTATAGCTTTTATTATAGCCGTGTCAGCATTTTCTTTTTGCCATTTTTCAGCGGCAAATTCCAGATACATACTAGCTTCGCCCTCAAAAGTAGCCTTGGTTTTAATACCTAGGATAGCACTTACCGCATCAAATAGCCGGCCGGCACTAGTGCTGGTTACGGAATTGATATTATTATCAAGCATAAACAGCTGAGCCGTCAGTTCAGCTGGTGAACAAAGCTTTAATTTGGTGATAATCGAACAGGTTTTTTTCTTATCGTGACCGGTGCTGTCATAAATCATGGCTACGGCAATCCGCCAGCCTTCGGTGCTGGCTTTATCACCGCCGGCTTGCTTGAAGGGGTGAATGTAACCAAGGCGGGTAAAGGAATCAAAATCAGCTTGCAGAATTTCACCGCCCCAAACCGTGCCATCAGTGCCATAACCTGTGCCATCTAAGGCTAGCCCGATAACGGGGGCATCATAGTCATTTTCGGCCATGCAGGCTAAGATATGGGCATAATGATGCTGAACTTTAAGCACAGGAAGGTTTAGTTCACTAGCAATAGTTGTTGTGTTATAACGTGGATGCAGGTCACAAGCAACGATAGCTGGCGTTATTTCTAAAAGTGAACTCAGGCGGGTTATGGTTTCTTTTAAAGCTTTTACGGTGCGCAAGTCGCTCATATCACCAATATAGGGAGATGGATAAAATAAATTGTCTTTGCCTAAGCAAAAAGTGTTTTTGAGCTCACCGCCAATGCCTAAAACCTGTCCCTGCCAATTGTTTTTCAGCATAAAAGGAAGTGGGGCAAACCCGCGGCTGCGTCTAATCATATAAGGTGCGCCATTGAGCCAGTCCATAACGGTATCATCTGCGCGAATCCTTATTTTGCGGTTATGTGATAGCATAATATCCGTAAAATCTTGCAGGTTTTCGCTAGCATCGTTATCATCACGGCAAATAGGGGCGCCAGCAGGGTTGCCACTGGTCATGACCAAAGCTTTGGGCATAACTATCCCATCAGGATAATCAAATAATAGCATTTGAACTGGTGCATAAGGAAGCATTACGCCAAGCTTAGGATTGCCAGGCGCTAAAAGCTCAGCTAATTGGCTTTCAGCTTTTTTAGCTAATAAAACGATTGGCTTCTGATGTCCGGTTAGCATAGCTTCTTGGCCGGATTCAATATGGCACTCTTGGCTTATCGTTTCAATATCTCGGCACATGATGGCAAAAGGTTTAACTGGGCGGTGCTTTAATTTGCGTAATCGCGAAATTGCGTTTTGATTATAGGCATCGCAACAAAGATGAAATCCGCCAATACCCTTTATGGCAGCAATGCCGCCACTAGCAATGATTTGGCGGGTTTTCGTAATAGCTGCAGCTCCCGCAGTTTTTTTATCATCAATAATATAGACTTCAGGACCACAGTCGTTACAGCATACTGGCTGAGCATCATAGCGGCGGCTGTCAGGATTGGTATATTCACGATGACAAGCCGTACACATCGGAAATTCACCCATGCTGGTGCGCTCCCGATCATAGGGCATCGAATCAAGAATCGTAAGTCTTGGTCCGCAGGCTGTGCAATTTATAAAAGGATGTAAGTAACGGCGATTATTGGGATCAAAAAGTTCTGAGCGGCATTTATCACAAGTAGCAATATCAGGAGAAACGAAAATATTGCCTTGCTCTTTGGCACTTTCAATAATGCTGAATTTAGTAAATTGCTGTCTATCAGCTACCAGCGTTTTATCAAGCTTTAAAATAGAGGACCTTTCAGGAGCTTCGGTTATTAAAGCTTTAAAGAAGGACTGAAGGTTAGCGTCAGTGCCAGCAGCAAAAATTTCGACATAGGGACCCTTGTTGCAGACACTGCCACAAATATTGAATCTAGTTGCCAAGCGATCGACAAAAGGCCGAAAACCTACGCCTTGGACGATACCATAGACTTTGCTTTGATAAAGTGGCATAAAAATCACTCACTTTCCGGTACTAAACAAGTTTCAGCACCAGATACGGCAAAATGATGCCAAGGAATAAAAGAATTAGCATAGAAAGGCAAAGCTCGTTTAAATAGGGCATCACCAACTATGATATCGGGCTTTAAATCAGCCACTAGTGCTTGAAAAACGTCTTCTTCTTTTAAATGGACATCATTGATTGCGGCTAAGTCAGGTTCGTAAGTAAACCAGGTAGCACAATGAATGTTGGCTTTAGGGAAACGGGCTTGCAGCTTTTCGCGCAGCGCTTTGGTAGCAACTTGCTGATGTATTAGCAAAATAGTAGCGTCTTTTTTTTCATTTAAAGCAGTTAATAATGCAGAATCGTTTAGTCTGGTTGCTGCTAGTGGATCATCAATAGTATAAGGTGTGCCAAATTTTTGCTTTAGGAATTTAGCGGCAGCGATACCTGCTGGCGCTATTACTAGATTTTCTTCCATAGCCGCGGCCTGTTTATAGATATCAATACCAGTATCATAGCCATAAAAAACGATATGTTTATAGCCGTTTGCTTGCAATTTTTGACGTATAGCTGAAAGCTCAGCACTTGAAAAATCCATGAGTGATGCCCCGATAACGCCGATGCTTTGCGGGATAGTTGCCGCAATCGCTGAAGCAAATTCTTTAAATAAAGCTAGATAGGAAAGCCGGCAGCCATTATCATAAAGCTTGGTGCCATCAGTAGCAATGGCGAGCATGGGGAGTCCAAGTTTTCTTTCACCCATGCGTTTTAAGGCTTTTAGATCTGTTCCAATAATAGCTGGAACCGGCGTCGATACCAAAGCAACAAAATTGATATTTAATTGCTTGGCAGCAAGTTCGATTTTTTCAATTAATTTATCATCACGTCCCATTATGGCATCCATATCACGCAGTCCAGCGCTGAATACGGCACTAGCTGAGTTTAGTTCGTTCCAGCGCGGTTCATCAAACCCGCAGATGTTTCCCGCACAGCCTCCAGCGTCGATTATAACAACGCTGCCGGACGCTGGGTAAAGAATGGAAGCGGCACCGCTGGTATCAGGTGCAAATGGTGGGAGGTATAACCTTAAACCTTTCATGACATATCCTCCGTAGCTTGGTCAAGAGTTTTTTGCATACGCTTAAATAAATCGCGAATCCCCTGATAGCCAAATGGCTGCATTTCATCATTCCATTCCACGAAAGGCAGGTCAGGATGATAATAATGGGCGTCAGCACCAAGCGCAAAAGTAACGGAGCTTTCGCTATTTTTGTAATTAAGCATACTAGGCGATAGATTGGTATAAAGTTTAGTTTGGGGACTGAGTTTAGCTAAACGATTAATATAAAAGAAATCCTGTGCCTGTGGAGTAGCATAAATTTCAGCAACGGCTAGACCGTAGCGAACCATAGCTAAAGCTAGTTCAAAAGCATTGGCATTAAGCCGGCTGCCAATACCAAGCCTTATGTTGCTGTATTTATTCATAAAATCAGTGATTGCTGCTTGGGAAGCGGTCTTATACGCCTCTGTTGCAAAACTGACGCCTAAAATTTTGGCAAGACTATTATATTGACTAGTGACCTTATCAAGCTGATATAGGCGCTTTAGTTCAATCGCGGGAATATTAAGCGTGCTGGCAAAATAATCAGCGGCTTCTCTGGCTTCAGGATTAAGCACTAAATTAAAATTGGCAGCAGCAAGCGCCTGATATTCAGCATAAGATTTAGTGCGACCGATTTCCTGTATTTTAGTAACACCAACACTTTTTAATAAATCGTAAAGCTCAGTCGGCATAAGTGGCGCAAAATAGCCTAATAAGTTTGCCGTATGGCTATCTTTTTTGGTTGGCTCGAGTAAAGAATAGATAGTTTTGCGGATAGCTGTCATAGGCGGTTTGCGGCTGTCACGGGTAAGAGCATACATATAGCTTGGCAAAACCGGCAGCTTGCATGCAAGGCTTGCTTTGCGACAAACCCGTTCCATATCAGTGCCAAGAAGCGCATCCACACAGGTAATACAGATCATTACACAGGTCGGTTTAGTTTTTCGGCTGGCAACAAAAGCTTTTACAGCTTCCGCAACTTTATTTAAATGCTTGCCAGTAACAATATCATTTTCATCGAGCATAAGGTAAGCAAAGCGATCGCCATAGTGACTAGCTGCCCGCACAGCTGAGGTATTGCGTCCGCAGCAGCCTGGAGCTAATAGGAGCATAATGCTTCCAGGTATGCTTAGGCCAGCTCTTTTGACGCCAAAGCCTTGAGCACCAGGGGAGTTGAAATCAAGGGCGGCTGGTGAATTGTAGATAAGATGCGTATCTGTTTGAAATTCACTGGGGATATTGTCACGACCGCAGGCAGCAAGCTCGGCTATGGTCATATAATATGATGCTTTTGACATAATTATTGTTCCTTTAGTAAAGATTTAGCCAAATTAATGAATTTTTGACTTATAGGAAGGGTAACATCGCCTTCGATAACAGTTTTTCCTTGTTCTTCAAAATTATTTAATTCATCGCTGCGGGGAATATCGGCAACAATATCCAGCTGTCGTTTTTTGGCAAATTCGGTGACTTTTTCAGTTTCATTAGGTACATTTCGCCGATTTAAAATAATACCTCGAACTTTGGCATAGCCACGGTCAGCGAAGTTATCAACGGCACTGGCAATATTATTGGCAGCATACAGTGCCATTTTTTCGCCGGAAGTAACGATGAGGACATCTTCGGCATAACCCTCACGAATTGGGGCGGCAAAACCGCCACAGACAACATCGCCTAAGACATCATAAAGCACGATATCAGGTTTGAAGGTTTCAAAAAGCTCCAAATCATCTAAAAGGCCAAAGGTAGCGATAATGCCACGTCCAGCGCAGCCAAGTCCAGGGGTAGGTCCGCCAGTTTCAATACAGAGTACGCCGCCAAAACCAGTTTTGGCAATCTCGTCAAGCGAAGCCGGTTCTTTATCAAATTCACGCATATAACCCATAACTGATTTAAGTGGCTGACCACCTAGCAGATTGATAGTAGAATCAGCTTTCGGATCACAACCAATTTGAATAACTCGTTTTCCAAGTGAAGCAAAGGCAGCGGATAAATTACTGGTCATAGTTGACTTGCCAATACCGCCTTTGCCATAGATGGCAATCTTTTGCATGCTAAACCCTCCGTAAATATATTTTCTATTTATCATTATATCGTTTTTCCATAGATTTTGCTATAGTTTTGACGCAAGTTTATAAACCGATTAACTATAAACTAAAATTAAAATGCTGGTTTTTAATTAATGATATAGTAGTTTTTTCTTATTTTTATATTGTATATCTTGTGATTTTTTTAGGATATGTTATAATGCATTTATTTAGTGTAGATATATCTATACGCAAAGTGTTATCAAATCATTTTTCATATTAATTTTTTTAAGGGAGAGTGCTAATATGGGAGTTCGTATGAAGCTGGGTTTATGCGGAATCTGGTTATGTAGTAGATGCTACCACCAATGTCAGCAAGGATAGTGACAAGATTGCGGCAGAAACCCAACAGGTTTCTGCCGCCTCTGAGGAACAGTCTGCTACCATGCAGGAGCTGGCTAACGAAAATACCAAGCTGGCCGACATGGCACAGCGCTTGCAGGAACATCTGAAAGTATTCCGTACCTGATAGGCCCCCCGAGTGGGCATTAGTCTTTGAACTAAAATCAATAAAAAGACATAATCCCTTTACATTTTATATGTCAAAAGGATTATGTCTTTTTTGCTCTTTCTTTATATCGCTTTCCCGAAATCGCAGTACCAGCCATCCCTGTTCTTTTTTCTGCCATTTTATACCTAATGTATCAATTTTATCTCAATCTTCCAAAACCACACAAGTAGATAAATGTAAAATCTATGTCTTTAAATAGTGGTTCTTTTGTTATCATAATAGATAACAAAATCATTGCATAAATTTTGGGAAATATTGTAAGATAAATATTGATAATGTGATTAGAAAGGCAGGTCAGAAGATGAATAACCAAAAACTAAATTGGGCGGTGCTTGGTACAGGTGTTATTGCTAATGAAATGGCGGCGGCGTTAAAAAAAATGGGCAAGGAGCTTTATGCTGTTGGTAATCGTACGCATAGTAAAGCCGTTGATTTTGCAGCTAAATATGGTATAGCCAAGGTATATGATAAAATTGATGATATGTTTGTTGATGAGGCTGTGGATGTTATTTACATAACTAGTCCGCATAATACGCATTATGCATTTATGAAAAAAGCTATTGAGCATGGCAAGCATCTTTTAGTAGAAAAATCGATTACGCTTAATAGCCGTGAATTAAATGAAATGATAAAGCTGGCTCAGGAAAAGGGCGTAGTATTAGCTGAGGCTATGACTATTTGGCACATGCCGTTATATAAAAAGCTTATTGATATTGTAGCAAGCGGTAAACTGGGACGTGTCCAAATTATAACCATGAATTTTGGCAGTTTTAAAGAATATAATATGAATAATCGGTTTTTTAATATGAATCTGGCTGGCGGGGCGATGCTGGATATTGGCGTATATGCGCTATCAATTGTTCGCAGCTTCATGGCGGAAAAACCTGATGATATAATAAGTCAGTGGCAGGCATCGCCAACTGGCTCAGATGAAATGGCAACAATCCTTTTGAAAAATGGTTTAGGTCAGATGGCAACGGTAGCGCTTTCTATGCATTCTAAGCAGCCAAAGCGGGCGATGATAAGCTGCGAAAAGGGCTATATTGAAATTATGGAATATCCGCGGGCAGATAAAGCTATAGTGGTAAATGCCCAAACAGGTGAAGTTACTGATATCGAAGCTGGCAACACAGCTGAGGCATTGGTTTATGAATTGCAGGATATGGAGCAGGCCATTTCGACCGGCAATACAGCTGTTATGAAATTAAATTATTCAGCTGAGGTAATGGACATAATGACTAGACTCAGAAAATCCTGGAATCTGAAATATCCTGAAGAAATCTGGTAATAAAATTTAAGCATATTGATAAAATGGCTTCATGATTAAAGCATGAGGCCGTTTTTATTAAATATTGACATATAATTTTAATTTAGTATAATAATTGTTAAAGACATATGTCAATAATTGCGAGGTGACATGATGGCAAGACCGGTCAAAAAGAAAAGAATATGCTCGCTTCCGGTATACCAAGAGTTTTATTGCAGCAATGCGGAAGGGGACAAACCTTTTATTTACATGCCAGTAGAGGAATATGAGACAATTCGTTTGCTGGACTACTTTGATATGGATCAAAAACAATGTGCCAAGCAGATGGGGGTTGCCAGGACGACAGTACAGTCACTGTATCGGGCGGCTAGAAAACGCTTGGCAGCATGTCTGATAGAAGGTAGACCGCTTAGAATAACTGGTGGCAAGTATGAAATTTGTCAGGAAAATGAAGATTGTTGTCACTATGGACAGGGTAATAGAGTGTGTTTATATAGAAAACCAGGAGGTAAGCAAATGAAAATAGCAGTTACTTATGAAAATGGACAGATTTTTCAGCATTTTGGTCATTCTAGTGAATTCAAGGTATATACCATTAAGGATGATCAAGTGGCTGAAGCTGAAGTTATTGGGACTGATGGTCAGGGACATGGAGCATTGGCAACATTATTGCAAAATCATGCTATTGATACCCTGATTTGCGGTGGCATCGGTGCTGGCGCGCAAAATGCTTTGGCGGCTGCCGGTATTACCTTGTATGGTGGCTGCAGTGGTTCAGCTGATGCGGCAGTTGAAGCGTTATTAGCCAATAAGCTGGATTACAATCCGGCGGTTCGTTGTAATCATCATGGGCATGGTGACGATAGTGGTCATACCTGTGGTGAACATGGTTGTCATTAATCAGTTAAATTAGTGTTTAGGTAATATTTTAGGAGGAAAAGATGGCAGAAGAATGTAATCATGATTGCGGTTCATGTGGTACAACCTGTGGCGCTGATACGAGAAAAAAGGATTTGCATGAGGCACCAAATGAGCTGAGTGAAATTCGTCACGTTATAGCAGTTGTCAGTGGTAAAGGTGGTGTAGGTAAATCGCTGGTGACAGGGCTGTTATCTGAGGCAATGTCACGCAAAGGTTTTCATGTTGGTATCATGGATGCTGATATTACCGGACCGTCCATTCCCAAAATGTTTGGCGTAACGGCTGAGATTTGTGGCAGTGAAAAAGGTGCTTATCCAGTAACGAGCTCAGGCGGTATCGACATTGTCAGCATGAATTTGTTGCTAGAGCACGGCAGCGATCCTGTAATTTGGCGGGGACCGGTTTTAAGTGGAGTCGTTAAGCAGTTTTGGCAGGATTTTATTTGGAACGATATTGACTATATGTTCATTGATATGCCACCAGGAACGGGTGATGTGCCGCTGACGGTCATGCAGTCTATCAAGCTGGATGGTATTGTCATTGTTACTAGTCCGCAGGAATTAGTGTCGATGATCGTAGAAAAGGCTGTAAAAATGGCAGCAGCATTAAAAGTGCCTATTTTAGGTTTAGTTGAAAATATGAGCTATTTTAAATGCCCGGATTGCGGTAAAAAGCATGAAATATTTGGTAAGAGCCATTTAGAAGAGATTGCTGGTCAGTATAAATTGAATGTCTTAGGTCGTATACCAATAGATCCATTATTGGCTGCTGAATGTGATGCCGGACAGATTGAAACGTTAGAAAATATTTATTTGCAAGCTGCTGCTGATAAGATAGCTGAGTGGTCCAATAAATAAATTAGAAAAAAACAGGCTGCTGCATAGTGCTTTTTCACTATGCAGCAGCCTTGTTTCATTATTATTAAATTTTAGCTAGCAAGTCATTCTTTAATTTTTTATAACGGCGAGTATAATATGGTCCATTTTGGGCTTCACGATGGTCAAAGCCATAAGCACGGCGGCTTACAGCTAGTATTGGTGGCGCCTGTATGCGTTTTGCTATTGCCATACCGGTAAATAAATTCCACCAGTGTTCAAGATCACTGATAAAATCTTTAGCCGTTGGGAAGTATTTTGCCACGAGTCCCTTGGGGCAGCCAATATTTTCTTCCAGCGTGCCCGCGGCATACCATTCAAGAATATCTTCCGGGGCAGCTTTTTGCCAGCGTTCAATAAAAGCTCGAAAAAGGTAATCATGATAAGGATATTTTAACGGATCGCCTTTGCCTTCATCGACGTTTTGAGCATTTGAAAGCTCGGCACTAGGGACAATATCAATAATGCCCTGCGGGATGACTTCCCGTTCATAAACCGTATCATTTAGATAATGGGCTAGAGCATAAACCTGATTTTTCCAAAGATCAGCTAAAGCTGCTAAAAAACCAGACTGATCGCCATAAAGCGTAGAATAGCCAACGGTCGTTTCAGCTTTATTTGCATTGCAGGTAAAACCACCGCCAAAAGCTGCGGCGGCGCCGGCAAGCACCCTAGCACTGCGATCGCGAGCCTGAATATTTTCGGTAACAAACGAAGACACCGTAAGTTTAGTCTGGCTGTTATTGCTGAGGAAGGTAACGGGCGTTTGTTCTAATTGCTTAATGGTCAAATCAACTGATTCCTGAATAGGAACAATCATGTAATTACAGCCAAGATTTTGGGCTAGTTTTTGACTAAGACCTTTGGTAGTTGCAGAATTAAAGACGCTTGGCATGTTGACCAAGAGCAGGTTTTCAGGGCCTATCACTTTAGCATAAAGGGCAGCTGCCACTGCTGAATCGATACCACCAGATATACCGATAACCACTTTTTTCATGTGAATATCAGCTAAAAAGTGCTTGATACCATAGTGGAGTGCTTGATAGATATTGGCAATATCGGAGACTTTATTAATTTTTAATGCAGGCTTAGCTGTTAATTCCGCTAACGAAATAATTTCCAGCTTTTCAGTATAGGCAGGGCACATTACCGCGCAGTCACCATTGGCATTATAAGCAGTGCTGGAACCATCAAAGGTGTAGATAGTTTTACCATTATTTTGCAAGCCGATAGCATTTACATAAAATAATGGTGCTTTTGACGTTTTGGCATGATTGCCAAAGACGCGATTGCGTTTTTCATTTTTTCCTAAAGTATAAGGCGAAGCGGATATGTTAACAAAAAAATCAATGCCAGCGTGGTGTTCAAGCATAGATAATGGTTCAAGCTCATAGTTGTCGCTCCAGCAATCTTCACAAAGCAGACCGCCGACTATATAGCGTTTATTACGAATTTTTAAAGTCACCGGTGAAATCAGCCGTGCCGGGGTAGTACCAAGCTCGCGAGCTAGTTTTTGCAGACTGAAAAAATGCCGGGTATCATCAAATTCACGGTAATTTGGCATCAGCGTTTTGATAATATAAGGATAGGGCATATTATCAGGCTGGATAAGGCGACCGTTCTGAGCCGTAAACAGTGCGTTATATTTGCGAACGCGACCGTCGTTATTTTTTTTGCTCCAGTCCATAGCAATATTGCCAAACATTACAGTTATTCCTTGCGAGGCTTGGATGATGTCCTGGCCAAAGCTTTCGCAATCCCGCAAAAACGAAGTTTGTTCCCAAGTATCACCAAGCAAATATCCCGGAACAGCCATTTCCGGGAAGATGATGATATCGACAGACTGCTTACGGGCACTTTCGATAAGGGAAAGAATTTTGGCGGTATTAATATCAGGATGACCAGGAATTACTTCCATTTGTGCCATTGCTATTTTTAACAAAGTATAAACCTTCCTTCATGGTTTTGTATTATAAAATCACAGTGTAATTATATCATAATTGCAGGTGGCTATAAAGAAGTATCATATAGCTGAAATTTACGCAAATTTACTGATTTTAGGTATATGATTATTGATTTGATTATGTTATAATAAAATCCATGTACAAATGTACACGGTATATAGAGAAGATCGGGAGCGTACTATGGGAAAAAAGAAAAAGGAACAAAAAACGAATGCGGCACGTATTTTGGATACTTTGGGGGTTGAATATGAATTAAAAACTTACGAAGTAGACGAAAGCGATTTATCGGCGGTGCATGTAGCAGCTTCCGTTGGTATGCCGATAGAGATGGTATATAAGACCCTCGTTTGTCGTGGTGACAAAAATGGTATATTAATGGCAGTTATCCCTGGTGGTGGGGAGCTTGATTTAAAAGCATTGGCAGCAGCGTCAGGCAATAAACGAGTAGAGATGGTACACCTAAAGGAAGTATTTAAATTGACGGGCTATGTTCGTGGTGGCTGTTCACCGTTAGGAGCTAAAAAGGAATATCCCGTATATTTAGATGAAAGTGCTAATAGTCAAAAAATAATTGCGGTGAGCGCTGGCAAGCGGGGCGAACAGATTTTGCTGAAACCTGTTGATTTAGTGCTGGCAGCTAAAGCGACTGTTGCCAAAGTTGCTCGTTAAAACAGCAATTAATAAAAATGTACATATATTATTTTTATAAGAGGAAAAGAAAGAGGCGATTGTATTGAAATACAGCAGTACTAGAGGAAATGATGTAGCAATTGATTCAGCTGAGGCAATTGTTAAGGGGCTGGCAGCTGATGGCGGATTATTTGTACCAGATTCATTGCCGCAAGTTGATGCGTCATTTATAAGTTCATTAGGCGAGCTTAATTATGAAGAACGGGCGGCCAAGGTGCTGGGCTTGTTTTTGACGGATTATACTGCCGATGAAATCAAAGGCTGTGTTGAAAGAGCTTACGGTAATAATAAATTTGATGCAGTGATGCGGGCACCGGTTACTATGTTTGATGATGTCAGTGTCTTAGAGCTTTGGCATGGTCCAACGAGTGCTTTTAAGGATATGGCGTTGCAGCTTTTGCCACAGCTTATGAGTACAGCATTGAAAAAAACGGGAGAAAAGGCTGAGGTACTTATTTTAGTTGCGACTTCTGGTGATACAGGTAAGGCTGCGCTCGAAGGGTTCCGTGATGTAGATCAAATAAAGATTATGGTATTTTATCCTGAAGGCGGGGTCAGCCGTATTCAGCAAGCCCAAATGCTGACGCAGGAAGGTGCTAATGTCAATGTTACAGCAGTACGGGGTAATTTTGATGATGCGCAAAGCGGTGTTAAAAAGATATTTAGTGATGAAGCCTTTGGTAAAGATCTTTTGAATAAAGGAGTTAAGCTTTCATCAGCTAATTCGATTAACTGGGGCCGGTTAGTGCCGCAGATTGTCTATTACTTTAGTGCGTATGCTGATATGGTAAAGGCTGGCAAAATAAAAGCCGGCGAAGCTATTAATTTTACAGTTCCTACCGGTAATTTTGGTGATATTCTCGCAGTATTCTATGCTAAGTGCATGGGGCTTCCGGTAAATAAGCTTATTTGTGCGTCTAATGCTAACAATGTTTTGACGGATTTTTTACGTACAGGCATTTATGATCGCAATCGTGATTTTCATAAAACTATTACGCCATCGATGGATATACTTATTTCCAGTAATCTTGAAAGATTGCTCTATCACGTAACTGGTGATAAAACTAAGGTCGCTGATTGGATGAATGAGCTGAAAGAAACTGGACGCTATGATGTCGGTGCTGATACGTTAGCAAAAATCAAAGAAACTTTTTGGGCTGACTGGACTAGTGATGATGATACTGAAAAATTAATTGCTAAAGTTTATAAAGAAAAGCATTATGTACCAGATACGCATACGGCTGTTGCTTGGCAGGTAGCCCAAAATTATATTGCGGCAACTGGTGATGAGCATAAAATGGTGGTTGTATCTACTGCCAGCCCGTATAAATTCAATGGCAGTGTACTAGAAGCTTTAGGCGTAAATACTAAGGATGTTGATGAATTTAAGCTTTTGGACAAACTGCATGAATTAAATGAAAATCCCATTCCACAGGGGCTGGATTCACTGAGAAACAAAGCGTTTATTCATAAAGATGTATGTGATGCTGATGGCATGAAACAGGCAGTATTGCATTTCGTGGAAAAGTAAAAAGCATAATCTAGCTGGGCGGAAATTAAAAGAGCTGATCAAAAAGTCAGCTCTTTTATAATGCGGCGGTAATAGAGATATGTCCCTATATGTATTGTGTTTGCAGGAGCCTATGAATGATGATAAAATTATAGAAAACATAGGTTCTTTGTTGAGCAAATACAAGTATCATAATGATGAAATATACAAAGCAATTATAACAATAAGGAGGAATTGTACAATGAAGGTAGCAATAGTTTATGATTCGAGAACACATACTACGGAAAAGGCTGCGGGCTTTATCGCAGAAGGACTGAATTCGGTAGCTGATATTGAAGTGAAATGCTTCAATATTGATGAGGTCGATTTTGATTATATTCGTCAATCCAATATGGTAATATTTGGCTCGCCGACGTATATGGCTTCTGTTACAGCAAAGATGAAAAGTTGGCTGGAGGCAAATGCCAAGAAGTTAGACTTGGCAGGAAAACTCGGCGGTGCTTACGCCACAGAGCAATATATCCATGGTGGGGCTGAGAATGCAATTCAGGAAATGCTGGTCTTTATGATGGTCATGGGCATGATGACTTACTCTGGCGGTTCTGCCTGCGGCAAGCCGGTCATTCATCTTGGCCCTGTTGGCATGAGTCAGGACATCGATAGTTTCAAGGAATTGTTTGTGACCTATGGCAAGCGGATGGGGGAGCAGCTGCTTAAAGTACGATAGAATCAGGAATAGCAGGGATTTACAAAATATTCAAATCCGGAAGCACTTTTGCAGGGCCTTGTATTCACCCAATGCCAAAATGGTAATATTCTCGGACAATATAGTATCAGACATTACAGAAACATCAGTTTTTCCTCCGCGCTTTATGCCGAGAATATTGATACCGAACTTTCTGCGGACATCCAGCTCGCCAACGCTTTTCCCAATCCAATCCTTCGGCACTTTTACTTCAAAGATGGCATGCTGTTCGTCAAACTCTATGTAATCAAAAATGTGGTTTGCAGTGTATCTAATCGCTGCCCATTTTGCCATCTGTTTTTCAGGGTAGACTACATTGTTTGCACCGTTTCGGAGCAGAAATTTCGCCTGCACATCACGTTCAGCGCGGGATACCACGTATTGTGCCCCCAGCTCTTTCAGCAGCGAGGTAGTCTCCAGGGAGTTTTGGAAGTTGCTGCTGATGGTTACAAAGCAAACGTCAAAATTTCCGATTCCAAGGGTACGCAGAAACTCCTCATTGGTGCTGTCACCGATCTGCGCATTAGTGACAAAAGGAAGCACATCGTTGATCCGTTCCTCATTTGTATCTACTGCCATGACCTGATGCCCCAGTTGAGAGAGTTGCATGGCGATATGCCGCCCAAAACGACCTGCTCCAATCAATAAAATATTTTTCATGAGATAAATGCTCCTTTGCTTATCCAATCGTGATTTTTTCCTGCGGCAGCTTTCCATTGCCGTTTTTCTTACTGGACACCGTCGCATAAATCAGCGTAAGTCCACCGACTCTGCCAAAATACATCAGCGCAATCAATACCATTTGCGAGGGAATATGCAAATGTGGTGTAATCCCCAGACTCAGCCCTACCGTGCCTACCGCCGATGCTGCTTCATACAGGCAGGAGGACAGAGGAAGATTCTCATATATACTGATAAAAACGCCTCCGCCAAAGAACAGCGCAAGGTACATCGTTAGAATGGTGGCAGCAGTTTTGACAGCGTCGCAATCTACTCTGCGCCCAAAGAATTGGGCACTGTCCCGCTGGCGGAAGGTAGCGTAAGCATTGCCAAGCAGAACAGCCAGCGTTGTGGTTTTTATACCGCCTGCTGTGGAGCCGGGAGAACCGCCAATTAGCATCAGTAAGATCATCATGGCTAGGGATGCACTGGACATTCCTGGTAGATTGACTGTGTTGAAGCCCGCCGTTCGCGGTGTGACCGACTGGAACAGTGCTGCCTGAATCCGCTCTGCGAGGGGAATGGTATCAAAGTCAACAAAAAAGAAAAAAAGTGCCGGCAGGACAATCAGTGCCAATGTTGTGACAAGAATTACCTTGCTTTGCATGCGATAACGGTGGAAGTGCAGTTTGTTTTCCAAAATATCATCCCAGGTCAAGAATCCGATGCCACCGGTTATGATCATTATAATAATTGTGATATTGATCACCGGATTTTGTACATAACCGGTAAGAGATGGATACAAATTATCCTGGGTTCCCAGAATGTCAAAACCAGCGTTACAAAAGGCAGATATGGAGTGAAATACCGCCAGCCAAATCCCTTGCCAGCCATAGTCGCGGCAAAACACCGGCAGCATGACCAGGGCACCTATTAGTTCGATGAGAAATGTTCCCCGCAGGATGAACCGTGTCAATCGGACAATACCTCCGACTTTCGGTGCTGAGATGGAATTTTGCATGGTACTGCGCTGCATTAGAGATATTTTTTGACCTGACATCAGTGCAAAGGATGTTGCCACGGTGACAACACCAAGTCCACCTATTTGAATCAGCATCAGAATCACCATCTGACCAAAGGCTGACCAATAGCTGCCGGTATCCTGCACCACAAGCCCCGTTACACAAACAGCGGATGTCGCGGTAAACAGTGATTCATTGAATGGCGTTACGCAGCCCGCTGTTGTGGATATTGGCAGCATCAGTATCAGTGCACCTAGCAGAATGATTCCGGCAAAACCCAATATGATAATTTGAAAAGAAGACAGGCGGTGCTTTCTGCCAATCATTTTTTCTGACATCATCTACACTCCTTGTAATTTACGGAATAACTTTGTTTTGCACAGGTCGATGGCATATTGACAATATTACTCCTTTATGGTGTGCTATATATCATAGCATTTCTACGGTGTAGATTCGGTAAAGAAACAGGTGCGGCACAACATCCCCAATATGAGAAATATTGAAGCACTTATTCTTATAGGGTATAATAATGTTGCAATATAGTTTAGGAGAATCATGATGAAGAACCGTCAACGACAAAAGGATATTCTATTTTCGCTCCTTATTTTTTGCAATGCCTTTGTCGTCAATTTATTTATTCAGAACCGTTTTACCACCCAGGCACTGGTGCCCATGATTTTTGTGTTCGGCGTGTTTCTGATCTCGCTGAAAACTCATGGGTATTGCTATGGTATCACTTCGGCTATCCTCAGCGTGTTTGCGGTGAATTTCGCCTTTACCTATCCATATTATGTTTTTGACTTTTTCGTAGAAGAAAGCATCTTATCCGCTGTCATCATGCTGGTCGTTGCCGTTTCCACCAGTACGTTGAACATTCGCATCCGCGATCAGGGGAATCTGCGCTCAGAAAACGAAAAAGAGAGAATGCGAGGCAATCTGCTGCGGGCCATCTCCCATGACCTGCGCACGCCCCTTACTTCCATATACGGGGCATCCTCCACATTGATTTCCAAGTATGATGCCTTGTCAAAGGAGCAGCATATCAAGCTTTTGGGAGAAATTCAGGAGGACAGCGAATGGCTCATTCGCATGGTTGAGAATCTTCTATCTGTCACAAGGATCGACGGCGCAAAGGTGGAGGTTGTGAAAACCCCTACGGTTCTAGACGAGCTAATCGACTCTGTTTTGATGAAGTTTTCCAAAAAGTATCCAAATCAGAAAGTCATCACGAATATACCGGAGGACTTTGTGGATATTCCTATGGACTCACTTCTTATTGAGCAGGTACTGTTGAATCTTTTGGAAAACGCCGTATTCCATGCAAAAGGCATGACGGAGCTGAGGCTTTCTGTTTATCTCCTGGGAGACAAGGCGGTATTTGAGGTGGCTGACAACGGCTGTGGCATTCCGGAGTATGCACTGCAAAAGATTTTTACCGGAAGCTATAAAAAGTCCGTTACACCTGTGGATGGGACACGCAGCAATATGGGTATCGGACTATCTGTGTGTGCCGCCATCATCAAAGCCCACGGAAGTGACATTACCGCAGAAAATAAAAGTGGCGGCGGTGCGGTATTTCGCTTTGCTCTGAAAAGAGGGGATGATAACGATGAGCAATAACAAATTCAAGATCCTAATCATAGAGGATGAGACCAACATCCGAAGCTTTATCAGAGCCAATCTGGAAACCAGCGACTATCAGGTAATTTGCGCGGAAAACTGTATCCTCGGCATGATGATGCACGCCTCACATCATCCTGACCTCATTGTTCTGGATCTTGGTCTGCCAGATCTGGATGGTCTGGAATTGATTCAGAAAGTCCGGGAGACGGACACCGTGCCTATTATTGTGCTCTCTGCCCGTTCCAATGAGAGGGACAAGGTAGAGGCACTGGATCTGGGAGCCAATGATTACATAACGAAGCCCTTTGGCACGGAGGAATTGCTGGCTCGTATTCGCGCCGTCCTCCGCAGTCATCGATACAGCGAAGAGAATGAAAGTAACCCCAGTGGGACATTCCACCTTCATGACTTGCTGATAGATTACGATACACGGCAGGTTTTTGTGGATAAAGAAAAGATTGATCTGACCAAGACAGAATATAACATCATATCCGTTCTCTCCGTTCACGCTGGCAAGGTGCTGACTTATGCCACCATCATTCGAGAGGTTTGGGGTTATTCGGACTATGGCAGCATCAAGAAACTGCAAGTAAACATGAAGAACATCCGCAAAAAGATGAACGTGACGCCTGGTGAAAAACGTTACATTATCAATGAGCTTGGTGTTGGGTATCGCATGCTTGTGGAGGATGAATAGTTGCCGATTTATATCCTCCCGTCAGACAGTCGGTATCCCTAAAGGCTGTCTGTATTTTTATTATGTGCAAAACGGTAAGCGATTGAAGGTGGACAATAGTATATAGTTGTAATCTATATGCTAGAGCGCAGATGCGAAAGATGGTCAAAAGGCTGCTTAAGCGCTATAAGTATCCACCAGAAGATTATGACTTTGCCATAAATACGGTAATAAGTCAGTGTGAGCTATGGACTGATAATATGGAAGCTCCCATAGAGGAAAATATGCATAAATATTTGTCGGAAGCAGAAATAAGCAAGGCGGCAGATTCTGCAAGTCACTATGGTAAAAGCAAGGTATAGGCTTTAATAAAGGCGGTGAGAGGTTGAAGTTATCGGATTCAATTCAGTATGTCAAAGGTGTTGGACCCAAGAAAAAGGTTGAGCTAAATAGATTAGGTATCAAGACGGTTTATGATTTACTTACTTATTATCCACGGACTTATGAGGATCAAAGCGTTTTAACTAAGATTGCAGATTTAAAGGCCGGCTGTCAGGCAACGGTTGCTGGGGTTATTGTAAACGTAAGTGACCGGCAGGGCGGGCGCCGTGGCATGACTATTATAACGGCGCTTATTGGTGATGGTTCGGGATTTTTGCAAATTACTTGGTTTAACCAAAAGTATTTAAAGAAGCAGCTGAAACCAGGAAGCCGTGTGTTTGTGACGGGCAAAGTTTCTTATGCTTATGGTGGACGGGGACAGTTTGCGATGAGCCAGCTGGCAAGTTTTCAAATACTTGGTGAAGCTGATGAAGCGGAAACGCTTACGGGTATCATGCCGGTTTATGGAGCTACGGAAAAGCTGAATCAAAAATTTTTTCGCAAGATTATTAAGGAACTTTTTGCTAGTGAGCTTGAGGTTGAGGAAATAATTGCCGAACCGATAAAAGTAAAATATAATTTGCTTAATCGCTTTGAAGCCTTAAAAAATATTCATTTTCCGGAAAATTTTACCGAATTAAAAATAGCGCGGGCGCGGCTGGCGTTTGAAGAGCTATATATGATTCAATGCGGACTGCTGTTATTAAAAAAACGTGTTCAGGAGAAAAAGTCAGGCGTAAGACATCTTGCAGATAGTAATTTATTAAAGCAGGTTTTGACGGCGCTGCCATTTAAGCTGACGCATGATCAAGCTAAGACTTGGCAAGAAATAAAGCATGATATGGAAAGCTCGGTTCCCATGCGGCGCTTGGTGCAGGGGGATGTAGGTTCGGGTAAAACAGTAATTGCATTGTTGGCTTTAGTGAAAACAGTTGAAAATGGCTATCAAGGAGCGTTGATGGCACCAACGGAGATTTTAGCCAGCCAGCATTATGAGAGTTTTCAAAAGCTGCTCAGCGATTTTGGGATAAGAGTTGGTTTTTTGTCAGGCAGGTTAACGAAAAAAAAGCGTGAAGAAATGTATGCTCTGCTGGCTGAGCAAAAAATTGATATAGTCATTGGTACCCATGCGCTTATTCAAGAAGGAGTGCATTTTGCCAAATTAGGTTTGGTGGTAACTGACGAGCAGCATCGCTTTGGTATCGATCAGCGGGCGGAGCTTGAGAAAAAAGGTGAGCTGACACCAGATGTTTTGGTCATGACGGCAACGCCGATTCCGCGAACAATGACGCTGACGGTTTATGGCGATCTTGATGTATCGCTTATTCAGGAATTGCCACCGGGACGCCAGCCGATAAGGACGTTTGTTCGTACGCCGGATAGGCGGGAATTAATCTATCAATACGTTTTAACCCAGCTAAAAGCCGGAAGACAGGCTTATGTAGTTTGTCCGTTAATCGAAATGAACGAAGAAAGTGATTTGCCGTCAGCCGAAGAAGTTTATGATGAGCTTAGGTTTGGCATTTTTCAAGGAGTACCCTGCGGGTTGGTGCATGGACGGATGAAACCGGCGGAAAAAGAGCAAATAATGCAAGCTTTTTATGAAGATAAAATAAAACTTTTGGTGGCAACGACAGTAATTGAAGTTGGCGTTAATGTACCTAATGCCAGCATAATGGTAATAGAACACGCCGAAAGATTTGGATTAGCGCAGCTCCATCAGCTCAGGGGACGAATCGGTCGTGGTGAGTATAAGTCGTATTGCATTTTGGTATCAGATATGAAGACAGAAAATGCAAAAGAACGGTTAAAGATAATGGCGACAACAAGTGACGGTTTTAAATTAGCTGAAGCGGATTTAAAGATGCGTGGCCCAGGACAATTCTTTGGTACGCTGCAACATGGTTTGCCGGATTTAAAAATAGCGGATGTATTAGGTGATATGGATATACTTTTTAAGGCACGGGAGGCAGCTGAGGAAACATTGCAGCATAAGTACGATATAAGTCTGATATTAAAGCATTTAGCCTTGCAATATCAGCAGCAGTTTTTAAACATAACAGAAACTTAAAGCAACTTACGTCTTTTTTAAGAGAACATCTTGACACAAAGGGCGGACATAATATACAATAGTATCATCTTTTTAAACGCTTGGGAGGCGTATATTTTGACTACGGTATTAGTAAATGGAGCCTGCGGTCGTATGGGACAGGCAGTATTAAAGGCAGTTCAGGAAGATAGCGAACTGAAATTAGTCGGCGCAGTTGATATTAAAGGTGGCGCAGATACTGGTGAACTAGTGGGTTTGCCAAAAAATGGTGTTATTGTTGAAGCTGATTTGGAAGCAGCTTTGGAGCGGCTTAAACCTGAGGTTATGGTTGACTTCACGCGTCCAGACGTGGTATTTGCTAACGTTGTTACTGCTTTAAAGCACAAGGTTTCGCCAGTAGTAGGTACGACGGGACTTTCCGATGAGCAGAAAGCTGAGATAAAGCGTTTGGCTGAAGAAAATGCAACGCCAGCTTTTATTGCGCCAAACTTTGCTATTGGTGCTGTTTTGATGATGGTTATGTGCAAACAGGCGGCTAAATATATGCCTGATGTTGAGATAATTGAGCTTCATCATGACAAGAAGCTTGATGCACCGTCAGGTACAGCTGTGCAGACAGCAGCGATGATAGCTGAGGTACGTGAAAAACACCAGCAGGGCAATCCTGACGAGAGTGAAAAAATCGCGGGTGCTCGTGGTGCTGATTACGAAGGTATGCATATTCATAGCGTCAGACTGCCGGGGTATGTAGCCCATCAGGAAGTTATTTTTGGCGGTCTTGGTCAGACTCTTACCATTCGCCATGATTCGCTTAATCGTGAATCATTTATGCCAGGTGTCGTTTTGGCAGCTAAAAAAGTAAGCAAGCTGCAAGGTCTTACAGTAGGTCTTGATAAGCTGCTGGAATTTTAAGCAAATAAATTTAAGCAAATAAAACCGAAAGGATGTTTTTAGATGAAAAAGTATAATGTTGCTATTTTAGGCGCAACGGGTGCAGTTGGACAGGAATTTTTAAATCTTATTGAGGAACGCAATTTTCCTTTTGCTAATCTGAAGCTCTTAGCTTCCAAGCGCAGTGCTGGCAAAAAAATTCAGTTTATGGGCAAGGAGTATACAGTCGAGGAAGCTACAGATGACTCCTTTAAGGACGTGCAGATTGCACTCTTTGCTGGTGGTGCTGCTAGCAAGGCCTTTGCTCCAGCTGCGGTAAAGGCTGGTGCGGTAGTAGTTGATAACTCCAGTGCTTTCCGGATGGATCCAGAGGTTCCACTGGTAGTCCCAGAAGTAAATCCTGGTGATATTGCGAAACATAAAGGTATCATTGCTAATCCGAACTGCTCGACTATCATCATGGTTATGGCTTTAAAACCGCTGTATGATCTTTCTAAGATTAAACGGGTGGTTGTTTCAACCTATCAGGCAGTATCTGGTGGCGGCAAGGAAGCTATGGCTGAACTTGAACAGCAGGTAAATGATATCGTTGCCGGTAAAGAAGTTACGGCAAACATTCTGCCGGGTGCAGCATTAGCTAAGCATTATCAGATTGCATTTAACCTTATTCCACAGATTGATGTCTTCCAGGATAACCTCTATACCAAAGAGGAAATGAAGATGGTCAATGAAACCAAGAAGATCATGGGCGATGATAACATAAAGGTTACGGCAACTACGGTTCGCGTACCGGTATATCGCAGTCATGCTGAGTCGGTTAACGTAGAATTTGAAGATGAAGTCAGCGTTGAAGCTGCTAAAAAAGCTTTGGCAGCATTCCCTGGTGTTATTGTCAAAGATAATCCAGCTGAGCAGGAATATCCGATGCCACTTGATACTTCGGGCAAAAACGATGTTGAAGTTGGTCGTATCCGCAAGGATTTCTCCAATGATAACACACTTAACTTCTGGGTATGCGGTGACCAGATTCGTAAAGGTGCTGCATTAAATACGCTCCAGATTGCTGAATACATGGTTGAAAATGATATGATTTGATTTTTTTTAGGGAGAGTCGCTGGAAACAGGCGATTCTCTTTTTTGTCATATCTTTTCAGCTAAAATATAGGCAAATAAGTTAGAATATGATAAAATGTAAAAAACGAAAACGTTTTCGGGAGGAATAGGCATGGTTAGCGAAGAAACTATGATGTTTAAATTTGGCGATGATGAGAAAAAAGCGGAAACTATAATTCGCAATGTATGTCAGGCTATGGCTGAAAAAGGATATAATCCGGTAAATCAGCTGGTAGGGTATCTCTTGTCAGGCGATCCAGCATATGTTACCAGCCATAATGATGCCCGCAGTCAGATTCGTAAACTGGAACGTGATGAGCTTTTAGAGGAATTGGTGCGTTCATATTTGGAGAAGAATAAATGAAGCGTTATATGTCGTTAGATATTGGTGACCGTACGATTGGCATCGCGGTAAGCGATTTGCTAGGACTGACTGCGCAGGGAGTAGAGACTATTCGCCGCAAGTCATTAGAAGCAGATTTAAAGCGCCTTTCGGAGCTTATAACGGAATATGAGGTTGAGGCGCTGGTGTCAGGACTGCCTAGGAATATGGACGGAACTCAGGGCGAGCGCTGTGAGATTGTCCATGAATTTATGGCAGAGGTTGCTAAGATTCATCCGGAATTAGAAATACATTTTTGGGATGAACGGCTCTCAACCGTAGCAGCAGCCCGTTCGCTTATAGCAGCGGATGTCTCACGGCGTAAGCGCAAAAAGGTTATTGATAAAATGGCAGCTGTATTTATCTTGCAAGGCTGGCTTGACAGTATTCGTTAAAAAAGGTTACAATTCACTTAGAGCAAATACTATTACGAGAGGTGAGTTTTATGGCAAATAAAAATGATATGCAGGAAGACGGCATCGTGGTTGAGATGACGGATGAGCAGGGCAACAAGTATTATTATGAAGAGGAGACAATTATTCCCGTAGCAGATGAAAAATTTGCTATCCTTGTTGGTATTCATAACGATGAGGAGGAAGGTCATACTTGCACTTGCGGTTGTGGCTGCGAAGATGGCGACGAAGATGTTTTGGTTGCTAAAATCGTTTTAGATGAAAACGGCGAAGAAGAGTATGTTGAGCCGACTGATGAAGAATTTGAACGTTTTCAGCAGGCTTACGAAGCTTTGGTTGAAGAATCGGAAACCGAAGAATAATAAATGTCATATAAAAAGCTTGCAAGCATGATGTTGCTTGCAAGCTTTTTTGTTATTTTATTTTAAAAGCAGGACATCTTTGTGTTGATTGATGATTTCACCCATGAGCATCTTACCGCGGATATCTGGATGCAGACCATCAATTGAGAAGCTATTGTCCATGACTTTTTTAGCTGGGTCATAAAAATATGGTTCAAGGTCAATGAAATATTCCTGCTGACGAATCCAGCTGTTTATTTTATGCATTTTTAAAGCCCAATTTGGATCAGTTGCGGTGTGGAAAGCAAATTGAATATTAAAAGGATTAACTGGCATCAAAGTAAGAAATATCGGACGAATATCGTTTTCCTGACATTTTTTTTGGATAGTGGCTAAATCGTTGATTACCGATTCAGCACTGATGTCAGCTGCCCGCAAGCTGTTAGAACCAGTTAAAATCAAAAGATTTACTGGATGCAGTGGCAGAACGTCTTGATCAAAGCGGTTAAGCGTCATCTTAGCAGTATCACCGCTGCGTCCAAGATTAATGCAGGGAAAATCAAAATAAGTGGGATAACTGTATTCAAGAGCCGCAGGCGAATTGGAAACAGCACCGCCACCATGAGTAATACTGTCACCTAAAACGGCAACCGGAACTCTCGCCGGAAGTTCCGGCATAGTAAAGTGAAAGCTTTTCGACCAAGTGCCGATGGTATTGCCGTTTTTATCAACTGCCCGTACCCGCCAGTAATAATCACCAGCATAAGGGCGGGCGTATTCATCATAGCAGGCAGCGGCATTAGTTACGGTTTTATGCCAAAATCTAGCTGGTGACGGCTGCGTGTCTTGTTCCTCAGCTGGCGGGCTGGTCAGGACTTCAACCTCATAGAGCTTGGCATCATGTAGTGGTATCCATTGGTAGACAGGATAAACTGGCATTTGAAAAGGTGTCATTTGGTCAAAAGCATTAATCAGCGGGCTGGCTGGCAACGCTAGCTCTGGATTTATATAGAGGACTTCAGCTTTAGAAAATTCACCGATAGGTTTATGATGAATATCAAGGGCTCGTACGCGCCAGTAAATAAATTTGCGCTGGGCATATTTTTTTAAATCAGCTTGCCAGCCGTTAGTGAATATTTGATTGGTACTTTCAAGATGATTGCTGACTGAATCATTAGTACCGCCTTCACTATCCGGAAGCCCTGATAACAGTTCAACTTCGTAACATACGGCATTAGGAACTGAGTGCCAAACTAAAAATGGCATGACACTAGCAGGATTGTCTTCAGTATAATGATAAATTGGCGTTGGTGAATCCTTGGCATAAACAGGATTGGTGATAGGTTCGGAAGGTCCTGTTAAAGCGCCAAACATACCATAGGCAGTCACTTGATATTCGTTGGGGACAGCCGTACTAGGGACTTCATAGGCAGAACTAGCCGTATAATGACTTTCAATAAGCCGTTTTTCCGGTTCGCCTTCCACTAGACCGGTAGTTGGAGCATAAGTTTCAACTTTGTAATAGCAAGGATAGGGCATAGGATCCCAAGTAAGCACAATGTGACCATCATGTTCATCAAAAGAACTTTGCAAGGGTAAATCGCGCAGCCCTAAAATATCAGTTTTCTCGGCTATAAAAGCCGTAGCGGCAGTAAAAGTAAATATGATAAATAAAAATACAAAAAATTTCTTCATTTAAAAGCACCAATAATTACAGGATTTTTGCTACATATTAGCGTATTATAACATCATAAAAGAACTAACAATTAGTATAGCATAATTGGAGCGTGATGTGAAAATGAAAACCAAGGGATTAGTTATTGTGCATACTGGTGATGGCAAGGGGAAAACTACGGCAGCCCTGGGACTGGCTATGCGGGCTTGGGGTGATGGTCTAAGGGTGCTTATTTTGCAATTTATCAAAGGCGGCTGCTCTTATGGTGAATTAAAAACCATTGAAACCTTAGCCGAAGCTGATGGCAGGATCTGTGTCAAGCAGTGTGGGCTGGGGTTTACGAAAAAAGGCGACAAAGATGAAGCAAAGCATAAGGCAGCTGCTAAAAAAGCGGTATTGCAGGCTGAAACTGAGCTGACATCGGGAAATTGGGACTTAGTTATTCTCGATGAAATAAATTATGCGATAAGCTATGATTTGATAGCCAAAGAAGATGCCTTGCATTTACTAGCAGTTAAACCGGAGGAAGTGCATGTAGTATTTACTGGGCGTGATGCCAAAAAAGAGATAATAGCAAAAGCTGATTTAGTAACGGAGATGACACTTATAAAACATCCGTATCAGCAGGGGATAAAAGCGCAAAAAGGAATAGAGTTTTAATAAATTCGTTTGGGGTAACATAGGCTGATGACTATTGCAAGGTTACATTTTTCCCTTGGCAAAATGCGAGTAATAGCGTTATAATATTACAGTATGTTTACCAAGAAAATACAAATGAGGGAGTGGTTTGTGTGGGTATTTTTCGCACCAAGAGTATTGCTGAATATCAGCATGATGCATCAGACTCACATTTAAAACGAGCTATGGGATCGCTCGATGTTACCTTGCTGGGAATAGGCGTTATTGTAGGTACGGGAATTTTTGTTTTGACTGGAGTAGCGGCAGCTAAATATGCTGGACCAGCACTTATTCTGTCGTTTTTAATTGCTAGTATTGCCTGCGGTTTTGTCAGCATGGCCTATTCAGAACTGGCAGCAATGATTCCTGTAGCTGGCAGTGCGTATGCCTATGCTTATACTTCGGTTGGCGAATTTTTGGCTTGGCTGGTTGGCTGGAATCTGGTGCTGGAGTATTCGGTAGGTGCCAGTGCCGTTGCTAGCGGCTGGTCAGCCTATGTAGTAGGGCTTTTAAAGACGGCTGGCTTTGAATTGCCTAAGGCTTGGACTATGGTGCCAAGTGATGGCGGTATTGTTAATTTGCCAGCGATATTTATTACGCTGTTTTTGACGATACTCTTAGTGCGTGGTGTAAAAGAAAGTGTGACCGTTAACAAGCTTTTGGTAGGAGTTAAGCTGTTAGCTATCTTTATATTTTTGTTCTTGGCAGCACCATCGGTTGATGTAACTAATTGGGATCCGTTTATGCCATTTGGCTTTAGCGGGGTATCAGCTGGTGCGGCAGTGATTATTTACGCTTATTTGGGTGTTGACTCAATAGCAACGGCTGCTGAGGAGACAAAAAATCCAGCGCATGATATGCCAACAGGTATTATCGGCTCGTTAGTTATATGTACGGTGCTCTATATTGCCGTTACTGCGGTAATGACAGGAAATGTTTCCTATCAGCAATTAGATAATGCTGAACCAGTGGCGTTTGTATTGCGCGAGCTTGGTTATCGTTTCGGGTCGGCATTAGTTGGTACAGGTGCTATCGCAGGACTTACTACAGTGCTGTTGGTTATGATGTATGCTCAGACAAGAGCTTTTTTTGCAATGAGCCGAGATGGTCTTATCCCGAAATCTGTTTGCCAGCTGCATACTAAATATGCAACACCGCATCGTATCACTTTGATTGTTGGTATTGCCGTAGCTGTTATCAGCGGTTTTACGCCGATAGATGTGGTTGCAGAAATGTGCAGTGTAGGGACATTGTTTGCGTTTATTGTATCATCAATTGGCGTTATGGTGATGCGACACAAATATCCTGATGCCAAGCGTCCTTTCCGTTGCCCAGCAGTAAATGTTATGGGAACGATGGCGATATTAAGTTGTGGTTACATTATGTATAATCTTTCTAGCATGACTTGGGAACGTTTTTGGATATGGAGCGCTATTGGGATAGCGATTTATTTCCTATATGGTTATCGTCATAGCCGTGAAAATAAACCAAATCAAAATTGAATAGATATTTAAGTTTATCATTGCGATAATTATTGATTATTTATAAGCTCTGACAGAAAAAATTGTCAGGGCTTTTTCTGTTAAAATGATATTTGGTAGTGTTTACAAGCTGGTTTTTAACGTGTATAATGAAACTTATGTAGAAGTACAGGACACTTGTCACCTCTCAGTTGACGATAATGTATATTAGGTGAATTTTTATGCATAATTAGTTTTGGTTGCAGTCTGTGCTTTTACCTAAAGTGTTAGTATTTTATTTTAGAGGGGAGCAAATCTAAACATGAGCAAAAAGATGAAGACCATGGACGGCAATCAGGCCGCCGCTTACATCTCCTATGCTTTCACTGATGTTGCGGCAATTTATCCAATAACGCCGTCATCGCCGATGGCTGAACACGTTGATGAAGATGCAGCTAAGGGAAAGACAAATTTATTTGGCCGCAAGGTACGTGTAATTGAGTTACAGTCTGAGGCTGGTGCCGCTGGTGCGGTTCATGGTTCGTTGCAGGCTGGCGCCCTGACTACTACATATACAGCATCACAAGGCTTCTTGCTAATGATTCCGAACCTGTACAAAATTGCCGGCGAGCTTTTACCAGGCGTATTTCACGTTTCCGCTCGTGCTTTAGCAGCTAACTCGCTTAATATTTTTGGCGATCATCAGGATGTAATGGCTGCTCGTCAGACAGGCTGCGCAATGCTGGCTGAAGCTAGTGTGCAGGAAGTTATGGACTTGTCAGCTGTTGCTCATCTGGTAGCAATCAAAGGGCGGGTTCCATTTATCAACTTCTTTGATGGTTTTAGAACTTCTCATGAGATTCAGAAAATCGAAATGGTTGATTATGATGATCTTTCCAAGATTCTTGATTGGGATGCTGTTAAGGCTTTCAGCCGGCGGGCGCTCAATCCTGATCATCCGGTAATTCGTGGTACGGCACAGAATCCGGATGTATATTTCCAGGAGCGCGAAGCATCCAATAAATATTATAATGCTTTGCCCGAATTAGTAGAGGAAGCTATGGCTGACTTGGCTAAAATAACTGGTCGTGAGCATCATCTATTTGATTATTATGGTGCTGAAGATGCTGATCGTATTATCATTGCGATGGGTTCAGTTTGTCAGGCAGTTCAGGAGACAGTTGATTACTTAAATGCCAATGGTGAAAAAGTTGGTCTTTTAAATGTCCATCTCTATCGTCCGTTCTCCATTGAGCATTTCTTTAAATATCTGCCGAAGACAGTTAAAAAAGTAGCTGTCCTTGACCATACTAAAGAACCGGGTGCTTTAGGCGAGCCGCTTTATCTTGATGTAAAAGCTGCGTTCTATCAGTCTGATTTACATCCAGTTATTATTGGCGGGCGTTTTGGTCTGGGTGGTAAAGATACGACGCCAGATCAGATTTTTGCAGTTTTTGATGAGCTCAAGAAGGATGCTCCGAAGGATGGCTTTACGATTGGCATTGATGACGATGTTACGGGTACCAGTCTCCAGCCAGTAAAGAGTGATGTTGATCTTACGCCTGCGGGCACGACCGCTTGCAAATTCTGGGGACTTGGTTCTGATGGTACGGTAGGTGCTAACAAGAGCGCAATTAAGATTATTGGTGATAAGACTGATATGTATGCTCAGGCTTATTTTGCTTATGACTCAAAAAAATCCGGTGGTATTACTATGTCGCATCTGCGATTTGGCAAACAGCCGATTACGAGCCCGTATCTTATCAACAAAGCTGATTTTATCAGCTGCTCGCAGCAGTCCTATGTTTATAAATATGATCTGCTGGCAGGGCTGAAAAAAGGCGGCAAGTTCCTTTTAAATACGGTTTGGTCTGATGCCGATCTTTCAAAGCATTTACCAGCTTATATGAAGCGTTATATTGCGCAAAATGATATTGAGTTCTATACCGTAAATGCTGTGGATATTGCCAAAGAACTAGGTCTTGGCGGACGCTTTAATATGGTTATGCAGTCGGCCTTCTTTAAGATAGCCAATATCATTCCTATTGATACGGCCGTTAAATATTTGAAAGATGCAGTAGTAACGTCTTATGGCAAAAAAGGTCAAAAGATTGTTGACATGAATAATGGTGCTATTGATAAGGGTATAGAAGCACTGCATTTAGTAACAGTACCAGCTGATTGGGCTGAGGCTGCTGATGAAAAGACTGAGGCGAAAAAGGCACCAGCCTTCATTACTGAGATTCAGGATGTCATGAATCGTCAGGAAGGCGACAAGCTTCCAGTATCTAAATTTGATGGCGAAATGGCTGATGGTACGTTCCCTGTTGGTGGTGCGGCTTATGAAAAACGCGGTACGGCGATTAGTGTTCCGGTTTGGGATACGGCTAAATGTATCGGCTGCAATCAGTGCTCGTACGTTTGCCCGCATGCTGCTATTAGACCAATTCTGACGACAGATGAAGAGCTTGCGAATGCTCCAGCAGGTTTCCCGCATAAGGATGTTCGGGCGGTTAAGGATTATCATTTCACGATGGCTGTATCGACTATGGACTGCCTTGGTTGTGGCAGCTGTGCTCAGGTTTGCCCAGTGAAAGCGCTCGATATGAAACCGCTTGATGACCAGCAGAAAGCAGCTCAGGCTTACTTTGATTATGGTGTTGATGCCACTAAGGTTGCGCCGAAGAAGAACCCGATGAAAAAGAATACGGTTCTTGGTTCGCAGTTTGAGCAGCCGCTCTTTGAATTCTCGGGTGCTTGTGCTGGCTGTGGTGAAACACCGTATGCTAAACTTATCACGCAGCTCTTTGGTGATCGCATGATGATAGCAAATGCTACTGGCTGCTCGTCTATTTGGGGTGGCAGTGCTCCAGCTATGCCTTATACCACTAATCATAAAGGACATGGTCCAGCTTGGGCGAACTCCCTGTTTGAGGATAATGCTGAATTTGGTTTAGGCATGTTCCTCGGTACTAAGTCAGTTCGTGATTCACTAGCTGCTGATGCTGAAAAAGTTTTAGCTAATGGCAGCATCAGTGAAGATTTGAAGGCTGCCCTTGTTGATTGGAAAGAAAATCTCGATAATGGTGAAGCTACGCGTGAGCGGGCTGAGAAGCTCACCGAGCTTTTAGCAGCTGAAAAGGGCAGTGATGAACTTTTAAATAAGCTCTATGAGAACAAAGACTACTTTGTTAAGCGTTCGCAGTGGATCTTTGGCGGTGACGGCTGGGCTTATGATATCGGTTACGGCGGTGTAGATCATGTCTTGGCATCAGGCGAAGATGTTAACGTCTTTGTTTTCGATACCGAGGTTTACTCAAATACTGGTGGTCAGGCTTCAAAAGCAACGCCAGCAGCAGCTATCGCACAGTTTGCGGCGGCAGGCAAGAGAACGCGTAAAAAAGACCTTGGTATGATGGCAAAAACCTATGGTTATGTTTATGTAGCTCAGGTAGCAATGGGAGCTGATCATAATCAGCTGATTAAAGCTATCACGGAAGCAGAGGCCTATAATGGACCATCGCTTATCATTGCTTATGCACCATGCATTAATCATGGTATTCGCAAAGGTATGGGTTGCAGCCAGTTAGAAGAAAAGCTGGCAGTTGAGTGCGGTTATTGGGCAAATTACCGGTATAATCCGGAGCTCGTTGGCACGGATAAAAATCCGTTTAGCCTTGATTCCAAGGAACCAGATTTTGCTAAGTTCCAAGAGTTCTTGATGGGCGAAAACCGCTATATCAATCTAAAACGGTCCTTCCCCGAAGCAGCTGAAGCACTGTTTGAAAAAACTCAGCGTGATGCCGAAGCACGTTATGAAGGCTATAAAAGACTAGCTGGCAAATAAAAGCTAGTGAATTAGTTAAACACTTCGTTCTTGTTAATTAGGAACGAAGTGTTTTTTTTATTGGTTTACTATGTTTTTACCTTAGTTGGGAAACGTTTGCTATTGGCAAAACATGAACAATAGCGTTATAATTGACTTAATAAATTTGAGGAGTGGTTTGTTTGAAGATAAATGATATTATTCATGGCTTTAAAGTTATTAACAAATGTCAGATAAAGGAAGCAGAGTCAGTTGCTTATACCTTTGAACATGTAAAAACTGGCGCTAAATTATTTTTCTTGCAAAATGATGATGACAATAAGGTTTTTTCGATAACGTTCAGGACGCCGCCGGTTGATGATACTGGTGTTGCGCATATAGTAGAACATTCGACTCTTTGTGGCAGCCGCAAATACCCGTTAAAAGAACCATTTGTTGAGTTAGTAAAAGGGTCTTTGAATACATTCTTAAATGCGATGACCTATCCGGATAAGACCATGTATCCAGTAGCCAGCCGTAACGACAAAGATTTTCAGAATTTAATGGATGTATATCTTGACGCTGTTTTTTATCCAGCTATGCGGGAAAATCCGCAGGTATTAATGCAGGAAGGCTGGCATTATGAAATTGAAAAACCGGAAGATCCGCTTACGTATAGTGGTGTCGTTTACAACGAGATGAAGGGAGCAACTTCGTCGCCAGATGATTTGCTGGAAACTCAAATTATGGCAGCACTTTATCCCAATACGACTTATGGTTATGAATCAGGCGGCAATCCGGAGGCAATCCCGACGCTGACGCAGGAAAAATTTATTTCATTCCATAATAAATATTATCATCCATCGAACAGCTATATTTATTTGTATGGTGATATGGATATTGAAGAAAAATTAGCTTACTTAGATAGCGAATACTTGTCAGCATTCGATAAAATTGATGTTTCCTCAAAGATTGATTTGCAGGATTCATTTAAGGATATTAAACGGGTAGAAGCAGAATATCCGGTAAGCGACAGCGAAGAGATTAAGGACAAAACTTTCTTGTCGCTTAATTGGGTCGTCGGCAATGCGATGAACGTAAAAGATATGATGGGGCTGGAGATACTAGAGCATGCCCTTTTGCGTACGCCGGCAGCACCATTGCGCAAAGTTCTTATTGATGCGCACATTGGTAAAGATGTTGACACTATTTTGGAAAATGAAATATTGCAGCCATTTTGCAGCATAGTTGTCAGCAATTCAGAGGCGGATCGCAGCGAGCTTTTCTATAAATTGGTTTATAATGAACTGAAAAGACTGGTAAGTGAAGGTATTGATAAGACCTTATTAGAGGCTTCGCTGAATCTGATGGAATTTAGGCTGCGTGAGTCGGATTTTGGTTCGGCACCTAAAGGTCTCATCTATGGGATAAGAATAATGCGGACCTGGCTCTATGATGGTGCGCCAGAGTCGGTATTGTATTATGAAAAAGCACTAAAGGAATTAAAACAGGGGCTTGATGAAGGCTATTTTGAGGATTTAATCAAGCGTTATTTGCTGACTAATAAACATGCCGCTTTGCTGACCATGAAACCAAGCAAAACCCTGGCTAAAGAGCGTGAAAGCAAACAGCAGGAACTTTTAGCTGCCAAAAAAGCAGCTATGAGCAAGGATGAAATCGCAGCTATTATCGCAGCTACCAAGGCTTTAAAGCAGCATCAGCAGCAACCGGATAGCGAAGAAGCCTTAAAGACAATCCCGGTGCTTAATTTAAGTGATATTAGAAAAGAAGCTTATGATTTGCCACTGACGGAGCATCATATTGATGATGTAAAGATTTTATTTAGTGATATCGAAACCAGCGGTATTGTTTATCTGACGTTCTTCTTTGATACGAGCACTGTACCACAGGATAAGCTGTCATATCTATATTTGCTGGTTGATTTGTTAGGTCAGGTCGATACGGATTCGTATAGTTATGCTGAACTCGCTAATCTAAAAAATCTTTATACCGGTGGTATAGATTATGATGTCACAGCCTATACTAAAAAAACTGAACCGGATTCCTGTCTGCCAAAATTAAGAATACGTGCCAAGGTGCTCCGGGAAAAACTGCCGAAACTTTTCTGGTTATTAAAGGAAATCATCGTTGGCAGTCAATTTGTTGATGAAAAGCGAATTTTGGAACTTATCGAGCAGGAGCAAGCTACAATGGAGATGGATTTACAGCGCTCAGCACATCAGCTGGTAGCGGGGAAAATCGCAGCTTATTTATCACCGGCTGGTCGCTATATTGAAGAAGGCTCGCTGCCATTTTATAAGTTTATAAAAAATATGCAGACTGATTTTGCAGCTAATATCAAAAAAATGCAAATTGCTTTTACGGAAATCATGCCGAAAATCTTTAATACCAATAATATGATTGTCAGTGTAACTGCGCCACGCACTGATTATGATGCTTTTGCGACTGAATTTAAAAAATTCAAGCAAGAACTTTGTCATGTAAAGGTTCCAGCTGAAACTTATAATTGGGATATAAAACCTTTAAATGAAGGTCTTACTTCATCAAGCCGAGTGCAGTATGTTGGCAAGGGGGCTAATTTCCTGAAATTAGGTTATGATACTACGGGTACAATGAATGTGGCCGAAACGCTTTTGCGTTATGATTACTTTTGGACTAAAATCAGGGTTCAGGGAGGCGCCTATGGTGCGTTTACGCATTTTGATAATGGCGGCTTCATGATGTTTGGTTCATATCGTGATCCAAACCTTGCTGAGACGTTGCAAGTATTTGATGGCACCGGTGATTATCTTAGGAATTTCACTGCGTCTGATAGGGAGATGACTAAGTTCATTATTGGTACGATGAGCAGTGTAGATACGCCGCTTACGCCAAAAATGAAGGGCAACATGGCAGCAAGCTGTTATTTGCGCAATGTAACTTTAGCTGATAGGCAAAAGGTTCGTGATGAAATACTTAGTACATGTCAAGAGGACATCCGTGCATTAGCTGATTTGGTTGATAAATGTATGCAGGAGAATGTCATTTGTGTGTTTGGAGGGCAAGCTAAGGTTGAAGCGAATAAAGCCTTGTTTGGTGCGGTTAAACCTGCACTTTAAGCGTTGACTTTATGCTTAAATCATGGGATAATTAATAGAAAGATTGCTTAATAACGATAAGCTTAACACAGGAGGCTTTCTCATGAAAAAACCAATTTTTGAGGGCGCGGCAGTCGCTATTATTACACCGTATACGGACAATGGTGTTAATTTTGAGGAATTAGGACGTATTGTTGAAGATCAGATAAAAGGCGGTACTGATGCTATCGTTGTTACTGGTACTACTGGCGAATCGGCTACGATGACTGATGAGGAACATCGGGCAACGATTAAATATGTGGTAGAAAAGGTTAATGGCCGGATTCCGGTTATTGCTGGCACAGGTTCGAATGAGACGGCTTATGCAATAGAGTTATCGCAGTATGCTGAAAAAGTTGGTGCTGATGCGTTGCTGGTAGTTACGCCATATTACAATAAATGTACGCAAAAGGGATTGATTGCGCATTATACAGCTATTGCTGATGCAGTAAATATCCCAATTATTCTTTATGATGTACCGTCACGTACTGGTGTAGGCATTGCTACTGAAACTTATGTTGAGTTAGCTAAACATAAAAATATCGTAGCTGTAAAAGAAGCTAATGGCGATTTATCCAAGATTTTGCGCTTAAAGGCAGCTGTTGGTGATGATCTTGTGATTTATTCCGGCAATGACGATCAGATTGTGCCAATTCTTTCCTTAGGTGGCAAGGGGGTTATTTCGGTGCTTTCCAATGTAGCGCCACAGGAAACCCATGATATGTGCCAGGCTTATTTTGATGGGGATGTCAAGAAGGCTGCTGCTATGCAGATTGCTTATACTGACCTTATCGATGCACTTTTCGCGGAAGTCAATCCGATTCCGGTAAAAGTTGCTATGCGCAAATTAGGTTATGCGGCAGGACCTTTGAGAATGCCACTTTGTGAGATGGAGCCGGAGCATGAAGCCAAATTGGAAGCTGCTCTTAGAAATCATGGCTTAATTAAATAAACGGAACCCCAAGACCTCTTTAGTCATCGGCGACGAAGGACCAGAGAGGTCTTTTTCTATTTTTAGCAGGTGAAAAATATGCATGGAGTTTTTGATATAGTAGGACCAATTATGATTGGACCATCGAGTTCACATACGGCGGGAGCCGTGCGGTTAGGCTTGATGGCAAGAAAAATATTAGGAGAAAAAGTATTAAAGGCAGGTATTCAGCTGCACGGCTCGTTTGCTCAGACTTATCGTGGTCATGGCACGGACAAGGCCCTGATAGCAGGTATATTAGGTTTTGCGCCTGATGATGAAAGGATAGTTTCTGCATTAAATATAGCCAAAAATCAAGGTGTTGCCTATAGTTTTCAAACGATAAAACTTGAAGATGCTCATCCCAATACGGCAATTATTCATCTGACAGGCGAAACTGGCAGAGTAGCAAAAGTTTGCGGAGCTTCGGTTGGTGGCGGTAATATCATGATTACGAATATAAATGGTTACGCAGTTGAGCTAACTGGCGAGTATCCAGCTTTGATAACTATACATCATGATAAGCCAGGGGTTATTACGCAAGTAACGCAGATTTTAGCTCGTTATGCGATGAATATCGCTTTTATGCGAGTATCAAGGCAAAACCGTGGAGAATCAGCTATGATGATTATGGAACTTGATGATGAACCAGCTGATGAGGTGATTGATGATTGTGCTAACGTATATGATGTAGAAAAAGCTTTTGCGATACCAGCAATATAGGGATAGGCGGTAAAAATGGTTAATTTCAACACGATAGCAGATTTAATAAGATTAGCAATGGATAAGGGCGTGCCAATTCATGAAATAGTTTTGGCTAAAGAAATCTATGACAGTCGCAAGACCCGCGAAAAATTAATAGTAACTATGGCTGAAAATTGGCAGGTCATGCAGGCTTCGATAAAACGGGGAATAAAAAATACCGAACATTCGGCTAGTGGTCTTACTGGTGGTGACGCTAAAAAAATATTTGCTTATAAAGAAAATGCTTTTATCGGTGAATCAGGTATTAAAGCTGCCGCTTATGCCGTCGGCATTAGTGAAGTAAATGCTGTTATGGGGCGAATAGTTGCTTGCCCAACGGCTGGCTCATGTGGTATTTTGCCAGCAGCACTCTATATGGCCAAGGAAAAATTAGCTATAGCTGATGATATGATAATAAAAGCATTGTTCACTGCCGCTGGCATTGGGATGGTTATTGATCAAAATGCTTCGATTGCTGGTGCTGAGGGCGGCTGTCAAGCCGAATGTGGTACCGCTGCGGGGATGGCAGCTGGTGCTTTGGTGGAATTACAAGGTGGCAGTCCGAGTAAGGTCGGCAATGCAGTAGCTTTAGCTATTAAAAACTTGTTGGGACTGACCTGTGATCCGGTTGCTGGACTGGTAGAGGTTCCCTGTGTTAAACGCAATGGTTTTGCCGTAACAGTGGCAATGCTGGCGGCTGATATGACTATGGCGGGGGTAGAGTCGTTTATACCAGTTGACGAGGTGATAGAGGCTATGAATCGCATTGGAAGAGCGATGCCTAGAGAACTTAGGGAAACCAGTGAAGGCGGGCTGGCTACGACCAAAACGGCTAAAGCCGTGGAAGCAAAAATTTATTCTGGCAACAGCTAACAAAAACTGGCGCGAAACTTTAAGTTTTACGTCAGTTTTTGTTAGTCCTATAAAAATATCAACAGTCATGGTAATTATATCATATATATATGTTCGCTAAGAAACTGCTTTTCCCGTTTGGGATAAGGTGCTTCAAGCGGCGAAAATTGGAATATAGCATAGTTTTTCTTGGCAAAAAATCTGTCTTAGCGGTATAATTGTTAACATAGTGTAATTGAAGTTTTTATGAGGAGAATATATATGAGCTTTATAGATAACATTCGGCAAGTAGTTCCATATACGCCTGGGGAGCAGCCACAGCGTAAGGTTATAAAATTAAATACCAATGAAAGTCCTTATCCGCCATCGCCTAAGGTAACAGCGGCATTAGCTGGTGTAAAAACTAATGATTTACGCCGGTATCCAGCACCGGATGCGCATGATTTAGTGGACGCAATTGCCAAATATTATAACGTAAAGGACGCTCAGGTATTTGTTGGGGTAGGCTCCGATGATGTTCTGTCGATGTGCTTTTTGACTTTTTTTGCTGGCAAGAAACCAATACTTTTTCCCGATATTACTTATTCATTTTATTCGGTATGGGCAGATGTATACCGCATCCCATTTAAAACGGTTCCGTTAACCGCAGATTTTCGCATCGATCCTAAGGCTTATAGTGTGGAAAATGGCGGGATAGTTTTTGCTAATCCTAATGCACCAACTGGCAGAGCTTTGGCATTAAATGATGTTGAAAGCATAATTGCGATCAATCCGGATTCGGTAGTTATTGTTGATGAAGCATATATTGATTTTGGTGGTGAAACCGCGCTGCCATTGATTGATAAATATGATAATTTAATTGTTACGCGGACAATGTCAAAATCAAGAGCTTTAGCTGGTATGCGTATAGGTTATGCTATCAGCAATCCAAAGCTGATAAAATATCTTAATGATGTAAAATTCTCAGTCAATTCCTACACGATGAATATGCCATCCTTAGCTGCGGGTATTGCGGCTATAGAAGATGATAAATATTTTAAAGATATTACCGGTCAAACTATTGCAACTCGCGAATGGACGAAAAAAGAACTTAGCAAATTGGGCTTTACGTTTGCTGATTCGCAAACAAATTTTATTTTTGCTACGCGCCCTAATACCTCGGCTGAAAAAATATTTAATGAACTAAAAGCAAATGATATATTTGTTCGCTATTTTAAACAGCCAATTCTTGATAAGTACTTGCGCATTACTATTGGTACGCAAGCAGAGATGGAAAAATTCATTCAGGTATTAAAAACATTGTTAGTATAAATGAGGATTTGATATTGAAAAAGAAATGGTTAATTCTTGCAGGATTTGCTTTGCTTAGTTTAGGAAATAATAGTATAAGCTTAGCAGCACCAATTCCCCTGCGGGGCGTTATTGAAGGATTTTATGGCACGCCCTGGCAGGAAAAAGAACGACAGGATATACTAGCCTTTTGTAAAAATAAAGGATTTAATGCTTATATTTATGCACCAAAGGATGATCCTTATCATCGGGCAAAATGGCGTGAACCATATCCGCATACAAAACTTTTGGAATTGCAGGAACTTATAAATACGGCTAAAGCTAATAAGGTAAAATTTGTTTTTGCTATATCACCAGGATTGGATATTAATTTTGGGGGTGATAAAGCAATAGCTGATAGAGCAAGTATGAAAAATAAGCTTGAAACTATGTATGCATTAGGAGTGCGTGATTTTGCTATTTTCTTCGATGATATAAAGGATAAAAATGGTGTAAAACAAGCAGAATTTTTAAATTGGGTAGATGATAATTTTGTCAAAAAACATCAGGGCGTGTCACCGTTGATAACGGTACCAACAGAATATTTTAGATTTGATATGCAAGCTGACGATAGAATAAAACCATATACCAGTGATTTTGCTAATACGCTTAATAAAGATATTATCGTGCTATATACCGGTAATGGTGTAGTATGTGATGGTATTAGTGATGCTGATTACCAAAAAGCCAACGAGGTTTATGGGAGAAATTTAGGTATATGGTGGAACTATCCCGTAACTGACTATATGGAAAACAAGCTAGCCTTGGGACCAATTGAAAAACTGCCGACAAAATCAAATATTCCAGCGATATTTTTTAATCCCATGAAATATGAAAAATTATCCAAAATTGCCTTGGCAACTGGGGCAGATTACGCTAAAACACCAGAAAACTACGACGCAGTAAAATCATGGCAGCAGGCGATAAATGAACAATATCCGGATTTGTCTGCCGAAATGAAGCTGTTTGCTAGTCAGTCACAGCATCTAGAAAATAACTGGGCTAAAGTCGGACCGCTTGATGATAGCGAACTTACAAAATTAGCTAAGGCTTATTTACAAAAAAAAGCTGCGGGTATTCCTTGTGCCGGCGAAAAAAAACGCCTGCAAGAACGCTTGCAGGCAATTGTAAGAGCTAGTCAGACCTTACAAGATAAGCTTCCTAATGCTGTACTAAAAGAATGTAGTACCCAATTAATGCAACTAGAACGCATTGCAAGTGCTGACCTTATGGGGCTAGCAATTTTAGAAAAGACAGATGACAATGCTGCTAGCAGAGAATTGCAGGCAGCATATCAAGAATTTAATCAGCAGTATAAAATTATAAAGGCTAAAGAAAAAGCAGCGATAATATCAGAAAAAGCAGCGATGATGTTATTAGAAAAAATTCATGCTGATATTGCTGACCGCAATTAGAAATTAAGAATGGGAAGTGATTTAGTTGATACAGGATATTGCACCACAAAAATTATATAATAACTATTTGACATCAGCTGAGTGTTTAGCTGATGATACGGTTATTTGTTTTTATGATAATAAGCTTATGATTAATAGCAGCAGTGCAAAATTGCGCTTTCCTACCAAGCAAGAGCTCATCGCTAGTGGTGTTTTAGCGCCTGCTGTTTGCTGGCAGTATCTTTTTTCATTAGGTAAGCAGCGGTTCTTTTTAGCAACTTCGGCAAGAATAGCTGAGTTTGGCAGTTGGCAATATTGCAGTTTGAAAACGATAAGGTTTCAATGGGCAAGACCCAAGGAGCTTTTGTATGCAGCATATACTGCTTATCATCTGGCATTATGGTATCAAAAAAATAAATTTTGTGGCTGCTGTGGCAATGCCTTGATGCCAGCTAAATTAGAACGGGCTTTAGTTTGCCCTAAGTGTGGCAATACGATTTATCCAAGGCTTAATCCGGCGGTAATAGTCGGTGTTACCAACGGTGATAAGCTTCTTTTGACTAAATATGCTAATCGGGCGATGAGTTATTATGCACTCGTGGCTGGTTTCACGGAAATTGGCGAAACCGTTGAGGAATGTTGCGCGCGCGAGGTAAAGGAAGAAACCGGTATTGAGATATGCAATCTAAGATACTATAAATCACAGCCCTGGGGCTGCGCTGCCAATGTCTTATTAGGTTTTTTTGCCGATGTAACTGGCAGTACTGCGATAAAACTAGACGTGGATGAACTAAAGGAAGGGCTATGGGTAGAGCGTAAAGATATTGTAGGTCAGGCTGATGATTTAAGTCTTACCAATGAAATGATGCTAGCGTTTAAAAATGGTCAGGAACCTGGTTAGAGCTATGATTGAGGCACGTGAATATTCACATATTACTGTAACTGATAAACCGGTGATAAAACAGTCAAGGAAGTGGAAACTGTATTATGATATTGAATAAAATCATGGTTGAAGGCGCTATGAATATGGAGACGGAGCTTTTAATCGAGTCACTGCGTGATCCAAAGGAGTATATGCTGGGGAAATGGCGCTTTGTGGAAGGCTGGTATAAAGACGTGCCGTTAGTGGTAGCAATAACATCTATCGGTATGGTGAATGCAGCGGCGGCTACGGCTTTAGGAATAGAAAAATTTCGGCCAGCAGCAGTGATAAGCCAAGGGACAGCTGGTGGTCATGATCCGGCTTTGAAAGCATTTGATATTGTTCTTGGGAAAAAATCTTTTGATGCTAGTGCCTATCGCAGTGCTAAGGAAAAAGAAGCTGATTGGCGTCATATTGAGTTAATGGGGACGTATGCTTACGCGCCGTCATCGCGGGAGTTTGTGCCGCAAGCAATTTATTATCCTGGTGATAGCAAATTTTTGTTAGCAGCTGAACGAGTCGGTAAAAGGTATAGCCAAGGCAAAGTGGCAGCTGGCTGTATTGCTAGCTGCAATACTTGGAATCGGCAACAGGAAAGAATAAAATTTTTGCATAATGAATTTGGTTCATCTTGTGAAGATATGGAAGTTAATGCAGCGGCTCAAATATGCAAACAGTATGATATTCCGTTTTTAGGTATACGCATTATATCGAATACTGAATTTAACGCGGAAGAATTTCAGCCGCAAACAGCAGTCGTTTGTCAGCAATTTGTATTAAATATTATAGATGAAATACAGAAAGGGTAAATATGGCACTAAAGCTTACAGGTTACTATCAGCTGCCGGGAGCAATGCCGGTAAAGGTTGATTTTGACGAACTTTTTAATAAATCATTTATGCGCAAATATACGAAATATCGTTCCTTTGAAAAATTTTTGGCAGCTGGCAGGTTTAAGATAGCGTCCCAGCAAGATTTTGAAGCTTTGCCAGAGGAAGTAATGGATGCGCATGTGCAAAAAAATACACGGTTTAGTTCGTGGAAGGAAATGATTGATACAGCAACTGATAAACATGCTATCAGGCAGCTTGGTAGATGAAATCAATAATTATAAATAAAAAATCCCGCGTGGCTATGTATGCTGCGCGGGATTCTTTGAGGAAAGGTTATAATAAAACAGGGGAAGCAAAATTAAGCAAAGGGATTTTCAGTTGGATAAAGCATGCCTTTTGGCTGATTAAACGCAATATCCTTAATGCCAAGATAATTGAAAATCGAGTAAATTGCTTTGCCAAAATGACCAAAAGCAACAGCGCCATGATGCGGATAACGTTTTTCAATTAATACATGACGATAGAAGCGGCCCATTTCAGGGATAGCAAATACACCGATACCGCCAAAGGAATTGGTAGCTGCTGGCAGAACTTCGCCCTGAGCAATATAAGCTCTCAGCTGACCATCGGAAGTGCTTTGCAGACGGAAGAAAGTTATGTCGCCTGCGGCAATGTCGCCTTCCAAGGTGCCACGAGTGAAATCAGGCGTATTGCCATCTTCTAACAGACGGTTCTGGATAAGCTGATATTTCACGCCGCCTTTGCGAAGCTTGCAAAGCGGGGTGTTGCCACAGTGAAAACCCATGAAGGTATCTTCAAGTTTATAGGAAGTATTTGGTTTGATATTTTCTTCGTAAAGATCTTTTGGTACGGAGTTATTGATATCAAGCAGCGTAACAGCATCTTCACTGACACAAAGTCCAATATATTCGCTAAGCGCACCGTAAATGTCAACTTCGCAGGAAACTGGAATGCCACGAGCTACCATTCGGCTATTTACGTAGCATGGTTCAAAACCAAATTCTTTCGGGAAGGCTGGCCAGCATTTATCAGCAAAAGCTACATATTTACGAGCACCTTTGTGTTCTTCCATCCAATCAAGCAGGGTGAGCTCGAACTGAGCCATGCGTGGCAAGAGATCTGGGTAAGGATTGCCTTCAGTGCCAAGTTCTTTGCTCATATCAGCTACTACGTCTTTTATGCGTGGATCATCTTTATGAGCCCGATAAGCTACCAAAAGATCGAGTTCAGAGTTTTCTTCAATCTCAACCCCTAAATCATAGAGTGGCTGAATTGGTGCGTTGCAGGCAAAGAAATCCTGTGGACGTGGACCAAAAGTAATAATTTTAAGATCTTTTAAACCAAGCAAAGTGCGGGCAACCGGCTGGAATTCAGCAATCATTTTAGCAATATCTTCAGCGGTGCCGACGGGATATTCAGGGATAAAGGCTTTTAGATGACGCATACCAAGGTTATAAGAGCAGTTGAGCATGCCACAATAAGCATCGCCACGACCATTGATCAGGTTTTTACCGGTTTCTTCGGCAGCAGCTACATACATAACTGGACCATCAAATTCTTTAGCAATAAGTGTCTCAGGTGTTTCAGGACCAAAGTTGCCTAGGAAAACAACGAGGGCATTGCAGCCAGCTTCCTTGGCTTCTTTTACCGATTCTAACATATCTTTTTCGTTTTCAACGGTTTTCTTTACTTCGTAGAGAGAACCGTATTTTTTTGTATAAGCATCGACGATAGCTTGACGACGGTTTTCTGATAAAGAAATGATAAAGCAGTCACGGCTGACAGAAATGATACCGCATTTTACGGAAGGGATATTGCTCATTGTCATAGTAAAGCACTCCTTTTATTTAATACAACTAATACAACATTTTTATATGCGTGCCTATGCACACTTAACTTGCTTAAAATCATATCACCAGTTGATGTTAATGTCAATTGATTTATTCGATTTTATTTTATTTTTAGCAAAATTAGGGCTAGTATATTATTAGTTGCTATTTTTACGCCGAAAAAACAAATGTTCAGAAAACTAAAAAAAGTGTTGCTTATTATTTTATCCTGTGATATATTGTTTACATGAGAACGGCGTGCATAAGCACGCAAAGAATGATATGTAAATTTTATTAGCCAATAGGAGGAGAGCTATAATGAGATATTTAATCGGTGTTGATATTGGAACATCGGCGACTAAAACGGTTTTATTTGATGAGGCATGTCATGTTATTACGTCGGCTTCGCAGGAATATCCTTTGTATCAGCCTCAAAATGGCTGGGCAGAGCAGGAGCCGCTTGATTGGTATTGTGCTGTAGTCGCTACGATAAAACAGGTTATAAAAAAATCGGGAGTAGCTGCTGCTGATATTAAAGGAATTGGTTTATCTGGTCAAATGCATGGCTTGGTTATGTTAAACAAAGCTAATGAAGTTATCCGACGGGCTATTATTTGGTGTGACCAGCGTACCGGCAAAGAGTGTGAAGAAATAACGGCTCGTGTTGGTGCTAAGCGTTTAATCGAAATAACAGCCAACCCTGCGCTGACTGGTTTTACGGCCTCAAAAATTTTATGGGTTCGCAATCATGAGGCAGAGAATTACAAGGCTTGTCGCCACGTATTATTGCCAAAAGATTATATTCGCTTCCGCATTACCGGTGATTTTGCTACTGAAGTTTCTGATGCTAGCGGTATGCAGTTATTAGATGTTCCTAATCGTTGCTGGTCACAGGAAATTTTGGAAAAGTTGGAAATAGATCCTAGCTGTCTGCCAAAAGTTTATGAATCACCGGAGGTAACTGGCACGGTAAGTGAGGAATTTGCGGCTAAAACTGGACTAACAACAGCGACAATAGTCGTTGGTGGTGCTGGTGATAACGCCGCCGCTGCTGTTGGTACAGGTATAGTGCAGGACGGTAAAGCATTTACGACTATCGGCACTAGTGGCGTAGTATTTGCGCATACGAGCAAGCCGTTGATTGACCCTAAAGGCAGAGTGCATACTTTTTGTTGTGCTGTTCCTGGCTGCTGGCATGTTATGGGTGTCACTCAGGCAGCGGGACTTTCTTTAAAATGGTTCCGCGATAATTTAGCGGAGAAATTTAAAGATGAAGCGTCACTAAAAGGAATTGATGTTTATGATTTAATCAATGAAGCTATAGCAAAAATTCCTATCGGCAGTCGCCGGCTTATTTATCTGCCATATCTTATGGGTGAGCGGACACCGCATCTGAATCCCAATTGCCGTGGCGTGTTCTTTGGTTTGTCAGCTATTCATACTAAAGCTGATATGTTGCGTGCTGTTATGGAAGGCGTTAGTTATTCATTAACGGATTGTTTGGATGTATTACAGGAAATGAAAGTATCAGTAAATGAGATGATGGCTTGCGGCGGTGGTGGCAAAAGCCGGATATGGCGTCAGATGTTAGCAGATATGTACGGTTGTGAGGTAAAAACAATTAAGGCGCAGGAAGGTCCGGCACTAGGCGTAGCTATTTTAGCTGGTGTTGGTGCAGGTATCTTTAAGGATGTTCCATCGGCTTGCAAGACCTTTATTGAGCAGGATACTTGGTGCCAGCCAGAGCCGGCAGCGCAGGCCTATTATGAAAAAGGGCATAAACTTTATAAGAAGCTTTATACTGAGCTAAAGGATAGCTTTGATGTATTAGCAAGTCTTTAATAACAATATAGGATTATTTATTTAGGTTAGCAGAAAGGTTGTTGCTATTATGGAGAGTACAGCAAGAATGTCTGATGCGAGAACAGCAAAGAGCGTATCTCGTCTTCGTTTTTTCATCTATTTTGCCGCTGGTATGGCAGGTCTGCTCTTTGGGTTGGATCAGGGCGTAATCTCAGGAGCATTGCCGTTCATTAGTCAGGAATGGAATCTTGATAGCAGCTCGCAAGAATGGGTTGTAAGTTCAATGATGGTTGGCGCTGCGGTTGGTGCTTTGGTAGCTTCTTATTTAGCAAAAAAAATTGGTCGTAAAAAAAGTTTGGTCATTGGGGCAGCGTTGTTTATAATTGGTTCCGTTGGTTCAGGCTTGGCACCAACTGTTGATATTTTGATTGGTTCAAGACTTATATTAGGTCTTTCTGTTGGTATTGCTTCTTATACGGCACCATTATATTTAGCCGAGATGGCGGATAAATATGCGCGTGGCAAGGTAATATCAGGTTATCAGCTGATGGTAACTGTTGGTATTTTAGTAGCATTCCTTTCCGATACAGCCTTTAGTTATACTGGCAATTGGCGGATGATGTTGATGGTTATTGCTATCCCGGCAGTTATTCTCATCCTGACAGTAGCTAAATTGCCGGATAGTCCGCGTTGGCTGGCAGCTGTTGGTCGTTTAGAGGAAAGCTCCGCAGTTATTAATGCATTAAGTGTCAGCAAAGAGGCCGCAGCTGAAGAATTGGCTGATATAAAAGAAGCTTTAACCGTAAAGCAAGCTGGCTGGAAATTATTTAAATCCAATAAAAATGTTCGTCGGGCCGTGTTTTTAGGCGTGCTGTTGCAGGCAATGCAGCAATTTACCGGTTTTAACGTTATAATGTATTATTCACCTAAAATTTTGAGCTTGGCAGGTTTTTCCAGCACCGAAGATCAGATGATCGGTACAGTTATCAATGGTATTGTATTTACGTTGTCGACATTTATTGCTATTTGGCTGGTTGATAAATCTGGTCGTAAGCTGCTGCTAAAGGCAGGTTTTGCGGTTATGGCACTTTCGATGCTGGTTGTTGGTTATTGCATGTCAATATTAGAAGCAGGTAATGCGCCATTAAGTGTTTCGTATTTAGCAGCTGTCATGACAATGGTAAGTATCGCTGGTTTTGGCATGAGTGCTGGTCCTATCGTCTGGGTGCTTTGCTCAGAAATTCAGCCGCTTAAGAGTCGCGAGTTTGGTATAGCTTGTTCGACGATGACTAACTGGATTACCTGTGCTATCGTTGGCGCTACCTTCCTTACTTTGGTTGACAGCTTAGGTTCAGCGCATACTTTTTGGCTTTATGCATTATTAAATGGTCTTTTTATCGTGCTTACTATTGGTTATGTGCCAGAAACCAAGAATGTATCCTTGGAAAAAATCGAGCAGAATCTTATGTCCGGCGAAAAGTTGCGCCATATTGGCTGCTGATGTTAATGGTTATAATGGAGGCGTTTAATTATGAAGTCAGTAAATGATAAAGAATTTATTACCTTTGGTCGAGTTTTGGATTTAGATGTAACAGCCTTTGCTAAGGCTATAAATGCTCATCCTGCAATCCCGCAAGGGCAGGTCGTTTATGAACCATCGGTAGCTGAGTTTGAATCCTTGCCATTGTTTGAAGAACTTGCAGCGAAAGTCTATGGCGAGATGCCAATAGAATTTGGTTATTGCAGCGGCTGGAATGAAAAGTTAAATGCCGTAGAATATCATCGCAGCTCAGAAATTGATATTGCCGCCACGGATATGATACTGATGTTAGGTTGTCAGCAAGATATAGATTATAAATCCAATACGTATGATACAGGAAATATAGAATGTTTCTTTGTACCGGCTGGCACGGCAGTGGAGCTTTATGCTACTACTTTGCATTATGCACCGTGCAGTGTTGCTGGCAAAGAATTTCGTTGTGGTGTAGTGTTGCCGAAAGGAACTAATGAGACTTTGCAAAAGCCAGCTGACAGCAAAGGCGAAAATAGATTGCTGTTTGCGGTTAATAAATGGCTCATTGCGCATAAAGATAGTGGTCTTGAGGCTGATGGTGCGTTTATTGGTCTTAATGGCAAGAATATATCGCTTTGATGAACTTAATATGGGGGCTGCGGTTAGCAGCCCTTTTTATTTTTAGGAAAATTTTTGAATACCATACAATATATATGATAGAATATCATTAACGAGAGTTGTAGGAAATAAGGAAAGTTGATGATGTGATGGTTACAATGAAAAAAATTGCTGAGATATGCGGCGTATCGCGAGGAACCGTTGACAGAGCCTTAAATGGCCGTGGCCGCGTAAATGCTGAAACGGCGCAGAATATATTGGAAGTAGCTAAACAGCTAGGCTATGAACCAAATCCTGCTGGCAAAGCATTAGCCGCCCGTAAAAACAGACCAGTTATTGGTGTAGTTATACCATCTGAAGGCAATCCTTTTTTTGATGAAGTGCTGCATGGTATGCAGGTAGCAGCTAAGGAATACGCTATCTATGGACTGCAAATAAAGTATTTTACTATGAAAGGCTATGATGCCGATAAACAGCTGAAATTGCTAAATGACATTCAAGCTGATATAAATGCGTTGATTATTAACCCGATAAATGAAAAAAGTATTGCCGATAAAATAAATGAAATGGTAGACGCGGGAATATTTGTCGTTACCGTAAATAATGATATTGATGCTACCAAAAGACATTGTTATGTCGGCAGTGACTATTATAATGGTGGTATTACTGCCTGTGCTTTGCTGGAGGCATTAGTAGGCAAAAAAGCTAATGTAGCCATCGTTTTAGGCAGTAAAAATGTTTTGGGGCATAGTCAGCGTTTGGCTGGATTTAAGCACCGAATGGAGCGAATACCCGATTTTAAGATTGTTGAAACTATTGAAAATAATGATGACGATATCTTAGCCTATGAAACTACCAAAGAGCTCTTGGAAAAACAGCCAAATATCGATGCTATAAGCATTCTGGCGGCAGGTGTCTATGGTGTATGCCGGGCAGTTATGCAGCTTCCAGAAGAAAAAAGACCATTGGTGATTGCTTTTGATACAGTACCAACTACAGTAGAGATGATGCGTTTTGGGGTAATCAAGGCGACAATTTATCAGCATCCTTACCGACAGGGACATGGTGCGGTTAGCCGTGCTTTTGAATATTTGGTAAATGGCCGCATGCCATATAAAGATTCATTCGTTTTAAAAAATGAAATAAAGCTTTATGAAAATTTATAAATAAAATCCGTGTGTTTTTTAACGCACGGATTTGCTATTATAAAAGATATTAGCTATAATTGAACCGATAAAATATTACGAGGTGTTTTAATTGCATATTGTATTAATAGAGCCGGAGATACCTGGCAATACAGGAAATATTGCCCGCCTTTGTGCAGCAACTGGTATCGAGCTGCATTTAGTAAAACCACTGGGGTTTTCTACTGATGATAAACATTTAAAACGGGCAGGGCTTGATTATTGGCATTTGGTCAAAGTGCATTATCATGAAAATTTTGCTGAAGTCTTAGAAAAATATCAAGGGCATAAATTTTACTATTGTTCAACGAAAGCTCCCCATTCTTATACGGATGTAGAATTTGGTCATGATGATATGCTGGTGTTTGGCAAAGAGTCTGCTGGGATTCCGGAGACAATTTTAAATGAAAATTGGGATAGTTGTGTCAGAATCCCCATGATTGAAGAAGCTAGGTCGCTTAATTTATCTAATTCAGTAGCTATTGTTGCTTATGAAGCTTTGCGACAGCAAAATTTTTCAGCTCTAGCTGAAAAGGGACCAGGACTTAGAATGTGGAATAAGTGATTTGTTTATAGTTTATAGATAGGAATGAATTATATTGAATAATCAGGCTAAATTTGTCAAAGAATGTCAGGCATTTTTAAAGCCAGAACAGCTTATGTTAAATGAACCGATGAGCAAGCATACAACCTTTAAAATAGGTGGACCGGCGGATTGTTTAATTTTTCCGGCCAGCATTTATGAAGTGCAGCAGCTTTTGCGTTTAGTAAGTAAATATGAGCTGCCACTTACGGTTTTAGGCAATGGGTCCAATGTGCTGGTACGTGACAAGGGAATTAGGGGCGTCGTTATCAAATTTGCTGAGCCAATGGCAAGCATTAATTGTGATGGCAATCGCATTATTGCTGGTGCTGGCGCGATGCTTAAAGATGTATCAGCGGTTGCGGCTGATAATGCTTTAACGGGACTGGAATATGCTTGCGGCATCCCTGGAAGTATTGGCGGAGCAGTATTCATGAACGCTGGTGCCTATGATGGTGAAACCAAGAATGTAGCTGATGTTGTGCGGACAGTCACTAAGGAGGGTGAAGTAAAAATTTATAAGCGTGATGAATTGGATCTAGGCTATCGGCATAGTGCTTTTCAAGATAATGGCGAAATTATTTGTGAAGTTGAGCTTTTGCTTGAGACAGGTGATAAAGCAGCTATTGATACTAAAATTGCTGACTTTACCAGAAGGCGTGAAAGCAAGCAGCCACTGGAACTTCCTAGTGCTGGCAGTACCTTTAAACGGCCAACAGGATATTTTGCAGGGACACTCATTGATGAAACTGGATTAAAAGGACTTAGAGTAGGCGGGGCTGAGGTATCGACTAAACATGCTGGCTTTGTCGTAAATGCCGATCATGCTACGGCGGCTGATGTAATTAACCTTATTAATGAAGTACAGCGGCGGGTTAAAGCTAAACATGGCGTAGATCTTTATCCTGAGGTTCGCATCATTGGCGATAATAATTAAATAAGTTAAGTATCGGAAACCATTGAAATAAGCAATTATTTTGATGGTTTTTTATTTATTAGGCAGGAATTTTTATAGCATAATCAGAATATTACCAATATAAAGATATCGGAAGGAGTGGAGTCTTATGCGGTTGGAATTTTTGGGTGCTGCCCATACAGTAACAGGTTCCTGCTATCTTTTGGAAACAGAGGAACAGCATTTTTTGATTGATTGTGGTATGTTTCAGGGGGCTCGTCGAATTCGCGATTTAAATTATAGTGAATTTAAGTTTAATCCGGCGGATATAGATGCAGTTGTTCTTACGCATGCGCATGTTGATCACTGTGGCTTGATTCCTAAATTAGTCAAGGAGGGCTTTAGCGGTTCGATTTATGCAACGAAGGCAACGTGTGATTTGGCGGGCATTATGCTGCCTGATTCAGCGCATATTCAGGAATCAGATGCGGAGATGTCAAGCCGTAAAAATAGACGGCGTGGTGAAGAACCAGTACAGCCGATATATACTTTGGCTGATGCGATGGAAGCGGTTGAACATTTTGTGCCGATGCCTTATGAGAGGGCATTTGAACTTGGTAAAAATATTGTCGTAAAATTGCATGATGCAGGCCACATCTTAGGATCGGCTATAGTTGAGATGCTGGTGACTGAAGGCGATAAAACGACCAAGCTGGTGTTCTCAGGTGATTTAGGACAGCCCAATCAGCCAATTATCAAGGATCCAGCAGTTATTGATGGCGCAGATTTTTTGTTGGTAGAATCCACTTATGGTGACAGACTGCATCAGATTTATGATAAAGAAACCTCTTTGCTGGAAATAATAAATGACACGATGGATCGTGGCGGCAATCTCATAATACCATCATTTGCGGTAGGTCGTACGCAGACACTGCTGTACTATTTCTATAATTTGTGGAAAGAAGGACGCCTCGATGGTGATATCCCGATAATAGTAGATAGTCCGTTAGCTATCAATGCTACGCGGATTTTTATGAAGAACTTTGAAGATTTTGATGACGATGCTATAAAGCTATTTCGGGAATCAGGCAAAATGATAGAATTTCCGCAGGTACGTATTTGTCAGACGGCAGAAGAATCAAGAGCGCTTAACAGTTCAGAAGGTTCAGCAATAATTCTTTCCGCATCTGGCATGGCCGATGCAGGACGTATACTTCATCATCTAAAACATAATTTATGGCGGCCGGAATCAACGGTGCTCTTTGTAGGGTATCAGGCTGAAGGGAGCCTTGGCAGGCGCCTTATTGATGGTATAAAAAGAGTAAGAGTGCTAGGTGAAGAAATTGCCGTTAAGGCGCAAATTCAAATGCTTGATGGTTTTTCCGCCCATGCTGATGCTAATCAGCTGCTGGATTGGATTAGCAAAATGCAAAATCCGAAACCTGCCAAAGTATTTGTAGTTCATGGTGAATCGCAGTCGCAAGAAGCACTGAAACGTCGTATTCAAAAAGAATGTGGTGAGGAAGTATACGTGCCTTTTAGAGGCGACGTGGTAAAAATAAGCGGGCGGGCCTCGGAAATTCAGCCATCCAATATTCCGGAGGTATCGGTCGAAATGGAAATGGAAGAACAGCTAAAAGGCTTCGACTCGGAATATCGGCTTCTCCGGCGCAAAGTATTGCAGCTTGTGGTTCGTCAGCCGAAAACGATGGAACCGCTGCTTAAAGCTATCAGCAAAGGCTTTAGCTATATGAAAAAGCTCTTTGCACCGTTTAATATCTAAAAACTGAAATAGTGCTAGCTAAGAATAGCTCCTGACTCATGGAGTAGCAGGAGCTATTTTCCTTTGGACAAAAATAGAGGAATAAATGTATGATAGATCAATTAAAAATATATTCATTGCTATGGGCAAAGAAAAAAGATAATGCTGGAAAATTCTGGTGGTTGCCACTGAGTATACATTTACAAGATACGATGGCAGTGATGCGCTTCCTTTGGCAACATTGGTTAAGTACGGGACAAAAGGAAATTATTGCTAAATCCTTAAGCTATGACAATATGACAGAAGATACTGCTTTGGTAGCAGAAAAATTAGCTTGTTTTTTAGCGGGTGTACATGATATCGGTAAATGCACACCGGTTTTTCAGACGCAGAAAGGCTATCAAAATTCTGTAGATTTAGATAAAGCATTATTGAATCGTTTGGAACTAGCCGGTATTACTGATATTGCTAAAACGGATAAAACAGGATTTAATAATGACGAACGACAGCGTTCACATCATACTATTACTGGCGAATATTTGTTAGGTAATTTTGGTGTCAAATCGGATATTGCTTCCATCATAGGAGCTCATCATGGTAAACCAGCTGATACTCCTAATATAATAAGTGACTTAAATGACTATCAAACAGTGTTGTTTCAAACTGAAAAAGGTCCGCAAAAAGAAATTTGGCAAAATATGCAAAGGCATTTGCTTAATAAGGCTTTGCAAGAAGCTGATTTTGTTAATGCTGACAGCGAACCGGATATAGCTATGCTGCCAAGTATAAGTGAACCTGGACAGGTGTTGCTCTCAGGTTTAGTTATTATGGCCGATTGGATTGCCAGTAATGAAGAATATTTTCCATTAATAAACTTGGAAAATACTATTAGTAATGATAAAGCTCGCTGGCAAAATGGTATCAAAAAATGGTTTGAACAAAATCCTAGTGAAGCACCTGATATAATAGATCCCGCTTTTGCTGATGACTATTATCAAAAGCGGTTTGGCTTTTTGCCACGAGAGTTTCAAGAGAAAGTTTTTACAGCTATTGCTGAAACTGATGAGCCGGGTATATTTATTCTCGAGGCGCCGATGGGCGGTGGTAAAACCGAAGCTGCGTTAGCTGCTGCTGAGGAATTAATGGCTAAGAAAAAGTTAAATGGACTGTTCTTTGGCTTGCCTACGCAGGCAACATCTAATGGTATTTTTCCTCGCATTAATGACTGGTTAAAAAATTTAGCTGATGAATATGGTGTTAGAGAAACGATGAAGCTTATGCATGGCAAAGCAGCATTGAATGAATTACAAGACGACTTGACACAAGGTGTTTATGTTGATGAAGATTATGGTTCAGGAGTGCTTACCGCTGCCTGGTTTGCCGGCAGAAAAACTGCTATTTTAAGTGATGCAGTAGTTGGTACAGTAGATCATTTTTTATTAGCAGCTTTAAAACAAAAACACTTAGCTTTACGGCATCTAGGACTAGCTAAAAAAATTATAATTATTGATGAAGTTCATGCCTATGATGCTTATATGGATGTTTTTCTTACTTGCGCTATTAAATGGATGGGAGCGTATGGTATACCCGTGGTATTGTTATCAGCAACATTACCAGCTGAAATACGGCAAAAGCTTATCAGAGCCTATCTTAGTGGTCAAGGACAAGGGATAAGAGATAAGGAAGTAGTAAATTATGCAGCTATTTTTGATTCGGAGAATTATCCATTATTGACTTATACCGATAAGGGCAAAATTTATCAAAAAAAGGATTTCGTCAAGGAAAAGGATCGGCAGATTAGTGTTAAGGCTTTAGCTGAGGAAAATTTAGTTCTATTGTTAAAGCAATTGTTAGTTAATGGTGGTGTAGTTGGTATTATAGTTAATACCGTAAAACGTTCACAAGCTATTTTTGCCCAGTTAGTGGCAAATTTTGGTGATATTGTAAGTTTACTGCATGCTAAATTTATTGATACAGATCGTCTGCAAAAAGAAACAACTCTTATGCAAAATATTGGCAAGGGTGCTAACCGTCCGAAGCAGGCGATTATTGTCGGAACGCAGGTGTTAGAACAATCACTAGATATTGACTTTGACGTGCTTATTACGGATTTGTGTCCGATGGATTTGCTATTGCAGCGAGTAGGCAGGTTGCAGCGACATGATATTACCCGACCGCAAGGGATGAATGAACCGGTATTATATGTAATGGGGCAAAGTGATACTTTAGAATTTGAAAAGGGGGCTGTTGCTATTTATGGCACTTATTTATTAGCAAGAACACAAAAAATATTGCCTAAGGAAAAAATAGCCATACCTAGCGATATATCTAAATTAGTGCAACGTGTTTATGGTGAAGAGGAACTGGTTTATCCAGCTGGTATTAAAGAAAGCTATGAACAGGCTAAAAAACAGCATTTGGCAAAGCTGGATAAAGAAAATGCCAAGGCCAAAAGTCAATTTTTATTGGGGAAACCGCATTTAAAAATCAAGCCGGAAAAAAATAACCTTATTGGATGGTTAGAAACAGCCGCAGTTGCTGACAGTGAAGAAAATGCCATAGCTCAGGTAAGAGATGCTGAGGAAAGTATTGAAATTATTGCTTTACTAAAATGTGGTAATGGTTATGGTTATTTTGCTGAAAAAGAGGATATTTCAGCTCAAATAACGAACTATGAAGTAGCAAAAGCTATTGCTAAGCAAACTTTAAAATTATCACGCATGATAGCATTGACAGCTTTTGGCAGCGTAGCTAAGACTATCGATTGGTTAGAAGAATACAATCAAAATAACTTGGCTGTTTGGCAGCAGCAGCCTTGGCTCAAAGGAAGCTTGGGAATTATTTTTGAACCAGCAGATGATGGGAATACCGGTAAATTTGTTTTAGGCGATATTACCCTAACCTACAATAGCGATATTGGCTTGAAAATGATTAAAAATAGTGATGGCTAAGAAGTTAGGAGGCGGAATATGGGAAGATATAATCTGTTAGATGAAGCATGGATTCCGGTACTGCGTAAAGACACGGGAGCCGTAGAATCAGTGTCGCTGATTACTTTGTTTGAGAAAGCCAATAATTATCGGGCTTTGGCGGGAGAAATGAAAGTACAGGACTTTGCTGTGCTGAGAGTTCTGTTATCAGTGTTAGTAACAGTATTTACACGAGTTGATCAAAATGGTGAAAGCTATGAATGGCTCGAACTTGATGAAGCAGAAGGTGATAAATTAGTCATCGATGAACCAGTAGATAAGGAAGATGCTGATGATTATCTAGATGCACTAGATGAAACATGGCAAGCAATCTGGCAGGCTCATCAAATTCCAGTAGTAGTGATCAAGTATTTACAGGCGTGGCACGATAGATTTTATTTACTCGATGATGAATATCCGTTTTTTCAAGTAACTAAAGCTGATTTAGAAGCTAGACTGCCGGCCGGAAAATGTGCGACAGCTTTGAATGCTAAAAGTTTTGCCGGTAAGCAAATCAATAGGAGAATTTCTGAAAGTAATAATAAGGGAGCATTATTTGCACCAGTGGTTGGCGATGCTAAGGATAAAATGAGCGAGGCGGAGCTCACTCGTTGGCTAATTACTATGCAAGGCTATGTCGGTACTGCTGACAAGGGCAAATTTCCCACGGCTGAGAAGGTTACTAATTCTAAGGGCTGGCTTTATGATATTGGTGGTATTTATATGGCTGGAGACGATTTATTTGAAACGCTTTGGCTGAATACCATTTTGCACCATCCAGCAGATGAACAATATAGTTTAGCTAAGCAAGTTCCTTGCTGGGAAGAAAAGCCAGCTGCAAGATTAGAGGCTATTATAGACGGCAAACCGTTAAATAATTTAGCAGCGCTATATACGGCTTGGAGCAGAGCAGTATATATTCCTCCTGACTGGACCGCAGCTAAGAAGGTATCACTAGGTGCAATTAAAGTTACAGAAATTGCTCATGAAAATGCTTTCCTTGAGACTATGACCCTGTGGCGTTTTAATGAAACTGGTGATCATAAAAACAAATTTACACCATGTACGCATCAACCCGCCCAATCATTGTGGCGTTCGTTTGGCTTATTAATTCCAGCCAAACAAGATGGTGATAAAACTAAACAACCAGGTATTTTAACTTACTATCAACAAATAGCGCCGCACTTGGATAATCGTATGGTCAAGTTACAGGCAGTTAGCATGCTGTCAGATGAAAATGCCACTTCTTGGTTGCCCAAAGATGAAGTAAAAGATACGCTTTCGCTAAATGAAATTATTTTAACTGACGAAGCTGGTGATGGCTGGAGTGTTCGAGTTCGCAATATTGTCGAAGAAACAAAAAATGTCATAGAAACTTATTATCGCACAGCTTTTTTATTAAAGGGTATAGGAAATTTCCGTTTTGGTGAGAAAGATAAGAATAGAATGGTATTCGTCAACAAAAATGTGTCGCTGCTTTATGAAAGAATTGATAATCCGTTTAGAGAATGGCTCGGAGGTATTCGGCCAGAGGATGATAAGTCAGCTAAAGACCATCTTTGGAAAGCTGAACTGTATGCTATCATCTTAGATGAGGCAGCAAGGATAATGAGTCATTTATCATTGCGAGATTATAAAGGTAAAGATGATGGCAAGGAGAATTGCATTACCGTCTATCAAAAATTAAAGCGAAATTTAAGTAAAAAATTGAAGAGCAACTAATTTAATGATTTAATGAGTTTAGATAAAGGAGGGATCGATTTTGGAACAAAAAAAAGAAGATATATATATGGTGACAGCCACAATAATTGGCCGGCTCCAAGCTCAAGAAGAACTGTCAACAGGAAAAGCTGCTTTGGCGGCATTACGTCATAGTATCGGTAAGCCATTAGGAGAAGTTCCTGCGGTTTGGTCAATTCTATTTGAGGATATGCCGGAAAAATTTCTTTCTTGCAATGGTAAGGAAACCAAAGCAGAACGGGCTATTTATGCAGCTTTGCAATTGTATGCAGTTCAAAAGCAAGGTCGCCGAGGTAAAGAAAATAGTGATGTTGCCAAAAATATTGGTGAGGCTTTGCATAAACTGCGTTTAGGGACGGAACAGAAAGCTTTAGATAAGCGTTTTAATGCATCGCTAACCGCAGTATCATTTGAAGTCTTTATCTATCAATTGCGTCAACTTATGAAGCTGGCTAAAGCCAAAGGCGCACTGCCACTTGATTTTGCAGCTTTGGCACGTGATCTCTATGATTATCAGCTAGGGTATAAGGATAGAATCTGTCTGCGTTGGGCAGAATCCTATTATCGCATATCAGCAAAAAAGGCAGCGGAAGCAGTTCAAGGTAAGAATGAGGAGGAGTAATCAATGAGTAATGAGCGTTTGTTTTTAGATATTCATGCTATTCAAATTTTACCACCATCGAATGTGAATCGTGATGATACTGGCAGTCCGAAAACGGCTAATTTTGGTGGAGTAACTAGAGCAAGGGTAAGCTCACAAGCTTGGAAAAAGGCGATTCGTGATTATTTCCGCGATTTTGGTTATGGCTTTGATGTTGGTGTGCGTACAGTTAAGGCACGTGATTATATTGTTCAAAGTATGTTAGCTAAAGCTGCTTCACTTACGCAGGAAGATGCTGAAAAGAAAGCTGAAGATGTTTTAAAGGCAGCTGGTTTGAAATCAAAGGATGGTAAGCTTGCAGCCTTGTTTTTCCTAGGGAAAAAGCAAGCTGAGGCTTTAGCCGATGCTGCGATTGCTGGCGAAAAAGATAAAGCTAAGCTCAAAGCGTTAATAAATGATCGTCCGGAAATTGATATTGCATTATTTGGACGAATGTTGGCCGATGATCCGACTATGAATGAAGATGCTTCTTCGCAAGTTGCTCATGCCATATCTACGCATGCAGTACAGACAGAATATGATTATTTTACTGCTAGTGATGATTTGGCTGATGCTGGTTCAACTGGCGCAGCGATGATTCAAACTAATGAGTTTAATTCGTCGACGCTTTATCGCTATGCCAATGTAGCTTTACATGAATTTTATCATCAGTTAAAGGATGATAAGGAAATGACAGCTAAAGCGATTAAACTATATGTTGAAGCCTTTGCTAAATCGATGCCTACTGGTAAATGTAATAGCTATGCCAATCAAACTTTCCCGCAGGCATTATTGGTAATGTTGCGCAATGATCGTCCGATAAGCTTTGTCGGAGCGTATGAAGATCCCGTAAAAGCTAAAAATGGTTATACTGAGGAATCGGTTAAGCGCTTGTTTGCAGAAGAAAAAAAGGCAGAAAAATTTGTTCATGCTCCGTTGGCTAGTTTCTGTCTATTAACGGATGAGTCATGGTATTTAGTAACTGAGCCCAATGATTTTGCTGGTAACAAAGAAGAAAACATTGATGAATTGTTGAATGATCTTTCCCAGCAAATTATTTCGCTCCTTTAATGGCAGGGATAGAAAATGAAAACGATTTTACTAAAATTTTCTGGTCCCCTGCAAGCGTGGGGGACAAGTTCACATTTTGATATACGTCATACGGATATGTATCCTGCTAAAAGTGCTGTGCTGGGATTAGTCGCAGCTGCTTTGGGCTGGCGGCGTGATGATGATCGAATAGGGGCGTTAAATAAATTTAGCTTTGCCGTTAGAGTCGATCAGCCAGGAAGCATATTAGAGGACTATCATATTGCCCGTAGGTTGGATATAAAAAATTGTATATATGTTACCCAACGCTACTATCTACAAGATGCAGTTTTTGTGGTAGCTCTGGGGATAGATGATTCTATTGAAGCTGATAAGATTGTTCAGGCATTGCAAAAACCTTATTTTCAGCCTTATATGGGCAGACGTGCATTGCCACTTCCCCTAGATTTTGTGCTAGCTGTGGTGGAAGAAGATCCATTGACTGCTTTGCGCACCTATCCTTGGCAGGCAGCTAAATGGTATCAATGGCGAGTAGCTAAGCATAGTGAAGATAGGAAAAGACTTTCGATTTTTTCGGATCAGGCAATAGCCGGCAGCGTTTCACTAATGCGACGCGATCAAGTAGTAGCTTTAGCAACTACTGGGCGGCGGTATCTACCGCGCTTAGAATATAAAAGCGTATGTGAGATTGCAATTCCAAAGCTGGAAAATGAGCATGATGCCTTTACGGCGTTTGGAGGTGCTTAACATGTATCTTTCCCGAGTTCAATTAGCTACTGAAAATAGGCAAAAAATCCATAATCTAACACATCTTGGCGCCTATCATGATTGGGTTGAACGAAGCTTTCCTCAAGAAATCGAGCAAGGTGAACGCAAACGCAAGCTTTGGCGAATTGAACACCTTCATGGTAAGACGTATTTACTTATTGTTAGTCAGGAAATGCCGGACATGACAGCACTTTGCCGTTACGGGGTAGTTGGTACGGCTGAAACTAAGAATTATGATTTACTGTTGAATAGACTAAAAAATGGCATGCGTTGCCGTTTCCGGATTGTATTAAATCCAGTGATGGCAGTTGCAGCTGGTATGGGAAAGCGTGGTCGTGTTGTGCCGCATATAACAGCAGCGCATCAGCTGGAATATTTAAAAAAGCGAACAGAAAAATATGGTTTTTCTTTGCAGGATGATGAATACGATATAGTGGAACGAGATTTTCCGGTATGGCGAAAAAATAAAGAACGGATCCGTCTTAGCCGCGTGGCTTATGAAGGCATACTGACAATTAAGGATGCAGACTTGTTTCGCGATCTATTAATACATGGTATGGGGAAGAAAAAAGCTTATGGTTTTGGCATGATGACAGTTATTCCACTGGAGGTGTGATAGCATGGCAAAGCCGGTTATTGCTGGCAAGTCGGAGCTCGTTGAGCTTCCGCGAATAGAGGATAGGGCTACTTTTATTTATCTAGAGCATGCCAAAATAAATCGAATTGATAGTGCTGTAACTGTAACTGATGCTAAAGGAGTAATTCGTATTCCAGCAGCGATTGTAGGAGTGTTGCTCTTAGGTCCAGGAACAGATATCAGTCATCGGGCGGTGGAACTTTTAGGTGATACCGGTACAGCTTTGATATGGGTTGGGGAACGCGGCGTTCGTTATTATGCACATGGTCGGGCACTGGCTAGATCAACACGTTTTCTTATGCGGCAAGCTGAGCTGGTTACTAACGAGAGATGTCGTTTGCGAGTAGCTAGAAAAATGTATCAGATGCGTTTTCCTGATGAAGATGTATCAAAATTGACTATGCAGCAGCTTCGTTCACATGAGGGTGCGCGGGTTCGGCGGCGTTATCGGGAATTAGCTAAAGAATACAATGTGAATTGGGCTAAGCGAGACTATAATCCGGATAATTTTAATGCTAGCGATCCAATTAATCAAGCACTTTCGGCAGCACATGTTGCACTGTATGGTTTGGTGCATAGTGTCATAGCGGCATTAGGACTTTCTCCGGGCTTAGGTTTTGTACATACCGGACATGATCGTTCGTTTGTTTACGATATTGCAGATTTATATAAAGCAGAAGTTACGGTGCCAATAGCTTTTGCTGTTGCTGCGAAGGTGGAAAATTGGCAAGATATTGGGCGAATTACGCGGCTTAAAACTCGCGATGTCTTTGTTGATGGTAAATTGTTAAAACGCATGCTCAAGGATTTGCAACAGCTGTTGGAAATCTCTACTGATGAACAGATCGAAGCGGACACGCTAAGTTTATGGGATGATAAGGAAAAGCTTGTTCCTTATGGCGTTAATTATAGTGAGGACTAATCATGCCAATGACGGTTATTACGCTAAAAAGTGTACCGCAAGCATTGCGTGGTGATTTAACACGCTGGATGCAGGAGATTGCTACTGGAGTTTATGTTGGCAATTTTAACAGTCGTATTCGTGAATATTTATGGCGGCGAGTACAGGAAACAATGGGTTCAGGTGAAGCTAGTATGTGTTTTGCTGCTCGTAACGAATTTGGCTATGATTTTGTGACAGTAAATACCTTGCGTTCAGTGATAGATTATGACGGTCTGCCTTTGATTTTTATTCCGCAGGCAAATGAGCCGGCTAAAGAATTGACACATGGTTTTAGCAAAGCAGCTAAGTTTCATAGAGCGCGTAACGTTAGCAGCAGAAAAAATTATGCCAAACCTACTAAATATGTTATCCTGGATATTGAAACTACTGGTTTAAATACTAAAAAAGATAGTATAATAGAAGTGGGTGCGATTCGTTGCGATGCTGGCAATGAAACATGCTTTACGGAGCTTATTGCCTATGATAAGCTGCTTCCAGCTAATATTACCAAGCTGACAGGAATTGACGATGCATTATTGCGAAGAGAAGGAAAACCAGCAGGAAAAACGTTAGCTGCCTTGAAAGATTTTATTGGTGAAGATGACATCGTTGGTTATCATATTAGTTTTGATGTCGAATTTTTAAATCAGGCATTTAAAAAATATGGCTTTGGTTATATGACTAATAGAGTGCATGATTTGATGCGGATAATCAAAAAGGAGCAGCTTTTTCAGGAAAATTACCAATTAGAAACATCATTAAAAAGTTATGGGATTAATGAAAAAGTACCACACCGAGCATTAGGTGATGCTGAGCTTATAAAACGTCTTGCAAGCAAATTAAATAAATTTTGAAAGCAAGCGAAGCTCAGGTGGCTTGCATACAGGGATCAATTACTGTCTTTCCCGCGTAAGCGGGGGTGATCCCTTCCCCTGTTTCGGGGTCAACAAGCGTAAAATAGTCTTTCCCGCGTAAGCGGGGGTGATCCTACTTTGTTGCATGGCCAGCAAGCACCGTCGGTGTCTTTCCCGCGTAAGCGGGGGTGATCCCGTCAGTACGAGTTCCCGAGTAGCGATGCTCCAGTCTTTCCCGCGTAAGCGGGGGTGATCCCTCCGAAACAATTTATAGATGCTAAGTTGGCAGGTCTTTCCCGCGTAAGCGGGGGTGATCCCTTGGCTGAAAAGCACATACCGCAAGATATACTGTCTTTCCCGCGTAAGCGGGGGTGATCCCCGGTTTTTTTCTGTATCTGCTCACAATAATCAGTCTTTCCCGCGTAAGCGGGGGTGATCCTGTGGGTAGTATTCCTGTTCTTCATCATGGCTTGTCTTTCCCGCGTAAGCGGGGGTGATCCTACTGTGGTAAAGGCTATTCGGCAAGCGGAAAGGTCTTTCCCGCGTAAGCGGGGGTGATCCCGGTGTGCAGGTTGAGCATAGTGGTAACAGCTTGTCTTTCCCGCGTAAGCGGGGGTGATCCTGCTCCGGAAGTGTTATTAGCTTGTCTTTGCAGGTCTTTCCCGCGTAAGCGGGGGTGATCCCTAAATTCACATTCTTCTAAGTGTATGCTAGACGTCTTTCCCGCGTAAGCGGGGGTGATCCCTAAATTCACATTCTTCTAAGTGTATG